>ERZ802831.1340-NODE-1340-length-12272-cov-33.2632_pt1 | contig 12272 bp, 8 predicted proteins | sample MGYA00345655_ERZ802831 | MGnify/ENA primary metagenome ERZ802831 (study PRJEB30503, sample SAMEA104212376) | marine metagenome | biome: Westerlies Biome; feature: [SRF] surface water layer (ENVO:00010504) within the epipelagic zone...; material: water...
TTGATGCAGCCGTGGCGACAGGGTTTGCGCTGGCTGTGACGCTTCCCCGAGCAGGCAACATTGGCGGTGGCGGCTTCATGCTGATTCATCTCGCCGAGACCGATGAGCAGGTTTTTATCGACTATCGCGAGACAGCACCGGCCGCCGCAACGCGAGACATGTTCCTGAAAGAGGACGGCTCTGTCGATCAGGCCAAGGCCTACTTCTCGCATCAGGCCGCAGGCGTGCCGGGCACGGTAGCGGGCCTCATTCACGCGCAGGAGCGCTACGGCAAGCTTTCGCTCAAGGACGTGATTCAACCGGCGATCGATCTCGCCAAAAAAGGTTTCGACACGCCGCTGGCTTTGCACATGAGCCTGAGCGCCCGTGCTGAGCGCCTTGCCAAAAACGAGGAGGCCAAGCGCATTTACCTTCAAGGCGGTGACGCGGCGCCCTCGCCCGGCACGCTATTTCAACAGGCCGACCTGGCGCGCACACTGACGCGTATTCGTGACAAAGGGGCCGACGGCTTTTATACCGGCGAGACCGCCGCTTTGATCGCTAGCGATATGGCCGCCAATGACGGGCTGATCACCCAAGAGGATCTGGCCAACTACCGCGTGCTGGAGCGCCCGCCAGTCAAAGGCACCTTCCGTGACTTCGAGATTGTCTCGGCGGCACCGCCCTCGTCCGGCGGCATCCATGTTCTGCAGATGCTCAATATCCTCGAGCCCTACCCGCTGGAGTCATACGGACACAACAGCGCGGCCTACCTGCACCGGGTGATCGAGAGCATGAAGCTCGCCTACGCCGACCGCAGTCGCTACCTCGGTGACCCGGATCAGACCCTGATCCCCATCGAGGCGCTGATCAGCAAAGACTACGCCGCCGAGCGCCGCGAACTGATCACCCCGAACCAGGCGAAGACCCCGGATGAAATCGGCCCCGGCAACCCGGTACCCAATGAGAGCCCCGACACCACCCATTACTCGGTAGCAGATGCTGACGGCAATGTGGTGGCTAACACCTACACCCTCAACTTCAGCTTCGGCTCGCACATCGTGGTGCCCGGCACCGGCATGCTGCTCAATAACGAGATGGATGACTTTGCCGCCAAGGCCGGCGCCGCGAATGCCTACGGTCTGGTGCAGGGTGAGGCCAACACCATCGCACCGGGCAGGCGGCCCCTCTCCTCGATGACCCCCACTTTGGTTTTCAAAGACGGTCAGCCCTGGCTCGCTGCAGGCAGCCCGGGTGGGTCGCTGATTATCACCACCGTGCTGCAAACGTTGCTGAATGCCATGGTATTTGACATGAACATCGCCACCGCGGTGGCTGCGCCCCGGGTACACAATCAGTGGATGCCCGATCGCACACTGGTCGAGCCAGGCATCAGCGCAGACACGCAAAGACTGTTAGAGGAATGGGGCCACCAACTCAGCCCCACCCGCCGCACCATTGGGCGCTCCAACTCGCTCATGATTGACGTAGGGTGGATGCAAGGCTTTGCCGATATGCGCCGGCCCGGGGGCCACGTAGCAACCGAGTAAGTGCTATTCACGAGACGCGCCGACCGCGTTCTTCGTTCGGCCCTACACGGTCGGGTGGGTGCTGCTCGACGTAAAAGACCGCACCCAAAAGACGAGACCGATTGGGTCAACCTGATCGATCAGGTGACTGAGCTGGCATTGCTGCACTGACTAAGCGGTTCAGCCAGCCTTCGGCATCCGCACCTTATAAGTCTGGCGAGCCATGGCAACCAAGTCGCCATTCACATCCCAGATCTCGGTATCGGTCTCCGCCACGCCGCGGGTCACTTGACGGGTAGTGTGCCGCGCAAGCAGCGGGCCAGCTGCAGGCTTGCGGCGCACCTGTACGGTGAGTTCCACCGTGGGCACCCACCCGTAAGCACCATAAATCGTAAAGATCGGCGGCGGCATGATGTCGGCAAACATCAAGAGATCAATCGGCCCCGGCGCAGCGCCGTCCTTGTGCGCCAGCCAGGCTATGAACTCGCCCGAGTCATTGGTTTTGCCGTCGGTAAAGACCTCCGCACCCTGCACCATGCGGAGATCAATGCTCTGGTGAATCTCGAGGTGCGACATGGCGGGCGCGGCGACGTCATCGAAGGCAGGCACTTCGGGCGGCGCAACGTTGGTCCAATCCGGGCCGCTGAGTCGATCGAGATCGGTATAGGCCGCAGTGGCGCGCAACTTGAGCTGGCCCTCCTGCTTGAGATCAGCACTGGCAAAGTGGGTGCTGCGGGTCTCGGACAGTGACTCCACCGATACTTCCACCTGCCCTAATGTCACCGGCGCCAGATAAAACGCGTTAATGCTGAGCGGGTCAGGCTGATTCAGCGCTTCAGACAAGGTTCGGCCCACCAGCGCGAGCACATAGCCGCCGTTAGCTACCGAGCCAATACGCCAGCCCCGATGCACCTCGGCCTGCCACCGCGAATTCCCCTGTGATGACACCGCGGTGTGGGATAAAAACTGACTCATACTGCTCCTCTTTCCGCCTTGGCGACCTTTGTCCGGTATCCGTTCAGGCACATTGAACCGGACTTCCGCCCCTAAAGTGCTTTTTCTCGCTACATCGATCTATACTAATTGGCCGTATTACGCGCCGGAGAGGGATCTTGGCCCATACGCGCCGCCCGTCAGCGAGGCATGGATTGCCGCTACTGACCCTGATTTTGATTGGGGTCGGCCCGCTTATATCTGTGGCACAGAACCCGAGCGACGCCCCCGCCGAAACCGAAGCGGCGCCCATCGTAATCGATATGGCGGCGCCATTGGAGCCCGAGCGCGCACCCCCACCCCCCACTGAGCCCAGTGCCCTGGGTGTGTACCGTGGCTACATCGAATCAATGGAGACCAACGCCGGTGCCTTCGCACCCGGCCTTACCGAGCAGTTGCTGGGACTGGGGCTTAACCTGCAGGCGCTGGATCGTCATGCCGAGGCGGCCAAGGTCCTGAAGCGTGGCGTGCACGTGAGTCGGGTTCAGTCGGGGCTCTACGCAGCCGACCAAATCCCGCTGCTTCGCGCTGAGATCCGAAGCCTGATTGCACTGGGCAGGTTCGACGAGGTCGACGAGCATCAGCGTTATCTGGCACGGGTCGAATCCGAGGCGCTGACCGGCACACCTGCCTCCATCGCCGCACTGATTGATCAGGGCGAGTGGGCCGAACAGGCCTGGGACTTGCGTCTGGGCGATCAGGAGGCACACCCCGAGCATCTCGCGAGAAGCTGGGAGTACTACCGGCTCGCCTACAACCAGAGTACGCAACTCTATGGCGAGCGATCGCTAGAACTGGTGAAACCGCTAGAGGGCATGCTCCGCCTTCAGTACCGGTTTGCGGACCTGCAAAGAGAGAATGCGAGCAACAGCCCGTTCGATGGTTCCGGCTACCGCCAAACCTCTGCGCTTGGCGGGGCCTACCGCCGAGGCGAAGCCGTGCTGTCGACCATATTTGGCCTCAAGATGGTGAATGGCTCCTCAGCCGGGGAGCAAGCCCGCGACCTGACAAGACTCGGTGATTGGGCGCGGTGGATGGGGCGCCGGTCCGATTCCCGCAGCTATTACGACAAAGCCTGGCGGCGCATCACCCCACCACCCGCTGTGCCTGAGGAACCCGAAGCCGCTGCCGCGTCCGAGCCGGCGGAGGATGCCACAGCAGAAACGGCACCCGGAGCCAAGGTAGCAATGAGCGACGCTGGTGCCGCCGACACGCCCCCAGATACTGCAAATATCGATGCCTCCACAGATAAGGTAGCCATCACCGAGTCGGAGCAACCGACCGCTGTCGAGGCACAGGCGTCAGGCGTCGCAGAGGCCGGTGAAGAAGCACCCGCCGAGCAGGAAAGGGTCGCCCAGACCTCACCGGCGAAGGATACCGAACAGAGTAAAGAAGATACCTCGGTCATGGCGCTCCCTGAGGAGCAACCGCCCGAGGACGATCCGGTGATGCGGGCAGCCCTTTTTGAGACCGCCACGCCGCTACCCGATATCGACACCTTACGGCCACTGCCGCCCTTCCGCCGCGATGCCTCCGGCCCACTGGTGGTGCAATTTCAACTTAATGAGGCGGGAAAAATCACAGTACTGGAACGCGTCACGGTCACTACGGTCACAGAATCAGATACCGCCGAGGGCGAGGAGGCTTCCAAGGACGCCAAGGCACCCCGAGTGGACAACGACCCTGCCGTGGACCGCCTCTTCCGCAAAATGCGGCGCACCCGGTTCCGGCCCAGATATGAGGAAGGCGTCGCCGTGGAGACTGGTATGATTGTGTGGTCTTTTGATCTGAACCCGGCCAGCGCGGAAGCGATCGCCCTGCAACCCTAATGACCCCCATATTCCCCTCACGCTTTAATACAACCACCTTGCTCCGCCCTTTGGCGGCCAGCGCGGTCGTTGCTGTGATGCTGGTATTGATGGGATGCCCCTCTGCCAGTTCGCCGACCACGCCCTCGATACCGACTCCGCCGTCGTCTCCGTCAAGCTCAGGGGCATCATCACCGAGCTCAGGGGGTGCCAGCGGACCCAGCTCGCCGAGCTCGTCCAGCGGTAGTTCCGGATCCAGCAGCTCCAGCTCCTCTGGTAGCGCTGGCGGAGGTAGCCCAAGCGCCGGCGGGGGGAGCCCAAGCACTGGTGGTGGCAGTAGCGGCCCCGCTGCAGGGGGCATGCCCGGCAGTGAGGGCGGCGCATCCTCGGCAAGCACGGGCAGCGGCAGCGATGCCGCGGGCACCAGCGCGGAGGCCGGAGATGGCGCCTCCAGCGAACCCGGCTTTGGCGATATGGCCGGCGGCGCTGACCTGCCCTCGATGGTCGATACCCTGCCCACCTTCGATGAGGACTATGGTTCGGAAGGTGACGGCAGTGGCGCCGAGGGTGGCTCACCCGAAGGCAGTGAAGATGGGGCTGGCGGCACAGGCAACAGTGGCCAGGTTGCCCAATCATCCGGCGCACCGGGTGATGCTTCGGGTCAGCAAGGTCCGGGGACCCGCGCCAGTGGCGGCATGGAATCAGACATGGGTGCCGGCGGCCCGATGACAGCAGCCGAGCAAGTCGCCATCCTCGACCGACAGCTTGAAGAAAGTACCCGGGATTTCGACGGCATCATTTATGACGAGGAACAGCGCCAGCGAGAGGCGGCACGTGAGCGCGCTGCTCAGACTGCGCAGACCGCGGGTAGCGCGATAGATCCCACCGAATCTGAGGAACCCAATTTTGGTGGTGGGATGGCCAGCGCCGGTAGTGGCTCCGTGGGTGGAGGCGTCGGCGGGCGCATTGGCGCACCACCCACAGATGGCGCCAAATACCCACCGCCACCGGATATCCCCAACGGCAATGACGACGACGTGGTGGCCCGCCAGCTCCGTGAGGCAGCGATGCGGGAGCCCGACCCGGCTATCCGCGAAAAGCTGTGGACTGAATATCGCAAATACAAAGGCATTGCGGAGCCCGACGCATGATGCGCACGCTGTTGTCGCTTTTCTTTGGCTTGGCCTTGCTCACCGGTTGCGTGTCGGAGACGGTCAAGTCGACCTCCGTACCCGTGCTCGATGCTCCCGCCACACTCACGCCAGAAGCAGAGTTGCTCGATGTTGGCGTCGTCATACTGGATCCGGGCATCAGCACTGTCGAAGACGAGGAACAGGTCTACCCCGAGGTGCGCAAAGCCGAAGCCACCTTTATGGCGACGGAGCTCGCCGAGGTACTTACCGAGCAAGGTGGCTGGGGCGCTGTCAGAGTCGTGCCAGACGATCGACAATTCTCTGATCTACTCGTGCGCGGCACCATACTGCGCTCGGATGGCGAGGCGCTGGAGCTGAAAATTCTGGTGAGTGACGCGCGCGGCACACTCTGGCTCGACAAGCGCTATCAAGGGATCACCAGCCGCTACGCCTACGAGCAAGGCACACGCGTCAAGCAGGATCCGTTTCTCGCGGTGTATCGCATGATCGCCAACGACATGCTGGCGATCTTTAACCGACTCCCCTCCGAAGACCGCGTCACCATCCGCCAGGTAGCAGAAATGCGTTTCGCCCGAGATTTCGCCAATGGCGCCTTTGCGGATTACCTCGAGGAAGATGACAAAGGCCAGATCAGCCTGCGCCGATTACCGGCAGAGGATGACCCCATGCTGAACCGCGTGCGCGGTCTGCGCCAACGCCACTATGTCTTTGTCGACACACTTCAAGGCCACTACTCAGGCTTTGCCGAAGACATGTATAGCCCTTATCAGGAGTGGAGAAAGGCCAGCTACGAGGAGACCGTCGCACTCCGTGAACTGGAGAGCGAGGCGCAACGCGAGATGATTGCTGGCGGTGCAGCGATCCTCGCAGGTGTGCTCGCCCAGACATCGGGTAGCCGCACCACACGTAGCGCCGGCGCCGTTGGCGTCATCGGTGGTGGCGCTTTGCTCAAAAGCGGCCTGGAGAAACGCGCCGAATCCAATATTCACTCACTGGCACTGGAAGAACTGGGGCAATCATTAGACGCCGAAATCACGCCGAGGGTGATCGAGCTCGAGGACCGCACGGTGCGCCTGACGGGCAACGTGGAAGACCAATACGATCAGTGGCGCGAGCTGCTGGCCGATATCTACGCCGCGGAGCTTGCCGCACTGGAGCCGCCGGCTCCACCCGCCGACAGCCTGCCTGCGGCCCTTGAATCGCAGGACTCGTGACCGACCACAAAGAGCAGCCCCTCTCTGCCACCACCTTCGAGCCCGCGCCAGCCACAACAGAATCGGCTGACCCGGGGTCCGAGGGGGGACAACCACGACTGGTGGTTATTGCCCTTGCCGCCGCCGCGGTGTTACTCATTTTCGTTTTCTTTATCCTGCCGCAGCTGGTGATGCCTGACGACGTCGGACCTAGCCTGACTGACACGCAAAATGAGCCATCTTCTGCCAACGCCACTGCCTCGGGTAGCGTCGCCAGCGACACGGGTAATGAACGCAGCCCCTTCGCCGAAGCGCAGGAAAGCGCGCTGAGAAGAGCTGCGCAGGAGGTACTTCAGTCACTCCTGTCGCTGCAGGAATCGCTGGCAGAGCGCGGTGCTGCGAGATGGGGAGAACCCACCTATGGGGAGGCTTTGGGTCGTGCCGCAGCGGGCGATACCGCTTACCGGGAACGCGACTTCACCGCAGCCACCGCCGAGTACCAGCTGGCGCTCGATCAGCTGCTTGAGCTCGAAGCCAGCCTGCCCGAGCGCAGTGAGGCGCTCCACGACACGCTGGTCACGGCGATCGAGAACGGAGACGTACTGGCCGCTCAGGCACGCTTTACCGAGCTAGCCGAAATGGCGCCATCGGATATCCGGCTGATTGCGCTGGAGGATCGACTTGCCGCATTGCCAGCAGTGATCGCTGCTCTGGATACCGCCGCCGAGAGAGAGGCGTCGGGTGACCTGGGTGCCGCAGTTGAGGCTGCCACTGACGCCACGCGCGCAGACCCCGCCCACCAGCGGGCAGCCGCCCGCCTGAATGAGCTGCGCACTGCGCTGACCCGACAACAATTTACCGACGCCATGACCGCGGGTTACGGCGCCATGGGGGCGAAGGCCTTCGACAACGCAGAGCAACAATTCCGCGCCGCTGCGAAGCTGATACCCGGCGCGCCGGAACCCGGTGCTGCACTCATTGAACTGGAGCAGGCCCGCACCCAGAACACCTTGCTGGGGTTGCGTGAACAAGGCACGCAAGCCGAGCGCGAGGAGCGCTGGGCCGACGCGGTGGGTCTGTACCAGAAAGCCCTTGAGATCGACGCGCTGATGCTGTTCGCCACAGAAGGTGTGGCACGCGCCGAGCCGAGGGCTGACCTAGACACACGGCTGGAGACCATGCCAAAGGAGCGCGACCGCCTCATCGACGCTCGTATCATGCGCCTCGCACAAGAAACACTTGCCGAGGCAGAAGCGATTCCCGATCCCGGCCCGCGTTTGCAGGCGCAAATGACCGCGGCGCGCGATACCCTCGCCTATGCCAGCACCCCTGTCGCGGTGACCATGATCTCCGATGGACTCACCGACATCACGCTGTTGCGCGTCAAGCGGCTGGGCACGCTGGCAGAACAAACACTGTCGCTGCGTCCCGGCGTTTACACCGCCGTGGGCATCCGCAACGGTTACCGCGACGTGCGGATCAAATTCGAGGTGCGACCCGACCAAGCGAATGCGGTCGAGGTACGCTGTGTCGAGACGATTTGAGCTAGCACCATGACCGAACGCGACTCTGACAGCGACACACCTGACACCCTAAAGCCTGACGCGTTCTCGCCGGCAACGCCCTCGCAGGGCGGTGACCAGTTGGCAGCGACCGCCTTCGAGCCGCTGAGTCAGTCATCCCAGCAAAAACAGCGTGTCAATGCGACCCAGATTGCGCTCGGCGTTGCCGGGGTGCTGATCGCTGCGCTGCTGTTTTTTCTCTTCACCGCGCGCTCCCTCACCCTGAACATTGATGCCGAGGCGGAACCCAGCTTCTCACTGAGTGGGCTGAACTGGTCCTTTGGAGAACGGCTTCTGGTGCGACCGGGGAACTACACGCTCTCGATTAACGCCGAGGGGTATCACCCCTACGAGCAAACCATTACGGTGGGCGATGCCGATACCCAGCAGCTCGATATTCGCCTTGCCCCCCTTCCCGGCACGGTGACCATCGCCACGCAACCCGCCGGCGGCGAGATCATTCTGGATGAGCTGTCCCTAGGTTCTGCACCGCTGGTGGACCTGACGCTCGAGGCAGGCGTTTACCGTGTGGAAGCCGTGCTCGATCGCTATCAGCGCTGGCAAGGACAAATCGACGTCGTTGGCCGTAACCAGAGCCAAACGGTGGACGTCGTGTTGTTGCCGGATTGGGCGAACGTCCGATTCAGTGCGACGCCCGCCACCGTGACCGTAAGCATCGATGGCCAGCCCGCCGAGACAACTGCCACCGGTGTGGAAGTGCTCTCGGGCGAGCGCGAGCTGACGCTCAGCGCACCGGGCTTTATACCCCTATCGCTGCCTTTGAGCATCGTGGCGGGTGTGGATCAGGACCTCGGCGCGGTGACCTTGACCCCGGCCGATGCCACTCTGACGCTGGAGAGCACGCCACCGGGTGCAGGTGTGACGGTGGACGGCGCGTTCGCCGGCCTGACACCGCTGGTTGTGCCCCTGAGCCCCGGCGATCGCCACGCCATCAGTCTCTCCAAGGCCGGCTACCTCGGCGCCAGCCTCTCACTGACTTTGGCCCGGGGGGAAACCGCCAGTCGGGCCATCACGTTGAAACCCGAGTTGGGTGAGGTGCGTTTTGCCATCGAGCCGGCAGAGGCGGACATACTGATTAACGGGCAGCGCGTGGGCTCGGGGAGTCAAAGCCTCTCACTCCCAGCGGTGCAGCAGCGTATCGCCGTGCAACTTGACGGGTATGCCACCTTCGAGACCGAGGTGCTGCCGAAACCCGGGCTGCCGCAGCAGATCAGCGTGACGCTTTTGACGGAAGCCGCAGCGCGTAAGGCGGCGATGACGCCGACAATCACGACGCCACTGGGCCAAACGCTGGTGCTGGTGGACCCCTCAGTAGAAACCCAGAACCCCTTCACCATGGGCGCGTCGCGTCGCGACCCGGGACGGCGTGCCAACGAAGTCGAACATCCGGTTGAATTGCGGCGCGCTTTCTACATTGCGAGCACCGAGACCACCAACGCGCAGTTCCGCCAGTACGAGGCCACTCATGACTCGGGCCTGATCGAGAGCTACTCACTCGATCGCGACCACCAGCCGGTGGCAGGCATCAGCTGGCAGCAAGCAGCCAGCTTCTGTAACTGGCTGAGCCGGCTCGAGGGCCTGCCGCCTTTTTATCGCGAGAATCAGGGCATCATCATCGGCTTTAATCCCAGTAGCACCGGCTACCGTTTGCCCAGCGAGGCAGAGTGGGCCTTTGCTGCCCGGGTAGAAGGCGATGCCCTACGACGATTTGCCTGGGGAGATGACTTCCCCCCGAGCGCTGTTGTGACCAACGTGGCCGACAACACCTCGGCACTCGTCACGGGGCGCATTCTCAATGGCTACACAGATCAATTTGTCGTCTCGGCGCCGGTGGGGAGCTTCCCTGCAAACCATCGCGGATTGCACGATATGGGTGGTAATGTTGCCGAATGGGTACACGACGGTTACGCCATCCCCTCTGCGAATGCAGAGCTCGCGATCGATCCATTGGGCGCGCAGCGCGGCGACAACTACACCATTCGCGGTGGCAGCTGGGCACTCAGTCGTTTGTCCGAGCTGCGCCTGACTTTCAGGGACTACGGGGAGCGCGGACGTGACGATCTCGGCTTCAGGATTGCGCGCTATGCGGAGTAGCGTGCCAGCACGCTTTGCGAGCGTTGCGGTACTGGCTGCGCTGTTCAGCGTTTTACTCGTTGCCCCTGTCTTTGGACAGGAGGCGGTCGAGCCCGAAGAGACAGCGGTAGTAGCAGAGCCCGACACTAACGTTGAATCCGCGGGCGACGGGGCGGTCGCGCCTGCTGTTGCCGAGGCGGGTACCGTGCTCGACTATGAACCCACCGAATCCATCTCGGAGGATCTCTCTGTGTCCTTTCCCGTGGATATCTGAGCCCGACAGGAGCCCCCTATGAAGCTGCGTTTACCCTCAGAGTTCCTCTATCAGGTGTTTGCCCTGTTGTTCGCCGTGATCGTGGTACACGCCGCCTACGTTGGCGTCATTCGTCCCAGCGCAGACTCACAGCTTGCGGTTCAGGCAGCGCAACAGGCGGCGGGCGAAGCCCCTGCTGGTAACCGTTCGCTCGCGATCGTGATCAAGGACTACGAGCAGGAGGCCTGCTTTATTCTGATGCTCTGGGCGCTGGCGATTATGGGCCTCAAGGCCTCCCGTACCCGTTCCGAAGCACAGATGTTGAATCGCGATCTGATTGCCATCCCGGAAGGCACCAGCATTCTGCCCCGGGACGCCCGGGAGCAGTCACGATCACTCGAGGCGCTGCCCTCTGAAGAACAGGACTACCTACTACCCCGGGCACTGGGGAATGCGCTGAGCCGCTTCACCACCACCGGCAGTATTCCCGCGGTATCGGATGCGGTGCGCGAGCAGTGCGATATCGAAGCCGACCGGCTCGACTCGGAGCTCTCCATGGTCCGCTACATCTCCTGGGCGATTCCGTCGATCGGGTTTATCGGCACGGTGCGCGGTATCGGCGACGCGCTGGGCCAGGCCTACAAGGCCGTTGAGGGCGATATCTCGGGCGTGACCGTGAGCCTCGGGGTGGCCTTTAACAGCACCTTCGTGGCCCTCGTTTTGTCGATCATCATCATGTTCGCACTGCACCAACTGCAGCTGTCCCAGGAGCGACTGGTGCTCAACACCCAGCGCTACATTGACCGCCATCTGCTGCGACACCTGTCGGTACCGCGCGGCTGATGCGACTCCTCGATTGCAACGACGCGTCACTGCGCCTGTGGAACGACGGCGACGCACTCTGGTCACCCGGCGTTGTGTGGCTGAGCGGTGACCGCTATCAGTTTGGCGAGCCGGCCTGGGCACAAGCCCGCCGCGCCCCAAGGGAAATCAGTAACCGCTATTGGCATCGGCTTTCGACGCAGCCGCTGAGCCCGGCGCTGGGGCCCGCGCGGCACACTGCTGACCTCGTACACGCCCACCTTGAAGCGCTGCTTAATGGCATGAGCGGCGATATCGCGCTGGCGATTCCCGGGGCGATGGAGTCCGGGCAGTTATCGCTGTTGCTTGGCATCCTGCAGACCCTGCCCGTTACCGCCAGCGCTGTGGTGCACCGCAGCGCGCTAGTGGGGGCAGCCGCGGGGCAATCCTGCGCCCATGTCGAACTGCAATTGCATCAGGCCAGTATTACGTTGGTTACCGTTGAGAATGGCGTCGCGCGGGCGGGCGATACCCAGCTTCTGCCAGGTCACGGTTTGCTCGGCCTGATGGATGACATTGCGGAGCGGATTGGCGAACAGTTTGTGGCCCAGACACGCTTTGACCCGCAACGACGCGCCGAGGCCGAACAGGCGCTTTATTTACAACTCCCCGAACTGCTCCGAGCGCTGGGCACCCAAAGCGAAGTCAGTTGCTCAGTGGAGGGCCATACCGCGCGCATCGCTGCGGATGCCCTGCGCCCTGTGGGTGCGGCATTCACTCAGGCACTCGCACCGCTGTTGCCCGCGGGCACCGCACACATTGCGCTAGACGCCCTGCTGTCTGCCCTACCGGGACTGGACCTGCCCGTGCAGGCCACTACGACCGGCCCAGAGGTCATCCCCCTGA
>ERZ802831.1342-NODE-1342-length-12263-cov-12.6461_pt1 | contig 12263 bp, 8 predicted proteins | sample MGYA00345655_ERZ802831 | MGnify/ENA primary metagenome ERZ802831 (study PRJEB30503, sample SAMEA104212376) | marine metagenome | biome: Westerlies Biome; feature: [SRF] surface water layer (ENVO:00010504) within the epipelagic zone...; material: water...
ACTCCGCATCACCCATCGCGCGATGGAGCATGGAGATTGGCGGGAAGGTATTCGCGCCGCCATCATCGATAAAGACCGCAATCCGCAGTGGCAACATACTCTCGACGCGGTGCCATCCGTGGCGGTCTCGCGCATGTTGATGCCGCTGGGGCGTGCGAAATTAACATTTGAGGAGGCGAAAATGCAAATAGGGTTTATCGGTCTGGGCAACATGGGGGCACCGATGGCCGCCAATCTGATCAAAGCCGGCCACTGTGTTACGGGTTTTGACACTGCCGGCATCATTGTTGAGGGAATGACCAATGCCACCTCGGCTGCAGAGGCCGTCACGCGGGCAGACCTTGTGATCACGATGCTGCCCAACGGCGCAATTCTGCGCGCGGTTGCAGACCAAATCCTACCTGCAATGCACGAGGGAAGCATTTTGTTGGATTGTTCGACCGTCGATGTGGACAGCACACGCGCCGTCGCACAAGACGCCGCAGCCCGAGGTATTTTGGCGCTGGATGCACCAGTTTCAGGCGGCACAGGCGGCGCCAAAGCCGGCACATTAACCTTCATGGTGGGCGGCACAGAGGCCGCGTTTCATACCGCACAACCCCTGTTTGAAATCATGGGCCAGAAAGCCGTTCATTGCGGTGCCGCAGGGAACGGGCAAGCAGCTAAAATCTGCAATAATATGATCTTAGGCGTGACGATGATTGCCAGTTGTGAAGCCTTTGCACTGGCCGATAAACTGGGGCTTGATCGTCAGGCGATGTTCGATGTTGTCAGCACCTCATCGGGTTATAGCTGGACAATGAACGCCTATTGCCCTGCTCCGGGAATCGGCCCTGCATCGCCCGCCGATAACGAGTATCAGCCCGGTTTTGCCGCCGACCTAATGCTCAAAGATCTGCGCTTATCGCAACAAGCCGCCGAAGCGGTTGACGCTGATACCCCGCTGGGACAGGCCGCCACCGACCTGTACCGACGCTTTGTCGAAGACGAAGACGGCAGCGGACGAGACTTTTCGGCCATGCTGCCCCGGTTTGAAACACGCGGACGGTAAGCAAACCCCTCAAATCTATGAGGAACGGCACATAAACCATTGAGTTAAAGTTACTCTGCGGCGACCCGGCGTGGAGCTAACATGCTTTTCAAATAATGCCCTGTGTAGCTTTTGGCGTTTTTTGCCACCGTTTCCGGCGTGCCAAACGCGACAATTTCACCTCCGCCATCGCCGCCTTCCGGGCCGATATCTATAATCCAATCTGCGGTTTTGACCACGTCGAGATTATGTTCAATCACGATCACAGTATTGCCTGTCTCAACCAGTTCATGCAATACTTCCAGCAACTTACGCACGTCCTCGAAATGAAGACCTGTTGTGGGCTCATCAAGAATATACAGGGTTCGTCCGGTCGAGCGCCGCGCCAGTTCCTTGGACAGTTTCACCCGCTGCGCTTCACCTCCAGACAATGTCGTCGCTTGCTGGCCGACCTTAATGTAACCCAATCCTACACGCACCAGCGCATCCATTTTCTCTCGGATGCTGGGCACCGCCTGAAAAAACACCTGCGCATCTTCAACTGTCATATCAAGAACATCGGCTATGCTTTTGCCTTTAAACTTTATTTCTAACGTTTCTCTATTGTACCGGGCCCCGCGACAGGTTTCGCAAGTGACATAGACATCGGGCAGGAAATGCATCTCGATCTTGATCAGCCCATCTCCCTGACAGGCTTCGCACCGGCCGCCCTTGACGTTAAACGAGAACCGCCCCGGCTTATATCCGCGTGCCTTAGATTCCGGCAGCCCCGAGAACCAATCCCGGATCGGCGTGAAGGCCCCTGTGTATGTGGCAGGGTTGGAACGCGGCGTGCGCCCGATCGCACGCTGGTCAATATCGATCACCTTGTCGAGATGTTCGAGCCCATTGATCGTCTCACACGGACCCGGCGTTTGCCGAGCGCCATTCAACCGCATCGAAGCAGTTTTGAACAGCGTCTCAATAGTCAGGGTTGATTTACCGCCCCCCGAAACACCGGTGACACAGACAAACTTGCCCAAAGGAAAATCGGCACTGACATTCTTAAGGTTATTGCCAGAGGCTTTGATCACCTGCAGTTTTTTACCGTTGCCCTTGCGCCGCTTCGCCGGAACCTCAATCGATCGAATGCCTGACAGATATTGCCCGGTGATTGAGGCTTTGTCGTTAGCGATATGCTCAGGCGTGCCGTGACTGACCACCTGGCCACCGTGAAGCCCCGCGCCCGGACCAATGTCATAGACATAATCCGCCTCGCGGATCGCCTCTTCGTCATGTTCGACCACAATCACCGTGTTGCCCTGATCGCGCAAATTTTTCAGCGTGACCAACAGCCGATCATTATCGCGCTGGTGCAGACCAATTGAGGGTTCATCCAGCACATAAAGGACACCAGTCAATCCGCTGCCGATTTGACTGGCCAGTCTGATCCGCTGGCTTTCGCCACCCGACAGCGTGCCTGAGTTCCGGCTCAGTGTCAGATATTCCAGCCCGACATTGTTTAAAAACCCCAGTCGTTCGCGCACTTCTTTCAAAATAGCTTTGGCGATTTCGTTTTTCTGCGTCGTCAGGCGTTCCGGCACCGTTTCGCACCATTTAAACGCCTCGCGAATTGACATCTGGACCACCTGTCCCACATGCAGGTCGGCAATTTTTACCGCCAGCGCCTCAGGCCGCAACCGAAAACCGCCACAACCTCCACAGGGACGGTTGTTTTGATAATTTTCGAATTCCTCACGGACCCAGTTGCTGTCGGTTTCACGGTACCGACGCTCCATATTGGGGATAACACCTTCGAACACGCGCGAGATTTGATAGACCCGACCACCCTCGTCATAGCGAAATTGTATCTCTTCCTTACCGGAACCATATAGAAACACTTGCTGTACTTTTTCCGGCAAATCCTTCCATTTTGTGGAAGGTTTAAATTTATAATGTTTCGCAATCGCCTCTATTGTTTGGGTAAAATAAGGGCTTTTGCCCTTGCGCCATGGCGCCAGCGCCCCATCCCCGATTTTCAAAGTAACATCGGGCACCACAAGACGTGCGTCAAAAAACAGCTCCTTTCCGAGCCCGTCACAATCGGGACAGGCACCAAAAGGCGCATTGAACGAAAACAGCCGCGGCTCAATCTCGGGAATGGTAAAGCCACTAACAGGACAAGCAAAATTCTCACTAAAGGTGATCCTTTCGGCTGAACCCTCTTTCGGAGCGGTCTCAAGGATAGCAATACCATCTGCCAGATCAAGTGCTGTGCGGAAACTGTCGGCGAGTCGGGTCTCAATACCCTCGCGCACCACAATCCGATCCACCACCACGTCGATATCATGCCGGAACTTCTTATCCAGAACCGGTGGTTCGTCCAGCTCGTAAAACCCACCATCCACCTTGACCCGCTGAAACCCCTGCTTGCGCAGCTCAAGAAACTCTTTGCGATACTCGCCTTTGCGGTCACGTACTATGGGTGCCAACAGATAAGCCCGAGTATCGGCCGGCATCGCCATCACCCGGTCGACCATGTCCTGAACCTGCTGGGCCTCAATTGGCTTGCCCGTTGCCGGACTGTAAGGGGTACCAGCACGGGCAAACAGCAGCCGCAGATAATCATAAATTTCAGTAACTGTTCCAACCGTCGAGCGCGGATTTTTACTGGTGGTCTTTTGCTCAATAGAAATCGCCGGACTGAGACCGCTAATATGGTCGACGTCAGGCTTTTCCATCATATCCAGAAATTGACGCGCATACGCCGAGAGCGATTCCACATAGCGCCGCTGCCCTTCGGCATAGATGGTGTCAAACGCCAATGAAGATTTTCCCGACCCCGATAACCCGGTGATGACCACAAGCTGATCGCGGGGAATATCCACATCAATAGATTTCAGATTGTGCTCACGAGCGCCGCGAACTTCGATATATTTTTGCTCTGCCATCGTCCATCCCATCTGTTAGGGTGTATGTAATCGCTTTGCGTCAAGCTTCCAATGAAAAAATGAGAACAAATAAAGAACGCGGGAAATCTATTTTGTTTGTTTCGAAATCTTGTAGGGAGAAGTTTACAAATTGCCCGCTGTGTGAGTCTCCTCATCCGGTTTGAGCACTTGAAGATTGACCCGGTAATTGAGTATGCAGCACTCAGCCATCAAGGAGAGATCATATGCCCAAAAATATCAATAAGATCACCCTTGTGGCAGATGTTGGCGGCACCAATACACGGATCGCGCTGGCCCGTAACGGCAGCATAGATAGCACTTCGATCAAACGATACGCCAATCGCGAATTTGACAGCTTGCACGCGGTCATCAAGCAGTATTGCGAAACGCTTTCTGTCGACCAGATCACCGCGAGTTGTGTCGCTATCGCGGGTCCGGTCGAAAACGGCACCGGACGTCTGACCAACTTGAATTGGGCGATGGACCAAACCGGCCTGAAACAGGTTACCGGCGCTGAGACAGTGGCGATTATCAATGATTTACAGGCGCAAGCCTATGCGTTGCAGGACTTACCCGACAGCGCATTCGAAAAGGTTCTTTCCTCGCCTGCACCGCATCAAGAGCCTCTGCGCCATAGCACGAAACTTGTTATTGGGGTCGGCACCGGCTGCAACGCGGCGCTGGCGCTTACTGATGCCTCAGGGGTGCGTGTTCCCGCCTCGGAAACAGGGCACATCGGATTGCCCGTGCGCAGTCAGGACGATCTTGATCTGGCGCTGTATCTCCAGAAGCAACACGGCTTTGCCTCGGTTGAACACGTGCTGGCAGGGTCTGGGCTTGAAACCGTATACCGATATTTTGCCAAGACAGCAGGGCAAGCCCACAACCTAAGCGCACAACAGATCATGGCGGTCATGGCGAAAGAATCGGATCCTGTGGCGCGTAAAACCGTGCAGATCACGGTACGCTTGCTTGCACAGCTATGTGCCGATCTTGCCTTGATCCATTTGCCCTATGGTGGAATTTATTTGGTCGGAGGCGTGGCCAGAGCCCTCGCGCCCTACCTGCAGCGCTACGAATTTGCCACAGCATTTTACGCCATGGGGCGGTTTACACAGACTATGGAACGCTTCGAAATTGCGTTGGTTCATGACGATTATGCCGCACTGACAGGATGCGCAAACGCCCTGCATGGGCTCCGGGGCTAAGTGCAAAGCCGGACCTCGGTCTGCCAAGTCTTGCACGCTGCGGCAAGCGATGCATCCAAGGCCAAATCGGAATAAAAACGATCCAGCTTGGAAAGAGATGTGATCTGTACCGGGGCATGGCGTTGAAACTTCGAATGATCTGCCACCAAAAACGTCTGGCGGGCCTGTGCTATAATTGTCTGACTGACTGTGACCTCTTGAAAGTCAAAATCTAATACATCGCCATCTTGATCCAGCGCCGAACAGCCAATCACCGCGTAATCAAATTTGAACTGTGTGATCATCCGGGTGGTGAGACTGCCCACTAGACCACCGTCAGCACGGCGCAAAACGCCGCCGGCCATGATGATTTCGCAGTTCGTGTTTGGCGCGAGAATTGACGCTACGTTCATATTGTTGGTCACCACCATTAAATCGCTATGGTGCAGTAATTCCCGCGCTACGGCCTCAGTCGAGGTGCCGATGTTAAGAAATACGCAAGCCCCCGCCGGGATGTCTTTGGCACAGGCCCGCGCCATCGCGCGCTTGGCCGGCTGGTTCAGTAACCGACGCTCTTCATACCCCAAGTTGGTAATTCCCGAAGGCAGAACCGCGCCACCGTGCACACGATCAAGTCGGCCGTCTTCAGCCAACTCACTGAGGTCACGCCGGATCGTCTGTACCGTGACACCAAAATGCGCCGCGAGATCTTCGACCGCAACTTTCCCGGTCTCGCGTGCGATCTCGAGTATTTCCGGCAGGCGAAGTGTTTGCGACATCAGGGACTCCCATGAACTTGGTTGCGACGCTAAGCTGTCGCAACCCAATGATCAACCACAGCCCTTGGACGGCATCTCTCGGGGCGCGCCGACCAACCTTCCCGTCTGGTTTGGGTAATATTTACTTTCTAAAAATACAAGCATGACCGCCTCGACAGATAATACGAACATTTACGAACGTATATATTGACAATGCAGATGGAAACCGCACAAAAACAGGGGACTGCATTCAAGGACAAACATGGTACACCAAAAAGACGATATTTCCGACCTTTTCATTATTGGTGGTGGCATCAACGGGTGCGGGATTGCGCGCGATGCTGCCGGTCGCGGGCTGTCGGTGACCCTAGCTGAGATGAATGATCTGGGCTCGGCAACCTCTTCAGCCTCGACCAAATTATTTCATGGCGGTCTGCGCTATCTTGAATATTTTGAGTTCAGACTGGTGCGCGAGGCGTTGATTGAGCGCGAAACACTTTTGCGGGCGATGCCGCATATCAGCTGGCCGATGCGATTTGTATTGCCCTACCATGCTGACATGCGCTTTGAGAGCGACACCCCGACGTCACGCCTATTGAACCGCGTCCTGCCCGGAATGCGGGGGCGGCGTCCGGCTTGGTTATTGCGCCTTGGTCTCTTTATGTATGACACGCTGGGTGGCCGCAAATTTTTACCTGCCACCCGTACATTGGATTTGCGCCGCGACCCTGCAGGCGCGCCTTTGAACAGCAAATTTGAAAAGGCTTATGAATATTCTGATTGCTGGATCGAAGACTCCAGGCTCGTAGTGCTGAATGCCCGCGATGCCGAGACCCGTGGCGCCCGAATTCTGCCCCGCACCAAAGTGACTGAGGCGCGGCGTGATAATGGCCTATGGCATATCACAATCAACGAAAACCCGCGCGGAGAGCCGCGGGTGGTGCGCGCAAGGATGCTGGTAAATGCGGGAGGGCCTTGGGTTGCAAATATCTTGCGCCACACAGCCGGCATCAACGCCACAGACGGGGTACGGTTGGTACGTGGCAGCCACATCGTCACTAAAAAACTGTTTGACCACGAAAAATGTTATTTTTTTCAAGGCACGGACGGGCGGATTATATTTGCCATTCCCTATGAGACCGACTTCACCCTGATTGGAACAACGGATGCCGACCATGATGATCCCTCTACCCCAGCTGAATGCGCGCCAGAAGAACGCGATTATCTGCTGCAGTTTGCGTCACGGTATTTCGAAAAGCCCGTGACAAAAGAGGATGTGGTCTGGAGCTATTCGGGCGTGCGCCCTCTCTATGACGATGGGGCGGCTTCGGCCACTGCGGCGACGCGTGATTATGTATTAACGCTAGATCAGGGGGCGCTGGGGGCTCAGGGCGCGCCGATGCTGAATATTTTTGGCGGTAAAATCACCACGTATCGTAAACTCGCTGAATCCGCTTTGGAGAAAATCACTCCGTTTTTTGCGCAAGCCACCCCCCCTTGGACTGCAGGTGTCGCTCTGCCCGGTGGTGATTTTCCCGTTGGCGATGTGGACCGCCTTATTACCGAGCTTTGCGCGGCTTACCCATTTCTCGACCGAAAATGGGCGCAGCGGCTGATCCGGGCCTATGGCACAGACGCCCAGAACATGCTCGGCACAGCTCAGACCACCAAACATCTTGGGCAGGGTTTTGGCGCCACCCTCACCGAACGCGAAGTGGCATGGCTGATGCGTCACGAATACGCCCGGACTGCCGATGACGTGGTGTGGCGCCGCTCTAAACTAGGGTTGCGTTTGAGTGATGATCAGATCGCCACGCTCGAGACTTGGATGGCGGATTATAACCAAAATCATGCAACCGGTCCCACCTGAGTATAACTTTAGGCACCGGCAAGCGCCAACGGGCGACCCCCGTGGCAAACCAACATGGCAACCTTTCAAGCCCAGACTGAGCGGGCCTATTTCTTTCAGGTGAAAGACCCGCTAAGTTTGACAACAAAAGGGCGCTCATACACATAAAAGGGGGGGCATATGACCCATATTCTAGCGATTGATCAGGGAACCACCTCTAGCAGGGCCATTATTTTTGATAGCGAGATGGCGCAAGTAACCTCAGCGCAGCAAGAATTTGCCCAACACTATCCCAATTCCGGCTGGGTTGAGCATGATCCGGCCGATCTATGGGACAGCACGCTTGCCACCTGCCACACTGCCCTGTCACAGGCGGCGCTGACTGCCGGCGACATTGCAGCCATTGGCATTACCAATCAGCGCGAAACGACGCTTGTCTGGGATAAGCATAGTGGCGAACCGGTCTATAACGCGATTGTCTGGCAAGATCGTCGGACTGCTCCCTTGTGTCAAACATTGCGTGATTACGGCCATGAGCAAATGGTCACAGACCGCACCGGGTTGAGACTTGATCCATATTTTTCAGGCACAAAACTAAGCTGGATACTTGCAAATGTGCCCGGTGCCCGAGAACGGGCAAACGCTGGCGATTTGTTGTTTGGAACGGTGGATAGTTTCCTGATCTGGAAATTGACCAAGGGCGCGGTACACGTCACCGATGCCACCAATGCCGCACGGACTTTATTGTACGACATCCGCAAGGGTCGCTGGAGCCATACGATATGCAGCCTGCTCGAAATCCCTGTATGCATGTTGCCCAAAGTACTAGATTGCGCTGCAGATTTTGGCCAAACCGATGCGTCACTTTTTGGCACCCCCATCGCAATCTGTGGCGTTGCCGGAGACCAGCAAGCCGCAACCGTGGGACAGGCCTGCTTCGAGCCAGGCATGTTGAAATCAACCTATGGCACCGGGTGCTTTGCACTTTTAAACACCGGCGCCACACCGGTTTCATCGAAAAACCGCCTGCTGACGACGATTGCCTATCAGTTAAACGGCACCCCGACCTATGCATTGGAAGGTTCAATTTTCATTGCCGGTGCCGTGGTGCAATGGCTGCGCGACGGGTTGCAAATCATCGATCATGCCACCGAAACTCAAACGCTTGCGGAGGCCGCCGACAGCGGACAAAATGTGGTGATGGTGCCGGCTTTTACAGGGCTTGGGGCCCCCTATTGGAATGCTGAATGCCGCGGCGCGATTTTTGGTTTGTCGCGCAATTCAGGCCCGGCCGAATTTTCCCGTGCGGCCCTCGAAAGCGTCGGCTTTCAAACGCGCGACCTATTGCAAGCCATGCAAGCCGATTGGGATCAATCAGACGGACAGGCGGTGTTGCGGGTGGATGGCGGCATGAGCGCGTCAAACTGGACGATGCAATTCGTATCAGATATTATCGATGCGCCCGTTGACAGACCAGAGTTTTTAGAAACCACCGCCCTTGGGGCCGCCTGGCTGGCCGGCATGCACTGCGGGCTTTACCCCGAGATGGCAGCCTTTGCCAAAACATGGGCATGCCAAACACGCTTTACCCCGGCTATGGATCCAGAGACAAGAGAGGATAAATGTGCCGGTTGGAATCGGGCTGTACAGGCGACCCTGAACGTCTAAGTCGCGTCGCACGACGCATTTATTCGAAATTATTATGAATTTTTGCGCTTTCACACCGCCTGCTATTTCGACAGATACTGTCATGCTTTTGCCATAGTTGGCCGCAATAACGGCCACAGCTTGATCACCATTCTGATGGGGTGTTTGGCGTTTGTACTGTCTCACGACCAGCGTCGCGCTTTTATAAGCACCCTGATCTGCATTTTTAAAAAACGGTTTCTCAGGATTCATTCTTATGCCAGACCCCAAACGCAATGCCGCTATTTATTACCTTGAGGACGGGTTTAATCCCCAAAATGGCCTAAACGGTCGGCGTATGGCCGGACAATCTTTTCTGAAAGGTTTTTTTGACCACGCCGATGTTGACGAATTCATCGCCATATCCAATACCAAAAAGCGGCTCGAAACTTTTGTACAGATCGCAAAAAAATATGGCGTATCCAAGCGGGTCAAAGGCTTTCTAAACAGCACACCACAGCCATTACATCACCTGGGCGCGATGTTTATCCCTACGCCGAACTATTATAAACAAGCTTGGGAACGCCTACATTTCGGCATGGAAAGCTATTCACTTTGCGGTCTGACCCATACCATTTCAAGCCCCGCTTTCATGGATGGAATGTTCAACCTGCGTGTCAGTCCACAGGCCGAATGGGATGCGATTATTTGCACCTCTCAAGCGGTGCACTCAGCAATACAATATTTGTTTGAAACCGCTGATGATTTTCTATCTCACCGTTTTGGTTCTGTACCACCACGCCCACAGTTACCCGTTGTGCCGCTTGGCATTCATGCCAAAGACTTCTACCGCAAACCAGAGATACGCCATAGCTTTCGCCAAGAGATGGGATGGACAGAGGATGATATCGTCGTCTCGACCGTGGCCCGTCTCAGCCCTTATTCCAAATTTGACCCCTTGCCTTTATTCATAGCCCTCCAACAAGCCCAAAAGGCGTTGGGCAGCCAAAAACGATTGCACATGGTTGCGTGCAGCTATTATGCCGACACCCATTCAAAAAAAGTATTTGAGGTCGGTGCCGCATCTTTGATGCCAGATGTTGGCTATCATTACCTTGACGGAGATATATCAGGCAACCGGGACAAAGCCTATTCAGGCGCTGACATTGCTGCATATCCGATTGACAACATGCAAGAATCATTCGGGCTCGCGCCAATCGAGGCGATGGCCGCAGGTCTGCCGGTGATTGCATCTGACTGGGACGGTCTGCGCGACACGGTAAGCCCCGATGTCGGCATTAGGGTACCGACGCTTAGCACACGCAGCGCACAAACCGCCGAACAAGCGAGGCTTTTGCATTTGGAGGAAATAAATTTGCCCAATATTCTGGTAATTTATCAGCACAGGTCGAAATTAATCTACCCCTATTGATTGATGCCATCATCGGGGTGGCATCCAATGAATCGATACGTAAAAGGATGGGTGACAATGGGATCGAGCGCGTCAAAACAAAGTATGATTGGTCAGTGGTTGTGCCGCAAATGCAAGAGGTTTGGGCGCATCTTGCAGAAATTCGCAGCTGTACCGCACCAAACGCGCGACACTATTCCAAAAGCCACCCCATAGCACCGCCACCCATGGCGTATCTTTCGAAATTTCCAACACACTTCATGCCCCATGGCTCGCAAATCTGCAAAGCCGTTAACAACAGCACCCTTTCGGTAGAAGAAATGTTTAAACTGCGTCGCTATGCAGCTGCGGGTCACCGCTTTGAGACATGCGAGACAATTTCAGCGGTTTTGACCACGATTGTAAAATTTGGAGTGCAAGGCGTGGCACCGGACACTGTCGCCGGAGAGCTTAAATTTAATGCGTTGAAAGTCGAAAACGCTTATTGTTGGTTGCTAAAATATGGCTTTATCGCCCGAGTATAATAGGCGGCGGAAAACAGCAATTCTCCTACGCACCGGCGAGACATTAACCACGACCGATCTTTGGATGTTTTCTGGCCCGCGACTTCCTAAGCCGAGTGGTCGCAGGTGCGGTTAAGCGGGCTTAATCAGCCTGAGGCAAATTCAGAACCACCATGTGCGGCATCCATTTTCATCGGAAACTCCGAGGCCGCTTGCGCGCGAATATCAGCAATTTTTTGTTGCGCTGACATTGCAGTCGCCTCATCCGCATATTGGGTGATGACGCTCATACTCAGATTACCGGTGCGCAGCATCTGAACACTTGAGGCTCCGACGCTCATAATCATTGGAACAAATTTTTCAGCGGCTATCGCCTCCATTGTCTCGTCCCATTCAGTCGCCGACCAATGTGATATCGTTACGTAGCTCATGATGATACTCCTATTAACCAAACTAAACACACACCAAAATGTATCACACGCGAACAAGCCGTAAATGCCTGCTTTAGATTAGCTTTTGCAATATATTTAGTCGTATTGATACGTCTGACACAGTTGATCACCTTTCAAATTTCTTCGAACAAATTGTTGTTTAAAACTTGAAACCAACCAATGGAGTTACAAGCGAAGACCAAACCACAAATCAAAATCTATAATGCCGCTAGAAGGTACTATAATAGACCTATGCATAACCCCATTCTTGGTGATTTTAGGAAAAATCGCTGATGTTTTCATCAAATTTTGTATATTCAAAAAATAGAGGTGTGCAGAGGTCTCCCTGATGGATATTTTTTAAAATATTCGTCAACATAAAACGTCTGAAAGACTATGTATTTTGAATAACAATATTAACGGAAATCCCTTATATACCCAGTAAAACGCGGAAATAATTTTTTTTAAAATTAGGTCAATCCGCCAAAAAAAATATTACATATTATTGCGCCTCTGCTTGTGAGACCAAACTTGTATT
>ERZ802831.1358-NODE-1358-length-12175-cov-12.5012_pt1 | contig 12175 bp, 10 predicted proteins | sample MGYA00345655_ERZ802831 | MGnify/ENA primary metagenome ERZ802831 (study PRJEB30503, sample SAMEA104212376) | marine metagenome | biome: Westerlies Biome; feature: [SRF] surface water layer (ENVO:00010504) within the epipelagic zone...; material: water...
GGAGTCGGATAGCTGTCGACGCGCTCGTTCTTCGCAGGGTGGCCGGTGAACGCCGGCTTACTCATGTCCACCCTGCCATACCAGTAGGGGTCTCTGTGAATTGACGCGTCTTTGGCAGGGTAGTGCGGATCTGACTGGTGCTTGCTTGTCGGCAAAGCAGTAGCGTTCACTCTCTCCGGGTTAGTCCAAGTAAAGATTCGCTCGAAAGAACGCGTCACTTGGCTCATTTTTAATTGTACACTCAGAAAGACTGACACTCCCCTAAGGAGTGAATGCAATGGTGTTCACCCGCGGTGCTCATGCAGCGACCCCTGACATAACACCAATTGTGTTGTGCTTCATGGATCAGCGTGGAAACAAGTCCAGGAAATGTGAAGGGCCAGTTCTCGTTGATTTCAATCTTAAACCCCTCGGTCTGACCTAACACCTCCCAAGACAACGATTGTAGCGTGGCCGATCGGACAGCGCGTATGCGGTTTTTAAAGGTGACTTGCTGTGGCTTGCAGCGGTACTTCCGCACCGCGTAGTTTCGAAACCGTTTTTCACACAATGTTTGGTGATCTCTCATCTGTTTGACAGCCGCGAACTTCGCCAGTTCCAGAAGGTGAGGGGTCACGTGTCTCTCCGTTTCCTGCTTGTACTTGCAAGGGTACGGTCCGCTGGCGTTTCGCAGATGGTATCTGGTCTTCCGCCGCATCATCAAATGGATCAGAAAAGTCCTCACCTTGTGAGAGATAGTGCTCCTCTCTCATTTGCATTACACCGATGTTCATGGCCGCGTGTATTAGCGAGGCGATCTTCTCCTTTATCTCCTTGGGTAAAGGTGGCACAGTCGGGCTCTCGCGTTGCATGGCTGCATAAAAATGTCCATAGTGCACCAAGAGCTGGTCAAAGGTGTCCTTGTCCCGCTGAATGCGGTGGATTGTTAGACCATTAGGCGTCCAGCACACGTAGTCGCACCATTGCCGTTTGGTAATCTCTAGCAGGGCATTGACCTGCATCCAGTAGTGACCCGGAACGCTGTCGTGTGGGCGCTTCTTGTAGTATGGGCACTTCACTTCGATCATACCATCTGAGCCAATAAGCCCGTCGGGTGAGCCCGCCAACCAGCTGTATACAGGGTGAACGTGTAGACCTGTTGGCCACACATAATTACCCGAAATTCGAGAGTATTCCATGATGCCGTTCGCCTCGTTATCATTCCCCCACTCGGTAGCGACATTGCCCTGAAAGGCGTCGAGGCCCAAGGCGCGACGATAGGCTTGCTGCCGCGAGACGTAAGATACTTGCCCGAGTGCTGCACCGAGGTTGGACGCAGTAAGCTTGCCCCTTCTTGCTAAATGCCATGCTTGTGACCGTTGATGTAGTTCTTCTGTCCGCATTGTTAACTCTAGCACTGCAGTTAGAAACTTTTCTAACATCTGTGTAAGCAAAATGCCATGGGGTGGCGCCTGGAAGGAATACGGGATGAAGTATGCCCATTCGGCCCTTGGTGGCAATACGACAAACTTTCCGCAAATCCAAGCGCAGCCACACAAGCTGCCTTCGAATTCTACACTCGACGAGGCCTCAAAGACTGCCCTGGCGATCAAAGCGCTGCAGGGCTCAGACAAAGACGCGGATAAGTGCTTAGAGGCAGAATTTAGGATGTGGCTTGAAGGCATTCACCCGGTTCACAACGCTTCAGAGTCAGATAAGACAGCACACAACTTGGATGAAAATAAGATGCGTGGTATGCGTAAGCAGCGAATCACAAGAGACAAACACGGGGCGCAACTGTTACCTGACAACCAATGGAAGGATACGCACTGGGGCAACGCTTCGCTTGTAACGCTACCAGGTGTACGCGAGTACCTGACGGGTGATCAGACGGCTCATACCCAAGCAATGGCAAATATGAACGTTCTCGCAGAGTTGGGCCCTAAAAACATTAACGAGGCGTGGACATACTTCAAGTACTGGGTCAAAGGCGCTCCGGTGCAAGCTCCGTGTCAGCAAGAAAGTACAGACGGTGGTGACCCGATCGATCTCATGACAGGGTGGCAGGCACCGCGGCCAGATCGTACTCGGCCGTCAGGGGGTAACGACGCACCGAACACTGCCAAAGATGGACAATATTTTGGCGCGTACGGTGCACCACCGCCCGGCACAGACCCGATGGACAGCAACGAAGACCATACTGGGCCTTACGACGGTGGTGGTGACCGCCGTGAAGATTACTCCAGAGGAAGAAATGAAGCAGCACATAGCCAAGCTGCAGCAGACGCTGGTGGCCCCGGTGTTTTCGGTTTATCAGCAGATCAAATGGCTCAATTAGCGACACTTGCTAAAGGCAATTTAACTGCTGCAATCCAGGGCGTCCAGCCAGGGGCGGCAATGCCGACGGTTCCTGCTACACAGCCGCCTAATCCGTTTCTGGCGAGTGAGTTCTTGAGTGAAGCTGTTGCACGAACACGGGAAATTTTTGCTGATGCTTCTCTCCAAGCCATGGAGATTGATGAAAAACTTTACACCACGACCAGTAACCAATGGGCAAAACAGCAAACAGAGGCACAAAAACTTCTGGAAACAAACAAAGAGAGTCTTGATGAAAGTACAGCCGAAACATTAAGACAACTGATTAGTGATGGCATAAGAACAGCTCGGCAAAATCAAAATGAAACAGCACAGATTCAAAAATTGCGTGAGGAATTGCGTTCGCAAGACCTTACAAATGCACAGCGGTTACAGCAGCAAAACGATTTAACGGAAAGTTATCATCAACTTGCCGAACAACATCGGAGCACTATGGTATCTTTTGGGCAGCAAATAGCTCAAATAACTAGGGCAATTGAGCAGAATCAAGCAGTCACTCCTGCGCCGGCCCCCCTCGCCCCCGTCGCTCAAGCCGCCGCCGCCGAGCCCGCTGCCGCCGAGCCCGCATACGAGGCCGCCGCCGCCGAGGCCGCCGCCGAGGCCGCATACGAGGCCGCCGCCACCCGCGCCCGCGTCCCGCTCGCGCCGCCGCCGCCCGCGCCCGCGCCGCCGCCCGCCGCCGCCCGTGCCGCCGCCAGCTCCCGTGCTCCCCCGGAACCGGAATTGGTTGTCAAAAGTGAACTTAAAAAAGAGCCGCTGATAGCGCCTCCTGGTTTGGGATTGTTTGTATCTGGTTCAGCGGCGGCAGCTGTGGCACCAGCTGCCGCACCCGGGTCTTCGGCTATGCACGCCGCCATGGGAGAACCCGGGTCTTCGGGAGAACGCGGCTTTCCAAATCACGAGTGGTACAAGAACATGGATAAGCTCGATCCAAACAAGATCGTCGACATCACAGGCAACCTCGAAGGCGACATGGAAGATGATGATGATGATGATGTGGCGGAAGAAGTACATGCGGCAGCAAGTGGCGTTCATTTTTCCGCAGTTGCTGAAGCTTTGGGGAAACAAAAAGAGACTCGTGCTGGAAAGGCACTTAAACAACCGTTACCAAAACCAGAAGCAAGCTTTGAATCTGCAGTAAAGGGTATCGCTAAGACAAGAGCAACGAAGAAGATAATAGCTCTAGTAAACTGGGACAAGTATGCACTTCTTGAGCATTATGAACAAATCGCAGAAAGCAACAATGTATCCCTTACCGATTCGCTGAAGACAGCAGACCCTCAAGTGAGAAAGAAAGTCTTAGAAGCACGAAAGATAAGAAATAGAGAGAGAAGGATAGAAAACGATGCAAGGATAGCGCGAGAATCCCTTGAAGCCGGCTGGCTCTCGAGCAATCTTCCTTTACCTGACATATTTACAGACCAGAGGCGACTTAATATGAGGCCACGCGATGGCGGTGGTTCATTTGAACCCATTAAGGCCGCACGACCACGCGAAACACTCAATACTGCACCAGAGGCTCGTAGATACTTTAAGGCGCTCTCCAATTAGTAATTTTCCGACTACACAAGCACGAGGCGACCCATGAATGATCCTAGGGATGACCCAGTCAATCTTTTCTTGGACCAATGGCGAAATGGTGGCGCCAAGAGAGCAATTATAAATAGTGTAGGTACTAAGCATATCCCAGAGACTCACTATGGCGACGCCATGAGATTTCGCTCCGAAGAGCGCTCCCGCTATGAGTCTCTAAAGGAGATGGCTGCATTTCAAGAGGCTCAGATGACCGAAGCGGCCACAGTGATGCAAACACTTATGGGCGCAGTTTCGATGCACAAGGAAGAAAATTCCAAGCTCCGTGAGGAAAGAGATGTCTACTCCCAATTCATTGTTGACAATGCTAGTGCTTTGCGTGGGAGGGCTAGCGGCATTCGAGTTTCTGAAGCCACCGACGAAGCTGGAGGAGCACTCTCACAAGGAGGGGAGTCACGCACAGGCAGAGGACGACCAGGTGCCACCGGCAAACGTGGGCCCGAACGCGCTGAGCCACTACGAGGACATGAGCGCCCCGGGGGGGCCGCCGAGCGACGCAACGATGAAGAAGATCCGAGCTCACGTGAAACACAGGCACGATCGTCACGCCAAGAACCACCTGAAGGAGCACGTGGATCCAGCTGTTCTGAAGACAGCGAATGACGACGTGGACAGCATAAAGAGTGAGTTGTCCCTGTGGGACGGCGTGAAAAGCACGCTAAGCTGGATCTTTCCTGCAGACAAACCGTCACTAGACATTAATGTGTCAGCATAAACTTTCTAATCCAATGTGTAAGAGCATGGCGGCTACACTTCAGCATCTCAATTCTGGACCACACGATGGTCTGTTGCTAGACAACTCTCGTTCGTACTTCACTAACGTCGGCTACACCCGTACGGCGAACCACCAAGTGGAGTACCGTGATGTGGATCCCACGGTGCCTGCGCAACTCGGCGGCACCCTGCAGTATGTTTTGCCCAAGGCTGGCGACATCCTTGGCCCTGTGGATCTTATGATTGAGTTCAACATGCCCAATGACCCTGGAGCCGATGCCGTAGGCTGCGTCGCTGGCTGGGTCGAGTCTGTTGGTCATGCGATGATTGAGTACGTCGAGTTCAGCCTTAATAACACCCGCATCGAGCGCATTACTGGTGAGCAGCTTTACATTACGCAAGAGCTCATGGCGTCGGAAGATCGGCGCCACGGCACAAAGCAGGTGCTCAAGACGGGCCGTCCGCTGGCCTTTGAGGAGGTCACCCGCGTGGAGAATGGCACCACTGGGGCTGTTGTGCGTTCTGATGTCTTTTACGCCGAGGAAGACAAGCCCAAGTATCGCCGCAACCACGGCCGTGTGATTTACGGCTCGGACAGTAACAGTTCGAAGCGCAACCGTCCGGCGACGTTGCTTGTCCCGCTTGGCCTGTACTTCACGAAGCACCCGTCAAAATACTTCCCCATTGCCGCCGTCGCCAACTCGAACGACGTGCGCATCTCGATTAAGCTGCGCTCCCTCAATGAGCTGCTGCAGCTCAAGAGCTTTAAGGCCAAGGCTGGCGCAGATAACGCAGCAAAGCTTGACAACTATTTGACGCAGGGAGACGACGGCCCATCAATCCACGAGAACGTGGACCGCTATGCTGCGCCAGTCCCTGTCTTTCCACACGGTGCGATCAAGACGTCCAAGCTCCGCTGCCACTACGTGCACGTCACAGGTCCAGAGGTCAACAAGATTATGTCGATGGAGCATGTCCGCTTGCTCAAGCTCTTTCAGCAGACGGACAAGAACTTCACTATTGAGTGCCAATTGCCCTCTGTTGTCTACGGCAGCGCGATTAACAGCTTTGACCGCGCACCGACGAAGCGTTTGTGTGAGATCGACCTGCAATTCCTGCACCCGGTCACAGAGCTCATTGTAGTTGTGCGCAAGACATCGGAGATGGGCACGTCGATTAGCAGTGAGGCCAAGCCGTACGATCAGGACCAGGGCGCGCGGACCAAGGGATACTTTAACTTTCATGGCGACGGTACCAACCCGAACATGGATGCCGATGTCAACTGCACGAAGGAGTACGTCCCCGACCCGGCGCACATCGATCTTAACGCCCGTCTTGGCACTGCTGGTGGCGGCGGGGCCCCAGCCCAGCCTAAAGCCCGTGCGTCCTCAGAGGGCGAAGGTGAAACCGCGGGCAATAGCCGCAGTGAGGCTGGTCATGGCTCGCGCTTCATGGACACGCGCCTGCTCATCGACAACTTCAAACTTACCATCAACGGTCAGGAGCGCCACCCGTCCCTGGCCACTTCCGGCCTGGACACGGAATACCTCATGGAGCGTATCATGCCGATGATCCACACTAACACCGACTCCAAGTATGAGACGGCACACCAGCACGACGCCAACGTTGACGCACCGTCAGGTGGTGGCGGCAGCTCGTCCGGTCCGGGCCTGAAGGAGCTCCAGAAGCACCTGCACGCCATGAAGGGTCGCAAGAACATCTACGTCATCCCCTTCGCGCTCAACCCCGAGGGCGAGAACCCGTCTGGTCACCTGAACTTCAGCAAGGTTTCTCACTCTAAGTTGACGATCAGCGGGAACGCGCTCTACTCCGGTGGCAGTGCAACGGGCGAGGGGCCCACCACGGCACCGTATGAGTCATTCACAGCCACAGTGCTAGCGGTCAACTACAACTGGGTTCAGTTGAAGGACGGCCGTGGCTGGATCACCTTTGCGTAAATCTTCTTACGGCTGGTATGAGATGAGTGAGGATCCTACCACACTCGAAGAATTTATCTCCGCCCTCATTTCCGTCGGTGAGGGTGGGTCGCTCGCCGCCATCATTGGTGGGCTTCTCTACGTGATTGTCAGGACAATCAAACGCAACGGGTGCACATGCAGACTTAACACGTGTAAGGGCCAGGAACTCATGGTGATGGACTGCGAGGAGGGGGCCCCAGCTCCTAGGCACAGGGCGCCACCAAATCCGACTAACGAGGTTCGGGAAGGGATAGAGGAGGTTTCAGTGAAGGTAGAGGAATCTAAAATTTCTAGCAAGTAAGTAAAACAGACCGCATGAGTCTTGTCATAGCAATTGATGTCGGTATAAAAAACCTAGGGCTGTGCGTCTTCGATTTTGCAACAAACACAGTAGTTTACTGGGACAACGTCACACTTGTCCCAAGCGGACGCTACCTACCTGCCAATAACGTGCAGTACGTCCGACAGTTTATCAACAAGTATGAGTACTTCTTTGCTAATGCCTTTGCTGTGCTGATTGAGCGCCAGATGCGGGCCAACATGAGGATTATTGAGTCACTGCTACACCACAGCACCTATGAGAAGTGCCACATCATAAATGCACGCTCAGTTAAAATGCATTATGGGCTAAGTACAAAGAACTACCGCGGCAACAAAGCTAAGGCCGTAGAGTGGGCACTTGGCTTCTGTGCTGCCAACCCGACGGCGTTCGGCGAGGGCATGAAAGAGCGTTTTCAAAGCTCTAAAAAGCAAGATGATCTTGCCGACTCGTTGTTACTCATCATGTACTACTTGGACACCTTTAGCTCGCAATTAACTAGCGAGATAGGTATTTCTAACTTTAGACTGCCAGAGTGATGAGCACGCGTAAGGGTGACTGTCGCTACACAGAGCGATGCGACGACGATGGTGTGTCCGACGCAAAATCTGAAAACACGTCCGACGAAGAGACACTGATGAATCGGAGCGCGCGCCAACGCCGCTTTAACTGGCTCGATAGCAACTACGACGCTTTAGCAGAGTCGTACAACGAGTTTCGCAAGCACGGGGAAGCACTATTTGGATTTGCCTTCTTCCAATTAGGAGGCTTCCAGAACTACTGTGACTTTGTGTACAAGAACACTTGTAAATTCTAAACAACTGTTGTATTGCCAATGGAGTCATGGGTTGTGCTGGGTCTCGGAATCGCCTATCTTTGGAATCGCGCCCGCAAGGTGAAAGAGAATTTGATGTCAAATCCCGGCGACCAAGACCTCAAGGAAGCACAGCGACCAATCGGGCAGAACGACGACTCACTGTACACGGGGGATGTGCCTCCGAGCGAGATGGCGCGACTGGAAGGTTTGCGTGCGCAAAGACAGGAACAGATTCAAGAGTTTAACGGCGGTGTTGGCGAGATCACGGGGGAGTATTTGCCTGTGTTGAACTACTCGTAGCAGTGGTCTTGCGCCTGCCAGCGTTTGCCGCGTGGCTCTCTCGGTTTCTTTGAACCTGCCGTGAGTAAGCCTTCTCCAGAAGTTCCTCCTTTGAGCGTGCAACCATATGCTCTTTGGCAGCCACTTCCTCTGCGGCCACCTGACGCTCTCTTGCATATTGGCGAGGGTCGCCGTAACGCTCCTGAAGGCTGTAGTTATAGTCGTTAAGTTGATCTCTCAGACGTGCCGACATACTTGCACTTATGGCACTCACAATCGGGGCTGCCATTCGTCGTTGTGTGTGTTAGAAGATGCTTGCGACGAACCGGAAACCAATAGCAGAGTACCATGTAGAAGATTGCTGGAAGCAGTGCAAGAAGAAAGCCGGTCAAAAAGTCCCCTTCACATCTCCACATTTTCTCATTTGACATCAGAACATGGGTAACAACTTTAAAGGACTTGCCAATCTGGGTCATAAGAAGACCGCGTTTACAGGAGGAATGTTGACCGCAGCAACCGGCATGGATCTTCTTCTACCTGTACCCGTCTACCAGCGTGCTGTACATTGGGGCATTGGCGGTCTCGTAGCACCAAAGCTGCTTCACGGGCAGGAAATAACCATGCCTACCAACTGGGACGGCCTACAGCAGATGGGCCTTGGTGTCATGGGTGGCGGTGCGTACTACGCCGGACTTTACATGCTAGCGAGAGTACTGAGCTAAACCCTAAATTCTGATTAATAGTGTAGAATGCATCGTGGCTCTGGAGCCATGGCGCGGGGGCGCAGTGTAAGTCTAAGAGAGCGCAACGACCTCACAGCACACCGACACACCTTTGACCAGATTGTCATTGGCGACAGTCTCATATCGGGTGTGCGTGAAGTCATTACAACGACCCTCATGCAGCAAGGGCAGACCGACCCGGTATCAGCGCGCGCCATCATGGTAGCTCTAGAGACGGCGCTTGGCACGATTCCAGCACTGTTTCTCAACAACGGGGTGCTCCCAGAAGGCGAAGAGCCAGCAGTCAATCCGTTTGCAGATTTGGCACTAAGCCTTTACAACTCAATTAAGGGCGCCGTGTTAGATTCGGTCGGCTCTGGTGGTGACTACGACGTAGCGGCACTAAACACGGCCATACTTTCGGTGGGTACACAGGTAAACACAATTGCCGCGTCAATTCTCGGCATTACAGATGACCTGAATGGTAAGATGGACAGTGGTGCTTCCGTTACGCAAGGTCAGGTGACAGGCCTTGACGACTCGCTGGCAGGTATCACCACAACGCTTGCGGGCGCACAGACCATTACGGATGTTACAGGTAACGTCATCACCTTTGCCAATGTTGGCTCAGCCGACACGCCGGTGGTCTCGCGCGTTATCTACGCAGCGGCGGGCACATACTCTAAGACGGAGGTAGATGCAGCTTTGGCTACTAAGGCTGCGATAACACACCAACACGCAATTGCTGACGTGACCGGTCTACAATCTAGTTTGGATGCAAAGTTGGACGTGTCAGCTACCGCAGCTGACATTCTAATTAGCACAGGAGGTACACAGCACGACGTAAACAATGACCTAGCGTCGTCGATTACTACCTTAGATAACAACAGCGCGGCTGGTGACGCGGCGCTGGATTTGCGTGTCGGAGTTCTAGAAACTGCGGCGCCTGGTTATGCACCAGCCTCGCACCTACACACCATAGCCGAGGTGACCGGACTGCAGGCAGCGTTAAACACGAAGCTCGAGACTGTTAGCGCTGCAGAGGTGACCACGGACGTGGCGGATCCAAATAATCAGCCTACCGGCACGCTCACACAGAAACAAATTAACACTGAGTTGTTAGCGGACGTAAGTACGCTTACAGGAGAGGTTAGCACCCTGCAGACCGCGACGGCCGCAAGTGAGCTGCAGATCCAGGCCAACACAACGGAAATGCAAACAGCAAATACCACACTTCTAGGCAAGTTGACAATTCCTACAGCGGCAAACCTGCTAGACGGCTCGACGGTCGGCACAGGGCAGACGGACGGCAACGACAATCCAGTCAGTAATACTGCAATGTGGTACCAAAACCAGGTAAATTTGTTAGGATTTCAGCACTCCCTTGAGGAGGACGATGGCAGGCTACTCGTATTGGAAGCGGCGCCGCCTGCGCACACTCACACCTCGGATGACATAACAGTGAACGCGAACACCCTAACTACAGTCCTGGACGCCTTCACCTTAAGTCTCGCCTCAAACACTACTGACATCGCCTCAAATACGGCGAGCATTGCGACCGTGCAGACGACGGCCACAGCAGCAGCTAATGCTGCAACAGCAGCGCAGACGGCGCTGGACGGGCACATAGCCGGTCCACACGCTGAACTGAGCGCGAACGTCGACGCGAACGCAGATTTCATTCAGACAAACACGGCGAGCATTGCGACCGTGCAGAGTTCACTTATAAGCAAGGCAGATAAGAACGGGGATATTGGCGAATCGTTTAGTGCATTAAACCTGAACGCATCCGGGGACTTAGTTTTTAGTAACGGCGCAAGCATTAGCTCTGCGTTTAGCAATAATCGACTTACTTTGTATGGCGACTGTACTTTCACAGGTAATGTGACGATGGGCAGTGGGACGTATTTAAATGTTATGCATGAGCTCGAGGCCGTGAAACTCTACGTCCATGAAAACTTATGGATATCCAATCAAATTATGAATACCAGTTCGGGTCTATCTTACACCAATGTTACGGGACTAAACACCGACACGAACCAGGATCTACACGTCTTAAAAGACCCGGGGAATGGGCCAAATCATGTACTGCACCCGCAACTTCCTCTGAATGCACACGCGAAGGTTGTGGCCGATGATTTTCTACTCATAAGCGGCACCGCTCCGTATGCAACGACTTCGGTGGCAGCGCAATTTGGTGTTGTTTTGACGACGGCCACAGCAGCAGCTAATGCTGCAACAGCAGCGCAGACGGCGCTGGACGGGCACATAGCCGGTCCACACGCTGAACTGAGCGCGAACGTCGACGCGAACGCAGATTACATTCAGACAAATACGGCGAGCATTGCGACCGTGCAGGCGGCGGTAGCAGCAAACACCACTAATATTGCCTCAAACACTAGTGACATCGCCTCTAATGCGGCGAATATCACGACCAAGAGTAGCAGCACCGAAGTCGACACCAAAATTGATTTAGCCTTTCAAAACGAAATCGCTGGTGGAAAGGTAAGAGATTACCTTGATCTTGCCTTTTTAGGTCCTGTCACTAACAGAGCGGTTACTGAGGCTAAAAATAATCATGATAATAGTTTGAATGCGTTAGGTGGGCGTGTAACGACTCTTGAAGGTCAATCAGCTGCGATTGCTGCCAACACGACCACAAGTGCTCAATTTTCCTTTGATATGCAATCAGGGGGAAGGATATTTGATCTGCTTTTTGGTACAGATAACAACGCAGATGGTACAAATACTTATGATTTCGACACACAATGGTCAGACGGCCTACGAAAAGACGGTATTGTACTCAAAACGGAAGAAAATGTAACTAAAACGATTCAACAACACGCCTTAATGACCAGATTAAATATGAGATTGGGTGCATCTTATACTGATGAAGTAAACTACAACGATATCACTTACAGTACTTTGAACACGATTGAATCTGACTTATCGACGTGTGTCCGTACCGACACTCTAGACCAAACCATAGACGGGGATGTCACCATAGGTGGAACGACAGGTAACCAGGTTAAAATTTATTCCCAAGGTAGTTCGGTGAGACTTAAACACACAGCCACCTCACAATACGCATTGCTACAAACGAGCAGTGGTCTGACTTCTGTAAATGGATCGCTTCATACATATCTGAGAGTCGATGGTGTACAAAAACTTAGAATTACGGCAAATAATCACTCACATTACTCCACATCCATCTCATTTCTACACGAAGGCCCCACAAACGCAGCTGAGGCGAATAAACTGGTGAACGGCAAGGCTGGAGAACTTGGAACAAATGGTAAGTGGAACTTTTACACGCAATTCGTTTATTATGGCGGCTCGGTAAACGCGAGCGACGATCGTTTAAAAATAAATGAGCGGCCTATCACAGATGCTTTGC
>ERZ802831.1371-NODE-1371-length-12082-cov-18.7262_pt1 | contig 12082 bp, 6 predicted proteins | sample MGYA00345655_ERZ802831 | MGnify/ENA primary metagenome ERZ802831 (study PRJEB30503, sample SAMEA104212376) | marine metagenome | biome: Westerlies Biome; feature: [SRF] surface water layer (ENVO:00010504) within the epipelagic zone...; material: water...
TCAATGCCATGAGTTCGCTGCTGCATCCGTGTCAGCTACTCGCCGACATGCAGGCTTTTGAGGAACACCGCGGCTCCATCGAGGGCAAAACGGTCACTTTCTTGGGCGATGGCTACAACATGTGCCATTCGTACATTAATGCCGCCAAGCAGTGGAACTTTCACCTGCGCTTTAGCTGCCCAGATTCGCATCAACCCGACGCTGATATTTTAGCCAACGGTGAAAATGTGGAGCGTGTGCTCGACCCTCGCGAGGCCGTGGACGGCGCGCACTTGGTCGTCACAGATGTCTGGTCCTCCATGGGCCATGAGGGCGAAGAAGGTAACCGCAGGGCGATTTTTGAGCCCTATCAAGTGAACGAGACGTTGCTCGACTTGGCGGATCCCAGCGCCCTGTTCATGCACTGCCTGCCGGCTCATCGCGGCGAGGAAGTCAGCGATACACTACTAGACGACCCGCGCTCTGTGGTCTTTCACGAAGCAGGCAACCGCCTGCACAGTCAAAAAGCCTTAGTCGAATTTTTGCTGTTGGGCCGTCAGGGCTAAGTAGCCGCCAGCGTTTGGAGAACCGCTCGCTCGTATCCGGCAAGCAGTGCTTGGCGCTTGGCCGTCGGCATGGTCGGCGCAAAGTCCTGACCCAACTGCCACAGTGCCGCAGCCTCCTGCAAATCGGCAAATAATCCTGCGCCAATGGCAGCCAGCACGCCGGCGCCTCGCACGGTGGTCTCGACGTCTGCCGGACGCTGTACCGGCACATCCAGCACATCGCACAAGAACTGACAAAACGCCTCGTTGACCACCATGCCACCGTCCACTCGAAGCGTGGTCACAGGCGCGCCATCCGCCGCCATGGCATCCAGCAAGGTACGGGTTTGATAGGCCACACTCTGCAAAAAGGCGGTGATGAGGTGGTCTTTATCGCTGTCCAAGGTCAGCCCGGTAATCAACCCCCGGGCCTGCGGCTGCCAATAGGGTGCGCCTAAGCCCGTGAACGCAGGCACGACATATACCCCGTGGGTCTCACCCTGGGTGCGCGCAAAGGCATCAGCGGTTTCGGCGGCATGCTCGATTAAACCCAACTGATCGCGCAGCCACTGGATGGCAACACCGGCGACAAAAATGCTGCCCTCTAAGGCATAGCTGGGTTTGCCGTCGATACGGTAAGCCACAGTGGATAACAGTTGTTGGCTTGATCGGGAGATCTCGTCACCGGTATGAGTCATGACGAAACAGCCGGTGCCGTAGGTACTTTTCGACATACCTGCGTCAAAGCAGGCCTGGCCGATCAGTGCGGCTTGCTGATCGCCTGCGATGCCAAAAATGGGTATGGGTGCACCAAACCATTCGGCGTCCGCGGTACCAAAGTCAGCGACGCAGTCGAGAACCTCGGGCAGTACCGCCGTTGGCACTTTGAACAGCTCCAGCAGTGGCTCACTCCAGCACTGCTGTGCAATATCGAATAGCTGGGTGCGGCTGGCGTTGGTGGCATCAGTAACGTGCCGCGCGCCCTTGGTGAGATGCCACACCAAGAAACTGTCCACGGTGCCAAAACACAGCTCGCCGCGCTGTGCGCGACTGCGATCGGCATCGGTTTGATCCAACAGCCATGCCAGCTTGGTACTGGAAAAATAGGGATCGATGATCAAACCCGTGGTGTGCTGAATCAACTCTGCAACACCGCGACCATCGGCTTGGCCCGCTGGATAGCGCTGCTGGGCCAGGGCGTCGCAATAGGCCGCACTACGGCGATCCTGCCAGACGATGGCGTTGTACAGGGTGCGCGATGTCTCGCGCTCCCACAGCAGAGAGGTTTCACGTTGGTTGGTGATGCCAATGCCAGCGATAGCGCTAGGTGCGATGTTCGCATCAGCGATGGCCTGTCGACCTACGGCCAAAATCGAAGACCAGATCATGGCTGGGTCTTGCTCAACCCAGCCATCTTGGGGGTATGTGCTGTCGATACTCTGCTGGGCGCTACCCACTACCGCGCCAGCGGCATCGTAAACAAGCGCGCGGCTACTAGAAGTGCCTTGATCGAGGGCAAGAATGTAGGTCATTGAAGGTTCTCACTTTATGCACAGACGGTCAGACCACTTGGCCCGCAGCAGCGCAGCTTAATGGCAAAAGCCGCTGAGTGTCAGCCGCGGTGTGTCGGCTGTGGGACGCCATCAAACGCCAATTGATGCACAAAATGAGGCTAATTTCGGCTATCCACAGGCTACTACTCGGTGAGGGTAAAGTGCGCACAGGTTATCCACAGACTTTTCCTTGCATTGACTTATTGATCCCATTATCTTGTGTCGCCTGTCCAGAAAACCCCCATATCTTGGGTTTTAGGGCCGATAAAATATTTGACTGAGTCAAAATTTATCCTGAAAAGTGAGGAGTTCGGGACACATTTTGACGAATATTGCGACTTAAACGTTGATCTTTGACCAGACCGGCCACTGGGCCCAAAAATAGCCAGAGCAGAGTGCTCGGTGAGTGCAACCCGTCAGCAGCGTGCGCGCATTGATGACGTAAAAAACGAGCCGGATCAAAGGACTAGCAAGCGATGGGGCGAGCGTTACGTTCGTCAACAAACAAGCGAAATATCATGCGCTTGAAAAAAACAGCTTGAAAAGAACAGAGAGAGGACACCGAACGATGCAAACAGACACCTCGATGGATACACCAGCGAGCCAGCAAAGCCCACAAGCTAACCCATCAGAAGCGGGAGTCTTGTCCCCTTCTTTGACGGCTACGGCGCCGGGCCAACTGAAAATCATTAAGCGTAATGGCACCGTCGTGCCCTATACCGCAGATAAAATTTCTGTCGCCATGACCAAGGCGTTTTTGGCGGTAGAAGGTGGCACCGCGGCAGCATCACCGCGCATTCGCGAGTTGGTACAAGAACTGGCCGATCAGATGACCGCGACCTTCAAGCGCCGCATGCCTTCCGGCGGCACGCTGCATATCGAAGAGATTCAAGACCAGGTTGAACTGGCGCTGATGCGCTCTGGCGAGCAAAAAGTGGCGCGATCCTATGTGCTTTATCGCGAACAGCGCGCGCAAGAGCGTAGCCAACAGCAGGCCATCGACCCCAGCACTGAACAGGCCGTGCAAGGCATCAATGTGGTCAACGCCGATGGCTCCACCGGGCCGCTGGATATCGCGCGTATTCAAACCATCGTCGGTGAGGCCTGCGAGGACTTAGGCGATGTGGACGCCGGGCGCATCATCAGTGAAGCCATGGCCAACATGTACGACGGCATTACCGCCAGCGACGTGGCGACATCGGTGCTGATCACCGCCCGTACCTTGGTTGAAGAAGAGCCTAATTACACCTATGTAAGCGCTCGCTTACTGCTGGATGAGCTACGCACTGAAGCGCTGACCTTTTTAGACGTACATGGCACTGGTGCCATTCATACCGCCACCCAAGCGCAAATGACCCAGTGCTATCCACTAGCGCTGAAGAGTTTTATTGAAAAGGGTATCGAACTTGAACTGGTCAGCCCGCAATTGGCCGAGTTCGATTTAGACCAGTTGGGCGCGGCTCTGCTACCTGAGCGCGATCACCTGTTTACCTACCTCGGCCTGCAAACCCTGTACGACCGGTACTTTATTCACTGGGACGATGTGCGCATCGAACTGCCTCAGGTGTTCTTCATGCGTGTGGCCATGGGCTTGGCGGTTGCAGAAGATGACCGTAACGCCCGCGCGATCGAGTTTTATAACCTCTTAAGCTCCTTCGATTACATGAGCTCGACGCCTACCCTGTTCAATGCAGGCACGCTGCGTCCACAGCTTTCGTCTTGCTTCTTGACCACGGTGCCCGATGACCTGCACGGCATCTACGGCGCAATTCAAGATAACGCCATGCTGTCGAAGTGGGCTGGCGGCTTGGGCAACGACTGGACTCAAGTGCGAGCCCTAGGTTCTTACATCAAGGGCACCAATGGTAAATCTCAGGGTGTTGTACCGTTCTTAAAGGTGGTCAATGACACCGCGGTAGCGGTGAACCAAGGCGGCAAGCGCAAGGGCGCGGTATGTGCCTACCTAGAGTCGTGGCACCTAGACATTGAAGAGTTCTTAGAACTGCGCAAAAACACCGGCGATGACCGGCGCCGCACCCACGACATGAATACCGCGAACTGGATTCCCGATTTGTTCATGAAGCGGGTATCACAAGACGGTGAGTGGACGCTGTTCTCACCGGCTGATGCCGCCGATCTGCACGACTTGTACGGCCGCGCCTTTGAGCAACGCTATGAGGCCTACGAAGAACAAACCCGTACCGGCGAGCTGAAGCTGTTCAAGCGCGTTAAAGCCGCTGATCTGTGGCGCAAGATGCTGTCGATGCTGTTCGAGACGGGGCATCCGTGGATTACCTTCAAAGACACCTGCAATGTGCGCTCACCACAGCAGCACACTGGCGTCGTGCACTCGTCTAACCTGTGCACGGAGATCACGCTGAATACGTCTAAGGACGAGATCGCGGTCTGTAATTTGGGCTCCATCAACCTGCCTCAGCACGTGGAAAACGGCGAGCTGAACATGCAGAAGTTGGAAGCCACTGTGCGCACAGCAGTTCGCATGCTCGATAACGTCATCGACATCAACTACTACTCTGTCGAGCAAGCACGCACTTCGAACATGCGCCACCGCCCAGTGGGCCTTGGCATCATGGGCTTCCAAGACGCCCTGTATAAGCTGGGCATTGCCTACAGCTCACAAGATGCAGTGGAATTCGCCGATTCCTCCATGGAAGCCATCAGCTACTTTGCGATTGATTCATCCAGCAATCTGGCCCAAGAGCGCGGCGCCTATGCCAGCTTTTCTGGCTCGCTGTGGAGTCGCGGCATCTTGCCGATCGATTCGTTAAAGATGCTGCAGCAAGAGCGCGGCGCAGATTATTTGAGCGTCGATATGTCCGCGAGGCTGGACTGGAGCGCACTGCGCGCCAAGGTGCAGGTGAACGGCATGCGCAACTCAAACGTCATGGCCATTGCACCAACGGCGACCATCGCCAACATCACTGGCGTGTCTCAGTCTATCGAACCGACCTATCAAAACCTGTACGTAAAATCGAACCTGTCAGGCGAGTTCACTGTGGTGAACCCATTCATGGTACGCGACCTCAAGGCACTGGGTTTGTGGGACAAGGTCATGGTGAACGACATCAAGTACTACGATGGCAGCCTGCAGGCCATTGAGCGCATTCCTGCGGATTTGAAGCAAAAATACGCCACCGCCTTTGAGGTTGAGCCACGTTGGTTGGTCGATGCCGCCAGCCGACGCCAGAAGTGGATCGATCAGGCCCAGTCGCTGAACCTTTATATTGCCGGCGCTTCTGGCAAGAAGCTGGACATCACCTATCGCATGGCTTGGTTAAGTGGTTTAAAGACTACCTACTACCTGCGTGCGCTTAGCGCTACCAGCACCGAAAAATCGACGCTGGAAAAAGGCACGTTGAACGCGGTGTCGTCTGGCGCTGATGGTGGCATGGCGGCAGCACCTGCGGCGCCAGTCGCGCAGGCAGCGCCTGAGCCTGTTGCAGCACCACAGGTTGCACAACAAGCGGTGGCACCAGAAGCCGCCCAACAAGGCGGAATAGACCTTGATCTTGGTGAGGCGGCGCCAGTGCCCATGGCGTGCTCACTGGACGATCCAGATTGCGAGGCTTGTCAATAAAACGCTTGTCAGTAAGCCGAACAAGCCCGTAGCAAGAACAGAATTTATTATCAGGAGTACCACGATGTTAAGTTGGGACGATTACGAAGAAGCACCAAGCAATGCACAAGCAGATCAAGCTGTGATTGCAGATGCGGTGCAAAAGCAGATGGCAGCCGAAGCAGCACAAGCTGCCGCTGCACAGCGCGCGGCCGAACAGCAAGCCGCTGCGGCGCGACAAGCTGCAGCGGAGCAAAAAGCCGCAGCAGAACGAGAAGCAGCGGCTAAGGCCGCGCAAGAAGCTGCCGCTCCAGCACCCGCTGCTGTGGAAGAGGTAGCCGCCGAGCCGGTCAGCACCGAGCGTGTGACCGTAGACCAAAAAGCCATGATCAACTGCCGTGCCGACCTTAACCAGCTGGTACCGTTCAAGTACGACTGGGCATGGCAGAAGTATCTGGATGGTTGTGCCAACCACTGGATGCCTCAAGAAGTGAATATGACCGCAGACATCGCGCTGTGGAAATCAGAAGACGGCTTGAGCGATGACGAGCGCACCATCGTTAAGCGCAGCCTTGGTTTCTTCTCAACCGCGGACTCACTGGTTGCCAACAACTTGGTTCTGGCCATTTATCGGTTGATCACCAACCCAGAATGCCGCCAATACCTGTTGCGCCAAGCCTTTGAAGAAGCCATTCACACCCACGCCTATCAATACTGTATTGAATCGCTCGGCATGGACGAGGGCGAGATCTTCAACATGTACCACGAAGTTCCCACCGTGGCAGAAAAAGCCTCATGGGCATTGAAGTACACCAAGGAAATCAACGACCCAGGCTTCACCACCGGCACCGTTGATACCGACAAGACCCTGTTGAAGAACCTGATCGCCTACTACTGCGTGTTGGAAGGCATCTTCTTTTACTGTGGTTTCACTCAAATCTTGTCCATGGGCCGCCGCAACAAGATGACCGGCACCTCGGAGCAGTTTCAGTACATCCTGCGAGATGAGTCCATGCACGTGAACTTCGGTATCGACGTGATCAACCAGATCAAACTCGAGAACCCACATCTGTGGGACGACGAGATGCAGGCATCTGCAAGAGAGATGATCTTAGAAGGCACCACGCTGGAAGTAGGCTATGCGCGAGACACCATGCCACGCGGTGTGCTGGGCATGAACGCCAACATGATGGAAGAGTACCTACAGTTCATCGCCAACCGCCGACTGGCGCAGATCGGTTTGACCGAACAGTATCCCGGCGTGAAGAACCCCTTCCCGTGGATGTCTGAGATCATGGATTTGAAGAAAGAGAAGAACTTCTTCGAAACTCGCGTGACGGATTACCAAACCGGTGGAGCACTGACTTGGGACTAGATCGCTAGGCCCAGCGCAGTAAGCACCAAGCAAAAAGCCCTCTCATTGGAGGGCTTTTTTTTGTCTGCATATTCACCGGCTGGTGCCTAGCAGCATCTGGCCAACGACTTTGTTATTGTTGTTTGCTGATTTCTCGAGGCCCTAGATGATGAACCACCTGCTTGTCACCCCACTGTTTCTATTCGGGCTTATCGGCGTGTTCATCTCGCCCATGACCTCAGCAAAGACCTCAGCAAAGACCTCAGCAAAGACCTCAGCAAAGATCTCGGCAAAGACCTCGGCAATCGCCTCGGCAATGACCGCGGCGAACAACACTGCCGCCTATCAAGTCGACGGTCTCAGCGCCGAGGCAGAAATCATCATCGACGAATACGGCGTACCGCATATTTACGCTAATGATCATTACGATGTGTTCTTCGTGCAGGGGTTCAACGCCGCCCGGGATCGGCTGTGGCAAATCGATTTATGGAAGCGTCGCGGCTTAGGACAGCTTGCTGAAATTCTCGGCGAGCAACATGTGGCCCAGGACAAAGCCGCGCGGCTGTTTGTCTATCGCGGCGATATGTATGCCGAGTGGCTGGCCTACGGCAATGATGCCAAGCGTATTACCGAGTCCTTTACCGCCGGGATCAATGCCTATATCGAGGTAGCTAAGGCCAACCCGGAACTGATGCCGGTGGAATTCGACATGCTGGGCTACACGCCAAGCAAATGGTCGGCAGATGATGTGGTGCGTATTCGCAGCAACGGCCTGTGGCGTAACGTGGTCACCGAAGTTTGGCGGGCGCGCCTCGCCTGCGAGAAAAAACTGGACCTTGCCGCTCAGTGGCTGACCTTGGAGCCTGCCTGGCAGACCGCAACGCCACCTGGTCTTGATCCCTGTGTCGTTCCAGACAACGTGTTGGATAACTACTTACTTGCCAAGGCGCCCGTCGATTTCAGCCCTCAGCCTGCCCAAACGCAGCTGGCGCGCTTGCTTGAGCGCGAGACCATGGCCGCCCACAACTTGGATGTCGGCAGCAATAACTGGGTGGTGACCGGGTCGCGCACCACTACGGGACGCCCGATTCTGGCGGATGATCCACACCGCAGCCATGCAGTGCCCTCACTACGCTATGTGGCCCATTTAAACGGCCCGGGTATCAATGTGATTGGCGCGGGCGAGCCTGCTCTGCCCGGTATCTCCATTGGTCATAACGATAAGATCGCCTTCGGCCTTACCATCTTCCCCATCGATCAAGAAGACCTCTATGTGTACGAGAAAAAACGCGGTGGCTATCTATACCGGGGCGATGTGGAGCCCTTTACCGAAGTCGAAGAAAGCATCGCCATTAAGGGCGGTAAGACTCAGGACATTACCCTGAAATTTACCCGTCATGGCCCAGTGGTGGCCGAAACCAAGACCCATGCCTTCGTCGTGCGCGCGGCTTGGCTCGAGCCGGGTATGGCACCGTACTTCGGCAGCATCGAGTACATGCGCGCGGAAAATTGGCGTGAGTTTGTTGGTGCACTCAATCGTTGGGGGGCACCGTCAGAAAATCAGGTCTATGCCGACACCGACGGCAACATTGGCTACAAACCCGCGGGACGTTTTCCCAAGCGCGATAACTGGGATGGCCTCATGCCAGTACCCGGCGACGGTAACTACGAATGGGATGGCTACTTCGACATGGACGTGCTGCCCGAAGAGTACAACCCAGAACGCGGTTTCAGCGGCACCGCCAACGCCATGAGTCTGCCAAACGACTACCCCATTGAACGCTATAAGGTGGGTTTCGAGTGGTCGGCGCCTTGGCGCTACAAACGGCTTTGGGAATACCTCGACACGCCAAAGCCTCATAGCATGGAAGATTCCCTCGATTTGCAGCGGGACTATCACTCGGTGCTGGCCCGCCGCGTGCTCGCTCTGCTGCCGGAACTTGCCGCCACCAACCCGAAAACCGGTGGGCCACTGCTGGCGAACTGGGATCAGCGCCTAGAGGTGGATAGCGCCGCTGCGGCGCTGTGGAATGTTTGGTACTACCGCCACCTAAACCCTGCACTGGGTAACATGCTGACCCAGGGAGAAGCCTTGCCTTCTGGGTCTTTGTCCACGCAAACCTCGCTAGAGCTGCTAACCACCGACGAAGGCCGGGCGCGAGCCGTCACCAGCCTTCGCAACGCATGGGCGGCAACCGTGGCGCTGCTTGGTGCAGATGCCTCGCAATGGCAGTGGGGTGACCTGCATCAAATGGTGTTTGCGCATCCTCTGCTGAATCGCGCCAACGCGACATTGGCCAAGGACATGAAGATTAAGGCCTATCCGCGGGGTGGCAGCGCTAACACCACCAACAATACGGGTTTCTACGACAACACCTTTAACGTGCGCAGCGGGGCTTCGTTTCGCATGGTGGTCGATGTCGGCAATTGGGACGACGCACGCATGACCAACGCACCGGGACAATCAGGTGATCCGCGCTCACCGTTCTACGACAACTTGCTAGAAAACTGGGCCACCGAAGGCCATGTGCCCATGTTGTTCTCGCGGGAGAAAGTCGAAGAAAGCGCCGTGCTGACCATTTCGCTTACGCCGAAAAAATAGCTCGCGCGCCCATAGGTAGACCTACCCCTTCGGCGGGAGCTGCTGGCAGATCTCTGTAAGCGCCGCCACGAAGGCCAGTGGCTGATCGAGAAAGACATGATGCTGCGCGTCGGCGATTTCCTGAAACGGAAAATCCTGGGGCACCAGTTCCTGCATGTACTCAAGGCTCTGGCGAGAGTACAGCTCGCTGTCGGCGCCAAATATCACGCCCAAGGGTACGGTCAGTGATTGGAAATCTTCTGGCTGACGATCTACCTCGGTAAGCGTGGTCAGCAAGTCCTCATCGAACTTCCACGCCCAGCCACCGTCCATGGGCATCAGTGAGTTGCGCGCTATGTACTGCAGTATGTACTCGTTCTCACAGGGCTGGGGTGGCTGCAGGCGAAAACGCATGAGAGCGCTTTCTTTGTCTGGGTAAATCTTGCCCTGCATACCGCCCATCTTGGGACGGTCAGGTATGGGTTCGTCTGGATGACGAATACCCGAATCCACCAACACCAAGCCGCCAAATTTCTCCGGATGCAAATTCGCCGCCTTTACTGCCATGTAGCCGCCAAAACTGTGGGCTACCACTATGGCGTCATCACCCAGACCTGCATCGTCGATGACCGCTAAGATTTCTTCCGCATAGGTCTTGCTGGAGTACTCATAGCGATAATCCGAGTCCCCCATGCCGGTGAGGTCCATGGCGGCAATTTGGTACTGATCGGTGAGTTGAGGGGCAATAAAGTCCCACCAGCGCGAGTGCGCGTTCATGCCGTGTATCAGTAGCATGCCGGGCTTGCCCGGCGCGGGATAAAAACGGTACGCCACATCGCATTCATCCACTTCGATGGTGCGACTTTCGGCAGGTGTGTCCACCGCCTCCCAGAACCAGTCAGGAATGCTCGATGTGTCTTCTTTATCCCAGCGTGCCATCAGCCCTCCTTCTGAAACTCGCGTAGCCCGATCTAAGCCAGTGGAAAAAGTCGGCGCTAGAGCGCGCCGAACCGCTTCAGATGAAAATCCGCATTGCCGAACAGCGTGTCGATAATGGTCAAACGCTTGAAGTAGTGACCAATGTTTAGCTCTTCGGTCATGCCCATGCCGCCGTGCAGCTGTACGGCGTTTTGCCCGACGAACTTGCCTGACTTACCAATTTGCACCTTGAATGCGCTGATGGCTTTTTGCGCCTCAGGACCGTAGCCCTCGTCCATGCGCATGGCCGCCATGAACATCAACGACTTTGATTGCTCGTGCTCCATAAACATATCGACCATGCGGTGCTGTAGCACCTGAAACTTACCAATGGCTTGGCCGAACTGTTCGCGCTGGCGGCAGTACTCGACGGTTTCTTTGTAGAGCTTCTCCATGCAGCCAACGGCTTCAGAACCAACGGCCATGATGCCTTCGTCGATGGTCTGTTCCAGCACAGGGTAGCCCTGACCAACTTCGCCAATCACGCTGTCTGCATCTACCTTGACGCCTTCAAGGGTAATCTCTGAGGCGCGGAACGCGTCCACCGTTGGGTAGTCGCGACGCGATACACCAGCAGCCTTGGGATCAATCGCGAACAACGTAATGCCGTCTTGGTCACGCTGCTCGCCCGAAGTGCGGGCGCTCACCACAATCAGCTGAGCGGCCGGGCCATTGAGCACTACGGCTTTATAGCCATTGAGCACATAGCCGTCGCCCTCTGCCGTCGCAGTGGTCGTAATATCCGCTAAATTAAAACGCGCTTGGGGTTCGGCATAGGCCAGCGCCGCTTGGGTGCTGCCATCGATAATGCCCGGCAACAGCTTGGCCTTTTGCGCCTCGCTACCACCGTGCTTGATCGCTCCACCGGCCAACACGACAGTGGCCAAGTAGGGTTCGATCACCAGACCGTGTCCGAACTGCTCCATCATTAGGGATGATTCAACGGCGCCGCCGCCAAAGCCACCGTCGGCTTCAGAGAAAGGCACGCCCAACCATCCCAGTTCTGCAAAAGTGTTCCAATTCGCGGCGTCATAGCCAAGATCCGACGCAGCGTTCTTTTGGCGATCATCGAAGCCGTAATCGCTTTGCACAAATCGCTCGATGCTCTCGTGCAACATGGTTTGTTCTTCTGTGAAGGAAAAATCCATTCATCTACCCCTTTGCTTAACTGAAATTATTCGGTGGTTTACGACCCCGGCGGTCATTTGTTGGCCGTTTGCGGGATCGTTATCGCATCCGTGTTGTTCGTCGTTTCCGCTAACTTTGCCGCGAAGGTTCCTCGGCGGCTTGCGGGTTTTCTCCCAGTCCCAACCACTGTCTGGCCAGAATATCTCTTGGGTTCCATCCATAGTGCGATGCAGCCAATGCACTGAGTGCTTGGCTGGTTAACATCGCTGTCTCACCCGACGCATCCCCTCTCGGATGAATCGGCCCTTCGTTGTGCTCACGTAGGGCGCTGGCGTCGGGCAGAGCATAATACCCGAAGCTGGCCAGCTGTAGAGCACCAATTTGCTG
>ERZ802831.1386-NODE-1386-length-12000-cov-17.9175_pt1 | contig 12000 bp, 9 predicted proteins | sample MGYA00345655_ERZ802831 | MGnify/ENA primary metagenome ERZ802831 (study PRJEB30503, sample SAMEA104212376) | marine metagenome | biome: Westerlies Biome; feature: [SRF] surface water layer (ENVO:00010504) within the epipelagic zone...; material: water...
CACGCTTCATCATCAGCAACCCAAGATTCGCCTCGGCCGTCGCGCCGCTCATCAAACCGATGAGCACTAAGCGTCCGCCAAGACCAAGCACCGTCAGGTTATCCGACAAATATTGGCCGCCCACCGGATCCAATATCACATCTACGCCATGTTCCGCCCATGCCTGAGCGGCGGGCAAGAATGATCCGTCGTGACGAATGGAACCCGCCTCGGCGCCAAGTGCCATACATTGATCAAGCTTGGACTGATTACCCACGGTGACGAAACTGGGATTGTTGGAATGCTTGAGCATTTGCAGTGCCGCGGTGCCAACGCCACTAGCCCCGGCATGAATAATGACTCGCTCAGTAGGGGCAAGGGCTGCCTCGATATAAAGGTTCAAATAAGCAGTAGCGAATACTTCCGGCAGTGCAGCGGCATCGACAATCGACACACCCTTAGGCACCGGCAGCACTTGACCCGCAGGCACCACAACCTCTTCCGCGTAACCACCGCCCGCCAGCAAGGCGCACACTTCATCGCCAACGGCGAAGCTTGAGACTCCCTCACCAAGCTCTGTAACGGTGCCCGAACATTCCAATCCCATGATGGGACTGGCGCCCGGCGGTGGCGGGTAGCCGCCTTTACGCTGCATCAGGTCTGCGCGATTGATCGCCGAGGCCGCGACCTCGATACGCAATTGCCCCGGCCCACACAGCGGGCGCTCGAAGTCTGCCCAGACCAAATTCTCACCGTCTACTTGTATTGCTTTCACCGTCTCTCCCATTGAATCGGACTACCAAGACATCCGAATTTTCAATCCCTGCTCGTGTAGATACTGCTTAAGCCCGCTGACTTGGTAGTCACCGTAATGCACCATGGATGCCACCAGCGCCGCGTCGGCCTTGCCTTGTGTTAGGACTTCATGAAGATGTTCAGGCAAACCAGCGCCACCGGAGGCGATCACAGGAATGCGCACGGCTTCAGCGATCATGGCGGTTAGCACAGTGTCGTAGCCGTCTCGGGTGCCGTCAGCGTCGATGGAGTTCACGACCAGTTCGCCCGCGCCACGTTTCTCACCTTCCAGGGCCCAGTCCAAGGCGTCGCGCCCTGTGGGTGTGCGGCCGCCATTAATGACGATCTCGAAACCGCTGGGTTGTTCTGCATTTGCTTCGACCCGCTTTACATCCATCGACAGCACAATGTTTTGATCGCCGACGGCCTCTGAGCACTCGTTGATCAAGTTGGGTCGTGTCACCGCGGCAGAATTCACGTTAATTTTTTCCGCGCCGGCGAGCCGCAGATCTGTGGCATCAGCAACGCTACGTATGCCCCCACCTACCGACAGCGGAATGAAGACCTGACTGGCCACGGCTTCCACCACGTCAAGCATGATGTTGCGCTTATCGCTGGAGGCGGTGATGTCGTAAAACACCAACTCGTCTAACCCGTCTAGGTAATACTCCCGAGCTTTCTCAACCGGGTCGCCAATATTCTGGGTGTTCACGAACTTCACGCTCTTGGCGAGATGTCCATCGCGGACATCCAGACAAGCCACCACACGTTTACTGAGCATTGCCGTCCACCTGTGCTTGCGTCGATATTTGCGAACCGTTCCAAACGCCGTCCCAGCGCGCAAAGTTCTCGAACAGGCGTAACCCCACACGCCCGCTTTTCTCCGGGTGAAACTGGGTGCCAATGTAGTTGGCCTTACCCAAGGCGCAGGTGAAGTCTCCCTCGTAGGTTGTTACGGCCAGCGCGTGGGTGACATCCGTAGGATTGGGGTAGTAGCCGTGCACAAAATAAAACTCATCACCGGGCTCTATGCCCGCAAGCACCGGGTGCGCTTGCGTAACCCTGACCTCGTTCCAACCCATGTGAGGAATCTTCAGTTCCGGTTGGTTGAGTTTAAAGCGCTGTACGCGGCCGCCCAGCAGACCCAAGGTTTGCGTATCGTTTTCTTCGGAATAATCGAGAGAGACCTGCATACCCAAGCAAATACCGAGCACGGGAATACCGCTGGCGATAGCCGCCTTCAGGGCGTCATCTAAGCCACGTTCACGCAGGCTGCGCATGGCACTGCCAGCGGCGCCCACACCGGGAAAGATGATGCGTTCAGCTTGCACGATGGCACTGGGGTCACAGGAGAATTCAGCGGCTAATCCCACTTCGGCACAAGCGCGTCTGACACTGCCTAGGTTGCCTGCGTCGTAGTCGAGGATCAGTGTCACGATGAGTTGGCGCCAAGCGAAGAGGCCGCAAATACTAGCGGATCGGCCAAAAATTCACTAGATATACACGGCTGCGCTGGAACCATTCGCTCCTCGATTGACCAACATCGTCATACCAGCAACACCCCTTTACGAGAGCCCAGTTCCATGCGCGAGCACACCCAGAAGATAGGCTATTTGTTGATCAACCTTGGCACGCCGGATTCGCCCGAGGTTAAAGATGTGCGTCGCTACTTGGGCGAATTTCTCATGGACCCCCACGTGCTCGATGTGCCGTGGGCACTACGCGCCCTGATCGTCAATGCGTTCATCCTGCCCTTTCGTCCAAAGGACAGTGCAGAGGCCTATGGCAAAATATGGACCCCAGAAGGCTCGCCGCTTTTAGTAAAAAGCCAAGCGCTGGCCGACAAGCTACACGAACGCCTCGGTGCGCCGGTGGCCCTGAGCATGCGCTACGGCAAGCCCGCGATCGCTGATGGCCTGCAGGTGCTGCACGACAGCGGTGTTACCCAAGTCTGCATCGTGCCGCTGTACCCGCACTATGCTGACTCCACCATTACCACGTCGGTCAACGCCGCCATGGCGCATATGCCAGCTGGCATGCACGGCGACGTCATTACGCCGTTCTATCAGGCACCAGAGCACACCGAAGCCTGGGGCGAGAACATTCGCCAGCACCTGCCTGAACAGTGGGACCACCTGCTCTTTAGCTACCACGGCTTACCGGAAAGGCACCTGACGAAGACAGATCCAACAGACCAACACTGTCTGAAGCAAGATGATTGCTGCAACGTTGACTCCGTCGCCCACAAAACCTGTTATCGACACCAGGTGATGGTCACTTCGCGCGAGATAGCGCGCTATCTCGACATCGGCGAGGACAAATACAGTGTCAGCTTTCAGTCGCGGCTCGGTCGAATTCCCTGGCTAACGCCATACACCGACCAAGTACTGGAGCAAATGCCGAGCCAAGGCATCAAGCACGTCGCGGTAGCTTGCCCAGCCTTCGTGGTGGACAACCTGGAAACCTTGGAAGAGATGGGTATGCAGGGTGAGGAGACATTCCTAGAGGCCGGGGGAGAATCATTTACCCTCGTACCTTGCGTCAACGATGACGATCTGTGGGTCGAAGGCCTGGCTGCACTTTGCTTGCAGCAGGCCGAGGCACTTGCGCAGTAGAAGATTGCCGAATCCCGCGACGCTCCACGCAATAAATGGACACACAGAACTTGTGCAGTTGATCGAAACCTAGGCCTCACTCATCAATGGCCGCGCTGAGCACCGACACCTCTTGGTAAAACGTGCGTACCAGCGGCTGCGCGAACATCGACTTACGCGCCACAAAGCGCACCGGCCTCGATAACTCTTCTGCCGACAGTTTGATCAGCTTCTTCTCGGCGATACCTAGGGTTTTCGCCACGCCTGTCGGCACGAGTCCATGACCAAAGTCTGAGAGCGCCATCTGCGCCACGGCAAAAAATGACTCAAGTGACGTGCTGCGATTCAAGCTAAGCCGCTGCATGTTTTCTTCAATGGAACCCCAGGCGCCAGAACGCGATTCAATGGTCATCACGTCCAGCGGGTCGCCGCTTCGATATTTCAGTGGTTTTAGACCCGATGGAATAATCACCATGGGTTCCTGTCGGATAACTTCAGATACTAAGTCCGTGTCAGCATCTGGGCTGCCCGTACAAATACCAACCATGTATTCACCCGAGCGCAGGCGATCCAGCACGACCGGCGAGCGCTGGGCGTGAAATTCAAACTCAACGCTTGGCATCAAATCTCGAACCTGTGAGAACAGGGTTGAACCCCAACTCGCCAAAATAGCCTCGGAAACACCCAGAATAATTTTGCCCTTGCGCAGGGCATTGTCTTCCAAAAACACACTACGCAGTTCGGAAAGCAGCGGCGTCACTCGCTCTACAAGGCGCGTTCCATGATGCGTAAGCACTACTCTTCTACCGTGCCGCTCGATCAGATCTCGGTCGTAATAGCGCTCAAGTGCAGCTATGCGTTTTGATACCGCCGACTGAGAAATACGCAGCGCAGTACTGGCCTCCATCATGGTGCCGGTTTTAGACAGCGCGATAAGCGTTTCAAGATTTTCAATCATAGCGTTTGGTCTCGGCTGAAAGGCAGCGGCTGGCTCGGCAGCCAAACATATCATTCTCGTTGAGCATTAATCATATTCTACCTCGTCGCTTTTTTCATATATAAAGATCGATGAAACTGTCGACATGATGACGTCACCCATTATCTGGGCGTTGATCACACTCAGCGCCTTTGCCACCAGCGTGCTATCCGGCATTGTCGGCATGGCTGGCGGCATGCTGCTGATGTTTGTGCTCATTTCATTGTTGCCGGTGAGCAGTGCCATGGTGCTGCATGCAGCGACGCAGCTGACCGCCAATGGCTCGAGAGCTTGGATGCTCAGAGAGCATATGTTGTGGCGACTGCTGCCCGCCTATCTGCTTGGATCAGCCACGGCCATCGCCGTTGCCACCTACTTGGTACTTGTCCCTGACCCCGCCTGGGTATTGATTTTGATAGGCCTATTCGCTTGGGGTGGGCAGTGGAGCAAACATCTGCGCGGGCTCGACATTACAAAACCAGTCACCACCGTGGTCTGCGGTTTCAGCGTAACCTTTGCGCAGTTAATCGCCGGAGCCGCTGGACCACTGCTCGATGTCTTCTACCTCAACAGCGGACTTGGCCGACAAAGTATCGTCGCCAACAAAGCCCTCACCCAGACAATTGGACATACGCTGCGTATCGTTTACTACGGTTTACTGATCAACGTTGCCAGCGACTTGGTCTGGTGGATCTTCCCGCTCGCGATCTTCGCGGCCATAGCGGGCACACAAACCGGTGTGCGCATCTTGGCGCGCTGGAACGACGTAGGTTTTCAGCGCATCAGCCGCCAGATTATTTTGACCATTGCGACCTTGTGCATTATCCGAGGTGTTCTTTTGCTGGTGCCTGAAAGCCTCGCCCATAGCTTGTAGAAAGCGAAACTCATCACAAAACGCTCGGGCAAAGACGGCTTTCCCAACCGCCCTTTCCCCAGACAAGTAGTCTGCAAAGACCCAGTAAAACGCTGCTCAACATGCTCACTCAAATACATACCAACCTTTGGACAATGGATGGCATCTCCGTGTCATTCGTTGGCGCTGAAACCAACACGCGCATGACCGTCGCAAAACTTTCTGATGGTTCGCTTTGGATACACTCCCCCATCGCGTGGAACAGCGATGTCGCTGCTTTTATTCAGCACCTCGGCGGCCGAGTCAGCGCCATTATTGCGCCAAACAAGTACCACTGCTTTTGGATCGAGCAATGGCAAGAACGATTCCCACAGGCGAGAACCTTCGCCGAACCAGCACTGCGCAAGAAGGTGAAGGGCCTTGCCGACACTTCGGCGCTAGCCACCCAACCGCCCGCGCTCTACGCCAATGAGATCGATCAAACGTTGTGTCTGGGTAATCCCTTTTTCCAAGAGGCCGTGTTTTTTCACAAGGAGAGTCGCACCGCGATCTTCACCGACTTGATCATCAATCGCCGCGTTGAGGGCGTGCCTTTTTTCGCTCGATGCTTTTTGCAAGCAGACGGCGTCGTCGCCCCCAACGGTGGCATACCCAGATTTTATAAGTGGACGACACTCCATCGCCGCCGCGCGCAGTTGTCAGCTGCCAAGATCAAATCTTGGCAGCCCGAGCACTTACTCTTTGCGCACAGCGAAGGCTTTTCTGAACCCGCCATGACCGTGCTCAATCGAGAATTCGCCTTTTTGGACTGACTACTGCTGCGTTAACTACGTCACAAAACAGCCTTCTCACCCGAGCACCGTGTTGCCGCATGCATACGGGCTGACTATTTTTTCCCAGTAGACCTGAGGTGTTTTGAGGAGGAAACATGTCAACCGTCAAACCATCGACCGTACTCATCAGCGCGGTGGCCGCACTGGTCATCGGGGGTGTATTGATTGCCCTCGGTGTGTTCGTCGTCGACGCTGCGCTGCCCTAGGACCGAAGTCGTAAGACATAGTGCTTAAACGACTGGGGCCACCACGAAGAGCAAATCGCCAACATTGACTTGCTGACCGTTGCTCATATTTACCCGGGTTACTCGATAGCGTTTGCTCGAGTCGTAGACCTCGCCGTCGGCGTTGAAGTCTTTCAGTGCCACTGGGTTGAAGATCTTCATCGCTTCCAGCTGACAAAGGGTGTGATTGAGATCGACCACATCGCCCACGCTTACGTATTCCGGTTCAGAGGGTGACGGTGTGCTGTAGAAGATTGCCGTCGCCGGTGCCAGTACTTTGAGTTCATCGGTGCCATCGATGAGCACGCTGTCTCGATCAATACCACTGCCCGCGCTACCGCTGCTGGCATCAATTTCTGCAATGAGCTTTTCAATATCCGTGCGTTGCAGTAGCTCCGGCAGATAATCGGTGTCGTACTTGCCCTTACGGAACACGTTGTCCGCAAGCACCAATTTAAGCAGCGGGATATTGGTGCAGATGCCAGAAATAGTCACTTTGTCGAGATAGGCAATGAGCTTGTCTGCAGCGGCGTTGCGGTTTTTTGCATGTACCACAACCTGCGCCACCATGCTGTCGTAGTAGGGCGACACGAACTTGCCCGGACCGACGGTGGTAATGATCTCAACCCCATCTTCTTCGGGGAATTCACATGCCAACACCTCACCCGGGTGCGGGCGAAAGGCCAACGTGCCGTCGGCTTGCTGCAAGATGCGCTCTGCGTTAACCCGAGCTTCAATGGAGTACCCCGTCGACTTTACCTTCAGGTCGGCAATGGATTCGCCAGAAGCGATCCGAAACTGCTCAGCCACGATGTTAATGCCCGACGTCCATTCCGTAACCGGGTGCTCTACCTGCAGCCGGGTGTTCATCTCCATGAAATAGACCGCGTCGGACTTTAAATCGTAGATAAACTCAACGGTGCCCGCACCAATGTAGCCAACCTCGTTTGCAATATCTGCGGTCGAACGCTTCACCACGTCCAGCAGCTTCTTCGGCAGCATGGTAGAGCCAGATTCTTCAATCACCTTCTGCTTGTCGCGCTGCACACTGCAGTCGCGAATACCCAGCACGTGGGTGTTGCCGTGGGTATCGCGCAACAGCTGGGCTTCAATATGACGCAGTGAGGTGACGTACTTTTCTAAGTAAACGTCCCCATTGCCAAAGGCACTGCGTGCCTCAACGCCGACGCGAAAAAACAGTTGCTCAAATTCTTCAGGGCCATTCACCAACTGAATGCCCTTGCCACCACCGCCATGCACGGCCTTGATCAATATCGGGTAACCGATCTCTTCGGCCACGACAGCGGCCTTTTCTACATCGGTCATGATGCCGTGACTGCCGGGCACCACAGGTACGTTCAAACGGATCGAGGTATTGATGGCGTTCGACTTGTTGCCCATGGTCTCCATGCTCTGCACCGGCGGACCAACGAAGTTAATGCCGCGATTGCGCACCATGTCGGCAAAGTCAGCGTTCTCAGACAAGAAACCGATGCCTGGATGCAGACTATCGACACCCTGCATTTGTGCCACGTTGAGCACGCTTTTCGCATTCAAGTAGGATTCGTCCGGCGTGTTACCGCCGATGCAAACCAAGGTGTCCTGCGCGCGCAACTGATCTGCCGCCATAGACTCCATATCGGGATCGCTTTGTACCAGCACCACATCAATGTCTTGCTGTTGCGCGATACGAATCAGTTTCGCCGCAGTACAGCCTCGGGCATGAATCAGCACTTTCTTGACCGGCCGAATCAAATCTTCTGACGAGTAAACTTCGCGCTGCGCGACGACGATAGGCCGCTGGGCGGCCAGTCCGCCACTGAGTACGCGATCGACCACATCCTCTACTGTTTCTTGTGGCGCCGGAATGGACGCATCCACCTGACGAAGCTTTGAATCCAGCTCCTCGTAAAACGGATGCTTCACCAAACCCTGCATGGCACCAGGCGTCGAAGACAGATAGTTCGACAAGATAGATTTCAGTGGCAAGTTCGATGACACCACAATCTGTCCGGCAAAAGGCATGCTGGTGCCCGATAAGTAATAGGTTTGTACCAAGGGGTGGGTGACGAAACTGGCTTGGGCACCACCGGTGCAGTCGCCGTAACCAAAGACAATCACCGGTAGGTCATGGTCGCGGACAAAGCGGGTGATACGGTCGTTTACTGCCGCCATGGAAAATAGCGCTCCTGCACCTTCCTTGGTCTGCATACCGCCGGAAGATATGAAGCACACCACTGGCAAACTTTGCTCAGCGCATTCAACCAGCAGACGAATTACTTTTTCCGCACTGGCCATATCAAAGGCGCCAGCCTGAAACTGCACGTTCGAAATCACTACACCAACGCGGGTTTTCGATTCACCGCAAAATTCGCCAATGCCGGTGACCACGCCACAAGGTGGCAGGTCTTTGTTGAGCGCCCCTTCGATGGACAGGCGAAACCCAGGGAATGAACAGGGGTCTGAACTGAGCAAATCGTCAAACCGACTTTCCCAGTTCACAAAGTAGCGATCGATAATGTCCTGATAGGAAAACTGCGTGGAGGCTTTGACGTCTCGCAGTACGCGCTGTATCTGCAGGTCGTTATAGGCCATATCAAGCCTATTCCAGAAGTCCTTACGCCGACCAATGTTGCGCGGCGCAATTTTGCCTTGATAGGTTTTACCGTCACTTTGCGCAGACACGTAGCTTTGTAACAGGTTGGTAAACAAGTACGTCACCACCACGAACAGCGCATCGGACAGGTGGGTAAAGCTGAGCTTCTTCCACTCTTCGACGGTTTGAAAAAACTCCTCGCTCTTTGGCATCTTGCTGACGCGCTGATACCAATCGAATAGCTGCTGCTGCTGAACGGCCAGCTCGTCCTTGGGCGCTGCAGCAGAGATTGACGCCTGTAAAAACTCGCCCAGCGATGCCTCCGACAGCGACTGGGATGCCTGAGCTTCTTGCGCCACGCTCTCCAGTCGCGACAAGGCCTGATCGTATACCCCGTCGAACAACAGCAGATTTTCGCACTCGCGAATAAAGTCTTGGCGCAGGTCTTCGTGCAGTAGCACGTCGAGCACGTTCATGTCGGCAATGGCCACCGGCACGCTGCGATCCACCTGCTGCGGAATAAACTCAGACAGCGCTGCGGCCAAGTACGCCCGATTCGCCTGTATCGAACTGGCGCCCTCAGCGCCTTTCAGACGCGGCCCGGTAATCACCATGTTCAGTTCCGCCAACAACTGCTTTGCAACATAGCTGTCCGAGGCGCTGTCTTCGCTGAGCAGCTTGCGCCCTTCATAGGAAAATTCGTTACGCAGTACGCTGAGCAGCGCCTGCTTACTTCGAATGGCGTTGAGCAAATCTCTAGGTTGGGCTATTGATTCAACCTGCAAGATTTGTCGCGTGTCGGTCACGCTGTGCAAATAGTCTTTCAGCGCAGCTAGGTTGCCCGCTGCCTCTTTCTTCCAGCGGTTGTAAAGAAACGCTCCGAAGGTGGAAATCACCGTATTACGCGCGTTTTCGTAATTTTGTTTGGGCTCGCCGAAAATCATTTGCGCAATACGTCCGCGCTCGTCATTAACCGCCTGGCGCTTGTCTAGGTAGTTGCGCCATGCCTTGGCGAGGCTATCGTCATAGACCACCTTGTCCGGATCCTGCAGCCAGTACAAAAACGTCTGCCGTCGCTCGCGGTCGGCCCGAATGTGCAGCTCACCAGAGGGCATTTCTTGGGGCGCGAGTCGGCCGTACTGTTTGGTGCTGGTAGCCTTGATGCGCTTGCGCACCCGCAAATAGCGCAAATAACGAAAAGCGATGCCGAATACGTTGAGATATTCGGTAGGGTTCTTCGACCCAATGAAGGCGATGGACGAGCGCGATGAAGCTTCGCCCTCTTCTGCCTGACTTTCCAAATAGCGCAACAGGCTTTGCCGATAGTGATCGAGTATGTAGGGGTTTTCTGCCACAAACTCAGAGGTCTGGCTTTCGATGTTGATCAAACTACCGACGATGGCCGAGCGCAGATTCTCGATCTTCTCTGGTGAATCGGCAGGGCTGTAGTCGACGATGGCATCGATGTTGCCTTGAGCGTGTAGCTCAGGCGCAGACACGCCGACGTACTTTGCGCACTCCTGCCAGGACAGATTCAATCGTCGGGCAATGCTCGCCAATCCGGTGGGTTGAATGGTGCTAAACACGCCGTCGCGCAACGACAAAATCAGGTTACTGGCTGCCAGCGGAATAGCGCCACCGGAATAACCCACACCAAACACAATACCCACATTGGGCACATGCACGTTACTCATGGCGGTTATCAGGCGCGAGATGCTGTGCGCCTGATTATTGGCGTTAGCTTCTTCTGCTGCGTCCGCGCCGGGAGTATCCATGAAGGTAACAATTGGAATCAGGCGCGCGGAACAGTACTCGGCAAAGTCCACCGCTAGCAGATGATGCTCAGGCATCCAACTGCCCAGTTCCGTGGAACGGTCTTGGGCAATAAAACCAATCTGGCGGTTTTGGCCCTTACCAAAATCCATCTCCAACACCGCTTGGAAGTAGGGGCCGCTGCTTTTTTCTTCCAGCAGGCGGCCTAACTGACGAACAATCTCTGGGGCAGCCTTGCGGCCTTGTGCTTCTGCGGGTGCGATTACCTGCTCGACATAGGCATCGATATCCAGCGATGCGATGTTGTCGTTGAGCTGATTGACTTCGCGTTGAGAGAGCAACCCTGGGGCGGGTTTTTGCTCAAGATCCGTATTCGGGAACGAGGAGAATTCCTGTGCCAAGCTCTCCGCAATGAAGAACAGGCGATCTCCTTCAATCACTTGATTTGCCACGATTTTGGACTGCCCTGAAAATGAGAGTACTCTAGCCACTTGTTAGATTATGCGCAATTGAACCCATGCCTGACTTACGTGTAGCAGTACTCACTATCTCCGATTCACGCTCCTTGGCAGACGACAAATCTGGCGACCTGTTGGCGAGTTTTATCGCCGCAGATCAACATCAGCTAGTCGACCGCGCGCTGGTACGCGATGACATTTATGCCATTCGCGCACAGGTATCCCAGTGGATTGCAGACGCAGAAGTTCAGGTGGTCATTGCCACCGGCGGTACCGGCTTCACCGGTCGCGACAGCACACCAGAAGCGCTGCTGCCGCTGTTCGACAAACAAATCGAGGGCTTCGGTGAACTGTTCCGCCAGCTTTCTTATGCGGACATTGGCACATCTACGATTCAGTCTCGGGCGGTTGGTGGCCTAGCCAATGGCACGTTAGTTTTTAGCCTGCCCGGTTCATCCGGCGCGGTAACCCTCGGCTGGGAAAAAATCCTGCACAACCAACTGGATATCAACTTTAGGCCCTGCAATTTCGCCGAGCTCATTCCACGCTTTTTGGAGCGCTAGTCTTACAACCCACATTGCTTAGAACGCTTAGGGGTAGCAGCTGGCAACAACTCGTCTATTGGCGCGCTGGCTGACAGCGCCCTACGCCATTACACTCTCGCCTTGTTTTTTATTCCGTCCACACCATCACATTAGGAGCCATGTCATGAGCGAACCCATCTACGTACTGGGCGCAGCGCGCACACCCATTGGCAGCTTTCAAGGCGCACTAGCAAAACAAAGCGCTCCGGCCCTGGGCGCCCACGCCATCAAAGGTGCCCTAGCTAATGCAGGCGTTGATGCGGACGAAGTCAACGAAGTAATCATGGGCAACGTCGTCAGCGCCGGACTTAAACAGGCACCTGCTCGGCAAGCCA
>ERZ802831.1388-NODE-1388-length-11992-cov-45.5646_pt1 | contig 11992 bp, 8 predicted proteins | sample MGYA00345655_ERZ802831 | MGnify/ENA primary metagenome ERZ802831 (study PRJEB30503, sample SAMEA104212376) | marine metagenome | biome: Westerlies Biome; feature: [SRF] surface water layer (ENVO:00010504) within the epipelagic zone...; material: water...
CGATCCTGCCCCTATAATGATGTAATCGAATTCCATTTCGACATTCTCCGCAAAATTTCGCCCAATCCACGCCTTGTTTGATACTTGAAACGCCTGCGTGGACGTTTTGTTAACCTTTCTTTTAAAGATATACTTACCGTTTGACAATATACTGACCAAAGGTTAGTAAAAATTGAATAGTGACTGGAGACGTTGGTGCCACTCAACTCGGCTTTAGCATGTGCAAAAATTCCGACTGGACTAAATTTCCGTCCGGTTGCCTTGGCGCGTTTGGAAACTTGGATTACCGCTCCCGAAATGGGGGGCGATGAATGGGGGCACGTAAGATTATGCTTATTCGTTCGCCTCACCACGAAAGACGGAATATATGGCTGGGGTGAAGCTTTTGTGCTGCCCTATCGTGAAAAAGCGGATGCAGAAATCATTCATGCGCTGAGTCGCTCGGCAAGCAAATTAAAATCTATTTCACCTTGGGCATTTCGTGATCTGGCAAAGCACGCCGCCGCGTGTCATCAGAGCTTAGAGTTTAGCGCCGCGAGTAGCGCGTTGGAAATGGCCTTATGGGATATCTTAGGCAAACTTTTGAACGCACCGCTCTGCGACTTATTGGGGGGCAATCACAACCGCGCCATTCCAATCTATGGAAATATCTGGAGCACCACGCAATGGGATGTCGCTTCGCTTGAAACGCGCGCAACCGATCTTGTCGCCCAGGGGTATAGGACAATCAAAATCCACCCCATGTTAAACCACACGGCGCAAGACGCCGCAAACTGCGTAAACCAGGTGCGCGCCGCAATAGGCGGTGACATTGCGCTTCTGGTTGATTTGGATTCCCAAAACAATGCCAACGCCGCAATACAAATTGCACAAGCAATCGAACCCGCGCACCCTTATTGGTTTGAAGAACCCATCGACGGCGGCGACATCCGGGCCCTTACTCAGATCCGCAAAGATCAGAAACTACGCGTTGCGACGGGTGAAAAACACTGCGGTCTGTCAAATTTCCGCGCCATATTGGCTGCAGGTGCTGCCGATATTTTAAACGCTGACATAGCCGCAATAGGAGGGATTCTGGACCTGCTTGATATTGCGGAACTGGCCGACCAGCAAGGCGTTCAGATCTCGCCACATTGCTGGAATTCGATGACCGTTGCGGCTGCGGCGATGCTCCATGTTTGCGCGTCGATCCCCAACGCTGAAATGGCCGAAATATATCCCGAATATATCCAACATGGCGAAAAATTTGCGTTTACAGCGTTCCTTCTAGAGGGAGAGTATGCCCATCTTTCAAATAAGCCGGGGATTGGTGTTGACCTTAATGTATCGGCTCTGCACGATCTTTGTGAGCATCATCAATCCACGTGCCTGAGCCTTGCGGAGGCAACCTGTTGAACGCATCTCTTGAAGTCAAAGCGAAACTTGCCTGCCTTTATGCAGGCGCTGTGTGGGGGTTATTCTGGATTCCCCTTAGGGCTCTCGAAGAAGCAGGCGTTCACGGTCTTTGGATCACCGTTGTCTATTTTCTTATACCGACAATCTGCCTTACTCCCGTTACCCTAACGCGATGGAAGCATGTCAAAAAGGGCGGGCTTTCATTGCAACTAACAGCAATGTTATCTGGCGGAGCATTGCTGCTTTACTCAACGTCAATCGTATACACGGATGTGGTGCGGGCCATGCTGCTGTTTTATCTAACGCCGATATGGGCGACGATATTGGCACGGATCTTTCTAAGCGATGCGATCATCCCAAGCCGCATACTTGCTATGGCAATGGCCATTCTTGGCATGTTGACCATTTTTGGTCTGGGCGCGCGGTTTCCCATTCCGCAAAATATAGGGGATTGGCTTGGTATTGCCTCGGGGGTTCTTTGGGCGATAGCGATGGTGCGCCTGCGCATGTCTGAAAGCCATTCAGCCATCGAGTTGACGGCCGGCTTTTTTCAGTGGTCGCTAATCTTTTCCGCAAGCGCTGCATTTTTACTGGCCCCCGCTTATATCCCAAAAGTTGAGCAGGCTTTACCGGCGCTGCCATTGCTACTGATTTTCATGGCGCTTCTGGTTTTGCCCGGCACCTATGCCTCGCTTTGGGGGCCAAAATATCTAAGCCCAGGTATCGTTGGCCTATTATTCATGACCGAAATCGTCGTTGGGGCAATTTCGGTGGCGCTTTTAGCTGGCGAACCCTTTGGTATCCGTGAACTTACGGGCGTTTTGCTTATCGCCGGGGCAAGCATGCTGGAACCACTTTTGGCGCTCCGTCGCCCGCGTCGAAATCTCCATCCCATTGATTAAACGGCGCTCTAAACTCGCAGGAATTTTTCTTTAAAAGCCTTAGAGCCCAGCGCAATATCTGCAACTGCCTTAATCTTCTTGCGGGCCTCTTTATGCTTGGTGGCGCTTATTTCATCCATAGGCAGCATTTTTTCGATGGCAAATTGCATTTCCGATATGGCCATATTGGTCTCGACCGGGTGCGGCAACAGGCCAGCGCGCACCCAAATGCCATCAATATGGACCCCAAAATGGCGCGCCACCTGCTCGGCCTCCTGTTCTGGCAAAAAATGTTTCAACTCATGCATCAAGTTGCTTCTGATGCGTTCATTATTGGCAATCTGAACGCGCTGGCATTCTGTATTATGGGGCACTTCAGAAATCAGAGACACCCAAGCTTGGCACACTTGACGGTTAAAAATAGTTTCAAAAAAATTGGCGACGATAATCGCCCAGAGCCGTTCATACGGGGTTTCGGCATAGCGGTATAATTCGACAACGGATCCGCTGAGCAACGTGTTAGACCTTCGAAACACGGCCTCAAGCAAAGCACTTTTATCTTTAAAATGGTGCAGCACCACACCTTTTGAAACACCCGCAATATCGCCAACTTTTTCCAATGTAGTTTTTCGCAAACCGTATCGAATCACCGCCTCAAAGGCAGCACGAGACAGTTCGACTCGTCTAATAGCTCGGATGGAACTGGTTCTCATATGGGAGCACCCTCAGAAATCTACATTGTTATTATAGCCATAGTTTTGACGAAAAACCTAAAAAACACAACCATTGACATAAAAAACTTTCTAATGGTAAGTTTTATCTACAATAAGAAAGAAAAGGGGCGGCCACCAACGGTGGAACGTCGATAATCAAAGGGAGAAACCATGCAACAGATTAGTAAAGTAACCAGCGTTCTTGGCTTTGCCATGCTTGGATTGGTTAGCAGCGCCGCTGCCGATAGCAGCGATCCAATTAAAATCGCCGTCAATGAATGGACCGGACAGCATGTGTCGGCGCATATCTCGGGCAGCGTTTTGCAAGCTGCAGGATATACTGTCGAATATGTTACCGCCGGCGCGGTGCCGCAATTTGCCGCCATTGCGCAGGGAAATCTACATCTGCAGCCCGAAACATGGGGCAATAACGTGGGAGACATTTACCCCAATTCTGTTGCCAATGGTGATATTGTCGTCTTGGGTTCAACAGGCCTTGAGCCAACAGAAAGCTGGATGTACCCAAGCTACATGAACGCACAATGCCCCGGTTTACCAGATGTGAACGCACTGATCGCCTGCTCGCAGCTTTTTGCCGCGGCTGAAACGTTCCCCAAGGGACGTTTAATAACCTATCCTGCCGATTGGGGCACGCGCTCCAAGGATTTGGTCAACAGCGCGGGCTTACCATTTGAACCGATTGCCGGCGGATCAGAAGGCGCTATGATTGCCGAAATGCAGGCCGCCTATAAGACACAATCCCCCATGTTGGTGATGTTTTGGGAGCCGCATTGGGTTCACTCAGAAATGGATTTCGACTGGGTTCAATTCCCCGGCTATACCGAGGATTGCGACACCAACCCTGAACCCGGCATTTACCCCGACAAAACAGGCGATTGCGGCTTCAAACAGGCCAATATCTCTAAAATCGTGTCGCGTGACTTTGAAACCACCTGGCCCGGCGCCTTCAAAATCATAGAAGCCTTGTCCATCGACAATGCTATGCAGAATTCGCTTCTTTTAGAAATCGATTTCAACAAACGTGAACTTGAAGAGGTGATCGCAGAGTGGATGGTGAACAATGAAGCCACTTGGAAGCCTTGGGTTGCCGCAGGCAGTTGATCCTGCTGGCAGCTGAACAGTCAAACGGGGCGGTCTCATTCCACCGCCCCGTTTCACAACTTAACCATAACAAAAAGTTCTGATATGATTTGCGGGCCAGCTTAAAACAGGCCAGAGTCGCTGGACTGCTCTGGCGAATCTAAAGGGGGGAGCATGACACAGAAGAGCGAGGCCACCGTTAAAATCGCCTGTCGCAATGTGTGGAAAATATACGGCAACACTCCCAATTCTTATTTTGATCACCCCACCGGTCCCGCCAGCGATAACATCCCAGAATTGGTTGATAAAATAAGGCAGAACGGCGCAATCCCAGCGGCTGCAGATGTGTCTTTCGACGTGAATGAGGGTGAGATTTTTGTTATTATGGGTCTATCCGGTTCTGGTAAATCCACGATGGTGCGCTGCCTGTCGCGCCTTGTCGAGCCGACCCGCGGGGAAATTTTACTCGATGGCGAAGATCTGCTTAAGAAAAACAAGTCTGAGCTGATCGATATCCGCCGTCACAAAATGGGTATGGTTTTTCAAAGCTTCGGTTTGCTTCCGCACCTATCTGTGGCAGAAAACATCTCATTCCCTCTTAGCCTGCAAGGCTTGTCGGCCAAAGAGCAGCACGAAAAAACAGCGCGGGTGATTGAGCTGGTTGGGCTGGAAGGGCGCGAAAAAAGTTTTCCGCGGCAACTCTCCGGGGGACAGCAACAACGGGTGGGGATTGCGCGTTCCTTGGCGGTAGAGCCAGAGCTGTGGTTTCTAGACGAGCCATTTTCCGCGCTTGATCCGTTGATCCGGCGCCAGATGCAAGATGAATTTCTGCGGATTCAATCCACGTTGAAAAAATCCATCGTCTTCATCACGCATGATTTTCTAGAGGCGCTGCGCATTGCCGACCGAATGATGATCATGCGCGATGGCATGGTTGTTCAGATCGGCACACCCGCTGAATTGATCATCAATCCGGCAGATGACTACGTGGCCGAATTTACCAGTGATGTACCTTTGGCGCGCGTGTTGTTGGCGCGCGATGTGATCGACGATACCGCAATGGTGCAAGCGGGCATGTTTGAAGTGCAAGAAACGGTTTGCGTTGAAGATCTGCTTTGCCATCTGGCAATTCATCGCGACGGCGTTGCGGTTGCCCAGAATGGGAACCCCATCGGCGTTGTTACCCCGACATCGGTGGTATGTGCTTTGTCGAAGGGTTCAGAAGTTAAACCTGATACCACGCGGCAGCAGGAGGCCGGATGATGCGCGCCGACACGGATGCCGTCAAAAACTCTCAAAAGCCGGCAGGGCGTTTTTCCTTGCTTCTTTGGTTTGCGATACTGGCTGTGACCTTAGGGTTGTTGGCCCTGCGCGACGCGGCCCCATGGCTGATCGTCTTTCCCGACGAATGGGTTATGCCGATCGTATTGGTTCTAAACACCATGATGACCTGGGTCGTAGAGGCAACAGGGGCATTTTTTCGTACAGTTTCTATGGGCCTTGACGTGCCTATGGATGCGGTGCGCAGCCTTTTAACCTGGCTGCCCTGGTCCGTCTCAGTGTTTATATTGGTGAGTATTGCTTATGCGGCATCAGGGTGGAAGCTTGCCGTTTTTACGGCTTTTTCTGTCAGTTACATGCTGATTGTGGGGCTTTGGATTGAGTCGATGAATTCGCTCGCTTTGGTGGTGGTATCGGTGCCGCTGGCCGTGTTGATTGGGTTTGCCATCGGAACCGTAGGGTTTTTCTATCCGCGCGCGGAACGTGCCATCATGGTCACCTTAGATGCGCTACAAACTATTCCAGCCTTTGCCTATTTGCTTCCTATCCTGCTGCTATTTGGCTTTGGCGTCGTGGTGGGGCTGATTGCGGGCATCTTATATGCCTTCCCTCCGATGGTACGCAACACGCTGCTTGGTCTACGCCGCGTTGCGCCGGAAGTGATCGAATCTGGTTTGATGTCGGGGGCCACGGCGACCCAATTGTTCTTTCGGGTGCGCGTGCCAAGCGCAGCAAGACAAATTATGTTAGGGATTAACCAGACCACGATGGCGGCGTTTTCAATGGTGATCATTGCGTCAATTATTGGTGGGGCCTCCGATATTGGCTGGGAAGTTTTATCGGCGATGCGCAAGGCACGGTTTGGTGAAAGCTTGGTGGCAGGCGTGGTGATTGCCTTGATGGCCATGGTTATGGATCGCATAACGGCGGGGTTTGCGAACCGAAAACCAAAGGAAACGAACCTTGTTTCCGAACCGTTTTACTGGCGTCACCAATTCACTTTAACCGCCGTTACGGGCGCCTTATGCCTTTATTTTATTAGCCTTATTTTGCCACCACTTCAAACCTATCCAAAGTCTTGGGTCTACGACCCATCTGGCCCTTTAAACAACGCGATCGATTATATCATCATTGAATATGCAGCCTGGATTGCGCTGATTAAAACTTGGGCGTTCTTTTACCTAATGCTTCCAATCAAAATGGGTTTAGAGCAGGTGATTTCGCCCTTTTCTTGGGGGTTCACATTTACCCCCGCATTGAAGGCCGGTTATGCTTTGACGGCACTGGCATTGATGGCGCTTGCAGGGTTGCGAAGACGGCAGAGACTTGCGGTGGTGATTGGATTGCTGGCGATTATGCTGTTTTTTGGATTGACCCGCATGCCATGGCCTGCGCTCTGGTTGATTATGGCTTTTGTTTGCTGGCAATTATCTGGTCCAAAGCTGGCTTTGTCCGTTTTAATCGGGCTCGCCTATCTGTTACTGTCAGGCATCTGGCCGCAGACCTTACTGAGTGTTTATCTCTGCGGCATTGGCGTCGTTTTGTCATTCACCCTTGGCTCTGCATTGGGCATTTTGGCCTCTGAATTCAAATCTGTTTCGCGGGTTTTGCAGCCCATTAATGACACGCTGCAAACCATGCCACTCTTTGTGCTGCTGATCCCTTTTGTAATGATCTTCAAAATTGGCGAGTTCACAGCCCTCCTGGCTGTGATGGCTTATGCCATGGTCCCTGCAATCCGGTATTCTGAGCATGGATTGCGAAACGTACCACATGAGGTGGTTGAAGCAGCCACTTGTATGGGCTGCACCCGTTGGCAATTATTGTGGCGGGTAAAGATTCCCTTGGCTCTTCCCGAAATGATGCTGGGCCTTAATCAGACAATCATGTTCGGGATTTCTATGCTGGTTATCGCGGCCTTAGTGGGCACCAGCGGCCTGGGTCAACAAGTCTATATCGGGCTGGGAGATGGTGATTTTGGCGTTGGTATAACCGCCGGGATCGGCATGGCGATTATCGCAATCATCGCAGACCGGATGACCGCTGCCTGGAGCGTCAAGCTGCAGGAACGCTACACATCAAACCCAGCCAGCTGAAGGTTAGCGCTATGGTAAAAACACCTGCCCTGCCCCTGACAAGTACGCATTGGGGCACCTATCGCGCCAAGGTCGCGAATGGCCGCGTGCAAGAGCTGCTACCCTTTGAGCATGACCAAGACCCCTCGCCCATCGGGCCAGGCATTTTGGATGTGCAGCATGGGCCAATGCGCATAGATATGCCTATGATACGCAAAAGCTGGTTAGAGGGCAAAGCTGGCCATAGCACCGACTTGCGCGGGCGCGAGCCGTTCGTGGCCGTAAGCTGGGCGGATGCGAACCGTCTGGTTGCGGATGAGCTTACGCGGGTGCGCCGCGACTTTGGCAATCAGGCGATCTATGGCGGCTCTTACGGCTGGGCCAGCGCCGGCCGGTTTCACCACGCCCAAAGTCAACTCAAACGGTTTTTGAACTGCATTGGAGGATTTACCAGTTCAAAATTCACCTATAGTTTCGCCGCTGCTGAGGCCATGGTGCCGCATATCCTGGGCAGCTTTCGCGCGTATCTGGACACCTGTACAAGTTGGGAAGTGATCAGGGACCACACGCAGCTTTTCGTCTGTTTCGGAGGCGTGCCGCTGAAAAACGGTCAGATCAGTCAAGGCGGCACCGGCTGTCATATTCAGCGCGAAGCCTTGTTGGCCGCAGGCAGCGCGGGGATCAAGATTATCAATGTCAGCCCCATAAAATCTGACATGCTTGAAGATGTTGACGCTGAATGGGTGCCCCTGCGCCCTAATACGGATGTGGCGATGATGCTGGGGCTAGCGCATACTTTGCAGATCGAAGGGCTTACGGATCAGGCCTTTTTGGATCGTTACACGCAGGGATTTGAAGCCTTTCTGCCTTATTTGATGGGCGAGCCCGACGGCATCGCAAAAACCGCAGATTGGGCAGCCGAGATTTGTGAAATTCCTGCAGAGACGATCCGCGCATTGGCCCGCCGCATGGCAGCCCAGCGCACGATGATTTCACTCAGTTGGTCGCTCACGCGTCAAGACCATGGTGAGCAACCCTTCTGGATGGGTATTACATTGGCCTCAATGCTCGGCCAGATCGGTTTGCTTGGTGGCGGGTTTGGATTTGGTTACAGCGCGATGAATTACATCGGGGGCAAATTCAAAAGCATTTCCGGAGCATCTCTTCCACAGGGAAAAAATCCGATTGAAAACTTTATTCCAGTGGCCCGCATCACTGACTTGCTGCTTAACCCGGGTCGGCCCTTCGATTTTGACGGGGTAGAGTACACATATCCTGATATTAAACTGGTGTGGTGGGCCGGAGGCAATCCTTTTCACCATCATCAAGACCTGAACCTGATGATGCAGGCTTGGCAAAGGCCAGACACGATCATCGTCAATGAATGGTGCTGGAATTCACTTGCCAAACACGCTGATATCGTGCTGCCCTGCACCACGCCGATGGAACGGGCAGACATCGCGATAACCCCGCGCGACCCCTATGTGGTTGCCATGGCGAAACTGACAGAACCCTTTGCGCAGGCCCGCGACGATTATGAGATTTTTACCGGTATTGCTGAGGCCATGGGTGTTGCAGAGGCTTTCACCGAAGGACGTAGCGCTGCTGATTGGCAAAGGCAAATATACGAGCAAACCATCACTCGAGCCCATAAAGACGGCGTTGAGATGCCCGAGTATGACCGTATTCTTGACAAAGGCTGGTTTAAACTTGCAGAGCCTGCGCACCCCACCGTCATGTTAGAAGATTTTCGCGCCGATCCTGCGGCAAATCCGCTGACCACGCCTAGCGGTAGAATTGAAATCTTTTCACAAACGGTTGCAGATTTTGGCTACGCCGATTGCCCCGGACATCCGCTTTGGCAGGAACCCTATGAATGGTTGGGCAATAGGGCTGACTATCCACTTCATCTGATATCAAACCAGCCAAAGGAAAAATTACACTCCCAGCTCGATCATGGTTCTGTCAGCAAGGCCCGTAAAATTGGAGGACGCGAACCATTGCACATGCACCCTGAGGATGCCGATATGCGCGGGCTCAAAACCGGGGATCTTGTGCGTGCGTTTAACGATCGCGGTGCCTGCCTAGCTGGCATTGTGGTTGATCCGGCCATGCGCCCTGCAGTTGTTCAGATGAGCACCGGGGCCTGGTATGATCCCGATGAAACCGGTTTGTGCAAACATGGCAACCCCAACGTGCTGACCCGTGACAAGGGCACATCAAAACTGGGGCAAGGCCCAAGCGCGCATTCCTGCCTGATTGAGGTTGAATTGTTCACAGGCGCAGCGCCATCCGTCACAGCACATGCGTCACCCACCATCCTACGCCCCTGCCCAGATAACGATCTGATGAAAAAAACATGAGCAATCTTCAAGAAGCCTCTGATTTGCATAACAGCGTCGCTATAAGCGCCCGTCGTTTTGAGGAATCTCCCTTTATCGAGCGTACACGCCGACCTGAGATGGTGAAAGGTGTTTATGCAGGGCGGTTCTTCACAATTTATATGGGTGAAGATTATCTCGATAAATATTGGTGTCTGCGTCAAAAAGCGCTGATTTTTGACGTCCCTGAAAAGCCGATCGAAATCTGCGGGCCGGATGCCGTTGCGTTTCTAGAAAAAGTATTTGCCCGAAAGATTGCAACAATGACCGAAGGCCGCGGATATTACGCGATTGCCTGCACCCCGCAAGGCGGCATCTTTATGGATGGGGTAATGTTTCGGTTGGCGGAAGACCGTTTTTGGTATGTGCAGGCCGATGGCCCAATGGAAGCCTGGTTGATGGCGCATTCTGAGGGCTTTGACGTCACAATATGCGACCCGCACAGTCGCGTATTGCAAATTCAAGGGCCCGCCTCGATGGCGATCATGACGGCTGCCTCAAACGGGGTGATTGACGATACAATGAAATATTTTCGTTCCGGATATTATGACTTGGGCGGTCAAACGCTCTATGTCTCACGCACCGGTTTCACCAATGAACTTGGCTATGAAATTTACAGCAACGGGGCGCAGACGGATCATCTGGCGCTTTGGGATCATCTGATGGATTGCGGCGCGCCGCATGGCATGGAGTTTTCATCCACCCACGCCTTGACCATCCGCAGGATCGAAGGCGGTATTCTTGGAAATGGCACCGATATTACGCCGGATATGACGCCGTTTGAGGCTGGCTTGGCGCCTTTCGTTAACATGGACAAAGGCGATTTCATCGGTCGCACTGCGCTTTTGACGAAAGAAAGGCACTGCTGTCTCTTTGGGGTGACATGTAGCACAAAAACCCCGGCAGCAGGCGCGCTGGTTTTCGACGGTGGCCGCGAGGTTGGGCGCATTACCGCAGGGATCCCCTCCCCAACGCTGGGCCTTGGCGTTGGCTATGTGCATTTTAACGCACGCGGCGATTGGGTCGGCAGAACCCTCGCGATGCGCTTGCCTGACGGCAGCCTACACGACGCTCAAATCGTTCAACCGCCATTTTTTGACCCAGACAAAAAAATTGTACGCGGGCTGGATCGTTCTATCCCGGAACGCCCTGCGAACTGATCAATGAAAGCAGTAGATAGCATGACTGACGCTGACATTTTGGAACCACAGGATTGGACCTTCCCAATACCCATCGCGTATGGGCCGGGCCGTCTGGGGGAAATTGGGCAACACTGCGCGGCGCTGGGGCTGAGAAATCCCTTGATCGTCACCGATAAAGGCAGCCGAGATTTGCCTTTCATTTCAAGGCTGAAAAATTCTTTGTCTGACGCAGGCGTGTCCGCTGGCTTGTTTTCGGAAATATCGCCAAACCCACGCGATAATGAAATTGGCGCCGGGCGCGATAAATTCCGCTCGGGCAATCACGATGCGATCATTGCGATTGGAGGCGGCAGTGCGATGGATGGAGGCAAGGCCATCTGCCTTACCGCCAGAAATGACATAGATCTTTGGGAGTTTGAATGGGAATCCGAGCCGGCAGATATTGGCCCTGATCAAGCGTTTCCAACGCTGATCACCATTCCGACCACGGCCGGAACTGGCGCCGAAACTGAAAGTACGGCGATGGTCACCCATACGGGTAAAGGCATGAAATTCTGCATCTACCATCCACAATTGAAACCATCTTTGGCGCTGCTTGACCCAGAACTGACCCTTGGCCTGCCTGTTAATCTGACCGCCTGGACCGGCGCGGATGCCATGGTGCATGCAATTGAGGCCTATTGCGTGCCGGGTTTTCATCCGCTGTGTGATGGCCTTGCACTGGAAGGGTTGGCTCTGGTCGCGAAATGGTTACCGGTGGCAGTACGCGCGCCGGAGAACATGGCCGCGCGTGGTGGCATGCTTGTCGGATCTTGCCTTGCCGGGATCGCTTTCCAAAAAGGCTTGGGGCATGTGCACGCGATCTCGCACATGGTGGGGGCTGAATTCAATACTCAGCACGGGCTCACCAACGCAATCATACTGCCAGTTATTCTGCGGTTCAACTTGCCGGGTATGGAGCACAAGGTAAAGCGTATGGCGGATGCCATGGGCCTGAAAGATGCGTCCGTTGACGCCTTCATT
>ERZ802831.1400-NODE-1400-length-11961-cov-21.2359_pt1 | contig 11961 bp, 13 predicted proteins | sample MGYA00345655_ERZ802831 | MGnify/ENA primary metagenome ERZ802831 (study PRJEB30503, sample SAMEA104212376) | marine metagenome | biome: Westerlies Biome; feature: [SRF] surface water layer (ENVO:00010504) within the epipelagic zone...; material: water...
ATCTTTTTGATTTAGCAGAAATTGTAATTAGTAAAAAAAATAATAGAATTTTATTAACCAAAATTAAATCTGCTTTAAATAATGGTGTAAACTTTTTAGATTTAGCAAAACAAATTTCTATAAGTAGTTCAGCCAAGTTAAGAGGTAAAGTTGGATGGAAAAATTATCAAAATTTACCTAACTACATAAAATCAAAAAAAATTAAATTAAATGAAGGTGATGTTATTAGTTTTCCAAACAAAGATAAAATAAAGATCATCAAAGTATTAGCTAAAAGATTAGATGGAAAATTAAGCAAAAATGAAATGAATGTTATAGTTGCTCAAATAAAATTTCCAATAAATTTTCAAAAAAAAGATGAGGCTTTTAATAAAACAAAAGAAAGACTTGAAAGTATATTAGATGGCCAAAAAGGTTGTAAAAATTTAAGTATTATAAAAAAACAAAAAAACAAAAAACTGAGCTTAAATATTTTACAATCAAGAATAGCAGATTTAAGTTCAAGGATACAAAATCTTATTAAGAAGATTGAATTATATAAAATATCACAACCAATATTTATTGGTAATTATGGATATACATATATTTTATGTGATACCAAAAACACAAAGTTAGAAAAAGCATCACTCTTGGAGATAAAAAATAAAATAATGCAAAAACATTATTTGATTTTCAGTGAAAGACTATTAAAACGTCTTTATAAAGAGGCCAACATAACCAGTATCAAAAAATTAAATAGTTAATAAATATTTATATGAATTCTTTAAAAAAAGTTATCCTAATATCTGCAGGTGATCCCGCTAGTATTTCAACTGAAATTACAATTAAAGCAATTGAAAACTCCAAAATTATTAAAAACATAAGACCTATAGTTATTAGTAGCTCAAATCTAATTGAAGATTGTAAAAAGAATATTAATAGCAACATAAAATTGAATGAAATTAAGGATAAAGTGAATTTTTCTGACTATAAGGAAAATTATTTAAATATTATTCCTATAAATTTATTCGAAGAAATAATTTTTGGGAAACCAAATACCAAATATGCTTCTTTTATAAAAAATTCAATTATTGATTGTGTTCGAATTAAAATGAATAGTATAGCTTCTGCGATTGTAACAAATCCTATAAATAAAGAGATTATGTATCAATCTGGGTTTAACTTTCAAGGGCATACAGATTTTCTTGCATCACTTTCCCAATACAAAAAAATTCCTGTCATGATGCTAGTTACTAATGGTCTAAAAACAATTCCATTGACAATTCATGTTCCTATAAAAAATATTCCAAAACTTATAACAAAAAGTCTAATTGAACATTCAATAAATATTGCAAAAGAAAGCTTAATTTCTTTATTTAATATTTCTAAACCTAGAATACTCGTTACAGGATTAAACCCTCATGCAGGTGAAAACGGAGATATTGGAAATGAAGAAAAGAAAATAATTATTCCTGCAATTAATAAAGCAAAAAAAAAATATGATTGTTTTTTAGAAGGGCCTGTTTCTGCTGATACTGCTTTCTCGTCAAAAAAAAGAAATGATTATGATGTAGCAATTTGCATGTATCACGATCAAGCTCTTATTCCAATCAAAACATTAGATTTTTTTAATGGTGTTAACGTAACTTTGGGATTAGATTTCATTAGAACTTCACCTGACCATGGAACTGCATTTGATATTGCTGGTAAAAACATTGCTAATCCAGATAGTTTAATAGCAGCAATTAATCTTGCTTATCAAATGAGTATAAATAAGCAAGATGGATAATAAGAATATAGAATTACCTACTATCAAAGAGACTCTAAAAAAAAATAATGTTAAAATAAATAAATCCTTAGGTCAAAATTTTCTATTTGATCTAAACTTAACTGATAAAATTGTTAGAAATTCTGAACCTATCGCTCCAACCGTAATTGAAATTGGTCCAGGTCCTGGAAGTTTGACCAGATCAATTTTAAAAAAAAATCCAACTATTCTTTATACTATCGACAAAGATAAACAATCCGAAAATATGTTAGCCGATGTGAAAAAAATATATAAAGATAAACTTACTATAATCACTGATGATGCGCTTCATTATCCTATATGGGAGTTAGGTAACTCTCCTAGGCAAGTGATTGCTAATCTTCCTTATAATACAGGAACTAAAATGTTGACTTCATGGTTAAAACATATTCATCATTTTGATTTGCTTACTTTAATGTTTCAAAAAGAAGTTGCCGATAGAATAATTGCAAAACCTGGATCTAAAAATTATGGTAGATTGTCAATTTTAACAAATTGGTTAACAAAAAGTAAAAAAATATTTGATATTCCAAGTGACGCTTTTATTCCTAAACCTAAGGTTAAATCGAGCGTGATACAATTAAAACCATTAAGTAAACCTCTATATGATGTATCTTTCGAATCTGTTGAAAAAATAACGCATATGGCCTTCAGCCAAAGAAGAAAAATGCTTAAAACTAGTTTGAAAACTATCAATGGACAAACAATTTTAAAAGAACTGGGTATTTCACCAAATTTAAGGCCAGAGAATTTAACTGTTATAGATTTTTGTAAAATAGCCAAAAAATCATTCGAACAAAAGTAAAAAATTATTTAAGCTTTTCAACAATATTCTTTAAATTTAAATGTCTATATCTTCGTAGTCTTTCAGAAATTAAAATTGATTTAATTTGGCTTACAGCTAAGTTAATTTCTTTATTTATTATAACAAAATCATATTCTAAATAGTGACTTATTTCTTTTCTAGCTTCAGACATTCTTTTTAGAAAATTTTTTTTATCTTCACTTGCTCTATTGCCCAGTCTGTTCTCAAGCTCTTTGATAGATGGAGGTAAAATAAAGACTTTCACAATATCATTCGGTATATGTTTTTGAATCTGTCTTGTACCTTGCCAATCTATATCTACTATAATATCAATTCCTTTTTCAATTTTTGAAATAACTTCTTTTTTTGGAGTTCCATATGAAAAACCAAAAACATTGGCATGTTCTAAAAACTCATCATTTCTAACCAACGTTTCAAATTCTGAGTCATTTCTAAAAAAATAATCTTTCCCTTCAATTTCGTCTTTTCTTATTTTACGCGTAGTTACGGAAACTGAAAGATCAATACCATCAACCTCTTGAATTATTTTTTTACATATAGTTGTTTTACCAGCCCCAGAAGGAGAAGAAATTACTAATACAAGACCTTTTCGGGTATAATTATTCATTATTATTCCTTATTGATATAATCTTTCCATAGCTTAATATTTTTCCTATGTAAACTATATGTTTGAGAAAATCTATGACCTCCTTTTCCATCACTTACAAAATAAAAATAATTTGTTTTTTTTAGATACTTTAAGGAGTTTAAAGCATTTTCACCAGGATATGATATAGGAGTTGGAGGTAAACCTTTATAAAAATACGTATTAAAAGGGTTATCTGATTTTAACATGTTTTTTGTAATTTTTTGACCATTAACATTAAAACCATATGCTAACGTAACATCAGACTGAAGTTTCATATTATTTTCAAGCCTATTAATAAAAACACTTGCTACTAATCTGCTATCGTTCAAATCACTTGTTTCACTTTGAACTATTGATGCTAAAATCAGGAAATCTTTTTTATTTTTTAAAATAAAGTTTTTAGGTTTATTTTTCCAAACATTTTCTAGAATTTTATCTTGAGCTAACTTCATTCGTTCTAATAATTTATTTCTAGAATACCCATATTTAAAATAATACGTGTCTGGTTTATATACCCCTTCTTTTAAAAGTTTTAGTTCTCCCGACAAATATTGATTTTCAAGTAAGCTTTTTTTTAAATTGTTTGACGTTGTTCCTTCAACAAGTTTAAAATTTCTTGTAATTGTTTTTTCATTTTGAAAAATGTTTTGAATATCTTGTATGCTTGAGTTTTTAGGAATTAAGTACTCACCAGCTTTAGGAATAAAAATATCATTTCTTATTAATGATATAATTCTCCAATCAACATACTGTATAAAAATATCGTTAAGCTGGAGTTGTTTTAAAATATTTTTTTGATTTGTATTTTTTTCTAATAAATAATACGTATCTTTAGGCACTACTTGTGTGTGTTTTTTATAATCAATGTAGTAGTAACTATTACAAATCAAAAAAATTATAAAAAATATTAAAAGAAAAAATTTGTTTTTTAATATTAATCTGAACAACTGATTACTAAGCTAGCATTTGTTCCGCCAAATCCAAATGAGTTCGAAAGTACGTTTTTAACATTTCTTTTTTTTGATTTGATTGGAACTAAATCAAATCCTAATGCTTCTTTGTCAGGAGTTATCAAATTATTAGTTGGAGGTACAATTTGATTTTTAATTGATAGTATCGAGTATATAGCCTCAATTGCACCAGCTGCACCTAAAAGATGACCAGTTGCTGATTTAGTAGAGCTAACACTTGTGTTTTCTATTTTATGGTTAAGTAATCTATCAATAGCTTTTAATTCAATTACATCTCCAAGTGGAGTTGACGTTCCATGAGCATTTATATAATCAATATCTGAACTATTTATATTTGCGTCTTTTAAAGCCGTTTGCATAGCTCTAAAACCTCCATCGCCATTTTCAGCGGGTGCAGTAATATGATGAGCATCACCTGACAAGCCATAACCCTTTATTTCTGCATATATTTTGGCACCTCTAGCAATGGCGTGTTCTCTTTCTTCTAGAATAATAACACCAGAACCTTCACCCATAACAAAACCATCTCTATCTTGATCCCAAGGTCTGGAACTGGATACTGGGTCATTATTAAAATTAGTACTTAAGGCTCTAGCTGCAGCAAATCCTGCCATACCAATGCGGCAACAAGCAGCTTCGGCTCCTCCTGCAACCATTACATCTGCATCACCATATCTTATAATTCTAGCTGCATCTCCAATAGCATGAGCACCAGTTGAGCAGGCTGTTACAACAGAATGGTTTGGACCTTTGAAACCATACCTTATACTTACTTGACCAGATAATAAATTTATAAGCGCAGAAGGTATAAAAAATGGACTTACTTTTCTAGGTCCTTTGGAATTAAGCAATTCAGTAGTTTTAGCTATAGTTTCAAGACCACCAATACCTGAACCAAGAATTACTCCTGTTCTTTGTTTTTCATTTTCAGTTTTTGGTGTCCAACCAGAATCTTCTACTGCCTGAACAGCCGATATTATTCCGTAAGCTATAAACCTATCAATACGTTTGTATTCTCTTGGTTCAATCCAATTATCTAAATCTAAACCACCTTCATTATCATCGTTTTTAGAAGGAATTTGTCCAGCTATTTTACAAGGTAGGTCTGATACTTCAAAATCATTAATTTTATTTATGCCAACTGAACCCGAAATCAGTCTTCTCCAGTTAAGCTCAACACCAATACCCAGAGGTGTTAACAAACCTAATCCAGTAACAACAACTCGACGCATAAAAAACTCCTAATATTTAATCGAGTAAAAGTTTAACTATACTAACTATTTGAGGATATAAAGTCTATTGCATCTTTAACAGTCTGTATTTTTTCAGCAGCATCGTCTGGTATTTCGCACTCAAACTCTTCTTCAAAAGCCATAACTAGTTCAACAGTGTCCAAGCTATCAGCACCTAAATCATCTATAAAACTAGCACTATCAACTACCTTAGCTTCTTCAACTCCAAGATGCTCAACTACAATTTTTGTTACTCTACCAGCTATATCGCTCATTAAAATCCCCTTCAATTTAATATTTATACTCAGTTATAATTCGTTTCGAGTAACATAAATATTTATACATGCCAAGCATATTATCGTGTTACTCAAAAAAATACTAAATCATACTCATACCCCCATTAATATGTAAAGTAGTACCAGTTATAAAACCAGCCTCATCACTAGCTAAATAAACACAGCCATTTGATATATCATCAACTTTTCCTAATCGATTAACTGGAATATTTTCTACTATATTTTTTTTCTGATCATCAGATAATTTATCAGTCATAGGAGTAGAAATAAATCCTGGTGCTATCAGATTACATGTAATTCCTCGACTAGCAACTTCTAATGCTATTGATTTAGTAAAGCCTACTAAAGCTGATTTAGAGGCTGCATAATTACTTTGGCCTGCATTTCCAGAATAACCAACAACAGAACTTATAAATATCACTCTTCCATATCTTCTTTTTAACATTCCTTTGATTACTTGCCTTGTTAATCTCATTGGTGCTGATAAATTTACGTTAATAACCTGATCCCATTCGTCATCTTTCATTCTTAAAAAAAGATTATCAGCGGTAATGCCAGCATTGTTTATTAATATATCAATATGACCAAAACTTGCTTCAGCTTCTTTTGCTAAATTTAAGACATCATCTTTATTGTTTAAGTCAGTTATTATTGTCTTAACGTCATTACCTAATTCTGAGGCTAAATCATTAAGAACATTTTGTCGTGTCCCTGAAATAATTAATTTAGCTCCACATTGTTTCATTTTTTTTACTATTGACATACCGATGCCACCTGAAGCACCTGTTATTAGGGCTACCTTATCTGACAATTCAAACATTTAAATCTCCATTATAATTTATAAAAAATTTTCAAAATCTTCTGTATTCTCAATGCTAATAGTTACAACGTTTTTAATCATTCTTTTTGCAATGCCTGAAAGAACTTTTCCACTTCCTAATTCTATAACTTTTTTAACACCTTTTTTGTCAGCAAATTTCATAGTCTCTCGCCACCTAACAGTTCCAGTAACTTGATCAATTAAATTTTTCCTTAATTTATCTGGATTGGTTTCAGGTGAAACATTCACATTAGGTATAATTGGTACAATAGGAGTTTTAAAAATTAATTCGTTAAGGGCATTTTCCATGATTATTTGAGCAGGTTTCATTAGTTGACAATGAAATGGAGCGCTTACAGGAAGAATTACAGCCCTTTTTATACCAAAATCCTTGGAGAGTTTTATTGCATTTTCTACTGCTAATATATCACCACTGATTACAACTTGGCCTTCTGAATTATCATTAGCTATGTCGCAAACTCCAAAAGACTTTACCTTATCTGAAACTTCTTTTGCTGTTTCAAGATTTGTACCTATCAATGCAGCCATTGCACCTTTCCCAATTGGAACAGCTTCCTGCATTGCATTACCTCTTAATCTTAATAAAATTGCACATTGATGTAGAGAAAAAACTTCTGCAGCAGTCATAGCTGTATATTCTCCTAGAGAATGTCCACAAACATAATCTGCTAAATCTGGTAGTTTTTTATTAGTAATTCTATTTAAAACTCTTAAAGTAGCTATACTGCACGCCATCAATGCAGGTTGTGCATTTGAAGTTAAGGATATTTCTTTATCTGTGCCCTCCCACATGACACTTGTTAAATCAAAGTTTAGAGCATCATTTACTTCTTCAAAAACTTGTTTGGCTTCAATAAAATTATCTGATAATTCTTTACCCATTCCAATCTTCTGAGACCCTTGCCCTGGAAAAACAATAAAATTCATTTCAAGTCCCTCTAATGTTTAAATTTATTTAAATTTATTTATTGCATATTTTTAATAAACATTTATGTTTCACATTAATTTAAAATACCAGCATAAAATATATTTTTTATGTCCTCCTTGCCAGTTAATTTACTTAACTGGCTAACCTGGGTAAATCCCAACAAGCCATAAGGAGATGAAGATGGCCTTATACGAAAGTGTAATAATTGGAAGACAAGACCTCACTCCTAATCAGTTTGAAGAACTGATAGATGAATTTATTAAAATAATAGAATCTTTCAAAGGCGTTATAAAAAAAAGAGAGAATTGGGGCCTTAGAAATCTTGCTTATAAGATTAATAAAAATAGAAAAGGTCATTACGTACTTCTAAATATAGATAGTTCATCTGATGCAATTGTAGAATATGAACGACTAATGAGATTAAATGAAGATATTATAAGATTCTTAACAATTGGAATAAGTTCAGTTGATGAGAAATCTTCACCTTTAATGAATAATAAATCTGATCGTTACAAAAGCGAAGTTGTTAATACGGAAACAACTTCACCAAGTAATGTAGAAGCCTAGGGAGCATTTAGATGACACAGCTTGATATTAAAAGAGAGGCTCTAAGAAAGCCTAATCAAAAAAAAAGAAAATCATGTCCCTTTTCAGCTCCTAATACCCCTGAAATAGATTATAAAGACTTAAAAGTTCTCACGAGATACGTGTCTGAAAGAGGTAAAATTATACCATCTAGGATTTCTGCTGTATCAGCAAAAAAACAACGTGAACTCTCTAAAGCTATTAAAAGAGCAAGATTTTTAGCATTAATGCCTTATGTAGTTGGATAGATTAGGAGAATAGAATGAATATTATTTTGTTAGAACGTGTTGAAAAATTAGGGCAGATGGGAGAGTTTGTCTCAGTTAAGTCAGGGTATGCCAGAAATTTTTTGCTCCCTCAAGGTAAAGCTGTTTTTGCTTCAAAAGAAAATATTAAAATGTTTGAAGAAAAGAAGTCTCAGTTAGAGGGTGAAAACATAACTAGAAAAAAAGAAGCTCAAAATTTAGCTGACAATATTAAATTTAAAGAAGTAGTTTTAATAAGAGCTGCAAGCGAATCTGGACAATTATATGGTTCCGTATCTGCAAAAGACATATCCAACGTAGTCACTGAAGCTGGACTTTCAATAAATAAATCTCAGATTAATTTGAATAAAGCCATTAAAACTTTATCATATGAAGATATATACATCAAACTACATCCAGAAATCTCTATAAAGTTAAAACTAAATATAGCTAGATCTTCAGAAGAAGCAAAAGAGCAAACTAAATCAGGAAAAGCTATAATTACAACTGAAATAACTGGTGGAGACATTAGATCTGAACGAGCTCAGAAAGATGCAAGAAGATTTGATAAAAAAGAGAATTTAACAAAGACAAAAAATGAAACTGAGCAAAAGTTAGAAACACCTCTAAACGATATTAATGACGAAACTGAGGAAAAATAAAATAAAATTAATTAATTAATTAATTGTAAACATCAAAACAAAATATAGATTTAAGTGCTTTTAAATCTCAACTAAATTAAGAAAAAATCGTTATGGATGATAGTCTAGTTGAAAATTATTCTAACTCTGAAAATCTATATTCAGATAACATAAATAATACTGAAAAAAAAATGCCTCAAAACCTTGAGGCCGAGCAAAGTCTTCTGGGTTCAATATTATTTGATAATAAAATATTGGAAGATATTCCTACTAATTTTAATAATCAATATTTTTTTGATCCATTACATGCAAGTATATATGAAGCTTGTATATCTCTAACCGATGCTGGTAAATTAGCTGATCCCTTAACACTTAAAAATTATTTAAATGATACTAACTTAAATAAAGATATTGATATTGAAAAATATCTTTTGGATCTTAGAGAAGGTGTATTATCATTAAGTAAAGCAAAATTTTATGCTGAAGAAATAAAAAATTGTTATATCAGAAGGTCTCTAGTAAGAATTGCTGATGAATTGATTAATAAGTCAATTAATCCTAATGTTGATGTAACTCCTGATCAAGAAATATCTGAAACTGAAGAAAAATTATATAATTTAGCTGAGAAAGATCAAATTAATTCAGGCCCAATAGATTTTAAATCTGTTTTAACTAGTGCTACTAATCAAATAAATGAAGCTTTCAACAGAAAAGGTAAATTATCTGGTATTGATACAGGTTTTTCAGGTTTAAATCGTCAATTAGGAGGATTAAATAAGTCAGACTTAATAGTCTTAGCGGGCAGACCTGCAATGGGGAAAACTGCCTTAGCAACAAACATTGGCTTTAATGCCGCTAAAAGTAGTAACTCTCATCAAAACGACGCTATCTTAATTTTTTCTTTAGAAATGTCAGCTGAACAATTAGCTCAAAGAATATTAGCTGAACAATCTACAATAGACTCTCATAAATTAAGAAGTGGAGATATTGATGAAAAAGAATTCTCAAAACTTGTTGCAACACAGAATGATATTTATAACTTACCATTTTTTATCGATGATACCCCCGCAATATCTGTTGGACAAATTGCATCAAGAGCAAGAAGATTAAAAAGAACTAGTGGATTAGGATTAATTGTTATTGACTATATACAATTAATTCAAGGATCTAAAGCTAGTGAGGCCCAAGGAAGGGTTCAAGAAGTCTCAAGCATTACTAGAGGTTTAAAGTCAATTGCTAAAGAGTTAAATGTACCCATTCTTGCTTTATCTCAACTAAGCAGAGCTGTTGAACAAAGAGAAGATAAAAGGCCTATTCTTGCAGACTTGAGAGAATCTGGTTCTATAGAGCAGGATGCAGATGTAGTAATGTTTGTTTATAGAGAAGAGTATTACCTAGATAAAAGTGAACCAACTCAAAGAGACAATGAAAATCAAGAAAGTTTTAATGAACGTTTTATAAAATGGCAAGATAGAAGGAATTCAGCAGAGGGAAAGGCTGAAATAATCATCTCAAAACAAAGACATGGACCAACTGGTATAATACAAGTACAATTTGAGGCCAAATTCACTAGATTTATGGATCTAGTGCAAGATAATAGGTTACCAGATCAAATTTATTAGTAAAATTATTTAAAAATATATAAACTTTTATTATGCAAGGTATTCTAAATATTTCTCTTGAAGATATTAAATCAAATTGGGTCGCACTAAACAACGCATCTAATGGTAAAGCTGCGGCTGTAATTAAAGCAAATGCTTATGGTATGGGCATGATAAGAGTAGCTAATACTTTAATAGAAGCAGGATGTAATTATTTTTATGTTGCAAACCTTGATGAAGGGATCGAACTAAGAAAAAAAATAAAATCTGAAGATATCAAAATTGCTGTTTTTGAAGGTTTTTTTAAAGGTACTGAGAAAACTTATGTAAAATATAAATTAAACCCAATAATTAATAATTTAAATCAATTAATGAGGTTGAAAGCAATTGTTGATCAAGGATACAAAATCAAAACAATATTAAATATTGATACAGGGATGAATAGATTAGGTTTTAGTCAAAATGAAATTAGTTTGTTATTAACTAACAAAGAATTATTAAATTTTGTTGAATGGGACTTTATAATGTCCCACCTTGCAAATGCTCACCAAATAAAAAATAAAGAAAACTTTAAACAATTAGATAAAATTTTACAATTTTCTAAAAACTTACCTAATATTAAATTAAGCTTAGCAAATAGTGGTGGAATAATGCTTGGATCAAAGTTTTGTCTTGATCAAACTAGACCAGGCATTGGATTATTCGGAATTGACAATTTTGGTAATAATATTGAATTAAATTCTAGGAGTTTAAAGCTACCCTTACGTTTATATGGACCTGTAATTCAGATAAGAGACGTTGATATTGGTGAAAAAATATCATATGGAGGTGTTGATATAACAAAAAGAAAATCTAAATTAGCTACAATTGGAATTGGTTATGCGGACGGTTGGTTAAGATTATTAAAACCCAATAGCTCATTCTTAATTATGAAAAAAAAATGTAAGGTTTTAGGCAATATTACAATGGATAGCTTTGTTTTAGATGTTACTAACTTAAAGGAAAAGTCACTAAAAGAAGGTGACTATTTATGTTTACTAGATAACACTAATATAAAAAACATAGTTACAAAGTTAGATATAATCAGCTATGAACTTTTAACAATTATGGGCAATCGCTTATTGAGAAAATATAATTCATGAATAATTTGCAAAACAGGTAAGAAATTTGATTAACTCGATTTTTAATATTTGTGGTGCTATAGGTCAAAAATTTTTAAAATTTTTATCTACCATTGGTCATTTCTCTTTTTTTGTTATAACTGCCATTTTTTGGATGTTAAGACCACCTTGGTATTTCAAGAAAATATTTTATCAAATTATAGATATTGGTTATTTCTCTCTACCTGTAGTAGGTCTCACCACATTTTTTTCTGGTATGG
>ERZ802831.1409-NODE-1409-length-11884-cov-13.6823_pt1 | contig 11884 bp, 7 predicted proteins | sample MGYA00345655_ERZ802831 | MGnify/ENA primary metagenome ERZ802831 (study PRJEB30503, sample SAMEA104212376) | marine metagenome | biome: Westerlies Biome; feature: [SRF] surface water layer (ENVO:00010504) within the epipelagic zone...; material: water...
TTCCCATGGTTGCCCACGCCACATAAATCATGGATTCATAGGCATCACTCCAAGGTGCGTGACCAGAAATATACCAACGGGCAGCCAATCCAGCGGTGTGTAACACAAAAAGGATTGATATGACCGCTACAAAAAAGCCAACAACACCACGCAATAAACGTATGTCGTATAGCATCTGGGCAATCAACACAAAGAACATCAAGGTTCCAGCATACATATACCAACTAAACAGACGCTTAAAAATATCGTATTTATTGTAGTAGAGTTCTGCCTTTATTTGATCTTCAGTAGGCATAACTTCTGCCCCATATTTCTTTTGATAGCCCTTTAAGCTCTCTAGCAACTGATCGGCTTGCGTGTAATCTTGCGTGGCTTTGCCCTGTCGCAATGAAGTCAGATACAAAGGCAATACGTTGTTAACGTAAAGCGAATCTACGCCTTCAAAACGTATCTCACTTACTTCAGCGGGAGAAACCCAACGGTTGTTTTCGTCGTTCGGCACTGGGAAGATGCGCAATACCTTTCCTTCCAATGCAGAAAACAACAGATTAACTTTTCGATCTGTTTCTATAAAGTCTTTTTGAAACTGATTGGGGGTTGGAGATTTATAAGCGCCTTCCAGGTAAGGGGCCAGCTTGTAATTTCCCTGCGTATCAAAAAAGTTTGCGAAAGAAGCGTATTTGGCTTTTTGGTTTACACCAACAAGTGAACGAATGCTGTCATTACCACGTTTCAAATACACAAAAGGAACTTGATACCAAATAATTGGGTTTTGGGTAATGGACAATAATACTTGGTTGGCATCTAAAGATTTGTAGTGATCGGACTTACTGACCTTACGTACCAATTCGGAAGCAAAAGTATTGGCAGGCTTCATACGCCCCCCTTGGTCTTGTATGACCAACGCGCCAAACTTAGCAGCCTCATCGGCGTTCATAGCATCGGCTTGAAGCACCGAGTCAATTGCAAAACTTGGTGGCCTATGTTGATGCTGAGCAAAAGCTAGAGTTGAAGTCAAAAAGAGGATTAAAGTCAACGCGGCTTTTTTGATGCGTATGTCCTCCAACATTTTAGCAAGCTTCTTAAAACGTGTTTTTCCAAAAAACATCAAGCCCAACAAGCCTATATAAAGCAAGAAATAACCTGCATAGGTAACGGCTGTACCCAATGCATCGTGATTTACCGATAGTACCGTTCCCTTTTCATCTGGGTCAAAAGATGCCTGAAAAAAGCGATAGCCTTTGTGATTGAGAATGTGGTTCATATAAATATCATGGTCAAAAGTAGGGTCGTCCAGTACCGTTACCCTACTCATAAAGCTGCTGTAGCTTTTTTCAGTACCCGGATACTTTTCAGCGATAAAGTCATTGAGTTTAATAGCAAATGGGAGTTCAACTTGTTTTGAACCGTAGGTAACCCGAAATTCTAAACCGCCAAGTTCAACTTGAGCAGGAGGATTCGCAACGCCCTTGGCGCCTAAAACGGTTAGTTGCTCTTGAGCACCATTAGCAGTTAATTGTATTGTTAAAGCGTCTTGTATGGCGGTTTCCTTGTCTTCAACAGGCACAATTTGATATGAACCAATCATGGCAGGTTCTGGAAACACAAACTGCATCCCGGCGGCACTGTAGAGTGTACGCAACATCAAGGGTTGTGATGCATTTGCAAGTAGACTTCCTTGCTGCTGGTCGGCCATGCGAAGGTAAGTGCCTTCAAAAGGCGATTGAATACTGTAATTGTTCTCTTCGTCTAGCGTAATATTAACAGCACCATCGGTATATGCATTAAAGGCAAATAATATGTTGTGGATATTGGCCACCTCGCCCATTTTAAGAAAGTGATCATGTCGATTCCCATCACCCGCTTCAACAATCTTGAGGAACATATCGCCATTGATATCTTCAACCAGTGTTTCTTCAGCGCCATTTATAAAGTTTACATAGGAAACAGAAAAGGGTATGCCGTTAAAATCATTTTTCCAGCTAAACGAATTACTAGCAGCCTCGGCAAATAAAAGATCGTCTTCTAGCAATTTTCTTCTTGGTTGCCCATCTATTTCGCCATCGACAAATACAGATAAATATGTTTTTTCAGATAAATATTGTTGAGTAGACTCCCCTTCTCTAATGGGCATAACGCCTTCGAAACCAATATAACGCGTAATACCAGCCCCCACGATGATAAGTATCCACGACAAATGTAGTAACAACAATGGCCATTTTTCCCATCTTAATAGACGGTATCTTTTGATGTTTCCCATAAAATTGACAACGAAGAAAATCATCATTACTTCGAACCACCAAGCGTTGTAAATCCAAATACGAGCAGTGGTCGTATTGTGTGCGCTTTCTATAAAAGTTCCAACTGCCATAGCGATAGAAAACGCAATAAATAGCATGGCTGTTAAACGAGTTGAAAACAGAAAAGAAAGCAAGCGAGTTGCTGGGTTCATGGCAAATTTTTTACAAAATTAAGTAATTGGCTATGAACCACCTACCAAGTGAAAAAGAATTTATTTCTTTAGCCAATTGTTGGCAAAATCACAAGATTGGTTGTCGCGATTTACACTGATATAGGTATCCGCTATTTTTTCAGTCATCCATTCTTCAATGACCTTAAGTTGCTTTTCTTTTAGGGCTAAATCCTTTATACGAACATAGTCTTGGGCATAATCAGCAATGTGTTCATTAAACCGGTTAGTAACCATAACAATCTTATACGTTTTGTTCCCTGAGCGATCTTCCTCTAGCAGCGGAATAGAAATATCATTGTCCTCAAGCTTTAGTATTTGGCTGTATAGCTGCGGGTCAAGTTTTGTAAGTTCAAAACGGGTATCACCAGTTGCAGGGTTAATTAATACACCACCATTAGCGCGTGTAATTTGATCATCAGAAAATTCACGTGCAGCATCAGCGAAGCTAATTTCGCCATCGTCTATACGCTTCTTAATAAGTTTGAGTTGGTTTTGTGCTTCTCCCAAAGCGACATTTGATACCGTAGGCACGAGAAGTACATGACGTACATCTAACATACGACCACGAATTCTATCAACCATTACAATGTGCCAACCAAAATCAGTTTTGAACGGTTGGGAAATTTCACCTTCTTGTAAACGATAAGCTTGCTCTCGAAACTCCTTTACCATTTGCGGACGCTTTCTATCTAGTGTATAACGACCTCCTCTTGAACGTGAGCCAGGGTCTTGAGAATATAAGATTGCCTTAGATGAAAACGAAGAACCGTTTTCAAGTACGTCATTGCGCATGGTCTCGAGTTGTTCCACAATTCGCTTCTCTTCTTCTTGGGAAACCTTTGGCTTAATTACAATCTGTGCCACTTCAAGCTCAGAGCCAAAAATGGGTAAATCTTCTTTGGGAATGGAGTTGAAAAAAACTTTTACCTCATCTGGAGTAACTTCAACGTCCTCAACAATTTTTGATTGCATGCGCTGTGAAAGCTGTTGAATACGATTAACCTCAAATAGGTCGGCTCTAAAACTTTGTTCGTCCTTTTTTTTGTAGAACTCCAAGACTTTTTCAATATCACCAAATTGACCCACAAAGTAGTCGATGGTTTGCTCAACGTAATTATTTATATCATCATTGCTAACCTCAATACTGTCTTGCTCGGCGTGATGGGCGTATAATTTATCTTCCATCAACTTACCCAACAGATTACAACGTGAAACTTCTGCGGTTGAAACGCCTTGAGATTCAAGTTCTATATAGGCCTTATCAACATCAGACTCAAGAATAACATAATCACCAACAACAGCTGAAACACCATCAATTTTGAGGCGCTTTTTAGCCGTAATCGAATCTTGTGAAAAACCAAGTACACCAAGCAGTAAACAACATAATGTTACTATTTTATTCATAGATCTCGAGTGTTTTGTTTTTAATGGCTTCTTCTAAAATATCGTTATCAAACTGTCGCATGGTTTCAAGCTTCCGTTTGTTTAATAAAATCTGTTTCAAAGTTGGATTTATGTGAGACAATGGTGCTATTTCATTTCTACGTCTAACTTCTTCCACAAAAACCAAATATAAGTCTATTGAGTCTTCTATTTCAAAAAAACGTTTACTTTTTAAATAGCGGTCATATTCTTGTGGTGAAGACCTATTTATACGATTGAAAAAAGCTTGTGGTCTAAACCAAACACTGTCGTTGAGATATGCACTGTTAAACTGCAATGAAATAGAGTCTAAATAGTTGCGATCACTATCGTTGAACCTTCTCAACGCCCTACTCACACTCGCTTTATTAAAGTTAGCCAGTGGAAGCTGAACATAACGCCCCCTAACCAAGTCTTGGTGAAGTTTAAAGTTTTGCTTGTTCTCTTTGTAATAGGCTTCAATTTCTTGAGGGGTTACCAAAGTATCCATGCGAGATTTAAGCCACTCCTCTTGATAGGTTTTAATAAATATATCGTTTCGATATTGACGTATGAGATTTTCTAAAGATGTTTGTTGGGAAGGATTTAAGTTAAAAACCGCTTTTTCCAAGAGCAACTGTTCCTTGACCCATGCATTAATGTAATTTTTAGCCATGGAAGTACTGTCGGCAGAAGATAGGTTTGCACGTATGTGATCGTTTACTTCAGATGCATATAAATATTGGTTGTTCACCCGTGCAACAATTTTATCAGAAGACACTTCTTTTAACTGACAAGAAGACACAAATAGTATAAGTAGTAAGAAAGCGTAACGCATAGTTATCTAGAGTAGTTTGGGGCCTCTTTTGTTATCTGAACATTGTGTGGGTGACTTTCTTTAATTCCCGATGCCGTTATTTGCACAAATCGTGCCGTTTCTTTTAGCGTGACAATGTCCTTAGAACCACAATAGCCCATGCCAGCACGTAAACCACCAACAAACTGATGAATGCTTTCGTTGAGCTCTCCCTTATAAGGAACACGTCCAACAATACCTTCGGGAACTAATTTTTTAATATCGTCTTCAACATCTTGAAAATAGCGGTCTTTACTTCCTTTTTTCATGGCTTCCACAGAACCCATACCGCGGTAGGTTTTAAACTTACGCCCTTCATAGATGACGGTCTCTCCCGGAGACTCTTTTGTTCCAGCAAGTAAGGAGCCTAGCATAACACAATCGGCACCGGCGGCAACGGCCTTAACAATATCCCCTGTATAACGCACACCACCGTCAGCAATAAGCGGTACTCCTGTACCAGCCAAGACAGATGAAACTTCTAAAACGGCAGATAGTTGTGGGTAACCAACTCCAGCAATAATACGTGTGGTACAAATAGAGCCTGGACCTATACCAACTTTTACGCCGTCTGCACCTGCTTCAAGCAAATAAGCAGCGGCTTCGGAGGTAGCAATATTGCCAACAACTACATCAATTTTTGGAAAGCTCTTTTTAACTTTTTTAAGTACGGCAACAACGCCTTTGGAATGTCCGTGAGCCGTATCAATTACAATGGCATCCACAGCAGCATCTGAAAGGGCTTTAACACGATCCATCACATCAGCGGTAACACCAACAGCAGCTGCGACCATTAGTCGTCCATAAGCGTCTTTATTGGCTTGTGGTGAAATGGCTACGCGAGTAATATCTCTAAAAGTTATCAACCCAATTAGCTTGTTATCTTTATCAACAACAGGGAGCTTTTCAATTTTATGGGCTTGAAGTACTTCCTCTGCCTGTGCCATTGAAATACCTTCTGATGCAGTGACTAAGTTTTCAGATGTCATTACTTCCAGAAGTGGTCTACCTTCGTTTTTTTCAAAACGCAAATCACGATTGGTGACTATACCTATTAAAATCCCATTGTCATCAACAATTGGAATACCACCAATTCGATATTCGTTCATGATTTTATTTGCGTCTGATACTAGTGCAGTAGTGGGTAACGTTACTGGGTCTATTATCATTCCCGATTGGGAACGCTTTACTTTACGAACCTTATCAGCCTGATCTTCGATGGTCATGTTCTTGTGCAGCACACCTATTCCACCTTCTCGTGCCATGGCAATTGCCATTTGACTTTCCGTTACCGTATCCATAGCGGCAGATGCAATAGGCACGTTGAGTTTTATATTCCGAGAAAATTTTGAAGTTATGCTGACTTCCCTTGGAAGCGTTTCAGAGTAGGCAGGTACCAAAAGTACGTCGTCGTATGTTAGACCTAAACTACTGATTTTATTGGGAAGAGATTCCATGGCAACGTTTTAGAAATGTTGCACGCAAATATACAAAATATAACAAGCGCATATTTATATTTATTCTAATTATAAATTATTAGTAATGGGTGTATTGCAAAAATATCAACAAACAAAACAAGTGTAGCTTACACGAAACTGTAGTTAGTGAAAGATACACTTGTGAAGGATTCTTACTAAACGAAAATTAAATTTCGATTTTAGATATATTCGATATTATAAAGTAAAATGTGTTTTTAATTGTTTAAAATCTAACATCAAATCCAGCATAAACACCAAACGGATGACCAGGTCTCAATCCAGCGGGTGCTCTTGAAACAGCATAACTCTCATCCAACATATTCAAAACCCGTGATTTAAGCGTTACAGCCTCACTAAGTTTATACTTCAAAGAAGCATCTAAAATAAAATAGGCTGGTATATCAACAGACCCGTCTGCTATGGTTGAAAATTTTCCATTATAGTTGGCATTAAGGTTCAATTCAAATTTATCTGTTTGTAAACTAATGGTAGAACTCAAATGATGCTTTGGAATATAAGGTATAATATCTCCATTGCTAACCGCTCCCCAGATGTCTTGGGTACTGCCAAAGTCGCTTAAAAATATAGCATTGGTCAACGTGTATGAAAATGAAAAAGGAATTTTTATATTTTTATTTTCCAGTAAATCAGATGATACTAAAATTTCTAAACCATTTACCAGCGCTTCACCTGCATTAAACGGGTCAAGCTCTCCAGACCCTCCTGATGCGGCAAGATCGTTCCCTAATAAGTTGCTGTAATCATTTTGATATGCTATTAATTCAGCACTAAATTTATATACCGAAAATCTAACACCCGCCTCCAAATTTACACTCTCCTCGGCTTTTTGACCAACTGAGTTTCCAGGGGGTGAAAAGCCTTTGTGAATGCCGCTAAAAACAGATATTTTGTTGTTGATGGTATAGTTAAATCCAATACCTGGAATAAACACCGATATCTTATTCTCTCTAGATGAAACATCACTACTGTTCCTAAACGGATTTGATTTGCCAAAGTCATCTCTAAAGAGTTTAATAGACTCATAACGTATCCCTGGTGATATGGTTAATCCTTTGATTTTATATTTGTACATCATGTATGACGCAAATGTATTTGCTGAACTAATTCTGTTTCCTTGAGAACCTTTATCTCCATAGGTTTCCAATGACATAAATCCATTATTTATATTATAAACATCTTCCCATTGAAAGCGATCTTCTTCATCGTAATGAATTCTAAACCCTATTTCCAGATCATTAAAGGAATTATTTTTTCCATACCAGTGGTAGTCAATTTTTGTTTGTGCACCTCTAGAAATATATTCTCTATTGTTTGCTTTTACTTTCAAAGAACTATCAGAATCTAATGCACCTTTCACCACTGAAATATGTCCTGAATATTGAGATGGATTCGAAATTATCTTTGATATTTTTTGTGAACTATTTCCAAATACAACATCATCAAGTTTATACCAGTTTCTTTTAAAACCATTGAGATAAAAATTAGATGATATCTTAAATCTTTCTGAAAAATTAATTTCGTGTGTAAGTAAGTATTGGACGTGTTCAGCATCCATTTTGTCTTTTTCTGAACCTGGATATCTTAAGTACGGGGTTTTTTCAAAATCAGACTCCGTTAAACCTAAATACGTTTCGTTAGAAACCTCATCATAATGATGAAACTTAAATTGTAAACTTTGTTTGACTTTAAAATGATCGGGGGTATTATATCTAATTTTTGATGTTATTTCATTGATATCAAATCCAGTATTTAAATTGTTACCCAAAGATTTAAACCCATTGGAACTAAAATTTAAATACTCCAACATATATCCAAAATTATTAACACTATCTCCAATGGTGGCGTGAAGTTGACCTGTTTGAAAACTGCCGTAGCTAGCAGTTACTTTTCCTCCAAAAGACTCTGGAATTTCTGTAGAAACAAAGTTTATTGCCCCACCCGTTGTGTAAGGCCCGTATTGGATTTGACTACTCCCCTTTAAAACTTCAATCGCTTGCATTCTTGCTACCGAGGGAAAATAATAGGCAGATGATGCACTATAGGGGGCAGGAGAAATTAAAACACCATCCTCCATGATGACAATTTTGGAACTTCTCTCTGGTGAGGTTCCTCTAATACTTATATTCGGACGCAATCCAAAACCATCTTCTTCAAATAAATTTATCCCAGGGATTTTACTTAATGCTCTATTTATGTCTGCATAATCAAATTGCCCCAATTCTTCACTAGTTAGGTAGTAAGCAGCTCCTGTTCTATTTTTTGCAACAAACTTATTGCCCAAAATTGTATTCCCTCTAATAATGACCTCATCCAATGGAAAAATAGAGTCTTTTTCAATTTCAGGCTGATTTTGTGATTTTAATGAAATACTAAAAAGAATTATTAAGAAAAGAACTGGGTTCTTCATTATGCTATATTTATTTAGATTGTTTTTAAATTAGATGCAAACATAGATAAGAAATTGATATCCTCCAAAATTATTTATAATTAATCTAAATAAATATATTCACTTATATTAGCATAAAATATAATTAGATGAAAACTACGTTACATACAATATTGACAATCCTATTAGCTCTATTTTTTATTTACAAAGGAATAGATAAAATTCCCATAAAAGTAAAGTCAATTACTCAAGAAGAAATTATTGAAACAATAATTGAAAGAGGTTCTTATGAAGCACCTGTAGGATATAAAATTACGATGAATACCATGCGACAATCAGGTTTTTTAAGACTTATAGCATTTTTTCAAATCATAGCAGGAATATTAATGATAATTCCCAGAACTCGATTAGCTGGTCTATTATTTTTATTGCCAATGATTTTTAATATCTTCTTTATGCATGTATTTTTTGACAATAGAATTGATGAAAATATAGTAACTGGATCTTTGCTTGCGTTGAATTTAATATTGTGTTCATATTATTACAAAAGAATTCAACTTATACTTCTTGAAAAGAATAAATAAAACTTCAACAAACCTGTAAAGAGGCATTATAAGCAGACTCAAAATGCAGCATATTTACTGAAAATTGTGCTTTTTGAGCTGTTAAAAAAGAAAGCAGTTTTTCTGTTGGAACATTGCCCGTAAGTTCGTCCTTAGCCATTGGGCAGCCCCCTAGCCCGCGTATGGCGCTATCAAAAGCACGGCAACCGCCTGAATACGCTGCCTTGATTTTTGAAGTAGCCTCGTTTGGTTTTGCGTGAAGGTGTGCGCCAAAGACAATGTCGGGATATGCCTGCAGCAAATGTTCAAATAAATCTGTAATTGTTTTGGGTTGCGCCAGGCCTACCGTATCGGACAGCGAAATACGTTTTACACCCATATCCACTAGCCTACTAACCCGGTCTGCAACCAAGGATGGACTCCAAGGATCCCCGTAGGGATTACCAAAACCCATACTTAAATAAACAACCAACTCTCGGTTTACGCTACTCGCGTGTTCGACCAATCGGTTCAACAAGAGTAAAGAGTCCTCAATAGTGGTGTTGGTATTCCGCATTTGAAAGTTTTCAGATATCGAAAAAGGATACCCTATATAACTAATCTGATCATAAGACAAGGCTTCTGCTGCGCCTCTTTCGTTTGCAACTATGGCCAATAACTTGGTTTTGGTGTCGCTTAAATCAAGCTGTTTAACTACTTCGTGGGTGTCGCGCATTTGCGGAACTGCCTTGGAAGAAACAAAACTTCCAAAGTCAAGCACATCATACCCAACCCGTAAAAGCGACTGCAAATACTTCACTTTTACATCCGTGGGGATAAACGCTTTGATGCCTTGTAGGGCGTCCCTAGGGCATTCGGTAAGAAAAACACGAGACATGCATCAAAAATAACAAATCCTTTGACGCTAATTATGAGCCATTTATATAAATTTGTGATTGAAAAATTGCTTATGAAAACGACTACCCTTTTTGAGGAGGAATTGGCGCCTTATAAAGATCAACTATTACACCATCCACTATACAACAAACTGAACAGTACTGAAGCGATACAGACCTTTATGGAGTATCATGTTTTTGCCGTTTGGGACTTTATGTCCTTGGTTAAGGCCTTGCAACGTAAACTTACCTGTACCGACTTACCGTGGGTTCCTGTTGGAAGCCCCTCAACAAGAAGGCTTATCAATGAAATTGTTTGGGGTGAGGAAAGCGACGTAGACCAATTCAACCAGCCTGCCAGTCATTTTGAGCTTTATCTAAAAGCTATGGAAGAAATAGGTGCAAATACAGCCCCTATGAAAAAGTTATTGGCAGAAATTCAAAAAGGGACAGCTTGGGAAACCGCTGTTAGCGAAGCATCAATACCCGAAGAAATAAAATCTTTTCTAAACTTTTCACTCAAAACCGCAACCCAGGCACCTGTGCATGTTGTGGCAAGTGTGTTTAATTATGGCCGTGAAGACCTAATTCCTGATTTGTTTATTGCCATCATTAAAGATATGGCGCAAGAAAAAGGTGCTGACTTCGGTACATTGGTGTATTATTTTGAGCGTCACATTGAAGTTGACAGTGGAGAGCACGGTCCAATGGCAAAACAAATGATCCAAGAGTTGTGTGGCGATAACACCCAACTTTGGAATCAAGCAAATGATGCTGCCCAAGAAGCGCTACAAAAGCGCATTGCACTTTGGAACTTCATTGACAGTAAAATTTAATAATACTGTATATTGCATATCAAATACTTAAAATCATGAAACATTTACCTGTACTATTTGCCTTTCTATTTATGGCATGTGTGTCGAGTCAAAAAAACGTTGAATTTGACCCAGAAACCTATGCAGCTACCATTACAGCCGAAGAGCTAAAAGCACATTTATATACCTACGCAGGTGACGATTTTATGGGAAGAGAAGCGGGTACGGAAGGAGAAGGCGTTGCCATAAACTATCTCAAAAGCGAATATGAATCAATAGGCATTGATGGAGGCATGCCCGATGGTGCTTATTTTATGCCCATGACGCTAAATTCATACCGTGAAAACCGCACTTTAGAAGCAAGCAATGTATTGGCTTTTATTGAAGGTAGCGAAATACCTGACGAAATATTGGTTATTACCGCCCACCTAGACCATATTGGTGTTGAAGAAGATGGGAAAATCAACAACGGAGCAGATGACGACGGTTCTGGTACTGTTGCGATATTGGAAATTGCGGAAGCCTTTCAACAGGCTGTTAAAGACGGAAATGGACCCAAGCGTTCTGTGCTATTCTTACACGTCACAGCAGAAGAAAAAGGACTTTTGGGCTCTAAATATTACACAGACAATCCCATATATCCACTTGAAGATACGGTTGCCAACTTAAATATTGATATGGTTGGGCGTATTGATGATTTACACGAAGACAACAACAACTATATTTATCTGATTGGTTCAGACATTTTATCACAAGACTTGCACGATGTTTCTGCAGCCATGAACGACAAGTACATTAACTTGGATTTGGACTACCGCTACAACGACCCAACAACGGAAGTTTTTGAGCGTGGCAGGTATATCGAAAACAGGTATTACTACCGTTCAGATCATTATAATTTTGCCAAAAACAATGTGCCCGTAATATTCTATTTTAATGGCACACACGCCGATTATCATGCGCCAACAGATACAGTTGAAAAAATTGAATACGAGTTATTGGAAAAACGAGCCCGT
>ERZ802831.1417-NODE-1417-length-11842-cov-14.8637_pt1 | contig 11842 bp, 11 predicted proteins | sample MGYA00345655_ERZ802831 | MGnify/ENA primary metagenome ERZ802831 (study PRJEB30503, sample SAMEA104212376) | marine metagenome | biome: Westerlies Biome; feature: [SRF] surface water layer (ENVO:00010504) within the epipelagic zone...; material: water...
ATCTGGATTTGGCACCATGGCCATAGCTTCGTGCTGCTGCGGGTCGAAGGGCTCCCCTAGGGGATCAATTTGCGCCACACCGGAGCTTTCTAGCGTCGATATGAACATTTTTAAGGACAACTCAACCCCTTCCGCAATGGCCTCAGCACCTTCCGTTTGATTTGCGGTTTCGACCGCTTTTTCCAAACTATCAAGCACTGGAAATAGGCCATTAAGAAGCTTTTCTACGGCGAATTTGTGAGCGTTTTCGACATCACGGCTGGCGCGGCGACGGATATTCTCCGATTCAGCAATGGTGCGCAGCAGCTGGTCTTTAGTTTTGGCTAACTCCGCTTCCAATCCACCTGCCTCGGGCGACTCGCTTACCTGCTCAAAGTTCTCCGGATCACCATTGCCGTCTTCCGGCATTTGCTCGCTGTTTTGTGTTTCGATGTTTTCGTTGTCGCTCATAGGCGCCCCGTGTCTAATCCGTCGCGGTTATATGCGGCTACAAACGACGAAAACAAGGGCTCTGGGCCGATAATTTGGACAAATTTTGGAACGCTTCGAATTGTGCCGGATCACGCGTTGCGCATGGCTGCGCTGAGCACTCGCGCAGTCACGTCAACCACCGGGATCACGTCCTTGTAATCCATACGCGTCGGGCCAATTACCCCTAGCACGCCCGCCAGCTGCCCGTTGACCTCATATGAGGAGGTCACAAGCGACATGTCTCCCAGAGGTCGATAACCTGACTCCTGTCCAATGTAGAGTTGCACGCCACTGCTCTGCAGGCATTGATCCAGCAAATGCAACACCCTGCCTTTGCGCGAAATCGCATCAAACAAGGCCCGTGCAATGTCTGTATCTGCTGTGAAATCCAATAACCGCCGCTCGCCGCTGACCACCAATTCTTGATCTTCGGTAGGTGGGCGCTGCGCTGGCAATGCGCTTTCTGCCATGGTCAACGCGCTATGCAACACCTCGTCCATGCGGGCGCGATCGGCTCGCATACTCGACATTACCGCCTCGCGCATTTCTTTTAATGGGCGTCCGCCAAATTCCTGATTTAGCAAATTAGCGGCCTGAGCTAATTCTTGATCGCTAAAGCTTTGATCCAAATGGATGACACGATTTTGCACGTCTCGGTCATTCAAAACCAAAATTACCAGCACTCGCTGATCGTCAAGCCGGAGGAATTCCAATTGACGCAAATGGCTTTGATTGCGCCGCGGGGTCGTTATAAGGCAGGTCATTTGAGTGAATTGAGACAAGAGCTCCGAGGCTGTACTGATCAGTTCCGACGGGCTTAGGTTCGGGTCGAGTTCCGCTTCCACCTCGCGCACTCGTTCTTCGTTCCACGGTTCTACACTCAATAACGTATCAACGAAAAAACGCAGCCCTTGTTGCGTAGGAATCTTGCCCGCAGAGGTATGGGGAGAACGCACCAGCCCCATGGACTCAAGATCGCTCATGACATTTCTAACCGTCGCTGAGGAAACCTCGACGCCAGGCAGGGTTGCAAGCGCCTTGGACGCTACAGGGGTGCCTTCAGCGATATAGTGCTCGACTAATAGTTTGAGCAACTGCTTAGCCCTTGGATCAGGATCTGCCGCGGTTGGCGCAACGCTGATCAGATCAATATCTGTCATTGTCCAGCATCCCAATTCTTATGCTTTGCATATGTGTAAAAAGGTTCATTAAATACTTTGCCTTGGCCTAGTGAATTTTATACCAGCCAAGCAGCGTCGATGCATCATTTGATGATGGCTTGAGAGGCCTCGGGGGATTAGGATAAAGATGCCGTTCACGCACTGACCAGCAAACGACTATAACCATGCTGAAACAATTGACCATCCAGAACTATGTCCTCGTCGAACATCTCGACATAGGGTTTAACGGCGGTTTAACCACCATTACCGGCGAATCAGGCGCTGGCAAATCTATATTGCTCGGCGCGCTCAGTCTTTTATTAGGCGAACGCGCGCGCAGCGACACGGTTCGGCCGGGTGCAAGCAAGGCGGACATCAGTGCAGAATTTGCTCTATCGACTAATGCCCCGCTGCAACAAAAACTCATCGCCGATGAACTGATTGACGCGGACACTCAGGATTGTTTATTGCGCAGAGTCATCAGCGCCGAAGGCCGCTCGAGGGCATTCATCAACGGTGTGCCTGTCACTTTGAATTATCTTAAAGAAATTGGCGATACGTTGGTGGATATACAGGACCAGAACGAGCATCAAAGGCTCACTGACCGGAGCGTGCAGCGCGCCCTGCTGGACGACTATGCCAAGCAAAGCGCACAAACTGCAAAAGTTGCAGGGTGCTACCAGACTTGGCAAACCACCGAGCAGCGCATCAGCGAATTGCAAGAACAAGTGGCCTCTCAGGACGATCGACGCGAGTTACTGAACTACCAGCTGCAAGAGTTTAATGCCGCCGCCCTGCAAATTGGCGAGATCGAACACTTAGAACGCGAACAAAAGCGTTTAGCTCAAGCCCAAGAAATCTTGCTGACCTTAAATCAAGCACACGCCGAATTAGACGCGTTAGATCATCTAAGGTCGACTGCTCGCAGCATTGCCGACATCGATGACCGGCATCCACAACTGCAATCGAGTCAGGACACCTTAATGTCGGCGCTCAGCTTGTTAGATGATGCGGGTCGCGACTTACGCCATTACCAAGACCAAGTTGTTGTCGACCCGCAGGCGCTACAGGACACAGAAACGCGTCTGCAACTGATTTACGACCTCGCACGAAAACATCGGGTACAACCCGAACAGCTGGTAGAACATGCGCAGTCACTGGCTAATGAGTTAGACAACATGAGTTCAGCAAGCAGCGATCTGGCTGAACTCTTAGCCGTCCAGCAGCAGCAGCACGAGGCTTATTTGGGCGAGGCGCAAAAACTGTCAAAGGCGCGCCGCAAACATGCAAAACCTTTTTGTTCTGCTGTCGATGAATATATCCGCGCGCTTGGTATCGCTGACGGCGAGCTCAGCGTGATATTTCACGAACAACAGAGCGAGCATGGTCTGGAACAAGTGGAATTAAATGTCACCACCAACAAAAACTTTGCTGCGGGGCCGCTGGGCCGAATCGCCTCGGGTGGCGAGCAAACGCGTATCAGTCTGGCCATCCAAATCGTCGCTGCGGCAAACAGCGCCCTGCCCTGTCTGGTGCTGGATGAAGCTGATGTCGGCGTCGGCGGTACAACAGCGGATACCGTTGGGCGGATCTTGCGTGATCTTGCGGCGCACACCCAAGTGCTTTGTGTCACTCATGCCCCACAAGTAGCCGCCCTTGGGCAGAATCATATGCGGGTTAGCAAGGACGGCGACCATACCAATATCCAACCCCTAAACGACGATGACCGAATCGAGGAACTTGCGCGCATGCTCGCAGGCGCCGACGTCAATACTAAGGCACGCACCTACGCCAAAGAGCTGTTGTCGCAAGCCGCTACAGGATAAACCCCCAAGGCTAAGATCATGTGTATTGCCTCTGGCCAGCACCGCTTCGCGTGAGTAGTATGCGCGCCATGAAAGTTCTCTTAACAATTAGCGTGAGCTTGTGCCTTCTGAGCGGCTGTGGCCTTGCCAATATTAAGCTTCCAACGCTTTATAAAGTCGCGATACAACAGGGCAATGTCATCACCCAAGAGATGGTAGACAAGCTCAAGCCTGGCATGACTCGTCGCCAAGTCGCCTTCGTCATGGGAGAGCCGGTACTGAGAGATCCTTTTGATGACACGAAGTGGGTGTATTTGTACTCCATAGACGTCCCCGGCGTGTTTAACGATGAGTCCCGTTTGGTATTAGCGTTCGACGAGAACAATTTACTCACCACGATCAGCGGCGATTATGCGCCAGGCGCTGGCACAGAGGCTGCTGACGAAGCTGCAGACCCGGCAGCAAGCGGTTAACGCTCTGAACCGGCCCCGTGCTGCTGTTGTGCACGCAGTCGACGAGCCGTTTTCGCATCGGTAACCAGCGGTCGATAAAGTTCTACGCGGTCACCAGGTCGCGCGACTCGTTCCAATCCGCACTGTTCGCCAAATATCCCCGTAACTAGTCGAGTGCAATCCACTTTTTCAAAATGCGGGTGTGTTGATGCGATGCTCAAACAAGCGCCCACCGTACTGCCCTCGGGCACCTCGATCTGACAGCGCAGAATCCGTTCGGGTTCTGCATAGATGACTTCAATCTGCACACCAATATCCTTTAGGCTTTTGCTTGGATGCGCTCAGCAAAGGCATCCACCATGCGGTCACTCACCGGTCCCACAGCACCACCCAAAGTTTTCATCAGCAGGCCTTTCGCAACGAAATCCAGATCGAGCGCTACGCGGCAACCTTCCGCTCCTAAGGCCTTAAAGGTCCAACACCCCTCGAGCCGCTCGAACGGACCGTCGCGTAGCGACATCTGAATCCGCTGGGATGGCTGGCACAAATTCGCAGTGATGAATTCTTGGCGTAAACCACGCGCTGACGCCGTGACTTTTGCCAGAACCTCGCTGGCGCCGTCAGCAAGGACCCGAGTGTCCAGTATCTCGACGGACTCACATCCCGGTAGGAACTCCGCATACGCCTGCACATCGGCAACCACCTGATAGGCGGTGGTTACCGGCACCATTAACAACAAGCTGCGCTGGACCTGGGACACCTTATCAACCGATGAAAAAGGGTAAAAACGTGTAGACAAATACCGCAGCCACCCCAAGAGGCGCCATCACCCCTCCGACCACCCGCCAGCAAAACATTACCCGCTTGCTGGTCACTTGAAGCTGCTCACGTGCGATACTTTGGGGCAATACCCAGACCGCAAACAACGCAATTAACAGGCCGCCCAATGGCAACATGATGTTTTGCGACAGTTGATCCACCAGTTCGAAAAAATTCAGGCCGAACAGCGGTTTTAGATCTGCCCAGATGTTAAAGGAGAACACCGTGCCAAGGCCGAGTAACCAACAAAAGATGCCAAGGCTGATCGCTACCCGAGAACGCTTGGCATTGTATTCTTCGACAACATAGGCGATTGCCGGCTCTGTTAGCGAGATTGCCGAGGTGATCGCAGCAAAACTGACCAAGACAAAAAAGACGGTGCCAAATAATGCGCCCATGGGCAGTTGTCCAAATGCCAACGGCAGCGTTACAAACATCAAGCCGGGGCCCTGACCTACCTCAAGACCATTAACAAACACCAACGGGAAAATCGCCAGACCGGCCGCGACTGCTACAAACGTATCCAGTGCGACGATGGTCAAAACCGTTGAGCCAATATGGGAGTCGCCCGGCACATAGGCACCGTAGGCCATCATGGTGCCCATACCCAAACTCAGGGTAAAAAAGGCCTGGCCCATGGCTATAAGCCAAGTCTCTGGGCCCACCACTGACCAATTGAAGTCAAACATGAATGCCCAGCCCTGAGCGAAACCACCTGAGCTTATGCTGTATCCCAGCAAAACCAGCAATAAGACAAACAGCAGCGGCATAAACCATCTGATGGCCGCTTCCAGCCCCCGACTGACACCCCGCGCCACGATCCAGATGGTGATAACCATAAAGGCACTGTGCCAACCCATCATTTCCAAGGGGTCTTGTTGTAATTGGTCAAAGGTCGTTATAGCCACTTGCGCCGACGCGGCATCGAAGGTTCCTGAAGCGGTCAGCCAGATGTAGTTCAGCGCCCAACCCGCAATAACCGCATAGTAGGACAAAATTAATACGCCAGCCAAAACACCCATCCACCCCAGAAAGGTCCAGCGCGCACCGGCTCCAGCCTCTTGGGTGAGCTTACGCATGGTATTAATTGGGCTCGCTCGCCCCTTTCGACCTAGCATCACTTCGGAAATCATGATCGGCGCACCAACAAAGGCCACGCATACCAAGTAGATCAGCACGAACGCACCGCCCCCATTTTCACCGGCGATGTAGGGGAATTTCCAGATATTGCCAAGGCCCACTGCAGAACCTGCAGCGGCAAGTACAAACAGCCAGCGGCTGGACCAACGGCCGTCGGTGGATTGGGTGGAGATTGACATGCGCTATTCCTTAACCAAACTGGTCACATTCTACATTCGCAAGAGCCTAATGGCGAAAACTCGCCGGTCAGCCAGCGATTGCGGATTTACAAGCTGCTACACTTACCTCTGACCTCCCTATTACTTATAGTCCCCGCATGGCCAAGTCCGCAAAAAAAGCAGCCCCCGGCACCATCGCGCAAAACCGACGGGCACGCCACGACTATTTTATCGAGCAGAAGTTCGAGGCGGGTGTAATGTTGATGGGCTGGGAAGTTAAGAGCATTCGCGATGGCAAAGTGCAACTCGCCGAAGCGTATGTGCAATTACACAAAGGCGAAGCTTTTCTCGCCGGCTGCAACATCACACCGCTACTTAGCGCCTCGACCCATGTGGTTGCGGAGCCCCAGCGCGTACGCAAATTGTTATTGCATGCCAAGGAGCTGGCCCAGCTGTTCAGCGCCAACCAGCAAAAAGGTTATACGATCGTGCCGCTGGCGATGTATTGGAAAGGCAATAAAGTAAAATGTGAAATCGCTTTAGGTAAAGGTAAAAAACAGCACGACAAGCGGGACAGCTTGAAACAAAAGGATTGGCAACGAGACAAACAGCGGCTGTTTAAAACAACCGTACGTTAATTCGCAGCAACAACGCCGCGACGCCAGTGGATCATTTCCAAAGCAGCAACAGCTGCTTCAATGCCTTTGTTGAATTCGTCATCGCTGCTGCGATCAATCGCTTGCTGAATATCAAAAACCGGTAATATTTCGACCACCACGGGCCGGCGAAATTCGTGCATTACTTGGCCCAGGCCACGCATGCTCTCTTCGCTGATCATCTCAAAATGCAGAGTGTCGCCCTTAACAATGACCCCGAAACAGATGATCGCGTCGATATTACTGGCAACGTCTTCGGCAAGCAGGTCTCGCGCAGCAAGCGGAATTTCTAATGATCCGGGTAAGGTGTGCTGCTCGATATCGGCATAACCCGCTTGGCGAAGTATGGTGTCGCAGGCGCCCGCCATGCTTTCGACATGCGCGGGGTACCATTTCGATTTAAGGATACAAATACGACCCGGCGCCGCAATGACAGGCAATGCTGAGGTATCGACCAAAGTTTTCATGTTAACCAGTGTTTTTTAGTGACCGGTCGGAACACATCCGCCAAGTCGCAGTTTCTTGGTCCAATTCGATTTCGCCTTCTGCGGCCAATTGCGAAAAATCCGCGCGCAGCTGCCAAACCGGGATGGGTGAGTTGTCCGCTCTAAGCTGCTCCGCAACGTCGGCTGGCGTCGTCTGCTTACTGCCATCGGCAGTAAGATCACGAATGATCGATAAGACCTGTTCAATACGGCGGCGGTCGATGCTCAAAATCCTCTCCAGATCATTCTTTCCAGCGCGAGTTTGTACCAGAAACCGGCTACTCTCGCCAGAGTTGGGCTTGTAGATATCCCTGCAAGCGCCGCTCTAGCCCAGCGCGCAAACCATCATCGGACGGTAAAAGCGCAGCAAGCGCCTCGCGTTGGATGACTATCGCGCGATCAAATTGTCCAGTTTCGGCATAGGCAGCCGCAAGAGTATCCAGATGCGCGGGGCTGGGTTCTGCCTCAACGGCCACTGAAGCATGGGCCAAGGCGCGCTTTCCATCGCGTAATTCTACATCATCGAGAGTGGCTAGCAGCCACGCCAAGTTATTATGCGCAGCAATACTGTCTTGTCTGGCAGCAGCAGCAAACCAATCCCTAGCCTGCCGGCTTCGGCCTTTGTCCAGCAACATGCGCGCCCAGCGTAACTGCCCTTCCACATTCCCAGCATGGGCGGCGCGCTCATACCAATAAGCCGCTGACCGATCTGATGATAGTGGCATTAGCTCTGCTTGATAGAGATAGCCCAGACCCACATCGGCATCTGCATTACCGAGCGCCGAGGCCTGCAGAAACAATGCTTGAGACTCAACATAGTCCTTTGGCAGCCCCGTTCCTGCGAGATAATGGTGGGCCAGTCGAACCATCGCCGTAGCTGATCCTGCTGCAGCCGCTTGCCGCAACAATCTATTGGCCTCAGACAGCGGCTCAGAGGCCGTTAACTCGCCGCCAATGTGCATAAAAGCCAGCGCCACCAATGCGTTGGCGTCGCCGGCGGTGAAAGCTTTTCGATACCAGTCTGCTGCTTGCTCCGCGCCTGTTGGCGAGGCGCGCAAACTGCGCGCCAGATGAGACATTGCCCGGGCGTCGCCGTTTTCCGCGAAATCTGTCAATAAGTCACGAGCCAGCGGAATATTTTGATCAATCCCACGGCCGTATAAATGACCTAGGGCCAAAAATAAATCGGCATCTTGATGGCCTAACTCACCCGCTCGAGCAAACAAATTGAGCGCCAAGCCGTCGTCTTGGTCTACACCTGCCCCATCCCAATAGAGCCGCGCCAAGGCAAACAAGGCCATTGGATTTGCCGAATAGAACTCTATAGAGCGGTTGAAATCGCGCGCGGCGGATACAGGCATCCCCTCGGATGCAAAAGAAAAGCCGCGCAGATAGTAGGCGCGAGAGCGCTCAATCGCGGAGATCCGCGGATCGACTAGAGCCGGAGCGAGGTAGGCTCGGGCAAGACTGTTTTCGTCCTGATCGATTAGTTGCACCGACTTTTCAATAGCGACTAAAGGATCGGCCGCTAGCGCGGGCAACGCGCAGATGGACAGCGCAAAAGAGCATATAAAGATCAAAGTTCGACGCGACATTGTACGGATCATAACACCGAGAATTGACAGCATCTTGGACGCCGCCGGCAAGACCTTTACACCAATCGTTTTGTCGGTTACTTTCCCGCCGCTTTCTTTGGGCGATAGACATTGATCTTACGGATTCAGCAAAGTTTTGGCTTACGCAGATGGCTCGGCGGCTTTTTGTTGCTGGCTTTCTTGTGCCAACAGAACATAGCTGTTAGTCACGATCATCACGACCATAACTCTCAGCATGAATTTGCAGACCATCATCAAAGCGCACCTGCTGATGCTGATGGGTCATGCGGCCCTTGCACTGCATCTGACCAATCTTTGGCAACAGGGTTCATCGACACCCTATTCGCAATCCAAACCCCGGCGGGGACCACCGGGGGCGCGGCAACCAGACCACCTTGGGTCAATTCGGACGAACAGCATTTCCCCAGGGCACCACCCTTTTACCAACAAATCTTTTGATTCCTTAACTGAGGGGCCCGCCGCCCAAACTTAGTAGCCGCTGATTTGCGGCCAAAGATAAATTGTTGGTAAAAACATGAAAAAGCATAATCCTTATGCACTTGCGACATTGTCGCTGTGCATTTCTTCTATACCGGTCGTGGCGCACAGCGACGATCATGCGGAAACTGTTGATGAAGTAATCGTTACTTCCTCCTACGTCCGCTCTAGTCAGATTGAAAAACATTCACTAGTCATTGATGGCGACTCGATAAATCAAGGCGCGACCCAAAGCCTCGGGGAGACGTTAGACGACTTCGTCGGCATTTCGACCAGCGACTACGGAGCAGCGGTGGGGCATCCCATCATCAGAGGCATGTCTGGTGATCGCGTGAAAATCATGGCCAACGGGGTCCCGGTGAGGGATGTATCCGGAATCGGGGCTGATCACCTCAATGAGGTCGATCTATCCAACGTACAACAAATAGAGATAGCTAAAGGACCTTCATCACTGATGTATGCGAGCGGCACAGCTGGTGGCATCATCAATATCGTTGACGGCGCAATTGCAAAGTCGGACATCACCACTAGTAGTCTCCGCATTAGCGCAGAGACCCAGACGGTGAACGATGGGTCATCAGGATCTTTGTCCTACAGCGGCAACATTAGCGGCTTAAATCTCACCTATAGCTTTAAGGATGAACGATTTGGCGACTACGATATCCCCAGTGGCGCCGTCGTCCACTCAGAGGATGAGCATGGCGACGAAGGCGATCATCACGACGAGGAAGATACCGGTTTTCTGCCAAATACCGATCTCGCATCAAGAAGCCACAAACTAGGCTTATCCAAGACCGGGGACTGGGGCCATTTTGGTGTTTCTTACTCTGACATCGAAAGCACTTTTGGCGTGCCGTTCCATGGTGATGATCACAGTGAAGATGGTGACGATCATGGCGACGACCATGATGACGATCACGGCGATGACCATGATGACGACCACGGCGATGATCATGACGACGATCACGGCGATGATCATGATGACGATCACGGCGATGATCATGATGAGCACGAAGGCGAGAGGATTTTCTCCAATACGGACTCAAAAACTATCGATCTAGATGGTTCTTTTAATCTTAACCTCGGCATGCTGAACAAGCTGTCCTTTACCTACCGCGACTCTGATTACTCACATACAGAGCAACATGCAGAGGAGGAGGGAGAGCACGGAGACGAGCACGATGAGCACGGCGACGACCATGATGACCATGGCGACGATCACGATGAGCATGGTGATGAACACGGCCACGCTGGCCCAACCACCTTCACCAACGACTCGAGCGAGTTGCGTGTTGTATTCAATCTAGACACCGCAAGCTTTAACCAAAGTTTGGTACTGAACCTAGTTGATGAGGACACAGCGATCGTCGGCGATGAAGCGTTCATGAACCCGGTGGATTCTTCCGAAACTTCGTTCGGTTACTACATGTCTAAAAATTTCGATGCCTTTGAATTCGACTTTGGGGCTCGAATAGACAGCGTAGAACGGAACGGCTCGATCACCATGCACCACGAAGACGAGGATGATCACCACGATGACGAGGATCACCATGACGAGGGCGACCACGACGAGCATGAGGAAGAGCACGAAGAAGAGGTAACGAACCACTCATACAATACCGACATGACCAGCTTGGCGGCGTCAATCAGCAGAGACCTTAGCGATTCGCTGACGCTCAGCGCGGGTGCTGCTTTTGTCAGTCGGGCACCCTCCTCATCTGAGCTATTCATGAATGGCCCGCACCTAGCGACTGGTCGGTTTGAAGTTGGAAATCCAAATCTAGATAACGAAACGCATCAGAACTTCGATCTGGCTTTGAACTATTCCGCCAACAGCTACTTTGCATCGCTAACCTTCTTCAGTAACTCCGTAGATAACTATATTTATCTGGTAGACGAAACTGAAGAAGCACATGAGGAACATGAAGACCACGATGACCACGCCGGTCTCATAAGGGCCGATTTCTTGCAAAATGATGCAGACTTTAGTGGCTATGAACTGGAGATTGGAAAAACATTCGAAATGAACTCAGGCTCACTGACACTCGCTTTCGCGAGGGACTCGGTGATTGGCGAGCTGAGCGACGGCAGCGATGTTCCAAGAATGGTCCCTGCCAGAAATATCTACTCGGCCTCGTATAACGGTTCAACGATAGGCGCCGAACTGCGCTTTAAGGACGTCGAAGAGCAGACACAAGTGGCTACTGGTGGGACCGCCACCGACGGCTACCAGATGTTAGATTTTTCCATGACCAAGGCATTTAGGATGGACGGAGCGCCAACACTAAACGTTTCAATCTTTGGCAAGAATCTGCTCAATGAGGTTGCCCGAAACCACACCTCTTTTGTAAAGAACGAGGTACCTCTGCCAGGCAGAAACTACGGTCTGAAATTTAATTTCGAGATTTGATCCGCTGATAACAAAGTGGCGTGCTATCATGCCGCCACTTTGTTTTGACGGAGCCAGAAAACAGCAAGTCAAAATCGCGCTTAAAGATAGCGTCCCAAAGATTTGGGGGCGACATGGTTTCGACGCGGATATCAAAACTTGCGGTGCATGCCGAGAGGGTAGTGACTCTCGTAAAACAATCGCTGTAACTTTT
>ERZ802831.1438-NODE-1438-length-11722-cov-22.505_pt1 | contig 11722 bp, 10 predicted proteins | sample MGYA00345655_ERZ802831 | MGnify/ENA primary metagenome ERZ802831 (study PRJEB30503, sample SAMEA104212376) | marine metagenome | biome: Westerlies Biome; feature: [SRF] surface water layer (ENVO:00010504) within the epipelagic zone...; material: water...
ACTCCTGAAAAATTAGCTAATGAAATAGCTAGATGCAAAGAAATGACTGATAAGCCTTTTGCAGTAAATCTAACTTTTCTACCCTCTTTAACTCCTCCAGATTATCCCGGTCTTATAAAAGAAATTATTGACGCCGGTGTGCCAGTTGTTGAAACTGCTGGAAGGAATCCTGCAGAATATTTGCCCGCTCTTAAAGAAGCAGGAATAAAAGTAATTCATAAATGCACTTCAGTGAGACACTCTTTAAAAGCACAAGATATTGGTTGTGATGCTGTTTCAGTAGACGGTTTTGAATGTGGAGGCCATCCAGGTGAAGATGATATTCCTAACTTTATTCTCCTACCTAGAGCTGCGGATGAATTAGAAATACCTTTTGTTGCATCTGGTGGGATGGCGGACGGAAGAAGCTTAGTTGGAGCTATGGCTCTCGGAGCTGAAGGTATGAATATGGGTACTAGATTTATTGCTACCCAAGATGCGCCCGTTCATCAAAATGTAAAAGAGGCTATCGTAAATGCATCTGAATTAGATACTAGGCTTGTTATGAGATCATTAAGAAATACTGAAAGGGTTCTTAATAATGAAGCTGTAGAACGTCTGATGGAAAAAGAAAAAGCACTAGGCGCTGATCTGAAATTCGAAGATATTATTGATGAAGTGGCTGGTGTCTATCCAAAGATTATGCATGAGGGAACTATGGAGGCAGGAGCTTGGTCTTGTGGAATGGTAGCTGGACTAGTCAATGACATCCCAACAGTCCAGGACTTAATTGATGAAATTATGTCCCAGGCTGATGAAATTATTAATTCAAGACTTAAGAATTTTTAAAGTTTTACTTTTTATATTCTGCGGCCTCTTCTGAACCATCTGTAGCAGTACCCTTTGTGTATGAATGAGCTCCCATTCCTGCCAGATCGCCATTTTGTACAATTAAATATGGATCTCTAATAGGCTCACCTGCAAAGAAGCATTCTAGAATCTCTCTAACACCTGCTGCGTATCTTGCTTGAGCAGATAATGAAGTTCCTGAGGTATGAGGAGTCATTCCATGATTGGGCATTGTTCTCCAAACATGATCATTTGGTGCTGGTTGAGGAAACCAAACATCTCCAGCGTATCCGCTTAATTGACCAGATTCTAAAGCTCTAGCTATGGCATCTTTATCACAAATTTTTCCCCTAGCAGTGTTCACAATATATGCACCACGCTTCATCTTATTAATCATGTCATCATTAAATAAGTGTTCGGTCTTTGGATGTAATGGGCAACTAATATTTACTACATCACAAACAGCAACCAATGACTCTACAGAATCATGATAAGTAAGATTTAATTCTGCTTCTACTTCGTCAGACAGTTTATGAATATCAAAATAATGAAGATGAACATCAAAAGGCTTCATCTTTCTTAGCATATCAATACCAATTCTTCCTGCGGCTACAGTTCCAACATGCATGCCCTCAACGTCATAAGATCTTTGAACTGCATCAGCTATATTCCAACCACCTTCGTTAACAATTCTATGTTGATTATGGTAATCCCTAACCATTGAAAGAATCATCATTACAATATGCTCAGCAACTGATCTTGAATTACAGTAAGTAACTTCAACCACATCTATGTTGTGATCCATGGCGCCCTGAAGATCAACGTGGTCTGATCCAATTCCAGCAGTAATTGCCATTTTCAAATTAGGAGCAGTTTCCATTTTTTCTTTTGTTAGGTAATAAGGGAAGAAAGGTTGAGAGATAACAATATCAGCATCAACTAACTCCCTATCAGCCTCACATCCTTCCCCGTCTTTATCTGAAGTAACTACCAAAGTATGGCCAGCATCTTCTAAAAATTTTCGAAGACCTAACTCACCTGAAACACACCCCAAAAGCTCACCCGGAGTGAAGTCTATTGCCTTTGGTGAAGGCAAAGTCATACCATCTGGATACTTTTCAATTGTTGGTAGATCGTCTCTAGCATACTTGTCTGGCATGCCAGTTTTTGGATCATCGTATAAAACACATAAAATCTTCATATCTTCTCCCCATATGTAAAATATTTACTATTAACTAGAACAGAATTTATTTAAAAAAACAAGAAAAATGTGTTGAGTTTTATAACTTTATAAGAGGGTTATATTTGACCCTATCGGGTATTTCTTCTGCCCCAGGAACCTTCCTTGCAATTAAGAATGGTTTTAAAGCTTCGATAGCTTTAGGCTCATCATAATGTCCAATACCTGGGTGAAGATGATGGACAAAATGAAGCTGCATTGAATGATTTAAAAATCTAGGCATCCAATGACTCCAAAATCTAGTATCTTTATACCTACCAGTATCGGTTTGATAATGAGGATACCAGCTAAAAAAAGTAGACAGATAAATTATCCCAACCTTACTTGGCATCCACCAAAGGAGCAAAGTCTCTAGTGGAAAAATTACAACAAGAGTTAAAAGAATAACTCTATAAATCATTCCAATAGCAACTCCTTTGTTGAATGATTTCATAAACGCGGCATCACTTGAAAAGTTATCAGCTATTGCCTGATATTTTGTTATGCCTGCTTGAGTAGCTACAATGACTTCCCATATTGATTTAGCAGACGCAGTATCATAATCTGGATCTTTTTCAGGATTGTTAGTGTATGCATGATGCTTCATATGAGTACATCTCATTAGATCATGAGGAAACATTATGGTTATTAATGTGTAGTGACTTACAAAAGAATCTATCCATCTTCTCTTTGGATTTCCTCTTGAAAAATTGCCATGTTGTGCCTCGTGAGATGGAAGGTATGCAAAACATGCACAAAAGACTGCCAAAAAAGATCCAAAACCTAAAGAAATATATCCGTTAATAACTAAAGGCCATAAAGATAGCCATATTGTTGCCTGGCCCACACCAATTAACATCATTTCCCATTGGAAACGCTTAGAAAAACTTCGAGCAATTTCTTTTTCTTTCTCAAAGGAAAATTCTTCTGATACTTGATCTAAACCTTCCATAACCAAGTCCCCCTAAACTTTGCAATGATTCCAAAAAGTAAACCGATTGAATACCATAATAATGAACTACTTAGAATTTCATAATGATTTGCAACAGCATTAAATACACTTCCCCAAAAAATTAGACCAAACCAAACCATATTCCATTTAGCAATATGATCTGAAAGTATTTCATTAAATTTGGCCATTATTCTTATATGTTAGCAATAAAAAAATATTGTGTACAAATGTAGCAAGGATTGAAGGCTGGGTGTCGTTCTTTAATTATCAGAAACTGCTAAAAATTCATCAAAATACATAAACTTATAAAAAAATAGAAAGATTTCTCTTTAAATCATCTAAGTTAAGAGATTTTTTATCATAAATTGATGTTTCAATTAAGCAAACCCTCCATATATAGTCACAAAAAAAGGTAAATTTTACCCATTTTCTTAAAATTTCTATATCTACATCAGATTTTTGGCCATATCCACGCCATAAACTAACAATCTGCTGATCATTAAGACTGTAAGAAGAAATAATTGAGGCTATATCAAAAAGAGGATTATTTATTCCTGCATACTCCCAATCTATAAAAACATATTTGCGATTCCAAATTATATTTTCTTGAGTTAGATCATTATGAGAAAAAACCATTGGGTGAGATTCACGATATAAATCTTCATATATCTCAAAACCAATTTCTAAGATTGGGTCTTTTTGAATTTTGTATTTGAGTATTTCTTTGTATCTATTAATTGAATTACTAAAATTATTAACAGCATCTTTTTCATAATTAGTTTTGTGAATTTCTTTTATTGCTCTTCCTAATAATTCTAATTGTTGATCTGAATTTATTTTATTTAAATTAAATTTATTGCCTTCGATAAATCTTCTAATGAGAATTCCTCTTTGTAAATCATGATAAAGAATATTTTTTTCTGACTTGTCATTGTTGTTCAAGTCTAAGATTCTAATTTCTGAGTCTCTTTGAATTTTTAGCCAGTCTGGTATTTCTAAATCTAATCTAATAACAGATTTAATATTATTAAAATTACATAGATAAATTTCAGATATTAGTCCTTTTTTTAAAGGGCAAATTATTTTAATTTCATGAGGAATATTTGAAATAATTTTCTTAAGTTGTTCCATTCATTTCGTCTCTGATTTGAGTCCAAGATTTATATCCAAAATAAATAATAATTAAATAAAAAAGGAAAAGCATTGAAGTTAAAAACAAACCTCTTGAATAAAATAAAAAGACTGAGATTGAATCTATAACAAACCAATAAATCCAATTCTCTAAAAGTTTTTTTGCAACCATGTAAGTCGCGACTATCGCTCCCCAAGTTGTTAAAGAATCAATGAAGGGCAATGCCGCATTTGTAAATCTTTCTAATGCTAATCCAGAAATAAAAGCTAGAAAAAATATTAGACTTATAACTTTTATATGTTGTGTCCTAGTCCAAGTTCTCACTAGAAATTTAGAATCATCAGTTATACTTATTCTCCATTGTGACCAGCCATATACAGCCATAACGCAATAAAAAATTTGAAGCCATGCCTCCATATATAGTCCAGCAGAATACATTATAAAGAAGTATAGCAATGAGCTAAAAAACGCCGCAAACCAACAACTTATGTTCTGTTTAATTGCTAATAATAAGTATATTATTGCGAGAATAACAGCTGTGGGCTCTATCCATGAGGAAGCAATAAAATTAGAAATCATATTTTACTGTAACACCTATATGTCTTGGATCACCATGTCTCTCATAAAGTGTGTCGGTAAAATTGGGAGCCTCGTTACCAAAATAAAAACCTCTTGTTGAATAATACTTATCAAAAATATTTCTTCCCCATATTGAATAAGTCCACTGACCGCTTATGTAGCTATAATTAATATTTGTTAGCGCATAAGATTTTGATTTATTATTGTGAGAGTCTGAGTAATAAAAATCACTTTTACCAACAAAGTTAATTGATAAAAATGAGTTTTCAAAAGGATTCCAATTAAGACCTAATGCATAACTTTTTTTAGGAGCATGTGCTTGTGCTCTGCCCTCAAGATCAGGTCTAGATTCCCAATTTTTTATTTCTGTTTTCAAGAGTCCAAGATTAAAAAAAATATCTAAGCTATTAGATACTTGCATTGTCATGTTTAGCTCTAATCCTCTATTGATTCCTTCGGCTGCATTCTGTGTTAAAAATGTGAAAGTATTAGGGTCACTTGGATCAACTTGAGTAGATATTAAAACTTGTTGGTCTTCTCTGTTGGAATGAAAGATTATTCCGGAAATATTAATTTTTGAATTTGATATTTCTGAATTAAAACCAATTTCATAGTTGGTTAAAAATTCAGGATCATAATATAAGTTATTATTTTGAGAGTTTGGATCAAGTCCAAGATTTAGATTAAATCCACCCTGATTAAATCCCTTAGCCAAATTAAAAAATATATTTGTTTGCTCATTTATATTTTTAGTTAAAGAGATTTTTCCTCCAGACATTTTATCTGATGGATTAAAGTTTTCATTAAATGAGTCTGAGTATTTTGATTCATAATCTTCCCATCTAGCTCCGAATGAAATTTTCGTAGATGCATTTAATAGATAATCAATATTTGCATAAATTGAGATATTGTCAGATGAAAATTTGCTAGATGATGAGGATTGACTAACATATGGACTATAAGGATCCGACGGATCTCCATAAATACCATCATCTTTTTTTAAATTTTCTTCTTTTATATCTAAAAAACTTAAACCAACAACCCATTCAGTCATATTTTGACTACTAAAATCAGCTGAATCTGATACAAATCTTAGTTCTTGGCCAAAAGTGTCTCTATTTCTAAGTGTTTCAGAGAAATAGTCATAAATATAGGGCATATGTGAGTCTGAATTACCCCAATCTGCGTCATAACTGAGAACAACGTCTGTGTTAGTAACGCTTGTGAAGCTTTGAAACTCAAATTCATCAAATTGGTGGAAGACTTTAATGCCATAAGCATTTGTTTTTTGTGAGTCCATTCCAGGTCTGTCAGACAATGTATTTAAACTTCCGTCTATTGTCCATATGTCTGCAGGATCATCTAAATCTACTTGAGTTATCAAAAATTTAACTAATGTTTTATCTCCTGCATCCCAGTCTAGTTTTAGTCTAAAAGTACTTTCATCTTTTTTTGATGTATTTGATTTACCAGAGAATAAATTCTTTCTAAACCCATCTGAATAATCTTTTCTAAGAACTAATCTATAAGTTAAGTCTTGGTTAATTGCACTTGGTCCACCAAAAGCAACGCCTGTGTTTATTGTTCCATATGTTCCTGATGTAATTTCACCAACACCTTCAAATTCTTTGGATGGCTCTTTTGTTTTAATATAAATTAATCCTGCTAATGCATTTGAACCAATTCTAGATCCCTGAGGTCCTCTATGAACTTCGATCTGTTCCACGTCAAAAGTTGTAGCAATTCCTCCTTGGCCAGAGAAATCTATATCATCAATTAAGAAACCTACTGCTGAGTTTGGCGTTCTTTCATACCCAGACCTTTCTCCAATACCTCTAATTTGGAAATGCCTAGCCCTGGAATCACTTGCTGCAAAATTTAAATTTGGCACTAAATAAGAAAGATTTTCAAAGTGCTTGATGGGTTGAGATTCAATAATCTCATTTCTTAACAAAACTAAACTAGAGTCTTCTTCTAGTAATTTAGCTTCCCGCCAATCACCTTTAACAATAATTTCTTCAATATCTTCAGATATAAGATTGATTGTAAAAAATGATAAGAAAGAAATAAATAAATAATTTTTAATGGTTTTCATGCAATTCCTCCGCCATTATTGTATGGATCAGGTTCAAAGGATTTCTAAAAAGATCTCAGGCAACAGAGCCACTCCTTTGCAGTTAGACTAGATGATATTATTTTTTGTAATTATTGGCTAGATTTAATTAATTAAATCTTAATTTAAATCATTTTCAAAAGTTTCAGTTAAAAACAGAACTGACATCAAGGTCAAGAATGAAGCAAATGCTATATATACTGAGACCCAAATAATTCCATAATCATTCCAAAGTAGAGCAGCAATGGTTGGCGCAAATGCTCCGCCTAAAATTGCACCAAACTGATAGCCCAGGGTTGCACCCGAATATCTAACTTCAGTGCTAAATAGTTCAGTGAAAAAAGCTGCTTGTGGTCCATACATCATAGAGACAAATACCAATCCACCAGTAATAGCCAAAACTATGAGCCAGAAATTTCCAGTATCAACTAGTGGGAAAATAGCAAAGGCCCATAAGCCAGTTAAAACTGCACCTAACATGAAAATACCCTTTCTGCCGTGTCTGTCGGAGTATGAGGAAAAGTAGAACTGAAAAGGTATCATGATTGCAGAAGCTATTAAGACTGCCACCAACATATCATCTCGAGTGGTATCAGCACTTGCTACGCCATATGCTAGTAAGAAAGCAATTAATATATAAAAAGTTACCTGTATTGAAAGGAATGCTCCTGCAGCTAGAGCAATTTTTGTTGGGTACTTTGTTATCGCCTCTATGATTGGTGATCTTATTATTTTTTCTGCACTACCAGTTTGTCTTGATGCTTGAAGTTCTTTAAATGCTTTTGTATCTTCTAAATTTAATTGAATATACATACTGATACCTATCAATATTGCACTTGCTAAGAAAGGTATCCTCCATCCCCATGAGAAGAAAGCTTCCTCAGAAACTAGTGCTCCAGTAATAATAAATGCAAGATTTGCTAGGATCACGCCAACAGGTACTCCTGCTTGAGCAAAGGCTCCGTAATAGCCTCTTTGATTAGATGGAGCGCTTTCTGTTACAAGTAGCATTGCCCCTCCCCACTGACCACCTATTGCTAGGCCTTGAGCAAAGCGCAAAGAAGTTAATAGAATTGGTGCAGTGACTCCAATCATGGCATAGGTTGGAAGTAGGCCAATTAGTGTTGATGAGACACCCATTAAGATTAATGCCATTATCAATGTTTTTTTTCTACCAACCTTGTCGCCAAAGTGGCCAAAAATTATTCCACCTATTGGTCTTGCTATAAACCCAGCTGCGAAAGTAAGCAAAGACAAAATTAATGCTGTGGAAGTTGAAGCCTCACCAAAAAATACTGTTGGGAATATTAATGCAGCTGAAGCGCCGTAAAGGAAAAAGTCATACCACTCGATACTTGTCCCCGCTAAAGAAGTGAATGCAACTTTTTGCATATTAGACTTTGAGTTAATGCTATTTTCCATAATAAACAAGTATGCCAAATATTTAATAAAGTGAAAGAAGTATGATAGTTTTAAAGAATGTCATTTGAAGAAATAAGATATATAGCTATTGTTTATGCAAGTTCAATTATTCCAATTCTTATTTTAATAAAATATCGCTCTGAGCTTCCAAAATGGGTGCCTATTGTTTATCTAGGTTCTTTTATTGTGTGTGCTCTTGGTTGGGAGATATGGTTCACTTATGGATTAATAAATGGCGAATCTGTTGTTGAAAGAAGGTCTGAGGTTTTAAATCAATGGATACCGCTTCATATTAATTGGATTGTTAACTCGCTTGCTGATGCGGGCACAGTTTGCCTTGGTGGTCTGTGGTTAATTTGGATGCTGGGTAATAAGAAAAATTATGTATTTACTAATTGGAGATGGGGTTCTTTTTTTATATTGGCTATATGGTGTATTGGGCAAAATATATTTGTTGAGCTTTTCCTTTATTATGATCAACTTAGTGAGGGTAAAAATTTATCATGGGCCCCTCTAATTCCAACAGGAAATATATTTAATCCAGTTTTATTTGAGATTAATGGGAGGTCTTTAATGTTTCAGACACAACTTCCATGGATAATATTGCCGCCAATATTGTATTTAACTGTTATTAAATTAACTAAAAAATTTGATTAGATTTTTTGAATGCTGTCCTCAAAATTTATTCCATCAAAATGAATAACCTTTTTAACCTTTGGTGGATTTTTAACACAACGCAGATTAACACTGTACATATCTGGATGAGATCTTGGTTGGTAAAAACTTTTAATTCCACATATCCTACAGAAGGTATGATCTGCATTTTTTGTGCCAAAAGTATATGAAGAGATTTGGTCTTCACCGTTTGTAATTGATAAGTCTTCATGCTTTATAAATAAGTGTTCATAATCACAGATATTGCAAATAGAACAATTACATTTCCATATATCTACAGATTCTTCTGATTGGAATCTAAAACTTACAGCGTCGCAATGGCAACTCCCAAAATACTCTTTCATAAATAAATATTACACGAAAATATATATTTTTTTAATATAGGTTCCTACAATAGGCTTATTGGAACTCAAAGACTTACAAGGAAAACTAATGTTTAAGAAATCTTTATTAACTTTTTTTATGGTATTTAATCTCTATTTAATTGGCGATGAGGGGATGTGGGAACCATATCAAATGGAATCATTAAAAAAAGAGTTGAGAGCTAGTGGGTACAAAAAAAATGTTTCTAATGTGAGTAACTTATTTGAGCACCCTATGAGTGCTATTGTCAGCCTGGGTGGTTGCTCAGCAGCATTTGTATCTGATGAGGGTTTAATTGCAACAAATTATCATTGTATAGAAAGAAGTTATCTTCAATTTAATTCAAGTCCTGAATCAGATTTGTTTGAAACTGGTTTTGTTGCAAGAAAAAGAACTGAAGAAAAAAGATCTGCTCCAGGGTCAAGGGTCTATGTCACACTAGAAAGTACAAATATAACCAGCCAAGTCCTTGAAGGTTTAAGTGATACTTCAACAGCAACTAATCGAGCCAAGATTATAGAAGATAATAAAAAAGAATTAATTGAAAAGTGTGAAACATCTGATGAGTTTGAGTGCAGGGTTAGGTCTTTTTATAGCGGCGAAACATACAAATTAGAAAAGGTCTTAAAAATAAAAGACGTCAGACTTGTTTATGCACCTCCTTCATATGTTGGTGAATATGGTGGTGAAATTGATAACTGGATGTATCCAAGACATACCGGAGATTTTGCATTACTAAGAGCTTACACATCAGAAGATGGCTCAAGCAAAGAGTTTGATAAATCTAATGTCCCATATAAGTCTGAATCATTCCTAAAGGTATCTGCTAAGGGAGTTGATGACGGAGATTTTGTAATGGTCGTTGGGTATCCAGGAAGAACTAATAGGTTGTTAACATATAACGAAATTAAGTGGGATTTAGAGGTTGGCTTTCTTGCAAGTGTAAATTTTCTTAAAAAAGGTATTGAACTTATAGAAAAGAATACTGATTTGTCTGACGGCTCAGCGCTAAAATACCGAGGTCTTAAAAGTGGTTATGAGAATTATTACAAAAAAATCTCAGGCCAAATCGATGGTGCTAAAAACTTTAAGCTTCTGCAAACTGAAAAAAATAATTGGGAAGACTTTATAGATTTTGTAGAAACGAGAGCAACTGAAAATGATAGAAGTTATCTGTATGAGTTACTTGAGCTAATTGATGAAGATCATAAGAAAAGTTTAGCAAGAACATATTATGGTAATTCTGTTTTAATCTCTCAAGCACAAAGAATCTACAGAAATGCAGTAGAAAAAGAAAAAATTGATTCAGAAAGAAAGCCCGGCTATCAAGAAAGAGATCAAGAAAGAATCACTAATCGAATAAAGACACTTGATTATTCTTTTGACCCTAGAGTAGATAAAGCCATGTTCATAGATAGATTAAAAGCTTATGCAAGTTTTGATGTGTCTACCAGAAGACCTGTTTATAGCAAACTATTAAGAATAGATAAAAGTGAAGAAGCTGTGATTAAGAAAGTGGATGAGATCTATTCAACAGAATATCAAACTGCAGATGACTTTCTAAAGATGCTTAATTTGAGTTTAAATGAGCTAGATAAATCTAAAGACCCTCTCATTCTTTTTGCTAAGGAAGTTTTTGATGAGTCATTAGAATTTGAAAAAGAATTTGAGGAAATGGGTGCTAAACGACAGTTACTTAAATCAAAATTTATTAGTCTTTTAAAGGAGTATTACAAATCACTAGACAAACAAATGTATGCTGATGCTAATGGGACATTAAGAGTTACTTATGGAAATGTGGCAGGTGTATCTTTAAAAGATGGTCTGACATATGAGCCATTTACTAGACTTGAAGGTATTTCCCAGAAACACACTGGAGTTAGCCCATTTAATGCCAGTGATAAAATACTTAATCTTGTTGATAATAAAGATTATGGCAGATATTTATATAAGCCAATAAATTCAGTGCCAGTAAATTTTCTTTCAACTTTAGATATTACTAACGGCAATTCAGGATCAGCAACTATTAATTCAAAATTTGAACTTGTTGGATTGGCTTTCGATGGAATGCTAGAAACAATCATTGCTGACTACAAACATATTCCTGAAGCAAGAACGATTTCAGTAGACTCAAGATATCTTCTTTGGACTTTAGAAAAACTAGAAAAAGCAGATAATATTCTCGAGGAACTAACTATAGTTAATTAATTGGTGGGTCTGGGTGGACTCGAACCACTGACCTCACCCTTATCAGTTCTGACACTTATAAAACATGCTCAATTTCGAGGATGTATTTTATGTAGGTAAGAATAATTCAATTATGCTAATATACCCCTAATGGGTATATATAAAATTATAATTTTTTCCTTGGTCCTTATAATAAATATAGATGCTAGGCCTATTTCTTACTCTGGTGGCTCTACGATTATGTATAAATCA
>ERZ802831.1439-NODE-1439-length-11717-cov-78.7635_pt1 | contig 11717 bp, 11 predicted proteins | sample MGYA00345655_ERZ802831 | MGnify/ENA primary metagenome ERZ802831 (study PRJEB30503, sample SAMEA104212376) | marine metagenome | biome: Westerlies Biome; feature: [SRF] surface water layer (ENVO:00010504) within the epipelagic zone...; material: water...
TGGCTGTGGCAGACGCCGTCGGGACACTCGATTGCGCTGAGACCCATGGGGAACACAAGATTCAACTGTCCAATAGCCAGGGGTGTTCAGCGACCCCTGCATTCTTCAGAAAAGTTCCGGGTCATCAGGAGGCGACCTTCTAATCTCAGGCCGGTCGGTGGTTGTCTTCGTCTTGCCCAGACTTCTAATACCGGTGGAGTCGACACCGGGGGAAACCCGGGTCGCGGCGACGCCCGACACGGTGAAGAAATTCCTGTCCTTCGGCTGTGATGTTTCCGTCGAGCGCGGAGCCGGTACGACGTCGGGATACCTCGACCAGGCCTATGCCGATCAAGGTGCCCAGTTGATCGACCCCGGTGATGCAGCGGGGTGGTCCCAGGCCGACATCGTCCTTTGCGTGCAACCACCCTCCGCGGCCAGCCTGGCTCGTCTCCGTCAGGGCGCCCTGGTGGTGGGTTTGCTCTCTCCATATGCCAATGAAGAGTTGACCGCGAGCCTGAAGCGCGGTGCTCTCTCGGCCATGGCTCTTGAGCTGCTGCCTCGCATCAGCCGCGCTCAGTCAGCGGATGTCCTGTCGTCTCAGGCCAACATCGCCGGTTACAAGTCGGTTCTGCTGGCCTCGGCTGCTCTCGACCGCTACTTCCCGATGCTGATGACGGCGGCCGGCACGGTTCAGCCCGCCAAGGTGGTGATCCTGGGAGCCGGGGTGGCGGGCCTTCAGGCCGTTGCCACAGCACGACGGCTGGGAGCTGTTGTTTACGTGAGCGATATCCGCCCAGCTGTGAAGGAGCAGGTGGAATCCTTGGGTGCACGGTTCATTGAGCCACCGGAGCTCGAGGACAAACCTGCGGAATCAGGCGGTTACGCCAAGCAGGCCTCTGATGCCTTCCTGGCAGCGCAGCGCCAGCAGCTGTCCGATCAGCTCGCTGAAGCGGATGTGGCGATCTGCACGGCCCAGGTCCCCGGTCGCCGTGCTCCACGTTTAATCAGTGAGGACATGCTCGACCGCATGCGCCCCGGTGCGGTGGTGGTGGATCTGGCGGTGGCCCAGGGAGGCAACTGCGCTGACACTGTTCCAGGGCAGACCGTCGATCGCAAAGGCGTGAAGTTGATCGGTGGCAACGACCTTCCCTGCACCGTGCCGAACCACGCCAGCGCTCTTTACGCGCGCAACCTGGTGGCACTGCTGGAGCCCACCCTTAAAGATGGAGATCTCAAACTCGACCTCGAGGATGAGTTGATTGCCGGCTGCTTGGTTGCCCAAGACGGCAACATCCTTCGCGGCGATGTCCTGACCCCTGGAGCCAGCTGATGTTCGTTGAATTCCTCTGGGTGCTGCTGCTCGGCAGCCTTCTCGGCCTTGAGCTCATCGGCAAGGTGCCTCCCACCCTGCACACCCCGTTGATGAGCGGTGCCAATGCCATTTCAGGGATCACGGTGCTGGCAGCCCTCACCCTGATCATCAAGGCGGGGGACAACACTGTGCTGCTCGCGCTGGGTGCCGTGTCCCTCGGGTTCGCTCTGTTCAATGTGATCGGTGGCTTCCTGGTCACCGACCGGATGCTGGCCATGTTCAGCCGTAAGCCCGCCCGCAAGGAGAACCGCTGATGTCCGCTTCGCTGATCCTCAAATACGCGATCGAACTGGTTGCGGTTCTGTTGCTGGCCCTGGGTATCAAGGGGCTCTCCAAGGTGCGCTCGGCCCGTGGTGCCAATCAGCTGGCCGCGGTGGCGATGGCCCTGGCGGTGCTCGGCTTGCTGATCAATTACGCCGGCGATGGTGGTATCGCTGCGACGGCCTGGATCTGGATCATCGCCGGCACCCTGGCCGGCGGAATCCTCGGTGCCATCACAGCGCAACGGGTCCCGATGACCTCCATGCCGGAGACCGTCGCTCTGTTCAATGGCTGCGGCGGCATGTCCTCGCTGCTGGTGGCCCTCGGCGTTGCGCTGTTCCCTGAGGCCGGTGGTTCAGATCTGGTGGCGGTGGTGTCGATTGTCGTGTCGGTGTTTGTCGGTGCGATCACCTTCACCGGCTCGATCGTGGCCATGGCCAAGCTCCAAGGCTGGTTGTCCACACCCGCCTGGATGCAGAGCCGGCTGCGCCATGCCGTGAACATCGCCCTGGCGGTGCTGTCTCTCGTGGCAGCAGTCAAGTTGATTGCATCCGGTGAGGGTGCCCAGGGTCTTTGGTTGCTGGTGATCGGCTCCGGTCTGCTCGGCATCGGCGTCACGCTGCCGATCGGCGGTGCCGATATGCCGGTGGTGATTTCACTTCTAAACAGTTATTCCGGCGTCGCAGCGGCGGCGGCGGGCTTTGTGGTGGGCAGCCAACTGCTGATCGTGGCGGGAGCCATGGTTGGAGCAGCCGGCTTGATCCTCACCCAGGTGATGTGTGACGGTATGAACCGTTCCCTGGTGTCCGTTCTGTTCGGCGGTGCCCTTGGAGCGACATCCGGAGGCGGTGGTGGCGGTGGTGAGTACACCAACATCACCAGCTGCAGTGCTGAGGAATGTGCTCTCACCCTCGAGGCGGCGGAGCGGGTGATCATTGTTCCGGGCTACGGCCTGGCAGTCGCCCAGGCCCAGCACACCCTGCGGGAGGTGACCCGGGTGCTGGAAAGCGCTGGGATCGATGTGGCCTATGCCATTCATCCTGTGGCTGGCCGGATGCCTGGACACATGAACGTGCTGCTGGCAGAGGCCGATGTGCCCTATGAGCAGCTCAAGGAAATGGATCAGATCAATCCTGAGTTCCCCGCCACCGATGTGGTGCTGGTGCTGGGAGCCAACGATGTGGTCAACCCCCAGGCCAAGAACGATTCCAGTTCCCCGCTCTACGGCATGCCAGTGCTCGACGTTCAAGAGGCTCGCACCGTGTTTGTGGTGAAGCGCGGTATGAGTGCTGGCTACTCCGGCATCAAGAACGACCTGTTTGAACTGGCGAACACGTCGATGGTGTTTGGTGATGCCAAGAAGGTGCTTGGCGATCTGCTGACGGAACTCAAGGATCTCGGACTGGGCAAGAAGTGATGCCACTGGGCGCTGACAACCCCCAGCTGCTGAAGCAGCTGGGGGTTGAGTTGTTTCAGCAGCGCCTTCCCTGGATCGGTGGCGACCTGCAGACCTTGCGGGACACGCTCAGGCCGGTGGACTTGCCGGTTGATCAGGGGGAGCCCGTTCGAATTCCAGTTCCGGCCCTGGCGAGTGGTGCCGCCAAAGCGGGTGAGTTGCTGGCCTATCTGGATCGTCCTCGTTTGAGCGTTGATGCTGCCGCAGCACAAGCGCCGAAAGCGTTGGTGGTGGTGTTGCACGGTCTGGGGGGCTCCAGCCGCCGGGAAGGTCTGCGCCGGTTGACCCTCAGCCTGCAAGGGGCCGGATTTGCTGTGTTGCGGTTGAATCTGCGCGGCGCTGACCCGGGCCGGCACTTGGCCGGTGGCACCTACGCCGCTGCCTGCAACAGCGATCTGTTGCCCGTCATCAAGCGGGCTCGCCAAATTGCCGCGTCGTTGGCGCTGGAGGCTGGTCTGCCTCAGCCGTTACCTCTCCTGGGAGCCGGGATCTCTCTGGGGGGCACGATGTTGCTGAATGCCTGTCTGGATCAAAGCGGGGCCCTGGATGCGCTGTTTTGTGCCAGCAGTCCCCTGGACCTGGCCGCCTGCAGTGCATCGATCGAACGGCCGCGCAATCGGATTTACCAACGCTGGCTCCTGCAGCGACTGGTGCGTCAGACCCTTGCTGATCCCTTCGGCGTGACCGCTGCTGAGGAACAACAGCTTCAGGACCATCCACCACGGTCGATTCGTGCCTTTGATGCAGCGGTCACAGCGCCACGCTGGGGCTTTGCATCGGTGGAAGAATATTACGAGGGTGCGTCACCTCTGCCGCGTTTGCTGTCGTCGTGGCAGGTCTTACCGCCGACGTTGTTGCTGCAAGCCCTTGATGATCCCTGGGTCCCAGCGACGTCAGCTGTACAGCTGCAATCGTCGTTGGCTGACCATCAGTCCTCTGAATCAGATCAACATCTGAAGGTTGTGCTGACAGACCGTGGCGGTCACAATGGTTTTCATGGCCCGGGTGACACGCTCAACAACGGTTGCTGGTCTGATCGATTGGCGTGTGCCTGGTTCAACAATGTCTGAACCAGGCACTCTTGAACACGAATGTTCAGTGGAGTTGTTTAGTAATAGAAGGCTCGATCCGAGGGATTTTGATAAACAGCACCACCGCAGGCTGTAGCGACACGCCACAGGGCACGGTGAATTGGTGTTGAGTCGTAGCGCACAAGATCTGGAAAGCGCTGCCTCAATAGGGCTGTTCCCCTCCAGGCGTTGTAGTGAGGAATGGCAGAATTAATGTGATGGCAAACGTGGGTTGAACCAATGCCGTGGTGTAAAAAGTTCAGAACAGGACCGTAGGGACGATCAACGGTTTGAAGTGCACCTTTAGCCCAATCCCATGTTTCATTCGAGAAATGAGGGATGTTGCGGTCTGTATGTTGAAGCCAGGTGTAAGTGGTGAGCCAGATATTGATCACGATGTAGGGCAATCCATACAGGCAGGCAATACGAGCGAACGAGAAGTGAATGGAAGCCCCAATCAGAAGGGTGATCATTGCGATCAAACCGAGGTTCGAACGCACCATGTATTTGCGGAACGAACTAGGGAATAGGGCACGTTTGCCGTTTCTGAATGGTGCATCGTTCCAGAAGTGTGAGGTGGGGAAGCCATAATCTTCTCCACCCGTGGCACCAAGGAACAAATACAGCTGCCAGCCAATGATCAGATGGTTGAACAGGGAAATCAGGCCAAACAGTTTTGTGTTGAGCTTTCGTTTCAGCTTTTCTGTTGCTTGGCCTTGAGGAGAGCTTTCACGGGGTGGAACATGGGTTTCACCCCCTTCAAGATGGTTGCAATGGGCGTGGTGAACGGCATGGCTACGAGCCCAGCTGTAATAGGGAACCAGTAGCGCGCTGTGCAGAACAAATCCCACCACCCCTTCAACTCGCCTGTTGGGATGAAAGGCGTTGTGGCCACATTCGTGGGCCAGCACCCAGCAGCCCATGGCGATGGTTCCCGTAACGGCTCCGTAGAGGATCCAGAGCGGAACAGCTGCAAGCGTGAGCGGAATGGTTGTGCCGACGCAAACGGCTGCAATCGAGAGGCTGGCGGACATGACCAGACTTCCCCAAGCTTTGTAGGGATTGAACTTGGTCAGCTCGGCCGGTAGCGCATTCAGCAGCTCAGCTTTGCTTGGATAAATCGTTGAACGACCAGCTTCTGTAACGGGGAGTAGTTGTCGCGCTCGTGGTGGGGATGTCAGTGTCAAATGAAAGGCAGCGGTAGGTTGACGAACGCTTTTAGAATTCCTTAAGACCCTAGGTGATGGCTTTTGGCTCTGTGGCTTTTTGGAATATTGATCAAGATGATGTGGGTGCCGCCGAAGTCTTCGTGCAGTCAGGTTGTTGGGTAGGCATTGACGAACTTGGTCGTTAGATAAGAGCTCAGTTCAATTGAAAAGGCGTTGTTTTGTGGATCCAATCATGAATGGGTTTGTGATGAATAATGTGTTGATGAATGATTACTTCGATCTTCTCGGTGGTGACATCGGTGTACCAGATCCCATCCGGCCAGACCACGAGAATCGGTCCCTTGTCGCAGATTCTCAAGCAGTCAACCTTGCTTCTGAGAACAACTCCCTCTGGACGGTCGCTGTTCTCAAGCCCTAGTTCCTTGATGAGTCGTTTGAGTTCATTCCACGTCGCCAAGCCCGTATTCGGATCGCAGCATTTGGCTTTCGTGGGCGTGGCGCAAAGCAGCAGATGGTGGCTGACCCGCTGAACGCTCATGCCGCCAGCGCTGCCAACGGGACCCGAGTGGTGCCGCGCTTCACCTGTTCCCGCACGGCCATGCGGGCCCATTGATCCACAGCCAGCACGTCCTCGAGCTGGGGGTGGGCAATCAGATCAGCCTTGTGGCGCTCGCATGCCGCCTCGATCACCACAGGGATGTCGAGGAAGTGGATTTTTTCCTCGAGGAATTGAGCGACCGCTTCCTCATTGGCGGCATTCATGACGGCCGGCATCGTGCCGCCGGCCCTCCCTGCCGCGTAGGCCAGTTGCATGCAGGGGTACTTGGCGGGATCGGGCGCACGGAAGGTCAGTTGTCCCACCTCCGTGAGATCCAACCGGCGCCATGGTGTTTCCAGCCTGGAGGGCCAGCTCAGGCAATAAAGGATCGGTAATTTCATGTCTGGCCATCCCAGTTGGGCCAGAACGGAGGAATCAGCCAGTTCGATCATCGAGTGGATGATGCTCTGAGGGTGAATCACGATCTCGATGTGGTCGTAATCCAGGCCGAACAGATAGTGGGCTTCGATCACTTCCAGCCCTTTGTTCATCAGCGAGGCTGAATCCACCGTGATCTTGCGTCCCATGCTCCAGTTGGGGTGGCTGGTGGCATCGGCCACGGTGGCGTTTTCAAGGTCTTCGGCTTTCCAGTCCCGGAAGGCTCCACCCGAGGCGGTGAGCTGAATGCGACGCAGACCAGGGGTGGGGACTCCTGTGGAGAGTCGGGCGTTCTCGGCCCAGGGAGTGCCTTGCAGGCACTGGAAAATGGCGGAGTGCTCCGAGTCCGCGGGCAGCAGCCGGCTGCCGCTTTTCTTCAGTTCCGGCAGCACCACCGGTCCCGCTGCGATCAGCGTTTCCTTGTTGGCCAGGGCCAGGTCCTTGCCAGCGCGAACAGCGGCGAGGGTCGGCAGCAGGCCTGCACAGCCCACAATCCCGGTGACGACCAGATCCGCGCTCTCCCACGAGGCTGCAATGTTCAGGCCATCGGGACCGCCCACAAGTTGAGGACGCTTTCGATCGCTGCCGAGGGCGTCGAGCCGCTGCTGCAGCTCCGGCAGAAGATCAGCATTGGCCAGAGCCACCAGCTCGGGCTGGTGACGTTGGATTTGCTGCACCAGCAGATCAAGGTTCCGCCCTGCCGTCAGGGCTACAACGCGGAACTGCTCGGGGAATTCCTCGGCGATCTGAAGGGTCTGGGTACCGATCGAGCCCGTGGAGCCCAGCACGCTGATGGCTTTCACGCTGATGCGGCAGTTGGCCCAAGTCTCCCACCAAGGGCGGCGAACGCTGGCAAGCTGGCCGACAGCACGACGAAAGCCTGTGGCGAAGGAGCAGTGGCGGTCTGGGCTTGGGTTTGTCTTGGCTGCAGCCGGAAGCGCCGTTGGGCTCGGCAACCTCTGGGGGTTTGCCTATCGCGCCTCCCAGGGTGGCGGTGGCGCTTTTCTCCTGCTCTATTTGTTGATTGTGCTGGTGGTTTGTCTGCCAGTGCTGGTGGCGGAGATGGTGTTGGGTCGCAGCACCGGTAGCAGTCCTCTGCTGGCGCCCATGAAAGTCGGCGGTGGTCTGTGGAAACCGATGGGTTGGCTGTTTGTCCTGGCAGCGAGTGGGATCCTGGCCTTCTATGCCGTCCTGATGGGTTGGACCGGCGCCACCTTGGTGCAGACGCTGACCCAGGGCCTTCCGAGCGACATGGATGCCGCGGAAGCTTTTTTTGCAGCGCTCAGTGGTGGCCGGTCGGCATTGATTGGGCAGTTGCTCAGCCTGGTTGTCACCGGCGCTGTTGTCGCTGCCGGCGTGCGGGGAGGGATTGAACGGTTGTCTCGCTGGGGCTTGCCATTGTTGTTTGTGCTGCTGATTGGTCTTGCGATCTGGGCCGCTGGCCTCGACGGTGCCGCTGTGGGCTATCGCACCTTCTTGTTGCGCTGGGACAGTGCCGAATTGACCAATCTCACGACAATTCGAAACGCCTTCACCCAGGCCTTCTTCTCCATCGGCACGGGCATTGGATGCATCTTGGCTTATTCCGCCTATCTCGATCAACAGGCCCGGTTGCCTCGGGAGGCGGTGGCAGTGGTGGGCATGGACACCGCCGTGGGCATTTTGGCTGGCATGGTCACCTTTCCGGTGGTGATGAGCTTTGGGCTTAAAGAGGTGATCAGTGGATCCACCCTGGGCACCATCTTCATCGCCCTGCCTACGGGATTGGCGTCCCTCGGAGCTGTTGGTCAGGTTGTGGCCGTACTGTTCTTTTCGTTGGCGTTGATTGCTGCGCTCACCTCGGCGGTGTCGCTGTTGGAGGTTCCTGTGGCTTGCATGATGGAGCAACTGTCATGGAGCCGATCAAGGGCAGTCTGGGTGTCCGCGGCACTGATCTTTGTGGCTGGCTTGCCTGCGGCAACATCGATGGATGTGCTTGGTTGGATGGATGCCATTTTTGGCGGAATACTTTTAATTATTGGCGGGTTATTGCTGTCCGTTCTTATGGGATGGGTTATTCCGCAGCGCTTTGAAAAGGATTTAGTCGAGTCGGGAACGCCTGTATTTATTCGATTTTTAGTAGGTAATATGTTGAGGTGGATTTCGCTTCCAATTATCGCAATTGGTTTAATTGTAAGTATTGCAGATCTATGGCTGTCTAGCTGAAAATGGCGCAAGCAGTCATGGATACTTGATTCTTGTTGCAAAACTCTCTTTTGATTGGATCCGGCTTGCTTTTATTGCGAAAACTATATTATGTTGTCTCAGAGCCCCAAATCATCTCAAGGGCATCGTAGTCATTTTCGGTAAACTCTGTACCCCATTGACCGTTGAAACTATTGTAAGACATAATTGAATCCTCTACAGTATTATACAAAGGATTGTTAGGTTGCTCGCCTGGATGAGAAAGTCCTAAGGCGTGACCTAATTCATGGGTAATTGTGTTCTTGTCATAATCAATCAACTCATCTGAATCCGGTGTGTAATCTCTCCAGAGGACAAACCACCTGTTTCTAGTTTGGACGACCTGGCCAGCAACTGCATCGCCTGGCCCCCACGGTCTATACCTATCTACGGAAACAAAAACTATTTCAGAATCAGATATCTGTTGAGAGTAGCTCAAATCTAAGCCTATGATTGAATCAACCTCCTCTACTGTTTCGTTTATGAATTGCTCTTCAGTATCGCTGTGAGCATTAGTTGTGACTCGAGGGGTGTTTCTTTCTCTGTCGAAAATAGTGTATGTCAAAGTATTGTTGTTCGGCCAGTTGATATAGTCTTTTGTGATGTCTCCAAAGGTCGAGCTAATTAAGATTTCATCGGGAAATTCAGAATTCGCTTGAGAGTATGTATCTCCTTCTCCAGGTTCTTGTGCTGCCGTTGTTCTGCACGCAGAGCAGCGGCAAGATCTTTGGTGAAAGTTGTCTGTATCGACGGTATTAAATCTTTCTCTCCATTTTTCCTTGAGCGCGGCTGGGCGCTGACGGAGTGCTCGCCTGGCGATCTGTCGGCGGGAGGTCACGATGTTTTGTGTGTTGTATAAATCCATTATGACCTTAAGGCTTTAAATGCGCTTCCTACATTCGTATGAATGTTTGGTGAGTTCGTTTGAACGACTAGATTATGCGGCCAAGCCGCTTTTTGAGCTGGCTCAAGGGGTTATTGCAGTTGCGCGTTCGACGACTGGGAAGCAACTGGCCCCCCTTGCTTGCGAGGCAAGCGATGACGCAAGCAGAGGTCATGGGAATGATTATCATTCTTATGGCTTCTTGGCTCTTCAGTTCTTCGGTTGGGGTTCATCAGTTCCTGCCATCAGTTTCTGCATTTTTCGAATCCGAGCCAACATCTTTTCCCATACCTCTGCTTTCCATTTGTCTTCTGCTAGACCACTTTGTTTGGCCAAATCAAACTGGCTCCTAACCTTGCTGTCGAGATCTTCTCCGCTTTCAAATGCTTTCATCAGCTCCATTTCTAGCTTTGCGGTCTCCATGAAATTGAGGCGCTTCAGCCAAAGCATGTGGATTTTGCAGGGGCTTCCATTCTGCCTGTATCAGGTCCTAATCCATTCGGTCATGCCTCCAGGTTTATCAATCAACTCAATACCCTGAGTTCTCAACTCATTCCTGATCCGGTCCGCCTCTGAATAATTCTTAGTCATTTTGGCTGTTTGACGGGCTGCTATTGCTGCATCAATTGCAGAGTCATTCAGCTTGGCTTGCGATGCTGCTTCTCCGCGTAAGCCGAGCACGGAGGCGAGTTCCCTGATCAGCTGCCAACGTGGCTCAAGGTTTTGAACATCCGCTTGAGATAACCCGGCGGCATCCCCACGATCGAGTCGATTAGCCAGCGCCCGTAGTGGTTTGGCCAGATCGAAAAGCACGGCAAGTGCTCCCGAGGTGTTGAGGTCGTCATCCATGGCGTGGATGAATCTCTGTTCGAACTTCTGCAGTTCTTCAGTGTTTGGGCTGTCCTCGTGAATGGGAGCACTATCCACCAAGGGAGAGATGCTCGCCCAGCCGAGGCTCTGGCCATGCTGTTCCCCCAGGCCTATGGCGGCGTTGAGACCTTTCCATCCACTAGCAGCAGCGTCAAGGGCTTCGGTTGTGAAGTCGAGTGGTTTGCGGTAATGCGCCTGAAGTACGAACAAACGCAGGGTCATTGGTGAAACACCGCTCTCCAAGAGTGTGCGGATGGTGGTGAAGTTACCAAGAGATTTGCTCATCTTCTGTCCGCCTACATTGACCATTCCGTTGTGCATCCAAGTCCTGGCCAACTGCTTGCCCGTTGCCGCTTCCGACTGCGCGATTTCGTTTTCGTGATGAGGGAACACAAGATCAGCTCCACCAAGATGGATGTCAATCGTGTCGCCAAGCTCCTCCCTAACCATTGCGGAGCATTCGATATGCCAGCCAGGCCGGCCTTCACCCCAGGGGGAGGGATAGCTCGGTTCACCGGGTTTGCTGCCCTTCCACAAGGCGAAGTCGAAAGGGTGCCTCTTTCGGGCTTCTTCGGCATCTGCTACACGGCCTGAAGCGTTGTCCTGTTGCTCACTTAGGTCACGACCACTGAGCTTGCCGTAGTTAACATGCTTCATAACTGCAAAATAAACGTCCCCGTCGGCGCTATATGCAGCTCCTTTTGCTTCCAATTCACCAATAAGGGATCGAATTCTATCCAGACACTGAGTTGCACGTGGCATTTTATCTGGAGGCAAAATCCCAAGTGCCTTCATGTCTTGATGAAAAGCCTTTATATTTCGTTCGCTCACGTCTGACATTGAAATGTGTTCTTCAGAAGCGCGTTTCAGAATCTTGTCGTCGATATCAGTGAAGTTTTGGACGAACATCACATTCAATCCTTTCCAGATTAAGAGTCGTCGGAGAACGTCCCAGTTGATGTAGCTACGTGCATGTCCCAGATGGCAGTAGTCGTAAACCGTGACCCCGCAGCAGTAAATGCTTACTTTGTCAGGAGTCAGAGGAACGAACGGCTCAATGCGGCGCGTCAGTGTGTTCGTGAGCCGCAGCGTCACAACCAATTAGTAGCTATTAAGAGGTTAAGGGTTAGTCGACGTCTTTGCGACAGTCGATGATGCTTCGTTTTGTTGCTATTTAGGGTTTTGAGCTCTTTAAAGAGCTAATGACATGTTTCTGCGCCGGAGTTACAATGATGCAATTTAGAGGCTGTTGATGCATTCAATTGACTTGCCGGATGAGGTTGATTTTCAAAATAACAATCCTATTCCTCTAGCTGAGCCGCCCGCAGTACCCGGGGGACCGGATGTTCCTCCGCCACCATCAGCAGGAGGAGAAGGTCAAGCGCCTGCAGTACCCGGGGGGCCGGATGTCCCTCCGCCACCACCAGCAGGAGGAGAAGGTCAAGCGCCTGCAGT
>ERZ802831.1440-NODE-1440-length-11714-cov-16.0537_pt1 | contig 11714 bp, 4 predicted proteins | sample MGYA00345655_ERZ802831 | MGnify/ENA primary metagenome ERZ802831 (study PRJEB30503, sample SAMEA104212376) | marine metagenome | biome: Westerlies Biome; feature: [SRF] surface water layer (ENVO:00010504) within the epipelagic zone...; material: water...
TAAGGTATATTTCATCGATTACTTTTTCATAAAAAGTAAAAGCACTCTCCCTGCATATACATGCTATATTATCATCAAACCCTTGCGCAGAGTAATATTCACTTTCATCGTCTGGATCAGATAATAAATATTTTTCAGCTTCTTCCTGATTGCCTAGCTCCATATATTTTTGATATCTTATATCCATTGAAATAATTGCTGATCTCATGTGAGATGGATAACTTATTTGAGGTATTATTTTAATATTTCTGTAATCAGCATATTGAAGTATTTCGATAAAGTCAACTTTAGAGAGATAACCAGAACCAGTAGAATTTATATCTGGACCAGAACCATACATAGGTATTAAACTCTCAAATTCATCCTTTGTATATGCTCTTTTTGAGCCTACTTGTGTCAATTCCTCTAAACCAGGAATTTCCAATCTCCACCCCTCATCATCAGTTAACCTAAAATCCAAATGATTTATCTTAAAAAAGGATAAGTATTCTAAAATTTGTTTAATCTTTTCTGGACCATAAAAATTTCTTGAAATATCCAGTAGCATCCCTCTATATAAAAACCTTGGAGAATCGTTAATAATCATATGTTTAAGCATATTGTTCTCAAGACTAGAAACAAGAAAAAGTTGTTTTAAGGACTGTAATCCATATAGTGCTCCTGCTCTACCTGATGCTTGAATTGAAATTTTATTTTTATCTATAGATAATTTATATGATTCTTCTAGTAAACTATCTATGTATTGAACTGAAATATCAAAATCTTTAGAATTTTTTATATCTATATTAAAATTTTCTGTAAAAAGAGACTTTACTGTATTAACATCAAGATTTAAAGATTCATCAATAAAAACTTTATATTCAGATTTGAGAGAAGACTCTCCATCTAATATTATTATTTCACTTGGGGTTGGAATAATTATTTCAAGTTTAGATTTATCAATAACATTACCTGGAGCATATAAGTCATAGCGATCTTTAGAAGTGGGTGCATCAAGTTTAGCAATTCCATCTGCATTTTTCCAATTGTAAGTAAACTTTACATCAAATATTTCATTATTTGATACTATGAAACCACCAACTGGAAGATCTGATATTCTACTAACTATTCCTGATTGGTTGAAGTCTATACTAATAGAATCATTTGATTTTAAATCATAATCTTTACCAAATGATAAGATGTTGTATGATTGACCAGCAACATATTCATATTTTAGGTTTTCAGGGATAGATTCATTATTTACTATTGAACTCTGTTGATTCCAGTGTAATGACCAAACAGAGTCAAAATCAAGATTAGTTGAATTTAATATGGAGAGACTAACATCAAAGTTCCAATCATTCATCTTCTTGATCTCATAAACTACTTCTATTTCTTTAGATTGCATACTACATGAAAGCATAAAAAGAGAAGCTATAAAGAGAAAGAATCTGTGAAACACTTAGTTACTTTATTTTGGTAAACTCTATTAGATCATCATTCTTAGCTGAAATAATAAATTGATCATTGTTTAAGGTAATAAACTCCATGTCTTTAACATCACCATTAATAAAAAGTCCACTTTTTTGAGTAGATACTGCCTCAAAGCCTGAACCAGGAGTATATTTTAAATAAACACCGACACTTCCATCATTTCTAGGAGTCTCAACTTCAGAATTAAACATATTACCAGAGACTATAATATCTTTATAACCATCTTTATCAATATCGCTTGATAGAATTTTATTAATTGAAGAAAGTTGAGCTAAAACAGGTAGCTTGTTCATAACAAATGAGTTGCCAGTATTTTCTAAATAAACAGATGAAAAAGTTTTAGTAAAATAATGAAGAGAATTTTCTAAATCAGGTTCAGTATATACATCTTCTAAAGTAGCGATTGAGAAAGCATCATAATCCTGAAATTTTGTTTTAATAGCAGGTATTTGATCTGATGAACATTGTCTTCCTCTAAGAGGATATTGCTCTCCATCACTATAATAACTAAGGACTATGTCTCCACTGTTATTCTTATCAAAATCATTATAAAAAATATCAAATGTCTCATCACCAGAGGCTTGATATTTATAATTATTTCCAAGATTTCCAATTACTAAATCCATATCTCCATCATTATCAAAATCTTCAGAAATTATATCATACCACCAACCTCTAGTGGAATCTACATCAATTAGAGAAGTATCCTCAGAAAATTTTCCCTCCATATTCTTATAGAATTTAATTGGAGTCCACTCCCCAACAACAACTAAATCTTCCCATCCATCATTGTTATAGTCAGTCCAAACTGATGATGTAACTAAACCTATTTCTTTAAAAGAAAAAATAGACTCATCCGTATTTTTAAATTTTATTCCATTTGCATCTGAGATGTTTTCAAGCAAAAAACTTTCAGCTGGCAGGGGATAACTACCCGGAACTACTCTTCCACCAACAAATAAGTCTATATCTCCATCTTTATCAAAATCTGCAGATGAAACCCTCATTCCACTAGAGAAATTATCAGGTAATGAACTATTATTATAATTAAATGAACCATTACCGTTATTAATATATAATCTATCTTTTAATATGGGAGTGTTTGGTTCAAATTCATTTCCACCTGAAACTACATAAAGGTCATTATCTCCATCATTATCAAAATCTTCAAGAATCATATCCATATCCTCATATTTAGCATGTTCTTTAGAAAATGAAAAACTTTTACTGTAGAATGATCCATCTGATTTCTGTAAATAAAATGCAGTTGGTTGATCTTTTGCTCCCCCAATAACAAAGTCCTCTATTTTATCTCCATTAATATCACCAATCGCTATACCTGGACCCAATCTTGAGTTTTCATGAGGAAGAAGAACCTCATTTATGTAATCATTATACTCATTTTCATCATGTTTATGCTTAACAACCTCAACATTTTCAAAATATAGGTTTGATTTACCAGTATCTGATTTAATTTGGGGTTTGGAGTTTAATATATCAAATTCAATTGTAGAATTTATTTTAAGATCTTTCAGCTCTTCTAAATTACCATTTGGCCAAACAACCTTTATTGATTTTATTAACTCATCATTGCCTAGTCCAAAATTAAGATATGGAGAAACAGAGGATTGAAATCCTCTTGACATTGTAAGTTCTTGCATCTGAGTAGAATTTTCAGTCTCAATATATACCCTACTATCAACTCCAAACATATTACCTCCATCCCCTTTAAGTTTAACCCTTACAAAATTATTATTAGAATTGTTTTTATAAATTTGAGATTCTTGGTCTACGTTATTAACAATAATCTCTAGATCACCGTCATTATCCAGATCAGCATAAGTTGCACCATTAGAGAAGTTTTTATCATCTAAGCCCCAATCGATAGATACATCAGTAAAAGTGAGATCCTTATTATTTTTAAATGCAAAATTTGATATAGCCTCAGAAGGTATTTGATTTGTGTAGTATAATAGACTATCCTTAGACATAGGTCTTAAACTAATTTCGTTGAAGAAATCTTTATTATTTATCTCTCTTCTAGTTCCATTTGAAATAAATAAATCTTTCCAACCATCATTATCGAAATCAGCAAGAAGAGGTCCCCAACTCCAATCGGTAGATGATATACCAGAAAGTCTAGATATGTTACTAAAAAAAGGTTTATCACCTTCAATACGTCTATTTAACTGTAGTGTATTATGCATATACTGATAATGAAATCCATAATTAACCGTACTCCAAAATAGATCTGGATTCATACTAGCCATATTAGCCTTAGATCTTCTGTTATCTTTAGCATCCATATCTACTTGAATGTAGTCTAGATATTGATCATTATTAAAGTCTGCAATATCAACTCCCATTCCATAAAAAGATGTTTGATTTGTTGATTCTTTAACCACGTCAGTAAAAGTTCCATCACCATTATTCATATACATAAAATCTGGTGAACTAAAATCATTTGATATATATATATCAGGAAATGAATCATTGTTTAAATCCCCAACAGTTGCGCTTAATGTTAGCCCATAAGTTCTAAGTCCAGCATCTTCTGTAACCCTTGTAAATAACGAACCATCATTTCTGTATAAGTTATCAGTCTCATAATCCTTTGGATTTTGCATTTTAAACAAATAATAACTACTTGGCGCATCAAAAGGTGTCATTGGATAATTGGCTACATAAAGGTCTAAATCTCCATCTTTATCATAATCAAAAAATGTAGCTTGGACACTATTACCGATATCATCTATTCCATATTCATTAGCACTTTCAGTAAAAGTGTTATCTCCATTATTTATGTATAATTCATTGTTTTTTATCCCATCTAATCCAGAAACAGAGACATATATATCTAAATAGCCATCATTATTAATATCAACCATAGTTGAGCCTGTATACCATTTATCATCACCTCCAACTCCAGCATAAGATGTTATATCGTCAAATTCAAGATTTCCTTTGTTTAGATAAAGTCTATTCTCAGCCATATTTCCTGTAAAGAAAATATCATCTAGGTTGTCATTGTTTATATCACCAACTGATACACCACCTCCCATATATATATAAGGGTACGTGAAATAGTTTAAAGAATTATCTTCATTTAGTTTATTAACAAAATCAACTCCAGTTTTATCACTGGTAAGAAGAGTAAATTGTTTATTATAAGAGGTGTTATCACATGACGCAAACACAAATAATAAACCAAAAACAAATAAAAGTAGGTTTAATTTTTTCATGATATAAATTTAAAAAAAAACAGGATGAAAATTAAATCATCCTGTTTTAAAAATTTAGCTTTTAAAATTGATTAAAATCCTGGATTTTGTGTAAGATTTCCCTCAGATGTATCAATTGCATTTAAAGGAATTGGCAACATCATGTGCTTAGATTGAGGAGCTTGAGACTTTGTACCATAGTTAGCAATAGTTCTAGATTCATTTGCAATGTATGCATTCATAACATTGACAAAGTTACCCCATCTTCTGAGATCAAAAAGTCTATGACCTTCCATACCTAGCTCTAATCTTCTTTCAAATCTTACAGCTTTTCTTGCAACAGCAGCATCTGTCCATGAAGAGTTGTATGTATCAATCACATAATTAGGTGAAGAGTCAGCGCGAGGTGTATTAATAGCTCTTTGTCTAACTTGATTAACATATCCTCTTGCATTTTCTAAATTACCTGTTTCAACAGCAGCTTCAGCTGCCATAAGAAGAACATCAGCATATCTCATAATATGATAATTAATACCTGATCTTTGTTCTCCCCAACCACCTGCACCGATGTTTGTGTCATCTCCTGCAGTATAGAAATTCTTTTTTCCTACAAATGGTCCTGAAATATCACCAAAAGCAGCTCTTACATTATCTTTACCCTCATTTGGACCATATCCATTTAGATCAATACCTCTTCTACCAACAGTAAAATCGATTCTAGGATCAAGTGGGCCTGTATGTGGAGTATGCGCTTCATTAGAATTTACACCATAATCATTAGTAATATCAGTTTGATTAAAAGTATCTAACATTGGTAAACCACCTTCTGTTTTAAATGCATTTGCAAGATCAATAGTTGGTTGATAGAATCCACAACATAATCCCGCACGGATATTAAAATTAAGGGTTCCACCTAAATTTCCTTGTAGAGAAAGACCACCTGAAGCAGAAAACTGAATTGCAAAAATAGCCTCTGGGCCATTTTCTCCATCTGATCTAAAGTTAGAAAAATAATCAGTTGCTAAAGCATAGTCACCAGAATTAATTACAGATTCAAGATTACCCAATGCGTCAGCAAATTTATTTTGATATAACTGTACTTTACCTAAGTAAGCTTTTGCTGAAGAAACAATTGGTCTTCCAGCCTCATTATATGAACCACCTCTTGAAGAAGGAAGGTTATTAACAGCAAAATCAAGATCAGATTCAATCTGAGACCATAGTGGACCAGAATTAGGCTGATTAAATTCGTTGGCAGCATAGTTTTCTTCAGAAACGTAAGGAACATTACCCCACATTCTAGTTAACTCAAAGTTGTAATGTGCTCTTAAAAATTTAGCTTGAGCATGTTCAACATCAAAATCAGATGGATTATCTGAGCTAGAAATTAAATCAATTACACCATTAGCTCTATTTACACCAGCAAATAAAGCTTGCCACTTACCTTCAAAATAAGGATTGGTTGTTCCCCAATCAAAAATTTCGATAGCGTATAGGTCAGCTTGATCACCATCGGTAGAACCTTTGTGAGCATCATCTGAAATTACATCCAACCACCAGTTATCACCACTTTTAGTCCAGTCAGAACCTGGTCCACCATTTCTAATTCCGTCAAGAACAGAATAAGTACCAGTAAGAAGTAAGTCAACACCTGTAGCATTTTGAAGTGAAGCATCACTCAAAGATCCAACAGGGTCAATATCAGTAAAGTCCTCCGAACAAGAAACTATTACTGAGAATGTCATTAATAATATTAGTATTTTTTTCATTTTATTATAATTAAATTATGGGGTTAAAATTTAAGGTTAATACCTATGGAGTTAGAACTAGCAGTGGGATACTGTGTTCTATAAACACCAATATCTAAAGCTCCATATGTTGGTATTTCAGGATCAATACCTGAATATTCAGTTATAGTGAATAAGTTCTTTCCACTATAAAAGATTCTAGCACTTGAGGCACCTATCTTAGAAGCAATTGCATCAGACAAGTTATATCCAAGTTGTAAAGTTCTCATTCTAATAAAAGATCCATCTTCTATAAAGAATGAATTATTTACAGCAAATTCATTATTTTGAATATTAGCACTAAGAGCAGGAAACTCTGCATCTGGATTAGATGGGCTCCATGAATCTACTAATTCAGCACGTCTGTTACCATCAAAGAATAACGGGGACATACTGTAAATTTTTGTAAAATCAAGAAGTTCATTACCTAATTGTCCTGTTAAGTATGCTGTAAGATCCCAGTTTTTATATGCAAATGAGAAATTTAAACCAAATGTAAAATCTGGATGTGGATCACCAAGTTTAGTTCTATCACTATCATTAATGATTCCATCACCATTTATATCTTCATATTTATATCTTCCAGGAGCAGCACCGTCTTGTGAAGCGTGAGCAGCAACTTCTGCATCATTTTGGAAAATACCTAGAACTTTTCTTCCATAGAAGTAAGAAATTGGTTCACCTGGAGAAGTTCTTGTAAAGTTGATTCCTCTATCAGTAGCTCCAGAATAAAATTCACCAATTAATTCAACCATTTCAGTTTTATACTTTCCAATTTCTGCTGAAATAGAATATGTTAAACCACCATCTGTTACATCATCATATGATAATGATAAATCGAAACCAGTTGTTTCCATAGAACCAAGGTTAACATATGGTGCACCTGCATCTATTGCGGTACTACTAATTTTGTTAGTATCTTGAGCTACAAGATCAACAGTCTCATTTTTAAATACATCAATAGTTGCTTGAAGTTTATTGTCTAAAAATGCCATATCTAAAGCGAAGTTAGTAGCAATTGTAGTTTCCCAAGTAAGGTTTGGATTACCTTTCGACTGAACATAAGCACCAAAAGTTGTAGTTCCACTTCCATTAAAAGCATAAGATGCGACACCCTCAGAAATAGTAGAAATATTAACATCTAAATTAGATCCTCCAATATCTTCTCTTCCCATTTCACCATATGATGCTCTTACTTTTAAAACATCAAATACATTACTTTCAAACCAGTCTTCAGAAGAAACTAGCCAACCTAGACTTACAGAAGGGAATATAGCATCAGCCTGAGCCTGAGCAAATCTTGAAGTATCATCCTGTCTTACAGTTGCAGTTGCAAAGTATTTACCACCATACGACCAGTTAGCAGTTGCAAGTAAAGAGAATATAGATGACGAATTATCACCTGCATAATTAACTACAGGAGAACCTGCACCAACACTTAGAAGGTAATAAGAAGGATCTTCAAATAACATGTCCCCTACTTGAATTTGGTGACCTTTGAAGTTTCTCTTTATAGCCTCAGTTCCAATTAGAATATCTAAAGTATGATCGCCAAACGAGTTCTTATAATTAAGTGTGTTAAATACATTCCATTCATCTTGTCTAAAACTTTGTTCTTGTAGATAGTTATTATTTATTTTACCATCTCCTCTTTCAGGAGTTTTTGCTACAAAGTTTCTTTGATTAAAATCTCTCATCGTAATACCTGCACTAAATTTATAAGTAAGGTTTTCAGTAATATTTAAGTTAGCATAAAAATCCGCAATAACTCTTAAGTTCTTGTTATAGTTATTTCTAGCACGATATAAATCAGCTACAGGGTTTTGATCATTACTAAGACCTGTAGAGTTAGAGTATGTTCCAGAAAAGTTTCCGTTTGTATCATATACTGGAACTAATGGAGAAGCTTGAGAAGCATAATTAACAGCATCACCAACACCATATTGTTCTTTATCATATGTTGCGTTAATTTTTTGACCAATTGTTAAACTCTTTCCTATTTTAAGTTCTGAATTAAGTCTTGCTGAAAGACTTTCAAAACCAGTATAATTTAATACACCTTCCGTATCTCTATAGTTTAAAGACATTCTGTATCTTCCTTGCTCGCCACCACCAGAAGCAGCAAGACTAGCTTGATAACTTGTAGCTGCTTGAGAAATTTCATCCATCCAGTCAGTTCCACCAGGAGTTACTTGAGCACCACCTTCACCATATTCAGCAGGATAAGGAATATTCAAAAAGTTAGGAATAATAGGAATAGATCCACTTCCATACTGAGGATGACTTGGAGATTGACCATCATTTAATCTACTCTGCCATATCATATCAGCATGTTGTTGAAGATTCATATTCTTAGGATAAGGCATAATTTCACTAACTGTCATTAATGCACTAACTTCAAGAGTATTTTCAGTATTATATTCTCCAGTTTTTGTTGTAACAACAATAACACCATTAGATGCACGAGCACCATAAATAGCAGCAGCACCATCCTTAAGAACACTAATGTTTTCGATATCATTAGGATTAATGTCTCTTAATACATTTGCATCAGTAGTTTGAACTCCATCTACAACGTACAATGGATCATTACCATTAGTAGAGGAATAACCTCTTACTCTTACAACAGGAGCAGCACCAGCTGCACCATTTGAAATTACAGTAACACCAGCAACTCTACCTTGAAGAGCTTCAGCAATATTAGTTACAGGAGCTTTGAATGCTTCATCGACGTCAACTGTTCCAATTGCTCCAGATAATGATCTTCTAGACTGGGTTTGATAACCAGAAACTACTACTTCATCAAGAATATCAATACTTTGTGAAAGTGATATATTAATCTGTGTTTGGTTGCCAACTGTAATTGTTTGAGAAGAAAATCCCAAACTTGAAAATGTCAACTGATCTCCAGCTGACGCATTTATTTGATAATTACCATTAAAGTCAGTTACAACTCCAACATTAGACCCCTGAACAACAATAGTTGCTCCAGGAATAGGATTGTTGCTTTCATCAGAAACAATACCAGATATTGAATCTTGAGAGAAAGCTAGACTTGTTGATAACATCAAAGTTGCTAAAAAAAGCTTTTTCATGTTAATTTAGTTTAGTTTATAAACGCAATTTAAGTTAAAAAATTGTTAATAAGCAAAAAAAAAGTATTAAAAATTAACAACTGTCCACAATTAATTAACAAAAATTATGAATATGGTAATTCTAGCATTAACAAGGGTTATGATGTAAATAGTTACTCTCCAATAAGTTAAAAATTAATATTTAAGCATAAATTAATTTTAAATAAGCATAGAAATTTGTCGATTTATATAAAAATCTCTCAAATCTTGAATTGTTGTATATTGTAATTGCTGATTGTAAAATAAAAATAAGTGGACTTTAACAATAACATTAATATTAATCTCCATAATATTAATCTCCATAATTTATCGTTTTTGACCAAAATATGGTTAATCTTGTTGTTTATAACAATCAGCATATTAAGTTTAAAAAATTAGAATATGGAATGGTATGTAAAAAACAGAAAAGTAATTTTAATTATATTCGCCTGCTATTTTGCCTTTAGAATATTAACTACTATTTTTTAAAAAATGCGTGTACTTTTATCTATTCTGTTAGTAAGCACGATCTCTTACTCACAAATAAACCCGAAAAAGATAGATATTGTTAGAGATGAATATGGAATTCCTCATATTTATGCTCAAACAGATGCAGAAGTAGCATATGGACTTGCATGGGCAAATGCTGAAGACGACTTCACAACAATTCAAGAAGCTTATCTTGCCGGAAACGCAATGCTTTCTAACTATATTGGCGTCAAGGGTGCGGCAGCTGATTTTATAACTCAGTTTATCGGCTCAGAAAATCTGATTGAAGAAAAGATGGGTGGTATTTCTAAAGATTATATTGCCGTTGTAAAGGGATATTCTCAAGGCTTAAATGCTTACGCTAAAAATAATCCCGATAAAGTACTTTATAAGAAACTCTTTCCAATCACTCCAAAAAAAATGTTGATGTATAGTCAACTTCAGCTTTTTATTTCAAATGAAGGAGCCTATTGGGCTGGTAGAATATTAAATAATGACACACAAGATGATTTTTTAGATCAAAATTTAACTGGATCAAATGTTATTGCGATGAATAGTAGTAAAACTTTGTCTGGTGAAACTTTTTTAGCTATTAATACTCATCAACCACTTGAGGGTCCTACATCATGGTATGAAGTCCACTTGAATAGCCAGGAAGGGACTAATATTATAGGTACAATGTATCCTGGGACACCTAATGTAGTAATTGGTGTAAATGAATATCTCGGATGGTCTCATACAGTCAATTACCCTGATAAAACTGATGTGTTTAAACTTAGAATGAAAAACAAGAGAAAGTATATTGTTGACGAAGAGGAATATGAATTAGAAAAATTGAAGGCAAAAATTACTTTAAAAGTTCTAGGAATTCCAATTAAAATAAATCGAAAGTATTATAAGAGCATCTATGGCCCAACATTAAAAAATAAATCAGGTTATTATTCAATAAGAACTCCTACACTTTTTAATATAAAAGCTCTAGAACAATGGTGGAGAATGGGAAAGTCAAAGAATTTTAGCGAGTTCTATAATAATCTAAAAATGAAGGAATTACCTGGATTTAATATTGGCTATGCAGATAAGTATGATACTATATTTTATATGTCCAATGGAATTATTCCTAAAAGAGCAGAGGGGTATAACTGGAAAGGAATTGTTCCTGGTGATACTAAAAAAACTCTTTGGACCGAGTATCATAATATCGAGGATCTTCCTCAAGTAATTCAGCCAGAATCTGGTTTTATCTACAATGCAAATCACTCCCCTTTTAAATCAACATCAGCAGATGAGAACCCAAATGAAGAAAATTATAATGAAAATATGGGATATGAGACATACGATAACAATAGATCAACCAGACTTATAGAATTAATTGAAAGTTATGATAGGGTTTCTTATGATGATTTTAAGGATATTAAATATGATAATTCATTTCCATCACAGTTCAACTATAATTTCATGGACATAAGTATTATTGAAACATTAAAACTTCAAGCAGAAAATGATTTGTTTGAATTACTTGATATTATTCAGAAATGGGATAGAAAGACAGACATTGACTCACAAGGTGCTGGACTTTATGGAGTTTTATATTATCAACTTGTAAGGAATTATAGAGATGAAATTCAAAA
>ERZ802831.1445-NODE-1445-length-11672-cov-10.4932_pt1 | contig 11672 bp, 9 predicted proteins | sample MGYA00345655_ERZ802831 | MGnify/ENA primary metagenome ERZ802831 (study PRJEB30503, sample SAMEA104212376) | marine metagenome | biome: Westerlies Biome; feature: [SRF] surface water layer (ENVO:00010504) within the epipelagic zone...; material: water...
GGCGATGTCTGCGATCCAGCGTCCCTTGCAGCCAATGCTTTCGACCAGCCCACGGATGTGGTGGTGAGCTGCCTGGCGTCCCGCACCGGCGGTCGCAAGGATTCCTGGGCCATTGACCATCAAGCGACCCTCAACACCTATTTGAAGGGTCGCGAGGCCGGCGTCGCGCACTACGTCTTGCTCTCAGCGATTTGCGTTCAGAAGCCGTTGCTCGAATTTCAGAAGGCCAAGCTGGCCTTTGAAGCGGCCCTTCAGGCTGATGGCGAGATGACCCACTCAATCGTTCGCCCCACCGCCTTTTTCAAAAGTCTCGGTGGGCAGGTGGAAAGCTGCCGGAAGGGAGGCCCCTACGTGATGTTTGGTGGCGGCACCATGGCAAGCTGCAAGCCAATCAGCGAAGCGGATCTGGCCCGATTCATGGCGGACTGCCTGCGGGACGACGACAAGATCAATCAGGTTTTGCCCATTGGTGGCCCTGGCCAAGCCCTGACGGCGCGCGAGCAGGGGGAGATGTTGTTCCGAGCCCTGGGCCGCACACCGCGGATGCTGTCGGTACCGATCGCACTGATGGATGGCCCGATTGCTCTGCTGGATGGCCTGTCCAGAATCTTTCCAGGACTTCAAGACACAACCGAATTCGGACGGATCGGGCGGTATTACGCCAGTGAATCGATGCTGGTCTGGGACCAACACAATCAGCGCTACGACGCTGACGCCACCCCCTCTTACGGAGAGGACACCCTGGAGCAGTTCTTCGAGAGGGTGGCGCGGGACGGCATGGCCGGACAAGACCTGGGGGATGCCGCTCTGTTCTAAAACCGCCATGCTCTCTCGGAAGGGAGTCAGTCATGGTTCGGTCAAGCGAGCAATCAACAGCGTCCGGCAATGGTCGAAGCACAGGAGTGCTTCTCCATCCCACCGCGCTCCCTGGAAGTCCAGTGTGCGGCAGCTTCGGGGAACCCAGCCGGAGTTGGCTTCATCTTCTGGCAGAGAACAACATCGGGGTCTGGCAGATGCTGCCTCTGGCTCCGCCTGACCCAACTGGTTCTCCCTACAGCTCTCCCTCCTGCAATGCCCTGAACCCCTCCTTTCTTGACGGGCAGGATCTGGCAGACGAAGGCTTCATCAGCCATGACGCCCTGGCGGCGGCCCCCGGAGCCGATGCACCGCTGGCGGGGCAACAGCGGGTAGATCTTGATCTGGCTCAACAGCGTTACCAGGCCTTAGCGGATGCTCTGCTGGACGCCTGGCCGGATCAAAATGACGAACGGAAAGCTGTCTTCAACACCTGGGAGGAACAGCAAGGCTGGCTGGATGATCACGCGCTTTTCACCGTGCTGCACGACCAGCACAGCAACGCTTGGTGGACCTGGCCTGAACCCCTAGCCCGTCATCAATCCAAGGCCCTCAAGCGCTGGGCCAGCGAGCACAGCGAAGCCCTGCTGCGGGAACGCCTTCTGCAATGGCACCTGGATCGCCAGTGGCAAAAGATCCGTGTGCTGGCCAAGGATCTGGGGGTCAAGCTGTTTGGCGATCTGCCGTTTTACGTGAGCAGCGACAGCGCCGATGTTTGGAGCCGCCGCCACCTTTTCACGATCAGCGACAACGGCACCCTGAGCACCCAAAGCGGAGTGCCACCGGACTATTTCTCAGAGACCGGCCAGCTGTGGGGATCACCGGTTTACCGATGGGGGCGGCATCGGCTCACTCGGTTTCAGTGGTGGCGCCAGCGCATGGCACGGCAACTTGAACTCATCGACCTCCTGCGACTAGACCATTTCCGTGCCCTTGCAGCTTTCTGGGCCGTACCGGGGGGAGACAGCACAGCCCAGAACGGCGTGTGGCAGGCATCACCGGGACAAGCCTTGTTGAAGCAGCTTCAACGGGATGCCGGCGGAACCCTCCCCCTGGTGGCGGAGGACCTTGGCGTGATTACGCCAGACGTTGAAACGCTTCGCGATCAGTTCCAACTGGCGGGCATGAAGGTGCTCCAATTCGCTTTCGATGGGGAGAGTCACAACCCGTATCTGCCCGAGAACATCCATGGGCAGCGCTGGGTGGTGTATACGGGCACCCACGACAACCCGACCACGCTGGGCTGGTGGCAACGCCTCGATGAGGCCAGCCGCAACAGAGTGTCGGCACGCATCAATGGCACGGTGTCTGCTCCCGCATGGCATCTGCTCGACATGGCATTCGCCACGACAGCAGGGCTCGTGGTGGCCCCATTGCAGGATCTGCTCCATCTGGATGACCAAGCCCGCTTCAACACACCAGGAACCTGTGAAGGCAACTGGAACTGGCGCCTTCAGCGCTTCGACACTGCATTAACCGATGCCCTGCGTGGTTACGGCGCCAGAGGAGCCGTCTGGGGACGGTCCAGGGAGGGGGCCTCAGCACTGCTAACGCGATAGATCCCTGGCTTCTTTGGCTCAGGGGTCAGTGCAATGCCATTCCACAGCAGTTGATCCTCGGCTGCAGCAGGAGGATCCAACCGCAGCTCGATTGGAGCGGTGAGTTGAAGGGTGAGCTGCCCGGCACCGATTTTCATCTGCAGGCGATCTCCCCCACCACTGAACAGTTCAAGGGCGTGAGGTTTCTTCAGCTCAAGTTGCAGAATCCCCACAGACGGTGAGCGTGGGTCATTCGGGAGCTCGAGCCAGTCTTGAGGACGCCGTTGACGCGCCCGTTGCAACGGCCGGAGCTCCGGCATGGTGGTGTCAGCAGCCTCAGCCGTCGCGATCGCGCTCAGGTCAGCCCGCACGGGTTCCAAGCTAAGACTGTTGCGCTGGGCTAGATCCTGCTGCTGGCGGTTGATGGCCAGAAGACTGATGGCAATCACCACGCCGTACACGAGGCTGCCCTGCCAGGTGGTGAAAACATCAATATTGCCGAGGGTGAACCGACCCAGACCAGTTTTGGCAGTGCTGCGAGGCACCACCAGAGGTGCCGGAAGCAGAGGATCAAGACAGCCAGCCGGGAGTTCAAGGCGATGCTCGATCTGGGGAAGCATCGAAGCGAGATAAGCCCTCTCGGGGAGACGATCAAGCCAGCCACGTTCGAGCGCCTCCAGCACTGGCGTCGTGATGCGCAGCTGAGTTGCCAGATCTCGCAAGGAAAGCCCTAGAGCTTCACGTCTCCCCCGCAACCTCAAGCCAAGATCTTCAATCTGCTGATGAGATAACTCTCCATCGGAGAAGGAGGGGGTGCGCCCGGTTCGAGGACGGCGCCACCAGGTGCCTGGACGCATCAATCGCATGGGGTGGTGGCACCACGCAGCAGAGGTCTCCATTCTCCCTCGCTGAGCCATGTCCAGCACCCCTCTTGGAGTGCACCGAGCTGCAGGCCTGCGATCGCAATCCGCTGCAAATCCTGAACGGGATGCCCCAGCAGTTCAGCGATGCGACGAATCTGGCGGTTCCGCCCCTCGCGCAGTTCAATCTCCAGCAGGGCCCGCCGGCCTTCGCTGCGAAGCAAAACGACCCGGGCGGGCCGGGTCAGGCGTCCGTCAAGAGGCAAGCCTCGTCGCCACTTTTGGAGCACAGCATCCGTCGGCACACCCCTGACCCAGACCCGGTAGGTCTTGGGATGGCTGTAGCGCGGATGGGTGAGCTTGAGGGTTAGCTCACCAAAATCAGTGAGCAGGAGAGCACCACGGCTCTCGGCATCCAGACGACCAACCGGATGAAGCCCCCGGCGATGGTGGCGGGGCAAAAGATCCAGAACAGTGGAGCGTCCATGGGGGTCATCGCAGCTGCAGATCACCCCCTTTGGTTTGTTGAGCAGCAACACCCGAACCGACTGACGGATCGGCAGTGGCGCATCATCAACACAGATCAATTGATGATCAGGATCAGCCTGATCACCCAGCTGCGCCAGCCGACCATCCACAGAGACGCGGCCCGCTTCGAGCCACTCTTCAGCGCGTCGCCGCGAACAAAGGCCAGCTGCTGCGATCAGCTTCTGCAACCGCTGACGCGTCACGGAATCAGGGCTTTGGGAAGCAGCAACTCCATGCAGGCACCACCACTGGGATGATTCCGCGCCTCGACACGGCCGCCATGATTCACCGCAATCTGCTGAACGATGGCCAGGCCGAGCCCACTTCCGCTTCGGGCAGACCGGGCCCGAGATGGATCACCGCGGTAAAAACGCTGGAACATGCTGTCCAGGTCGGATTCACTCAGGCCGGAGCCGTGATCACGGATGCTGAGCAGCCACCAGCCGCCACTCTGCAAAACCTCCACATCCACAGAGCTGCCATCTGGTGAATACCTCAATGCATTGTCGAGAAGATTGAGAACTGCGCGATGCAAACGCCGCTGATCTCCCATCATCGGCCCGGCCTCTGAACGATCAAACTGAAGCTCCACCTCCCGCTCCTCAGCCAGCGGCCGGATGCTGCTCCAGGCACTGTCGACCAGATCCTCCAAGGTGATCGCGGTGTAGCTACTGCTTTCCTGCGGTAGGCAGTTCTCCAGGCGGGAGAGTTCGAGCAGATCCTCCACCAACAGTTGGAGCCGTCTCAACTCCCGTTGCAGACGTTGCACCAGCACAGTGTCGGATTCATTCACCGCCATCTCCAAACGGTCACTGACCAGCATCAGCGCCGTCAGAGGCGTCTTGAGCTCATGGGCCACATCACTCACCCAGCGCTCCTGCTGCTCTTGCTGGGCTTCCAGAGATTGGCGACTCTGAATGAGAATCAACAACCATTCATCCGCTCCGGGAAGAACAATCGCCTCCAGCGGATCACCCATCAAATCCCATTCAGTGCGCTGCATCCGCTGCTGATGGCGGGTGCTGAGGATGGCCTCATCCAGCTGTGGGATCGACAACACATCGTCGAGCAACATGCCCCGCACCAGAAAATTCCTGGAAATGTGCAGCAGTCGCTCGGCACGACTGTTGATGTAAGCGATCGAGAGATCCGGAGCCAGGATCATCCAACCCTGTGTTGCGGCATCGATCCAGGCGAGCAGTTGGGGGGTATTCAGCGCCCCTTGGTCATCCGCTGCCTTAAGCCGGGCCTCCTGGAATCTTCTGCGGCGTTGCACCAGCAGAGTGATGCCGACACCAATGGCGCCACCGAAGATCGCTGAAATCAGCACACCAGCCTCAACCGAAGCGATAGCCGAAGCCGCGAACCGTGCGGATCAAGAGCGGCGCGGAGGGTTCCACCTCAATCTTTTCGCGCAGCCAACGGATGTGCACATCGACTGTTTTGGTGTCACCAACGAAGTCAATACCCCAGATCTTTTCCAGCAGCTGATCACGACTCCACACACGCTTGGGATGCTGGATGAACAGCTCCAGAATCTTGTACTCCTTCGGTGAAAGGTTGAGGTCGGTTCCATCACGGGTGACCCGACACTCATTCATGTACAAACACAGATTGGCATGCGTGACGCTCTCCAGAAACTGCGCTGGTGATTGACGCGAGCGGCGAAGCAGTGCGCGGCAACGCGCAACCAATTCCCGCAATCCAAACGGTTTGACCAGGTAGTCATCGGCGCCAACTTCTAAGCCCAGAACCCGGTCTGTCTCGCTGTCGCGAGCACTGATCACAAGAATGGGAGTGTGGTTGTTGAAACGGCGCAGCTCACGACAAAGGTCCAGGCCACCGAGGCCTGGGAGCATCAGGTCAAGCACCAAAAGATCAACCTGTTCCGGCTGACCACCAGTGATCAACTGAAGCGCTTCGGCACCGTCTGCACAGGTCAAGACTTCATAGCCTTCTGATCGAAGAGCCTCTCCAACGGTCTCTCGAATGCTGTCGTCGTCTTCGACCACCAGCAGGCGGCTGGTGGCAACGGCGGCCGCAGGAAGAGTTGTCACGTCCGACCTAATTCAGACCAGCTTCATTTTGCCTCTCAAACGGGCTGACGTCGATCAACCGCCTGGTTTGACTCAGAAAAACTCGTCAAAGTTGTCGAAGTCGACAGCCTTGAAATTGCCGCTTTCCACCTGTTCCATCAATCGTTCGAGCTGAGCGAACAACGCTCCACCGGTCAGCAATGAGAGCAGAAGGGCAACCAGCAAGGCGACACCAGACGAGAAGCCGAAGATCTGCAGGCAGCAGCCGATGAACAGCGTGACACCGATCAGGGTGCCCGAGTAACTGAGGGTGATCTCAGCGGTGGCGAGAGGCAGCAGGGGAAGCCGATCCTGCTTCCAACCATCCAATTTGTTCTGAACCTGACGACCAAACGTCAAGCCACAGAGCACCCCCATCAGAAGGCCGACGCCCGCCATCAGGTAGGGCGGTTGGGGCAATGTGATCATCTGCAGCAGCTGCTCCAGCTCCTGGGCACTGATCTCCTCGGGCATTGACCCCATTGGCATTGAGCGTGGACCCTAGCGACGTCTCCTCAAGGTTCCCAAGTTTGTGAACCCAAAAAGGTGAGCTCTACAAATTCGCTGGCCTGATGGTCATCGCTGCTCAGATCCAAACGGAATCCGCCAAAGTCCACCCCCTGGATGGATTCGAGAGCTTTGGCAAGGGAGGCACGGGTTGGCGCATCTCCAGCCCGCTCAAGCGCTTCGGTGATCATTCGAGCGGCCAAATACCCCTCAAGGCTTGTGAAACCGAAGCGGGCCTCAACGTCATGACGTTGCAAGCACCGCTGATAGTCAGCAACAACGGGTATCCAGCGGTTCCAGGGAAAGGGCACCACCTGAGTCACACCGATCCCGTTGGATTCGCCCACCGGCATGGCTCGCTGCAGGGCTTTTGTACCCACAAACGAAACATTCATGATTTGGGCGCGGTTTCCGCTTTGCCGCAAAGCAGTCGACAGCGCTGCAGAACTGACATACGCAGAAATGATCAGAACCCCGTTGGGGTTCACCTGCTTCAGCTCACGAAGAGCATCACCCACCTGATCTGAGTTGCGCGCAACAGTCGTGGTCAAGACTGGTTTGAGGCCGTGTTGTCGAAGAGCGATCAGCGCCCCTTCCAAACCGTCTTGGCCAAAAGCATCGTTCTGATAAACGATGGCGATCCGATGCTGCGCATCGCGCACCAGCTCATTCACCATCGCTGCGATTTCACGGCGATAACTGGCACGCAGGTTGAAGACCATGCGCAGATCAGCCCGGCGCAACAGGCTGGCACCGGTCATCGGTGCTACGAGCGGAACGGCAGCCGACTCGATCAAGGGCAGAACAACTTTTGTGGTTGGCGTTCCGACGTAGCCAAAGAGGGCAAGAAGATCAGAACGCTTTAGCAACTGACGCGTATTGGCGAGAGTCTGCTCAGGCTCGTATTGATCATCAAGGCTGACCAGTTCGATGCGTCGGCCGTGGATCCCTCCATCGCGGTTCACGGCATCAAACCAAGCCTTGGCACCACGCCGATACTCCAGGCCCAGCTGCGCTGAAGGGCCGCTCAGCGGGAGGGACTGCCCCAACACCAGAGGAGCAGTTGTGGACTCGGCGGAGGCCGGAAGAAAACCACCAAAGCTTCCCAGCCACAGGCTGCAAGCGAGAGTGAGCCCAGCGCCCTGGCCCAGATGCCTCCAAGGAAACAAAAGCACTGGAACGTCCTCGCCGTTGTTTCAATTCTGCTCGCCGGCCTGCTGGCCTTCTCCGGAGTCAACCAACTGGATGTTGGCCGTGTTCCGAGTCGCGATGCACTGCGGCTTTCCTCCTCCTCAAGGGCACTGACCACGGATCGACAGCGCATCGCCAGCGATGGATGGAGTTCGATGCGCGGGGAAATGCTCTCGAAGCAAGAGACAGTCACCGATCTCAAATCGCTTGAGGATGCGGATTATCACGTTCAGGTTGGGACTTATGCCACCAGCACCTATGACCTTGATCTGAGCATCCCAAGTTATTCATCCAATGGATATGTGTGGATGAGATGGGGAGAGGAGCTACAGCGTTATCTCGAAGAAAAGAATCAAACCATCGAAGAAGGAATCACCCTCGTCAACGGACTTCTATCCGATGCAGATCCAGTTCTCACCCCCTTGTCAAAGGAACCTGTGCTTGAAGAAAGCGGTTCGTACTACCAATTATTCAGCTATATCGGACGCTTCTACATCGATAAAGCCAACTTCAGACATTTCCCCTTCGTCACCGTAAGCCTCCCGCTCGTCTTGGAAATGGAAGATGTCAACGGAAATCTTGACTATCCACACTTTCGTTTCGAGCCAGACATTCAGAACAGCGGAATGGGGCTATTCGCAGAAATTATTGGCTGGCTTAATCGAGGCTGGTCAAGTGCGGAATACAGGCATAATTATGCAACCAATTTTGGCCTTGGCGGCAGCTTAGATGATTACAGCCTTATCATATTCGATATCTCATTTGGAACATCCTCTTGGTCTGCGTTTTGGAGATTAATGCTGCCACTCATCGTGGTAATGGCCATGGTTTTACTGGTTTTCAAAGTTCGCGCAGACGAACAAGATGCCAGAGCAGGAATTCCAGTAACTGTTTTGCTAACCCTGGTGTTCCTCCAACAAACATACCGAGAGGAATTACCAGACCTTCCTTACCTCACCTTTCTCGATCAAGTTTACGTACTGGCTTATGTTGTGACTTTGCTGGCTTTCATTCTCGTCATATTTATTGGACGTCGCTACAGTGAACTTGAAGAGATGCCTGATGGAATCGACAAAGACATCCGTGAACACCAGCTTCAGCGTCTAGATGAAATCTGGCCTTTAACTGTTGTGATATTCAGTTCAATCAGCGTTTTCTGCTGCTGGATCACGCTGCCGCCAGGGGGTTAAGGCTGCGGAGGAATCCTCCGGCAATGCGTCGTGGGCCAAAGGTGCGACCCAGCAAGCCCAGCAAGGCACGCACATCATCGGTGTGGAGACGATCGTCTCGAATCAGGGTCATCAGCAGGCGACGCCGCAGATCAGCACCATTGCGACTGAGCAGCAATCGCAGCCCAGCCCCAGCAACAGGGATCAGCTCCCGCCCTGGAGTCGGCGCGTCATCACCCACCACTGCCAGGAGATTTTCCAGTCGATCGAGTTGCAAACGTCCCTCGGCATCGAAGATCACCTCAAGCAGCTTTTCCCGCATTTCATGGGTGTCGCCAGCCAGAAGGCGCTTGGCCACGTAGGGATAGGCCACAGCAATGATGCGGAATTCGGGATCGAGCCGAAGCGCAAGACCTTCCTGGCTCACCACCGCTCGAATGATCAGGGCAAAGCGAGCCGGAACCCGGAAGGGGTAGTCGAACATCAGCTCCGAGAAACGGTCTGTGATCGCCTTGAAATTGAACGAGCCAACTGAATCGCCGAGGCTTCCCCCAAGCACCTCCTCGAGAGCCGGCACGATCGGGGCCAGATCAGCGGAAGGGCTTAGAAAGCCAAGCTGCTGGAAGTCCAGAGCCAGGCCCATGAAATCGCGGTTGATCAGGTGAACAACGGCGCCGGTGAGGGTGAGACGGTCGCTGTCGCTGATGGAATCCATCATGCCGAAGTCGACGTAGCCGACATGGCCAAGGTCACCGGTGCGACCGGGCAGGGCAAAGAGGTTGCCTGGATGGGGGTCGGCGTGGAAGTAACCAAACTCCAGCAGTTGCTGCAACCCACAGATCACACCGGTGCGGATCAGGGCAGAAGGATCCAGCTGCAGATTGCGAAGTTCCGTGCTGTCGCGCATCTTGGCGCCATCAATCCACGTGGTGGTGAGCACCCGCGTGGAGCTGAGCAACCGTTCCACCCGGGGGACGTACACCGCCTCGTTGTCGGCAAACAACGCCGCGAAACGTTCGGCATTCCGAGCTTCAAGGCTGTAGTCGATCTCCTCGAACAGGCTGCGACCGAATTCATCGATGATTCCGCCCAACCCGAAACCGAGATTGAGCGGAAGTAAGGGTGCCGTGAGCACCGCGATCATCCGGATCAGGACAAGATCACGGCGGAGGATGAAGGTGAGATTCGGCCGCTGCACCTTCACGGCGACCCAGCTCTGGCCTTGCAGACGCGCCCTGTAAACCTGACCCAAACTTGCTGCCGCAATAGGAGCGTCGGGAAAATCCTCAAACAACTCCGAAGCAGGAGCGCCCAAATCCTCCTCGATCGTGGCGAGTGCAATGGCGTGGGAAAAAGCGGGGAGATCGTCCTGAAGACGAGTCAACTCATCGAGCCAGTCCCGCCGCACCAGATCGGGACGTGTGGAGAGGGCTTGGCCCAGCTTGATGAAGCAGGGTCCAAGACCGGTCAGCGTGTTCAGGATGCGACTCGCCAGCTTGCGTTGGACGGCGGTGTCGCGGCTGCCGGCCTGGAACAACAACACCAGAACGAGTCCGGCCAGCGACCACACCACATGAACGAAGCGTGGGATCGAGACCCAGGGGCGCAGCAACAACCAGCGCAGGTCTCTGCCGGGGTCGTATCGCATCAAACAGGGGCCTGCACAGGCACAGACTTTATAGAGATCTAGCGGATCGAATGGCGTTGCTGCCCCTGCTGAGCCGAAGTCTTGGACAGCCGCTCTTCCTGCCGGCCCATGGCCGGGGAGCCGCTTTACCTGCTGAGTTGCGAAAGCTGTTGCGCCAGCGGGCGGGCCTCTGGGATCTTCCAGAGCTGCCCAGCATCGGCGGACCTCTGGAACCGGAAGGCGCTATTGGCGAGAGCCAACGGGCTGCAGCGCAGGCCATGGGTGTTGACCATTGCTGGTATGGCGTCAACGGAGCCACTGGACTGCTGCAAGCCGCCCTGCTGGCGGTGGCACGTCCGAGAGAGACCGTGCTCCTGCCACGCAACTGTCACCGAAGCGTGATCCAGGCCTGTGTTCTCGGTGATCTCAACCCATTGCTGTTTGACCTTCCTTATCAACAAGACAGGGGACATCCCGCGCCAGCGGACGGTGCCTGGATGCAGAAGGTTTTAAGCGCCTTACCTACCAAAAACACGCGAATCGCTGCAGCCCTTCTGGTGCATCCGACATACCAGGGATATGCCGAGGATCCAGCGCCCCTGATTGAGCAACTTCACAGCCTGGGCTGTCCGGTGCTGGTGGATGAAGCCCACGGAAGTCACTTCGCTGCAGGCGTGGATGACCAACTTCCGCCTAGCGCCTTGCGAGCAGGGGCAGACCTGGTGGTGCATTCACTGCAGAAATCGGCCGCTGGCCTGGCCCAAACCGCCGTGCTCTGGCTGAGAGGTCAACGGGTGGATCCAGATCGAATCCGACGCAGTCTCGGATTGCTGCAAACCACCAGCCCCAGTGCTCTGCTGCTGGCTTCCTGCGAGGCAGCCTTGCAACAGTGGCAACAGCCTCGGGGCCGCGATCGGCTTCGCCAACGCTTGACGGAGTCGCGCCAGTTGAAAACATCACTGGTGGCAGATGGCATCCCTCTGCTGGATACTCAGGATCCGCTACGTCTGGTGCTGCATACCGGCTCTGCAGGAATCAGCGGTCTGGAAGCAGATGACTGGTTCATGAGCCATGGACTGGTGGCGGAACTGCCAGAGCCAGCCACGCTCACGTTCTGCCTGGGGCTGGCCAAGCAGAGGAAACTGAGGGGTCAAATGCGCAAGCACTGGAGAGCACTGAACGACGCCCATCAGGGCAAAACGGCATTTGCGCCATTCGACCCCCCGCCGCTGCCCCTGGTAAGCCAGCCAGCCACTTCACCGTGTCAAGCCTGGAATGCACGGAGACGATTCATCCCTCTCAACGCTGCGGAGGGTGAGGTC
>ERZ802831.1447-NODE-1447-length-11659-cov-24.9601_pt1 | contig 11659 bp, 10 predicted proteins | sample MGYA00345655_ERZ802831 | MGnify/ENA primary metagenome ERZ802831 (study PRJEB30503, sample SAMEA104212376) | marine metagenome | biome: Westerlies Biome; feature: [SRF] surface water layer (ENVO:00010504) within the epipelagic zone...; material: water...
GGCGCATTTGACAATGATTTGCAGGCACTCAGAGAAATCCGCCGGTTGGTTGGCTACTTGCCGGCGCACAACACAGATAAGCCCGCTTATGCAGAGCCGATTGATGATCCAAAACGCACCGTGCCGGCTCTGGACAGCCTGATCCCGGACAGCCCCAATTTGCCCTATGACATGAATGAGCTTGTCATCAGCATTGCTGATGAAGGCCGGTTTTTTGAGATCCAGCCTGATTTTGCCAAAAATATCCTGATCGGTTTTGTGCGCATGAATGGTGCCACTGTCGGTGTTGTCGCCAATCAACCAATGGTGCTGGCAGGCTGTCTTGATATTGATTCGAGCCGCAAAGCGGCGCGTTTTGTGCGGTTTTGTGATGCTTTTAATATCCCGATTTTGACGCTTGTCGATGTGCCGGGATTCATGCCGGGCACATCACAGGAATATGGCGGCATTATCAAACATGGCGCCAAGCTGTTATTTGCCTATGCCGAAGCCACCGTGCCAAAAGTCACTTTGATTACCCGCAAAGCCTATGGCGGGGCGTATGATGTGATGAGCTCCAAACATTTGCGCGGCGATGCCAATTTTGCCTGGCCGACAGCGGAAATTGCGGTGATGGGTGCAAAGGGCGCTGTGGAGATTCTGTATCGCTCAGAACTGGGCGATGCGGAAAAAATTGCCGCCCGCACGGCCGATTATGAAGACCGGTTTGCCAACCCGTTTATTGCCGCTGAACGCGGCTTTATTGATGATGTGATTATTCCGAGTAACAGCCGCTTTCGGTTGATTCAGGCGTTTGAAAAATTACGCAAAAAACACCTGCAAAACCCACATAAAAAATTCGGCAATATCCCGCTCTAGAGGTGATGATGTTTGAAAAAATTCTAATTGCCAATCGCGGCGAAATTGCCTGTCGGATCATCCGCACAGCGCGTGCCATGGGCATTAAAACAGTCGCCGTTCACTCCGACGTTGATCGCAACGCACAGCATGTACAGCTTGCTGACGAGTCTGTCAGCCTTGGCGGCATGGCGGTGCAGGAAAGCTACCTGCAAGCCGATAAAATCATCGCAGCCTGCCAGCAGACAGGCGCCGAAGCGGTGCATCCGGGCTATGGATTTCTGTCAGAACAGGCGGCGTTTGCGACCGCGCTGGCAAAACAGAACATTGCTTTCATCGGCCCGCCGCCGACAGCGATTGCGGCGATGGGCGATAAGATCGAATCAAAAAAGCTGGCAAAGGCCGCCGGGGTCAGCACTGTGCCGGGGCATGTCGGGGTGATCAAAACCGCTGGCGAAGCGGTGAAAATTGCCAATGAAATTGGCTATCCGGTGATGATTAAGGCAAGCGCCGGCGGTGGCGGCAAAGGCATGCGGGTGGCGCATTCAGCCGCCGAAGTCGAAAGCGGCTATGCCATGGCCATGCGCGAGGCCGCGTCAAGTTTTGGCGACGACCGGGTATTTATTGAAAAATTTATCACCAGCCCGCGGCATATTGAAATTCAGGTGCTGGCTGACCAACATGGCCATTGCATCCATCTGAACGAACGCGAATGCTCGATCCAGCGGCGCAATCAAAAGGTGATCGAAGAAGCCCCATCGCCGTTTCTGGACGCCAGCACCCGCCAGGCCATGGGCGAGGAGGCCATTCGGCTGGCAATGGCGGTTGATTATTACAGTGCCGGAACGGTTGAATTTATTGTCGATGCCGAACGCAATTTCTATTTTCTGGAAATGAATACCCGCCTGCAGGTTGAACATCCGGTGACCGAGCTGATCACCGGTCTTGATCTTGTTGAAGAAATGATCCGCATCGCCGCCGGTGAACAGTTGCGGCACCAGCAAAAACACATTGGCATTAACGGCTGGGCCATCGAAAGCCGGTTATATGCCGAAGACCCCTATCGCAATTTCATGCCGGCAATTGGCCGCTTGTCGCTTTATCGTCCACCAGCAGAACAACAGCATGACGACAACAGCCTGACCCGTAACGATACCGGCGTCGCCGAGGGCGATAGCATTTCGATCTATTATGACCCGATGATTGCCAAGCTATGCAGCTGGGCAGGTGACCGCGACGCCGCCATTGCCCGCATGCGAATGGCGCTTGATGATTTCATCATGCGTGGGATCGGACATAATATTCCGTTTTTGTCAGCGGTGATGGAACATGAGCGTTTTTGTCGGGGTGATATCACCACCGCCTTTATCGATGAAGAATATAAAGACGGCTTTCAGGGCGTTACCGCCGCGCCGGACAGACAGCGTGATCTGGGGCTGATTATCGCCGCCGCGGCTGACGCCGATGCAGTGCGCCAACTGCCCCAAAATACCCGATTGACCAGCCAGCCGGCAGCTCATCCAGCAAATTGGGTGGTGCAATTTGTCGCCGAGGGGAATAGCCAGCCAGCGGCCGATGATATGCTGTGTGCAGTGCAGTCAGACGCCGCCGCGCCTGTTGAGGTCACGGTCAGCCCCTATCCGGCAGCGGCTGATACAACGTCGGATCGCTTTAGCATAGAGATTGACCGGGCAATTGATACGCCGCGGCTTGCCGCCCGCATCACCGACCACCAGCAACAGACGGAGCGGCACTATATTTGCCAGTTACATCAGGATAAAGACCGCTGGCATATCCATTACCGTGGCACCGATCTGCTGGCCTATGCCCGCCCGCCACATATCGCCGCGCTGGCGCATCACATGAAACCGGTGATCGCGCCAGACCGGTCAAATATGCTGTTATGTCCGATGCCGGGCAATCTGGTGACGGTGCTGGTGGCCCCCGGCGATGTTGTAGAGGCCGGACAAACCCTGTGTATTGTCGAAGCGATGAAAATGGAAAATGCGCTGGTCGCCGAAAAGCGCTGCCGCGTCGCGTCTATCGATGCAAAAGAAGGCGATATTCTGAGCGTTGATGCGGTGATTATGAAATTTAACGATGCAGAGACGTGACGGCTGCTAAAGCTGGTGCCGGATCAGATCATTTCATCTTTGCGATCATCGGTTTCACCAAAACGTTTCAGCACGGCCGGTTTTGTGCCTTCGTAAGCGGCTTCAATATTTGCCGCAATCTTCGCATTTTCACGTTCAAATAAGCTATTGCCCGCAACATCGCTTTCGACGATGAAGGGGCCGAAATTTTCCACCTCAATCACCCACATGGCCTGTGCCAGACCAAGTTCTTTTTTCCAATGCAATTCACGCACCTGCTTGACGCCGCGGCCAAGCAGCGCACCGGTGCCATAGCCAACCGTGGTCAGATAGATGGCACCATTCGGCACGAAATGATCGCGGTAATCCTCTGGGCTCATGCCGCCTTTGCCAATGATCAGCTTTGCCCCGGACGCCGCCAGCCAGCGGCCAATCCATTTTGAAAAGCGAAATGATGCGGTGGCGGTCACCGCACCCAACACAAAAGATCCATCATCATGCTGGGTGGCCGCCGGTGAGCAATGAAAATTGGCCGCCGACACAGCCGGCAGATCAAGTGGCAGATCAACCCCATCCTCGATCACCCGCATATAGACGCCTTCGCGCGCGGTATAGATGGTGCCATCCAGATAGACGATATCGCCAATCTGCAGCGCCGCAATGGCGTCATCTGTGGGATTAGTGCTTAGCCGGATTTTGTTTGGGCCTGTGGCCATTCGACTGTCTCCCGCCGCTGGTAATCTGTGAACCATTGGGGATCTGTGCGATACGCAACCCGCCCATCCCCATAGATACGCGCCACCGCCCGCCGTGACGACAGGCAAAAAGCATGTACACTCATCTGCATGCCGCCAGTGTGGCAATAGCCAACCTCGATATTGCAATCAATCACCATGGATTTGCCAACAAATCCCATCGCGCCCATGCCGATATTATTGCCAAGATCTTTCAGCTCGTCCTCAAGTTCAGCAATTTTCGCATCGGGGTTGCGGTCGCCAACAACCCGCAAACAGGCAGCGCGTTTACCAAGCACCATACAGGCGTCTTTTGACCCGCCAAGGCCAATGCCGATGATCGCCGGCTGACAGGCCAGCCCGCGTTTGCCAAATGCCACAAGCGAGTCGAGGAAAAATCTTTTAATCCCCTGAATCCCATCACTTGGAAACAGCATCCGGTAATCAGTGCCAAATAAACCGCCCTTATGCACAGTCACCAAATCAATCCAGTCGCCGCCCGGTTCAAAGCCATATTCAATCTCCGGGGCGCCAATCCCGACATTATTATCATGGTCGGTACGCCATAAAGGATGCACCCGGTTCGGGCGTAACGGCACCGACGAGGTGGCGCTTGCTGTGGCCCGCCGCAACGCCGCTTCAAGCGCTATCGGGCCACCATCAATGCGGGCCTCATTGCCCATTTTGACATACCAGCGCGGACAGCCGGTATCACCGCACATGGCGCGGCTGTCTTCTTTGGCGGCGGCATAATTTTCCAGCATGGCTTCAAGCACGAAACTGGACAAATCACCATCTTCTGCTGCAGCGGCTGTCTTCAGACCGGCGAGGTAATCATCAGGAATTTCAATGGCAGCTTTGCGCATCAGCGTTTCGGCGGTGGATTGCACAAGGTCAATGCCAATCATTCTGCCGCTCCTACCAAAGTTTCCGCTTCGTCCGCGCCAAGCAATGTTTCGCCGGGTTTTACGATGGTAAACTGCACCGGCGCACGGGCGACCGAGATATTTTTATCGCTGCCAGTTGCCAGAGTAAAATATGAATCCTGCATGGCCCCGGTATCAGGGTGATCCTCGCGGAAATGCGCACCACGCGAATTTTCCCGCGATAATGCCGATTGTGCGATGACCCGCGACATATCGACAAGACTGCGCAAATTCAGCCAGTCATGCCATGACAGATTAAACGCCAGATTATCCGCGGCAACACCGGTCGACGACAACGCATCATCAATTTCGTCAATCCGTTGCAGGCCACGTTGCAGGCCATCTGCATCGCGCATCACACCGACATCTTCCCACATTACATCAAGCAGCTTGTCGCGCAACGCCGTCACATCCCCCGGCTTTTGGGCAAATGGCGCGGTGGCACGTGCCATTTCTTCATCAAGCACGGTTTCATCCGGATCATGCAGCGCCTGCATCTTCAGGCAATCTTGCCCCATCACATCGCCAGCGACACCGCCATATACCGTTGAATTCGCCACGCCATTGCCACCAAGCCGGTTTGAGCCATGTGCGCCGCCAGCATCCTCGCCAGCCACATATAGCCCGGGCAAAGCGGTACGGGTGTCGGTATCGACAACAACGCCGCCCATCAGATAATGCGCTGTCGGCACAACCTCGACCAGACCAGCCGCCAGATCAAAGCCGCTATCGGCACAACGTTTGACCATGCCCTTGAATTTTTCGGCAACCAATTGCGGGCCAAGATGCGCCATTGAAATATACACCCCGCCATGTGGTGAGGTGCGTCCCTGCCGCATTTCTTCGTAAATGGCACGGCTGACAATATCGCGTGTCGCACGCTCGCCGCCGGCATCATAATCAAACATAAACCGCTGTTGGTCACCATTCATCAGATGACCGCCTGCACCGCGCAGGCCTTCCTCGAGAACCGTGCCGGTCATTTTTGTGCCGGCACCGGCCAACAAGCCAGTGGGGTGAAACTGCACCATTTCCATATCGCGCAAGGCAAGCCCACGGCGCATCGCCATCGCCAGCCCATCCATGCTCTTATCGCCCGACGGGGTGTGGTATTTATACATGGTCGGGCCGCCACCGGTCGCCATCAGCACGGTTTTGGCACGCACCAAACGAAATTTTCCGCTGCGCATATCGATAAACAGCACCCCGGCCAGCGCCGAACCATCACGCGACGGGATCAAACCAACAGCACGGTGTTCCTGCAATCTTTCAACCGGCCGCGATAATACCTGTTCCATCAGCCGGCTGATAATCTCAATGCCGGTCAGATCACCTTTATGCGCGGTGCGGTCAAATGTCTGGCCGGCAAAGGCTTTTTGATGCAGCGTGCCATCCGGGTTGCGATCGAAAAAACAGCCAATCTCGTTTTCCAGCTCATGGATGCGAGTCACCGCAGTTTTGCATAATTTCCAGGCCATATCCTGATCAGGCAGCCATTTGCCGCCAATCACCGTATCCATGAAATGCCGTTCAACAGAATCACCCGGCGCCAGCGCCACATTATAGCCGCCCTGCACCATGCGGGTGCAACCGCATTTGCCAATCAGACCTTTGACAGCAATGGTGACTTTTGCATGTGGCGCGGCTTTTTGCGCATGCAGCGCGGCAAACAGACCGGCACCGCCGCTGCCCAAAATCAAAATATCTGTGTCATGACGTTCAGGTGAAAATTGCATCGGTTACATCGCCTGCAGAAAAAAACTTGTTGAAATAAAAAATGCCAGCGCCACGGCGGTTGCGGCATAGGTTTTTTGCCGCGGACTCCATGGCAGAAACTCCAGCGCCATCAATCGCAGTCCGCCAAACATATGAACCGCCAGCAAAAACACCAAGCCAAATTCGGCGCATTTGACAATCAGCAGATCGGTAAAGGCCAAAAACCCGTCAAGCTGTGCCGGATCCGTCAATGCCAATGCCAACATGTAAAAATGTATCGGCAAAAACAAAGCCAGTCCAATTCCCGATAAACGGTGCAGCAAAAAAGCATACCACAGGCTGTGACTGCGATGCGGACGAATCATGCCCCGGCTCCTGCAAATGTGACCGCCCATACTGCCCGTCCACCAAGCCCCAGCAGCAAAGCGCACAGGCTCCAGCTTAGCCCGGCAAGCATCACGCCTTTCACGCCAAGCCATTCATAGAGGATGACGCGTATGCCAATCGCCGCATGCACCGACACCGCCAATACAAAACTGCCATAAAATAAAAACCATGCCAGCGATCCCTGCGTCCGGGCCAGAATTTCAGCAACGCTCAGCCCCCCCTGAACGGCATAAATCATCACCGCCAAATGACCAATTGTCAGCGGCGCCATAATCAGCGCGGTCAGGCGTTGCGCCATATAAAGCCGCAGCGTCAGCATCTATTTCCCCCAGCTGAAAACGGACTTTGCCGTGGCCCGTTTCAACCCGGAAATTGACACGGTCGGATTCAACTCGTTTGGACAATAACGCGCACAGCTTTGCTGCGCATGGCAGTTGTGACACCCGCCTTCGGCAGACACCGCCTTTAACCGTTCTGCCTGGCCGGCATCGCGGCTGTCATTGAGCAGGCTCCAAGACCGGTTTAACGCGGCCGGGCCAAGATAATCCGGGTTCGCCGCAACCACATCACAGGCCGCATAACACACCGCACAATTGATACATTCAATCGCCTCACTCGCCGCCACACGCATCGGGTCTTGCGGGTCGATTGGTGCCATCGGGTCATGCCGCGTCTGGCTTGGTTCAAACACCGCATCAGCCGCCACCCATTTGTCAAAAAACGGGTCCATATCAACCGCCAGATCCTTAATCACCGGCAGGTTGCGTAATGGCGCGATTTGCAGATGGTTATCTTCGGCGACTTTCTGCACATGCGTCCGGCAGGTCCAGCGCGGCGCCCCATTCACCATCATCGCGCATGACCCGCACATCCCCACACGACAGGCAAAGCGATAGGATAATGTCGGGTCACACTGTTGCTGCACCCAGGCTACCACGTCCAGAATCGTCTGATTGTCACGGCGCGGCACTGCAAATTGTTGAAAATGACCATCGCCATCTTGCTCGCGCCAGATTGACACGTCTAAAAATTGGTCAGAACCAGACACCTTGTCACCTTTAATTGGTTGAAGTTGAGAGTATAGATAAAATTTATCTAACAAAAAGAAAATAATTCTTACTTTTTGTGTAAGTTTTTATTATCTTTTAGCCCGTAGTTGGTCTATCCATCAGCAGTTTTGACCGTAAGTTGGTGAACAGACAGCGGGGGCTTGTCGTGTCTATCCGTCATTTACGCACCTTGTTGGCCATTCGTGATCATGGGTCTTTTAGTGCCGCTGGTGACGCTATCTTGATCACCCATGCGGCGGTGAGCCAGCAGATCAAAGCGCTTGAGGCGCGCTGGAATGTGACGCTTTTTGACCGGCGTCCGCGCAGCCCGCAGCTCACCCCATTGGGGCATGCCTTCGCGGCAAAAGCCGAAGCGGTGGTGCGCGCCTATGATAACATGCTTGCCGAAATTATTGATGGCGCCGGATTTGATGACGATATCGGGCTTGGCGCGGTGCCGACAACATTGACCGGGCTGGTGCCGCTGGCGGTGTCACATCTCAAAAATAATTTCAGCCAGCTTCATGTGGTGATCCAGCCGGGGCTGTCGACAGCCTTGCTGCAGCAGATAGAGCGGCGGCAGATTGATGCCGCGATCATCACCCGCCCGGATATTTTACCGCGCGGCTTTCGCTTCCGCGACATCGCCACCGAGCCGCTAGAGCTTTTGGCACCGCCGCAAACATCTAGCGAGGATCCGCTATTTTTGCTCACCCATTATCCATTTATCCGGTTTGACCGGAATGCGATTGTCGGGCAGATGGTCGAAGCGTGGCTGCAGGATCGCAATATCGCTGTGCAGGATAATATGGAGCTTGAAGACCTTGAGGCCATTTCCAGCATGGTCATGGCCAATCTTGGCGTATCGATCGTGCCGCAAAGATGTGTGCGTAATATGAACCCGTTGCCGATCAGACATATCAGCCTCGGGCCGGACTCGCCCAGTCGCCAGCTTGGGCTGGCCTATCGCGGCGATAGCAGCAAATTACATGTCATTGAGACGGTGTATAAAACCCTGCTTGGGGCTGTTGCCAATGGCCGCTTTTCCGACAGATTTGAATCACTGTAGCTGTGATCACCTGACAAGGAAACATGTAATCAGCCTCTGCCAGGCCGGGTTATGATCTGTTTGGCTGGGCAAATTCGTCGCGTATTGCGGTGCTGTTTGCCCCCAGATCAGGCACCGCGCCAAGCGGCGCCATCACGCCATTCACCACCGCCCCGGGCGCCAGAATCTGTAATTCACCGCCAGTGGTACGCACCGTCACAAACCGGTTTTGCGGATGCGCGGCAAAATCATCCATCGTGTTCAGCCGGCCAAAAGCAATTTGCGCTGTCTGCAACATCACCGCCAGCTGATCGATCGGATGCGCGGCAAACACCTTATTAAGAATATCGTCAAGCGCGGCGCGGTTCTCCACCCGCTTCACATTTGAGCTGAATTTCGGATTTTCCGGCAAATCTGGCTGTTGCAACACATCACTGCAAAGACGCTGCCATTCACGCTCGTTTTGGATCGACAACAACAGCTGGCGGCCATCGCCACAGCGATAGGCACCATAGGGCGCAATCGTTGGGTGATGCAAGCCCGGGCGGCGGATGTCGCGGCCGCCATACTGGCTTTGGATATAGGGCACATTCATCCAGTCGGCCAGGGCATGGAACAGCGAGACTTCGATGCCGCGCCCTTTGCCGGTGCGGCTTCGCGCATAGAGGGCTTGCAGAATCGCCTGATGCGCTGTCATGCCGGCGGCGATATCGCAAATCGACACACCGACCCGGCCGGGCTGTTCAGGGGCGCCGGTAATCTCGGCCAGCCCAACCTCGGCCTGTACCAGAAAATCATAGGCTTTCATCTGTTGAAACGGGCCGTTTGAACCATAGCCGCTGATATCGCAGGTGATCAGACCGGGGTCGGCAGCGCGCAATTCAGCACTCGACAGCCCCAGCCTTTCAAGCGCCCCGGGCATCAGATTCTGTATAAAAATATCGGCTTTGCTGATCATGTTTTTGAGAATCTGCAGATCATCAGCCTGTTTCAGATTGAGCGCCACGGATTCCTTGCCACGATTAAGCCAGACAAAATATGAACTCTGCCCTTTGGCATCGGCATCATAGCCCCGCGCAAAATCACCCTCGGGGCGTTCAACCTTGATCACCCGTGCGCCCGCATCAGCCAGCCGGCCAGCCGCATATGGCGCTGCCACCGCCTGTTCCAGTGAAATCACCAACAGCCCCTGAAGATCATTCGCACCCGTGATCACTGTCATTTTTCTCTCCTCAGATTCATCTTGCCTGATCCAAAAACCTGTCGGCTTACGCCAGCGATTCAAAATCCTGTTTGATCCGTTCGGCGCGCTTGATCACCGGCAGATCGATCATCGCCCCATCCAGCTTGACCGCTGACTGGCTGTCCGCCACCGCCGCCAAAACCGACAAGGCCCAGTCATAATCCGCCTGACTTGGCTGAAACACCGATTGCGCCGGCGCCACCTGCCGCGGGTGGATCAGCAATTTGCCACCAAACCCCAAATCACGCGCACGCCGCGCCTCGGCCGACACAATCGCCGGGTCATCAAACGATACTGTCACCCCATCCAATGGCGGTGCCGCACCGGCCAACCGCGACTGCAACACCAGCTGGCTGCGCACAAAAAGCAGATTTTCCCACGCATCAGAGGCACCAATATCAAGCGAGAAATCAAGATGCCCAAAGGCGCATAACGGCACATTCGGATGACCCAATAATGCAGCAACAGCATCCAGCCCGCGGGCGGTTTCAATAATCGGCAGAACCGGCATATCCGCACCGACGCCATCACGCACCCGGTCAAGGTCGGCCGGGCTCTCGGCCTTTGGCAACACCACCATACTGGCCGGGCTGGATCTTACCGCGTCAAGATCAGCTGCGAATGAAAATGAGTCCGGCGTGTTCACCCGCACCGCGATCGGCACCGGCATTGCCGCGCAATTTGCCAGATGCGCACGCGCCGCTGGCTTGTCGCCCTCAGCCACCGCATCTTCAAGATCGATAATCACCATATCGGCACCGCTGGCGGCTGCCTTTGGCACAATATCGGCGCGATGACCGGGTACAAATAAGGGTAATTTAGGAGGGGTTGTAAAAATCATATTATTTTTCTCAAAAGATCACATTAATTAGAGCGTAACCTCGGCAGTCATCGTCACGGTACCATTCGCCGCCCTGACGCAACAACCAAGCTGGCCAGCCTCAATTGGGTCTGCATCCACCATAATCGGATCGCCGCAAACCAGCGGGCTGACCCCACGATAGGCCATTTTCTGCGGCTGTTTGCCATTAATCTGGCAGGCCAGATTAAGCATCAATGTTGCCTGCAACGGGCCATGAACCAACAGCCCGGCATGTCCCTCACGCTGCGTCGAATAGGGCAAATCATAGTGAATCCGGTGGCCGTTAAAGGTCAGCGCGGAATAGCGAAACAACATCACCGGGTCAGCATTCACCTGCCAACGATGCGCTGGTGCGGCTGGCGTGGTGGGTGCCGCGGGCGGTGATGCCGGGGTAACGATCTCGCGATACACAACATCATGTCGTTCGCGCAGGACAAGTGTATCGGCAACGTGAAATTCATGCATGACCGCAATAAAGCAGAGATTACCGCTGCGCCCGGATTTAAATGTAATATCGTCGATCCGGCTGGTTTTGCGCACCGCGTCACCAATCGCAAACTGGCCATGAAATTCTACCCAGCCACCAGCCCACATACGCCGCTCATAGGGGATTTCCGGCAAAAACCCACCCAGCTTTGGATGGCCGTCTGCGCCCAGTTGATCGGCGGCAACCACATCCGGGGCCAGACACCAAAACAAGCCGGGCGGTACCGGCTGATCAGCAAAGCAATGCGGTGCCAAACTCTGTTTAAAATGCTCAACCA
>ERZ802831.1451-NODE-1451-length-11636-cov-24.586_pt1 | contig 11636 bp, 13 predicted proteins | sample MGYA00345655_ERZ802831 | MGnify/ENA primary metagenome ERZ802831 (study PRJEB30503, sample SAMEA104212376) | marine metagenome | biome: Westerlies Biome; feature: [SRF] surface water layer (ENVO:00010504) within the epipelagic zone...; material: water...
CTCACCGCCAATGCCTCAGGATCCTGATGCAGCGGCTCGTTACTGCCGCTAATCATGTAGAGGTTAGTTAAATCGACCTCCGGCAAAGAAGCGGCAACGCTCTCGTAGTAGCCATCAAGGGGGTGGAACTGCCACTGATCCGCAGGTACCGAATCGAGGCCCATGGCGGAGAACATTTCACTGTAGTGACCCAGCATCTCGCGCCATGACGGGTCCGTAAATGGGGCGCCCAACGCAACATGGTCATTTTTTTTACCGAGGCCCACCAGTGCGACCTGTAATGCGCAGGTGAGCACCTGATTCTCCTGATGATCAACCTGCTGCTTTGGCGTGAGGCTGGACAAGTCGTGATGCAGTGAGCAGTCGTCACCCGCCATCGCATACAACGTCGACGCGGACTGCTCAGGTATGAAGCTTCCCACTTTCATGTTCTGGTCCCTGAATTGATATTTGTTATTGTCGCGGGGCTATTTAAACATTTGTCAGACTTAGTTGGGTCAGCCAGACGTCAAAACTTTACCTCTTTCTGTCCTCGGCAGAGAAGCGCTTATCGCCGGAAAACAGATCTGCCGTCTGCCCCACCGTAGCCGTAGCACCGTCGAGATCCACCGGCGCGATCAGGCTGCTATCGTCATAGCGCGTGCTACCGACCCGCGTTGAAACAGGGTGATAAGAGATCTCCAGCGCCGGCAGTTCATCAGATGATTCCGCGCCATTGAGCCAGGAATTCAAGTCATGCGCGTCCAACAACACGGGCTGTCTATGGTGAATCTCAGTCAGTGCTTCGCTAGCGCTCTGGGTGACCACCGCGCATCCGACACCGGACTGATACACACCCGCCATATAAAATAGGCGCCCGCCGCGATGGTGGTACCAAGGCTGTTTTTTTGACCCAACACGCTGCCACTCATACCAACCATCCGTAAGCAAGGCACAGCGCGCGAGATCACGAAAAAGGGGTTTGGCGTCCAATGTCTCAAACCGCGCATTGGTAACAAAACGACTTGCCTTGGACCCGCCCATAGGAATACCCCAATGAACTGACGCATGATCACCGCTGTCCGTTTGAATCAGCACTTGGGACTGCGGGGCGATATTGAAACGGTCCGCACTTTGCAGTCCCAGCTCTGCAATAGCGGGCTTATTGGATACCGAGAGCGTATAGCGCCCGCACATTCTCAGACAGCCAGCCCAGCGGCTTTTGAGGCCATCGCACCCAATATGCGCTCATCTGCCGCCGCCAACTGCAGTTGCTCCTTGAGCGCGGTGAAGCCGCCTCCGGCAATCGTATCCATCTGCAATCCGGCAGCATGATTTTCCGCTAATCTCGGCGTCAACTCCTGCTCAAAGCGAGCCTCGAACTCAGACAGCAATGGCAACACCTCTTTTTCAGAGAAGCCTGAGCTCAAACACCTGAGCGAGTCGGCCAACTGGTCAGCAACCCGAAAGCAGGTATTCATGCCCATGCTGCGCGCAGGGTGCATCGCGTGGCGGGCATCGCCAATCAGTACCAATGCCCCCTCTCCTCGATAGGGCTCGCTTTGCTGAGAGACCGGTGGGTAAATCGCGCCAAACGTCAGCGAATCAAATGACACCCCCGGACACCACTCGGTCAGGCGCCTGTGCAAGGACTCCTCCGGCTCTGTCTTCCAGAAACCGATATCCTCCGGCGACACAGGAAAACCGACCTTGGTTCTCCCGCCGGTTCGCGGAATCAGCGAAACCATGCGCTCCTGCGCGAGGTAGACGTCCAGCGTTCGCTCATCTGAAACGCCCTGTTGACGACCATATAAGACGGCGATCGGGTACTGGTAACGGTGGCGATCAAGACCCATTTTAAGCCGACTGCGAACCGTCGATGCGGTCCCGTCGGCGGCCACCAGCATCGTACACGTGGCCGACCCCGACTGTTCAGTTGCCTGCCAGTCGACACACCAATTCCCCGCCGCTCGCGTTAACGACCAGTCAGATAGACCGGCGATGTTCACAGCCCCTGCTTGCTCCGCGGTAGCGAGCAAAATATCGCCAATCTTCTCGTGGTTAAGGAACAGGAATGCGCCCGCGCAGTCCTCACCTTGAGGCACTGGCACGGTGACAATATGAGCGCCCTCCGCATCAAACCATCGCGTTCCCGCTCGCCGCTCAGCACCCGCCTCTAGCAACTGATCCATTAAACCCCAGCGGGACAGCACGGACTGCATTGCCGGCTGTATGTGATCACCTCTGGCGGTATCCAATGGCCCGGAACGACGGTCCAAAAGCAGCACACTCAGACCACTGTCCTTGAGCGCCACGGCCAGAGCGCCGCCAGCGATGCCCGATCCGATGATGGCAATGTCAAAATGTCTCGCAGTCACTCACACGCCCAACTGTCTGGATTAGCGGATTCGTATCGACACCATACCGGCACGAGCCACTCAATCAAACCAGAGCCGGCAACAGCCGCATATCGGCCGGGTGATCGCGTTACTGCGATTCCCTGCTGCCGAGTGGTGGTGTAATGTCGGTCAGAATGACCAGCGGCTGACACCCAATGACCGGGGGCACACCTCTACATCAAAGATGGATCGTACTCAGCGGGCTGTTTCTGGTTTACATGGCCTCAAATGGCGTCATCTTGCATACGCTACCGCTACTGTATCCGGAATTGATGGACAGCTTTGGCTGGCAGGCGAGCGAGGTGACGCTACCCGCAACCGTGTTTTTTGTCATCGGTGCTGTCACATCACCACCCGCGGGGTGGTTGCTTGATCGTTATTCATCCCGCGCCATCATCGCTATCGGCAGCACACTCCTAACACTCGGATTACTGGCCTACTCCGCTACCAATAGCCTCTGGCAACTGGTTGCCGTCTACGCCTTACTGGGACTGGCTCTGTCTCTCTGCGGCCTAGTCTCCAACATGGTAATGCTGACGGGTTGGTTTGACTCCGGACGCGGTCGCGCCACGGGCATACTCTTGATGGCATCGAGTCTCGGCGGCGCTCTGTTTCCACTCGCTGTAGGATCAGGCATCGAACAATTTGGTTGGCGACAAACCGTGCTCCTGACAGGCGTCGGCGTCGGCTCACTGATGCTGGGCAGCGTCTGGTTGTTGCTGCGCGATGGAAGACGCGTGGTGCCCCCCTCACCAGCTCCAGGCACCTCAAAGGGTCAAGAGGGACGCGTCATCCCGCTCCTCTTAACGCGCCGCTTCGCTGCGATTGTCTTTGCCACCGGCAGCCTATGGTTCATTATCATCGCGCTGACCCAACACCAATCTATTCACCTGGCCAGAGACATCGGCCTGGCAAGATCCTCCCTGCCTTCTGTCTTTAGTCTCTTTTTTGGCTGCTCGGTGGTGGGTAAATTCTGCTTCGGACTGCTGTCTGACCGTTTCGATCTACACCGAGTCATGGCGACGGCAATACTCATGCTGGCGGTCTCACTGGTTGCACTCAGTCAGATGACGCCGGGCGCAACTGCATTACTTTACGGTTACGCCATGCTAGCCGGGCTGGGGTTCAGCGGTGCTTTTACCTGCATCCAGATTTTGATCGCAGCGCATTACAGCGGACCACTGTATGGCCGCATTTTGGCCACGGTTGTTTTGATCGATACTCTTTGTGGCGCACTCGGCACGCAGACAATTGCAGCGATCAGGGAGTCGCAGGGTGACTACACTGCCGCCTTCATCGGTATGGCGCTGCTCGCCACGCTGAGCGCAGTAATGGTACTCGGCCTGACGCGCTTGACGTCGGGGCCAGAGGCGCCTTTACAGCGCACAGACGCGCACCCATGAGACTCAGGAATCGCTGATCGACAAAACACACCGTTCATCTGACAGAAGATCGGCGACGGCATAGTGATCCGTGAACGATGACTTGTAATCGGTCATAAACGCCACACCCTCCTCCCGGATTCGGCGCCGCTGTAGTGCGCTACAAAAGCGGCGGACATCCTCCTCGCTTTCAAGGATCAGTGGCGGCACTTCGGCCGTGGAGCCGTCTGCATCCTTTGCCACCATAGTGAAGTAGCAGGTATTCGTGTGCTTACTTACCCCCTCCTGCAAATTCTCGGCGACCACCTTGATTCCCACGACGAGCGATTTTTTACCGACGTAATTGATCGACCCCATCAGCGATACCACTTCGCCCACCTCCACCGGTCGGAGAAACTGAACGTTATCGACTGAAACGGTAACGCAGTAGTTACCGGCGTGCTTGCTGGCGCAGACATAAGCCAACTTATCCATCAACGACATCAACGTACCGCCGTGCACCTTGCCACCAAAGTTGGTGTAACTCGGCACCATCAGTTCGGTGATCACGCTTCGCGAATACGCAACGGGATGCCCTTTCATACCAAAACTCCTCGATTCAGCACGCTATACGCGCCAAAACACCTCGGGGATTAGCCATCGGCTCCATCACTTCTGTGCTCAGATCAGCAAGTGCAGGGCCAAAGATGACAGAAACTGGGTTCATAGACGGTGATGTCCGCCGACAGCCATTTGTTTATATACCCTCTGGGGGTATACTGGGCTCAGCGCTTAATACCCCCACTGGGTATTTGGACGGCCGATCAGGGACAGGATGAATGAGAGACAAAACACAGCGAAAGGCGGATGCTCGACTGGCTCGCATAGAGGGCCAAATCAGGGCGGTGCGCAAGATGGTGACCGAGGATCGATACTGCATCGACGTGGTAAGGCAGGTCCAGGCCGCACGCTCTGCTCTGAGCAGCCTGGAGACACTGATTATCGATGACCATGTCGATACCTGCGTGCAACACGCCCTAGAAGCCGGCGAGACAGGCGAGCGCAGGGAAAAGGTGACCGAACTTGTCTCCATCCTCACAGGAAAGAAAAAGTGATAGCCGTGCGGTCGGCACTCATCTTGACTTTAGGCTGTATAGCGACCATGGCAGCAGTTGGTCGTCCAGTCTCCTATGTGGGCGGCTGGACCGTGATAGAGGAGTCGGATCGACAATCGAGCTCGGCCCTGGTGCACTACACCCCGGCGCCGAGCCTGTCATTAGGCATTAAAACAGAGATTAATCGCGACTCAGATTTTGCCATCCATAGCGCTCATCCCACCTTTTTAGCTAAACGGTGGTTTGGCGCGGATTATCAGGGCAATTTGTACTTCCACGGAGGTCTTGGGATTGCCTCCGGGATCAATGACAACCCGGGATCTGATCAGATGGCGATCTACGGGGGCGTGATGGCCGACTGGGAGACGCGCTCACTTTTCGTCGGCTATCGGAACCGCTATCTGGAGGCCGGCGACTATGCCAGCCAGTTCATGCAGGCATTCCGCACCGGATTCGCGCCGTATGTGGGTGCCAGTGGTGACCTTCACACTTGGCTGATGCTGGAAATTGATCATCGCCCCTCCGACCCGGACTCGGTGACCGCGACCCCCTTAGTGCGCTTTTTCAAGGGACCACTGCTGGTGGAAGCCGGCTACAACCTCACCGTCAATCAACCGCTGTTTAATTTCACCTACCGCTTTTGAGAAGGAGCGTTGCGATGAACTTACTGATAAAAACCATGGTCATGATCACAGCTCTTTGCCTCTGCCTGTTTACCAATGCGCAGGAGTACGACCACGAGGACCATGCGACACACGACATGCATGAGCATCATGATCACCAAGAGGCTGACTCAGGCCAAGCTGCTGACGCTGGGCACGGCGCTACTGATGGGCCCATCCTGACCCGCACCCAGGACATAGACTCTGCGTTAGCACAAGGCGGAGAACCCATCGTGGCAGACGTCTTGGGCGTCGTCTGTGACTTCTGCGCGCTGGCCATGAATAAGATCTTCAGCAAACGAGAGGAAGTCGCCGCGATCTACGTCGACCTCGATACCAAAGCACTCAACTTGGTGCTGGTTCCCGGCGCTTCCATGAGTGATCAGACGATTGCCGATCTTGCCGTGCAGGCGGGCTACCGGATCGCTGATGTGCGTCGCGGTGACGAGGCACTTGGCACCGCTACATGAGGGGCGATTGGCGAGACAGCATTGCACCATCACTGGCGCTTTTCGGTAGCGCCTCGACGCTACTGTGCTGCGCACTGCCCGCACTGCTCATTTCGATCGGCGCCGGCGCAGTGATGGCGGGACTCACCTCAGCAATACCGGGCATTATGTGGCTGTCAACCCACAAAGACATTCTGTTCGTCCTATCGGGCGGAATGATGGCCGCCAGCACTCTGCTGTGGTGGCAACAGCGCCATGCGCCCTGCCCTATAGACCCTATCAAAGCGGCTGCCTGTGCCCGGCTGCGCCGGCTCAATGTCTGGCTACTGTCAGGTGCCTGGGCGGCGTATCTTACCGGTCTGTTCTTCGCTTACATCTGGGTGCGCGTATTCTATTGAGAAGTTCGGCGGCCGCGGGTGTGGAGGAACAACCACAATCCCAACACCGCGGTTGCCAGCGCTAGCAATGAGAAAATCCTGAGCAGCCACGTCCCGATCGTATCCCGATCCTCGTAGCTCATGATGTGTAGCGACCATAAGAAGTCCCACCAGCGCCACGCGTCGTGGCGCACCACTGTCACTTCACCCGACATGACATCAACGTAGGCGACTCGGTCAGGATCTTCTGCTCTCCACAGTCGCCACAGCGGCAAGGGCGCGCCCCGATACTCACTGCCAGGCACGTCAGTGTCGACCCTCTCAAATCGATCAGGCTTGATCACCGTCCTTTCAGCGCCCAGTCTTAACGCTTGCTCGCCAGAGAGCGCAGCGATCGGCGCTCCCTGCTCATCCAGCCACTGTACTCCGTCATCTGTCTGCACACCGACTATGAGCTCGCCAGCAAGGCGCTCCTGAATCACGACCTTGTTGGCCGATACCAATCCGGCCTTCAACTGCGACAAGTCCAGCTGAGTCGGCAGGCTACTCCGCTTGAACTGGTGGCCGCGCACATAATCGATATCAATGAATGCGAAATACAGGCCGCTCAGGGTCCAGAGCAACAGCTGACACGACGTCACCAGCGCGACAAGACGATGCCATTGCCTCAGCCGGCGCTGCCTTCTCAGCGGATGATTGTTAGGTATCTCAGTCACTACTTATTCCTGTGGAAAGCGGTGGGTATTGGATAACAAATGCGCATGGGCAGCCCTACTTCATCAAAGTCCTGCTTGCCCAGCGGCAGGCAGCCCCGCCCTGAGGCATCAAGGCGCGCTACAACACCACAGACTAGCGCATCTAACATATCGTCCCTCGCACACTGCGCACGCGGCACTGACGCCATCAAGCTCCGGAGCAGCCGGTCAATGGTTCGAGCCGGTATATGACGAGCCAAAACAATTGTGCGCTCGCGAAACCCAGCCTCGGTCTTCTTATTGTCTTCCATCGGCACGGCCCCATTAAAGCTGCTAAAACAAAGTTCCGGATGTGTTTCCAGCCAGTCCAAGCCATCGCTGCTGGGTGAACGCAAGAGCGCCTCGGCCTCCCGGATCTTGGGCAAAAGATAAAACGCCTGCTTGCTGATGCCCTTGCCACATTGCGCCTTACTCGCGAGATTAAGCTCCTCATAAGACAGGGGTGACAGCGCCAATCTTGGCGGCACGGGAAACACGCTACTCCTGCGCTTGCCGAGTAACTGCCTCGCAGCGCGGTCGCAGGCACGAAATCCGTCGCTAGAGAGTCCTATGGGGATGTCGACACAGACGGTTGCCTGCGGCGCCAGCAGCGGCACGATCGAATCTAGGGTCGGCAGACAATCCAAAGACCAGTCCTCACCATCCCAGCCAGCGCAAACCCACCCACTCCGACACCCATCGATACCGGCAGCAATCAAAGATCGACTGACAGATGATGCGGTCACAATTGAGGTGTCATACTAGCGGCTGAGCGGCTCTGCGAGCCGGTCCTTCAGGCTTTTTCTTTACTAGGGAAATCTGAGCCGGCTCAGGACTGAAATCGCGTGACCTTGACCGGCAGCTCGGTAAACCCTCTGATGAAAAGATTGCAGGTACGCTTTGGCTCACCGACGACCTCTATGGTTTCAAAGCGCTGCAATGCTTCTTCCCATAGTATGCGCAGTTGCATCTCTGCCAATCGATTGCCCATGCAGCGGTGAATACCGGCACCGAAGGAAAGGTGGTTGCGCACACTCGGACGGTCAATCCAAAAGTCATTTGGCCGCTCAATCACCGCATCATCGTAATTGCCCGATACAAACCAGAGCACCACTTTTTCGCCTTTCGCGATTTTTTGACCATTGAGCTCTACATCACGAGTCGTGGTGCGGCGCATATGAGGTAACGGTGTCTGATAACGAATGATCTCAGAGACCATCGACGGTATGAGATCCGGATTCTGCCGCACCTTGGCCATTTCATCCGGGAACTGATTCAGGAACACCACGCCGCCCGACATAGAGTTACGGGTCGTGTCATTACCCCCCACAATCAAGAGCATGATGTTGCCCATGTAGGTCAGCGGGTCATCCACCATGTTTTCGGTATTGGGATCAGCCTGAAGCATGCGAATGAGGTCAAACGCCTCTTTACCGTCACCTTTGCGTTCGTGCCAGAGCTCAGTGAAACGCTGCAGGCACGCGGTGATGTGCTCAATGATGACCTCGCGGGTCGACCCTTCACCGGCGGTGATTCGGACGTCGGAGGTAAACATGTCTGACCATTCTGTAAGCTTATTACGCTCCTCCCATGGAAAATCAAACAGCGTGGCCAGCATTTTTGTAGTGAGGTCTCGGCTGACGAGCTTGACCCAGTCGAATGGCTCATTTTCTGGGAGCGAATCCAGCACTCCGATGGTGCGTTCGCGGATCAGCGTCTCAAACTCCTGAAGATTGCGCGGCGCCACCACGTGATGAACTGCCCGGCGCTGATCATCATGCTCCGGGGGGTCCATCGCAATGAACATCCTCAGAATCATGTCCGGTTCGGGATCGATAATCGCGATAGAGGGCTCCGAAGAAAAAGTTTCGGTATCGCGCTCGATTGCGACGATGTCCTCGTATCGGGTGACGGACCAGAAAGGGCCCGCGGGACTGTCGGGCTGATAGTGGACTGGGCATTCCTCTCGGAGTCGAGCAAAAAGCTCGTGCCAATAGTCGTACTGGAACATGCGTGGGTCGGAAACATCCAGAGCCTCGAGCGGCATCGCACGATAATCTGGTGTTGAAATACCCGCTGGCATGTTCATATTATCTGCCTTTTCAATATCTTATCTATGACTTCTTAAGCCGTTTGCACTACATTTGAAACTCAGGCAATCGCACCGTGATATTCGGCATACCCTCTGACACCATGATCTGGCACGCCAATCGAGAATTATCTGCCCGATCAGGCCTGAGCCCCAGCATCGCAATTTCTTGTGAGTCAGGCGCAGGTATATCGCCCGCGGCCTCGACAAAGCAGTGGCAGGTACCGCAAATGGCACCTCCCCCGCAGTCCGCATCAATCCCCGGCACATCGTGCTTGAGCGCAGTCTCCATCAGAGACAAACCCACATCACCGTCGACCATTCGCTCTGACCCGTCATGCTGAATAAACGTGATTACCGTCATGGACTGCTATTTCCTCTCTGTTAACTGACGCCAAGCGTTCCGCCGTACTGCATCTTGCCGGCGTGAGGCTATCACTGCCGCACTTAACCCGCTACCGCCTGCTCAGCCTCGAAAGCCTCGTGAAACGCAGCCAACATGCTCTGCTCATGGCTCTGTGCCTCTGAGGTGTCGAGCGGACGCTCCAGCTTGGCCCAGTCGATATCGCCGTCATCAGCCATCGATTCGTAGTCAAGAATACCCAGCTCCTCAAATCGAGGGCGCACCGCGTCAGTGAGCAAACCGATTCTCCTCAGATTGGGCACGACTCTTTGGAACAGCAGGTTGCGGAAAGTCGACATCACGAACCCATCCAATACTTTGCGCCGACTCTCTTCAACATCCCAGCCGAATCGACGGAAAACATCCGTCGCAACCAAGCGCTCGCGACTGATAGCACAGGCCTCAAACGCAAACAGGGCTCGCTCCTCGCGGTCTTCGTCAGTTAGTGTCTGCACGTACTCCTCAAGGTAATTCACGCCGAACGTCACATGTCGGGCCTCATCGCGCGTCACAAGGTAAACAATGTCCTTCAACACCGGATCGGGCGTAGTCTCACGCGTCGTATTAAACGCCGACAATGCCAACCCTTCGATCACAATCTGCATGCCAATGAATTTCAGGTCCCACCGCGGGTCCGTCAGGATTTTGTCGATGATGCTGTTGAGGTGGGTGTTGATCGGATACATCAATCCAATACGCTTCTGGATGTATTGATTAAAGACCTCAACGTGTCGCGCCTCGTCAAATGTCTGAGACGCGGCATACAGTTTCGCATTGAAGGTTGGCGCGCAGGAACACAATTGACTGGCTACCAACAACGCTCCCTGCTCCCCATGAAGAAATTGAGAGAGAGACCAGGCATTCATATGCAGCCAGAATTCATCTTTCTCCTTATCGGATAGCGCAAGATACGGCGGGTAATCGTGCAGATTCATCAACTCGGCCTGACGCTCTTCTTCGGGCCATGGTTGATCCCAGTTGATGTCCATCTGCGGATCCCAGTTAAGCTGCTTACCGAGCTCATACAGTTTTTTGATGCGGTCATCCTGCACTGAGTAGTCCCAGTTATAAGAGCCGGTAAGTGGCGTCTGGAAGATCTGCGCGACGTGATCCACATCCGCGCTTGTCAACACATCCTCTAACTCCGGGTAGTCGCTCGGGTAATCAGCGTTGGGGAACTGCTGAATTTTCCGGGGAGTTTTCTCACTCCATTCAATTTTCATTGCTCATTATCCTTTCAGCTTTTCACCATCTTCTGTCGGGACAGACAGCGACTCAAGGTGCTACCTTGCCAAATAAAGGTCATTTATGGCCAAATGAGCCATGGAATCTTCCATACCCAGCCAATATCTCTTGGTGCTCGTGGCGCTCGCGGTGGAGCGAGGCTGTGCCCCCGCAGAGCTCTTCCACAACACCAGCTTGAACCTCAACGAACTCAGTAGCCCGGGATCACGCATCGACGAAGCCGAGGCAGAACAGGTCATCTCCAACGCGCTGGCGGCAACGGGTGACCCCTCCCTAGGATTGACCGTGGGACAACTGCTGAATATGGGCGCCCACGCAGTCGTTGGGCAAACCTTCCTCGCTTGCGCCGATCTCATGGAAGTGCTGGATACGATTGTTCGCTATGGGCCGCTACTGACCGGTCGGCAAGCACAGATCGATCACTATAAAGATCTCGAAGCGGGACGCGTCGGTCTGACTCTGAGCGTGGCATGGCCATCCCCTTCGATACGCTTTTCCCACGAAGCCATATTTTCCGCGGCCCAGAAGACACTCACCGATCTGCTACAAACACCTACGGTGGATGTCGAAGTATCGTTACCGTACGACAGCCCGCAGGACACAACCGCTTTTACGGAGATTTTCGGAAATAACGTCCGCTTCAATGCCGAGAAAGCGAGCCTGAGTGTACCTGAGGCGCTGATAAAGAAACCCCTGCCAACATCAAATCCAATACTGAGAGCCCTTTATGACGCAGAATGTGGGCGGCTTCTGGCGGACCTGTCAGAGAACGCAAGCTGCGCAGAGCGGACGTTGGCGGCACTCGACAAGCTGGAAGGCCAGT
>ERZ802831.1454-NODE-1454-length-11625-cov-21.3768_pt1 | contig 11625 bp, 18 predicted proteins | sample MGYA00345655_ERZ802831 | MGnify/ENA primary metagenome ERZ802831 (study PRJEB30503, sample SAMEA104212376) | marine metagenome | biome: Westerlies Biome; feature: [SRF] surface water layer (ENVO:00010504) within the epipelagic zone...; material: water...
ACATGCTCGATGCCCTGATCTGCGCCTGGATCGGCATCGAACACCTCGAAGGCCGCACCACCGGGCTTGGTGATGCCACTGCTGCCATCTGGGTGCCGGCAAAGCTGATGGAGTGAGCAGACTATGGAGACAAAGCGGCAGCTCCTCTCCGCCACCACCCAAAAACCATGATCAGCGCACTGCTCAACATCCTCTGGGTTGTGCTCGGAGGGTTCGTGATGGCCCTGGGCTGGTGGCTGGCGGGCCTGCTGTGCGCAATCACGATCATCGGGCTGCCCTGGGCACGCTCCTGCTTTGTAATCGGAAGATTTTCGCTCTGGCCGTTCGGGCAGGAAGCTGTGAACCGCAGAGACCTGAGCGGCCGGGGAGATCTGGGCACCGGTCCGCTGGGGTTGCTCGGCAACGTGCTCTGGTTTCTGGTGGCGGGCTGGTGGCTGGCGATCGGCCACCTCAGCTCCGCCCTGGCCTGCTTCATCACCATCGTGGGCATTCCCTTCGGGATCCAGCACATGAAGCTGGCCTTGATCGCCCTGGCGCCGGTGGGGATGACGGTGGTGCCGGCAACTGGATCACGGTGAGCAGCCCCTAGGGCTTTTTCTCTGAGGAAGCGTGGAACTCTCAGACGCATCACCACCGATCCACAAGCAGAGTTGAGAGCGCAGGTTGCGAACGTCCAAAAAAAAGGAGGGGCCCTAATCCCTCCTCGCAAGACGCATTGCCCCCCTTCTCCAAGAGGGAACTCCACCAATGTGATGGAAGAAATACCTACGCGTCGTCACCATCACGACAAAACGACTCTGATGTGAGGCAACCAAGAACTTCGAGGACTCCCTCGGTCCTCCAGCGATGTCGGTGAGAGGTCAGCCCGTCTACGACAGGAACGGAGTGACCTCTCATATTGCTCGCTTCCGACACCCCTTCAGGATGGATCAGGGGTCATGCCGTAGGCCGTTGCCGGCGTAGGGCGAAGTGTCGGGCCTTTCAAGCTGCTGGGGCCAAGGTTCCAGGAGATGGCGCCGGATCGAGGGCAAGCCCATGGATGGTGCGAAAACTTGTGGAGCAGTGGCTTGAAAAGTCAGGCGACTTCTCGATTGTGCTGCGGTGGAGTGTCGGCTGTCATCAGCGCCTCCGATCTCGATGAACACACTGTCAACGCGCCGCCAGCACTTGGCTACCAGCCTTAACGCTCATTGCCTCCACCCCTGAAACCGGCGAAAGTCAGAACGGCGTGCCTGAAGAAACAGCAGTCAGCGCAGATGTGGCCTTCGCCATTGGCGCCACGACTGACGCCGACCGACTGGTCAAGCCAATCCCTGTTGACTCAGCAAAGTCTCAGAAGCAAATCACCCATTCGGGGGAGGAAATCGTCTGGGGTTCCAGCGACATTGATTGCAGAACTTCATCCACTAATGGCTACAGAACAGAAGCACTACGTACGCCCATCATTTTCCAAGGGCGTCACAAAGCTAGGGATTTCAATTCTGCAGACAGCAAAGCAGCCTGAAAGAGCATTTCAACACGGCCGATATTTTGGAATTCCAGCCAATACCAAACTGGCAAAAGACACTTTTGAGAGGGCTCTGGCCACCCCAGAAGTGAAGAACCTACTGGCCAACCGGCCTTCACAAACATGGCCAGATCTTGAGCAAATGGCTGCCATGCCCAAAGGGAGTCTTGGATGGTGCGTGCATCGCCGATTGGAGAAGCTTGGGATCTCTTTTTTAGTTGATCAGTCTCAGGTGCCCGAATCCCAAACGGATGAAGAGTTCGTCATAACGAGAGGTACGCGTCTGCACGAAATTCACCACACGATTCTTGGTCTACCGATCACAGTGGCCGGCGAAGCTGCTGCGACGGCGTTTTATGCAAGCACTGGCTCAAGCCCCTTTCATATCGGAATTCTTTCATCTTGGATGCTGCGTGGTGCCTACGAACCAGGTGAGCGCAGGCTGATCTGGGATGCAATCGGTTTCGGCATTGCAATTGGCCAGGAGGTTCCTGAACTGTTCTCGCCTCGCTGGGAAGAAGGCTGGGAAAGGCCGATCACCGATTGGCAGGATGAACTGGGACTCAGTGAGCTCCTGAAAACCTCTCCATTCCAGGATGAATTTGCAAACATCTATGGATTAAACCTCAAATGATTGAGGTCTGAAGATGCGGGCTCTGCCGTGTGGTGGGCCATGGGAGAGGACATCAATCCTCAACAGGCCCTCTGGCAGATCCCGCCCACGACCATTGCCAGCCTCAAGCACCACCATGGCCTGCGCGCTGGCGGTTCCAGCCAACCCCACCGCCGACCCACAGCTCTCCACCTTCCCTTGCCAAACCCTCTGGTGAGATTCAAGGGCGCCTCAGGCATCGACACCGCCAGGGGAGACCACAACCCCCCGGTGGTATGGCCCTGGCCCCCAGTTACGGCGCTTTTCGCGATAGGCGCCATGAAATCAAACTCATCCAAATCACCAACACCAGCAGTGCCAGCATCGAAGGGCTTTAAAAACAGAGCAACACCAATCTGGTTGAAAGATGGTTGAGACGAATCCAGCAGGATCCAGATCAACAAGCGACCAGAGATTCCGCCAAGCGTGGACGGACCCAGCCGAGTTTTCGCTCGATGTCTTGAATCATCAAGCCGGCCAAATCCTTGCCTGTAGCCGTTTCAATGCCCTCCAAACCAGGGCTTGAATTCACCTCCAATAGCAGAGGGCCTCGCTCGGAGCGAATGATGTCAACTCCGGCGACATCCAAGCCGAGGGCACGGGTCGCTGACACTGCCAATTTGCGTTCTTCCGGGCGGATGCGCACGGCCTGGGCCGATCCACCTTGATGAATGTTGGAGCGAAAATCTCCGGCCGCAGCCGTGCGTTCAATCGCGGACACAACTTTGCCGCCGATCACGAAACAACGCAGATCTTTTCCACCTGCTTCCTTGATGAATTCCTGCACCAGAAGGTTGGCGTTCAGGCTTTTCATGGCGTTGATCACACTTTCCGCCGCTTTCTGAGTCTCAGCCAACACAACACCACGCCCCTGGGCCCCCTCCAACAACTTGAGGATCAACGGGGCACCACCCACCATCTTGATCAGGTCTTTGGTGTCGAGAGGTGAGCTGGCAAAGCCGGTCACCGGCATGTTCAGGCCGTGCCGCACAAACAACTGGGAGGCCAGAAGCTTGTCGCGCGAGCGCTTGATCGGTTCTGCGGCATTGAGCACGTGGATGCCCATCGCCTCGAACTGCCGTGTGATCGCACAGCCGTAGAAGGTGACACTGGGGCGAATCCGCGGAATCACCGCATCGATGCGCTCCAGCACATTGCCTCCCCGGTAATGCATCTCAGGGTTCTGTGGATCCAAGCGCATGTAGCACTGCTTGACATTGAGGAACTCCATGCGATGGCCCCGTTCCTCGCCGGCCTCCAGAAGACGGCGATTGCTGTAGAGCTCCGGGTCCGAGGCCAGCAGGGCAATGCGCAGACCATGGCGCTCCGTGCGCAGAGGGGCGTACATCGCCTCGAGCTCGTCCTGGCGGAGATCACCGAGTTGGTGGCTGCCCTCGGGATCCACCAACACACGGCCCACCATGGCTTCACGGCCGAGAAGCATGCGGTAGCCCATTGCATCGCGGTTGGTGAGGGTCAGCTCAATCGGCCAGCTCTCTTCACCGAGCACCAGCTGTTCACGAATCACGTAACGGGTTTCGGTGATGCCACTGGTGTTGCGCACACCGCGCTGTTCGAGCACAGGCGACTCATGGCGGATCACCACGGAACGGTCGTTTTGAAGCGGATGCACTTCAAAACTGATCCACCGGGCTTCATCGCGCTGAAACGGCACGATGTTGAAGGCATGCAAGGAGGATGTTGCTGCGCCGGAGTCAACCCTTGCCTTGATTGCCGGCAGACCAAGCCCTGGCAGAGAGCACCACTCCTCACTGCCGACAATGATTTTTTTGGTCAAGGCCGCGAACGGTCCTTATCGAAAGACACAAAATCTTAAGTGGCGTTGAGGTCTTCATTGCAGCTGACAGACCCTCAATCCAACGGATTGATAGCGGCACGCGTCCTGCATTCCGGCTATCAACCCACAAGATCTCGACGATGACGATGGCCAGGCTTTGCCGCAGCTCAGCTGTGATGACGCTGTTGATCGCCCTGCTGGCGGGGATCCCCGCGCCTGCCAAAGCCGCCACCCCCTGTGAACTCGCGCCCGGATCACCCGCAACGGTGCCGGAGATCAAGCCGGGATTCCTGAAGGGCTATCTCGAGAAGGAGGCGATGGCCAATGCCCTGGCCCTGCTGGAGGGTCCACCGCGTCCGGGCAGCGCCGCTGCAGCCCTGGATCAAGCCAAGGCAAACGCCAGCTTTGCGCTGCGCGACTCGCCCCGCTGGACGCTCGCCGCCAGAGATGCCGATCTGCAGTTCCCGGAAGCGGCCATCAGCTTCTCCTGCTCTTTGGGCGTACCGATCAATGCAACGGACACGCCCAGACTGCTGCTGCTGATGCGCCGCAGCATGACGGACCTGGGGCTCGCCACCTACCCCGCCAAGAACCGCTACCAGCGCCAGCGCCCGTTCATGGTCAACAACCAACCCATCTGCACGCCTGCGGATGAACAGGGCTTACGCGGCGACGGCTCCTATCCCTCGGGCCACACTGCGGTGGGCTGGGGGTGGGGATTGATCCTGAGCACGATCGCGCCGGAACGCAGCGACGAACTGATTGCCAGAGGCCGGGCGTTCGGTGAAAGCCGCAGCATCTGCAACGTGCACTGGTACAGCGATGTGCAGGCCGGTGAGTTGATGGCCTCGGCGACCACCGCCAGGCTTCACGCTGATCCTGTCTTCCAGGCTGATCTCCAGGCAGCACGCCAGGAAGTGGAGGCGCTCAGAGCCAGGCAGGCCCAGCCCAATGGCGACTGCACCCTGGAGGAGGCAGCCTTGGCGAATCGTCCCTAGGGGAAGGCAAACGCGCGCACCATGGGGCCAGGGGCGTCTTGTTCGTCAGGCGAACTTGCGGGGATAAGGGGTGGTCCCGGCCAGTTCAACGTTGATCTCACGGCAGATGTTCAACAAAGCGCCGGTCCCCATGTCGGGGCCGTTGGGGCCATCGATGAAGGCCTGGAATTCAACGTCGCTGATGCCATCACGCACTTCCCAGATGCAGAAGGCAGGTCCTTCAAGACCTGTGGGGTTGAAGCAATGGTTGTAGAAGCCAGCTTCAAGATTGCGGGTCACGGCGTCGTCCCAGCCACCACCGGGGGCCAGGGCCTTTTGAACGGTCTCAAACCATTTCTTTGAGGTTCCGGCACGGAATTCGTGCTGAACATGAAAAAAGCGGGATGACATTGGTTGATAAGGGATGGGGATGAATGGGAAAGCGGTGAATCAACCAGCGATGGTGACGCCTTCCTTGGTCACGATCTCGACCACCTTGGCCATGTCGTGAAGATCCTTTTCGTTGGCCTTCAGACTCTTGAACACGGATTCGACACCGCCAGGCTGACCAACCATCACGTAGCGGCAGAAGTCGCCATTGGGTGTGGGAGCGTGAACGACACCAGCCTTGACCTGATAGCAACCACCCGTTCCCACAACGGTGGTCTCACCATTGATGTTGAGGTTGAGCTCCCCCTCCAGCACGAGATAGGTTTCATCCCAGGCGTGGGTGTGAGGGGGCTGGCCCACCCCACCAGGTGTTGCGAATTCGGCAACGCTGTATTTTCAGTCGGTTTGCTCAGTGGTGAGCCGCAATGTGATGGAGTCTCCCAGCACATTGCACACTTCTGGTTCCTGGTTCAGCGGGCCGGGCATGTTGGTAGAAACAAAGCCTTTTGTTTTTAGAGGATTCGCTCGTTCTGCGCTGTACTGCACCGAACACAAGAATCACCATCACAATGCCCGCCCTGGTCTTCAGCCCTGGTGAGCCATCGGCCTGTCGCTGATCAATCCCTCAACGGCCAGCCAGTGCCCAAGCCGGTGTGTTGGCGCAGAGTCGCAGTGATTCTTGTCGGCGAAACATCTGCACGTTTCAAGTGATTCATCAGCGAGGAAGGCAGCGCGGTGTGCAGTGCCGCAAAGGATGATGATCACAAGCCACGGCATCACGCACACGATGAAGCGCATTGCACTGGGGATGAGTTGGGCACTCCTCATCGGCGGGTTGAACAACATCACGGTGAGCAGTGCCGCAAAGGCCATGGCCGCCGAGCCCTGGGTGAACTGCCTTTACAACAACAAAAGCATCGCCTGCCGGCGCACCTTTCTCTGCACCGGTGCCCCCTGCAACCGTTTCAAACTGGAGTGGAAAGACGGCATCCACGACACTTACACACGGGTCAGAGACGGCGCTGCACGCAATGTGGGCTTCTACAAAGACACACGGGGAGGGGAATGGATGCTGAGGGGCTATGCCGGCAGCTTCGGGCTTGTCAATCAAACCAACGGGAACACCATCATCGTTGGCATGACCCTGAAAGAATGCCGCAACAGTTCTGCCCTGGGCGATCTCTGCGGAGCGACGTAAGTACAAAACAATGGGTCAGGGTTGCCAAGGCTCAGCCCACCTGGTCCCAGCAACAACCAGTGCACCCTCGGCCCGTGAAAACGGCCATGGTGTCTTGTCAACTGACCTGCCATTCACCACCGGATGTTGTCGATCTTGGGGAAGCAAGCAACCGGCATGTATGGCTGCCTTGAACAACACTGAACCCTTGAGGAATCAAAAGCAGAGACACCTGGTGCGGCACGACAGCGTCTTTACAGTCGATGCAAACGTCACGCAGCCCATGGCCAAGCTTGCAGAACTCAAGCTCAAACGTGTTCAACAGCTGAATACGGCCGACAGCTCATTCATGATCCGCAAGCACAAAGACGTGCTCAATTGGATGATGCGAACATTTGGGCTAGACACCTACGCGTTGACCTGGGCACAGTTCTTCAAGGGCGTGGGGCTTGGAGCCCTGGCCATGTGGCTGTTGCTGCGATGAAACAACTGATCGGTGAACGCTGATGAAGGCGAACGTGCCACTGCTGGCAGCAGTTCTCAGCTGCGCGGTCTTCGGGACAGCGGTCTGCAAGTCCGCCGTCAACCCAGTGCTGGTGTCGCAAACCCAGCAGCAACGCAGTGATCGCGTTGTGGGCGATTGGTCATCCTCCTCGGGTGCCGACATCACTCTTGCCTACACGGGCAAGGCCGAGAGTCTCTGGATCCAGGTCTTCCCCAAACCGGGCCGCGCCGATCCACGTGTGGATTACACAGCCCGGTGGTCGAGCAACGACCTCTTCACCTACACGGATCGGAGTGGGTCCACCATTGAAGGCCGCGTTTCAGCGACCGGAACCATGATTGAGCTCAGAGGAGCCGATGGCTGGAGTGGAACCTGGCGACGCAGACGCTGATCCACAACCGAACGATCGTGCCAACAGGGAGAGGGGCCCTAGACCAGAACTGAAGGAGTCACCTCGATCGTGCTGCTTAAGGTGAGGCTGGCATGAAAAATTTCAAACACCGTATCGATGCGCTGCGCTTCAAATTTAGAGATCTCCAATGTCACAGCGAGGTGATCAAGAAAGCGTCGTTCCTCTGGTTCAAAAGGGCCATCGGAACGCATCAGTTCTGAGGCCATCGCATAGGCCGTCATGCACTGCGCTTTGGTGAGACACTTTGCCGCTTCAAGCATCATTTGATGAGCCCCGACAGAGCGCCGTAACTCCAGGAGTTCATCCAACAGAGCAATCATTTCGCCATCAGCCATCCGACAAAAAGGCTCGCGATAATCCAAGGCATGGCGAAAGGCCCGCGTGCCCGCTTTTGTGAAATGACTGTCCCAGGACACAGCTGCAAACCCCACAGCTGCAAATGCCGTCAGAGAATCCATAACCAGGTGATGGAGAACTTTCGTTATGACCTCAGCTCAAGAACCGTTGTTGTGGCAGCCACTACAAGCATGAAGACTTAAGTGATTATGCCTATCGATCGCAAGTCTCTCAATCACAGCCAACGGTATCCCTGTCATCGGGTGGAGCGCTGATTCCGCTTCAATTGCAACCAAATCGCTTTCTCCAGCGCAGTCAGCTTTGGCGCTGCCTCATTCAGCACGGAAGTGGCACGACTTTTTGCGGTGTGGATGTACTGCGTCGTGCGGTCAAGCTTGTCGAAAGACATAGCCAAAAACGAATGCTCCCCTCAGTCGTAGTCACGATCTACTTGCAGCCGATGTGTCCACGATGACCGAATGGATGATCAACACGGCTGGCTCAAGCCTTGGATGACTGTTGAGCAGTGGCCCGCAGCTCATGCGCGAGCAAATCCTTCGCCAAGAGGGTGAGAGCAACACCCATCAGCGCAAGAGCTGAACCCTGATTGCCGTCAGACGCAACAGCTACATTCCGGGAAAGCTCCAGATGTTTTTCCCAAGAGAAATGCATCCAGCCCAGTCGTCAGAGTACTTTATAAACCCATCAGCACTTCCGATGTGCGTGATCAGCCGCACACAGAAACCTTCCGTAATGACAGCAATGTATTGAGCTGACCATGTTTTCATGCCATTGGTTGCAAACACTACGTTTTTAATTTGCTGCATCCAAAGTTCTGGATTACGTTCCGCATGCAAAGCCACAAGCCAATGGAACCGATCGCGTTGACTCTGGGCCAGAAATTTGAAATCGAAAAATTCTCACGCGAAATTGACAACTCCGACGATCTGCAGGCATTGCGCAGTATCGCTAAAGACCTTTTAGTTGCCTGGAAACAGCAGCAAGCCGCCTCAGCCTGGGCTCTGCGTCAGCGCCAGGGTCTCTAAAATTCTGTTCACACCATTCCGATTTCTTCGTTTCTCAGAACATTGAACAACAATCAAATGGTCACCACAATCTCGATGGAAATTGATGCCTTGCGTCTACTTCACCGTGCTGTGGCAGAAGCTTACGCAAACTGGCCCGGCGGCGATCCCAACGAGCAAGCCTGCCTGCTCAACATGAAAACCCAGCTGTATGCAGCCTTGATGGATCATCTCCTCGAATGCGGTTCGATCTGAAAGATTTCAAAAGCAGCACCGGGTTGAAACCAGGCTCCCACGGCAGATGTTGGAAACCTGTCCATGGGCAAATCAATCAAACATTGCCAGTTTGAAGGCTGACCTGGAGAACAGACGTGGCCTCAGAACTCGTGGTGATCACTGGCGCAGGAGCCGGGATTGGTCAGGCACTGGCCCGTGCTTTTTCTGCAGAGGGACATCCCTGCATGCTGATCTCCAGGCACCAGGAGGCTGATCCGCAACTCTCAGACAGGCCGGTTCTTTACCACCAGCTGGATGTCAGCGATGCTGGTGCGCTTGCGGATGCAATCACGGCTGCAGAACGCCAGTACGGGCCGACAGGTTGCCTGATTAACAACGCTGGAATGATCCACATCGGCGGAATCGAGAGCTTGAGATTGGATCAGATTGCAGAAGAGATCAACACAATGATCACCGGGGTGATCAATGGCATTCACCACGTGTTGCCGGGAATGCGTGAACGCAGGAGTGGCACGATCATCAACATCAGCTCGATTGGTGATCGCAAGCCAGCAGCTGGTGCACCTGTGTATCACGCCTGCAAACATGCCGTGCGCTCACTCGGTGAAAGCATGAACATGTCAGAGGCAGAGCACAATGTGCGAGTGATGAATGTAGCTCCCGGTTTGATTCAAACCAACATTCATCAGAGCATGGGAATCAGCTTCGAGACGTACTGCGAGATGCTCGGTAACCCCACTTTTATCACCCCAGACGAGCTCGCGAAGATCGTGCTGTTCTGTTGGCATCAACCAGCACACATCTGCATCCGTGATATTGCAGTGATGCCCACCGACTGCGCCTTTTAGAACCGTCTATCGATGCAGGGGACGCTGGAACCATCCAACTAACAGGCTGCTACGGAGAATCATCGCGCCTGCGCAACCTTGCCCCATCCCACGACTGAGCAGAAAGGATGGTCCTCAGCTGGTGCAGCACCGCTTGCTTGGTTTCGTTCCAAGCAAGTGGATTGATGGCGATCAGATATTCATGCTGCACTCCAGTTCCTCTGATGCGGGACGCCACGATCACCAGATCGTCGTAACCAAGCGGGAAAAAAGCATCCGGCGATGAACCGAGAATGCCTTCCGAAACGAACAAAAGGAAATCAAACAACACCGGGTTGAAATATTCCTCGTCTGCGCGCAGATCACCGCAGGCAACCATCTGCTCCCTGGTTTGCGGCGTGTAGGTCACAAACGAAAAACAAAGTGGGTGACCCGTGGCTTGCAGGTACAAACCCCTGAACCGTTGACGACCCATCAGGAAGCATCTCCATTCATGGATGATCGCTTCGAAAAAATCGTAAAAGAGCAGGCGTTCATTAGGTTGTCAGTGATTAGCGAACCGTTGGCGTGCGAACGAACAAGCGCTTGATGGCCTTCCTGGCCGGTCTGCTGAGCGTCATCATTCTCTCCGGTGTTCCTCTGCGCGCCGCTTCACCGTCATCGGTCTTACAGCCCCTGGGTCTGCGCCACGCGAGTTCCCTTCCGGTGATTCCCCTTGAGGATCAGCCGTTTTATCCCGACTTAGTGCAACGTGCTGAGCTTTGGCGGCATACCCCCCTGGGACAGGTGGTGGGTAATTCACCCCAAGAGACCCTGCTCAACTTCTATGCGGTGATGGCCGATGTCGGCCTTCTGATCGAAAGTGTTGAAACCTCCCATCGCAATGACCCCGGGCTGTTCTGGAACCGCCAGGCCCGGGCCGAAATCGAAGAGGTGGAGGTGCTCTTCAATGCGGCGGTGGACGCTCTCGATGGCACGTCCTTTGCGCTGGGCGTTCGTCCTTACCTCAAAGACGAAGCAGCCATTCAGTTGAAGCATGTCCTTGATTTCATCTTCAACAGCAGCCGGCAGATCATCTCCATCCCAGACGCCAAGGCCATGAAGGCGCTCAATGACGGGCGCTCCAAAGACACCCAGTCGTGGACGCTGCCGGGATCTTCAATCGTTCTCACCAGTGAGCTGGCTGACAAACCGATCAACAGCGATTTTCTGTTCTCGGCCTCCACCGTGGCGAATGTGGCTGCCATGTATGAACAGGTGAAGCAGCAGGTTGCTGATCTCGATGATCAGACGTTCTTCACCCGAAACTTCTACCAGGATTTTGTCCACACCCCTGGCCGACTGTTTCCGCCCAAGTGGTATCTGAATCTGCCGGCTGGTGCACGCGCAGGCCTGGAGGCGGAGGTGCTGTTCGGGCAAACCCTGTTCCGGCTGGTGCTCTCGATCGTCACCATCGCGCTGCTCCTGCTGCTGATCACGCGTCTTGCCCGCTTGCTGATCCGCTCGTACAAGACAAGATCGAATGATGAGCGACTGATCTGGACCCTCGATTCCCTGGCCTGGAAGCGGGTGGTGTTGGTGTTGCCGATGGTGATGGCGACCAAAGCGGTTGAGGTGTTCATCGACCTCTACCTCAACTTCACTGGCACAGCTCTCGTGGTGCTCACCGTGCTATTCGAAGCGGCCTATTTCAACCTGTTCGTCCTGCTCGTGTTTCTGTTTCTCGAAGCGGTGGGACGAACCCTCTCTGCAGGCCCGGTGCGGCTCTCCGGGGCTGAGGAC
>ERZ802831.1460-NODE-1460-length-11603-cov-16.413_pt1 | contig 11603 bp, 8 predicted proteins | sample MGYA00345655_ERZ802831 | MGnify/ENA primary metagenome ERZ802831 (study PRJEB30503, sample SAMEA104212376) | marine metagenome | biome: Westerlies Biome; feature: [SRF] surface water layer (ENVO:00010504) within the epipelagic zone...; material: water...
ATTGACAGGAGGTTTACCAACGTTAGTGGTATTTGATAATTGTAATTTTTTATCTATTGCCTCAGCTTTAATAGCAAATGCTTCATTGCCATCAATATCTTCAAATACACCTTTAGAAAAAGAAACAAACCCATCTTCTCCAGTATAAGCCTCAGAGAGTCATTGCCTCACAAATTCGGACCCATAGCACAAACCAGAACCCAGACCAGAATCCACAAAAACCTCTTAAAGACATTGTCTATACCGAAAGTGCTGTATGTATCCCACTTTATCAAGCCCCGTCCAACCGCATAGGACCAACCCCATCTTTTGAGGATGCTACACTTGAAATAATATACACCTTACGAAAACAGCACCTAAGCCATGGCGGGCAAATCAGTTTTCCTGGTGGGCGCCTTGACCCGAATGAAAAATCTGAACAAGCGGTGGCTAGAGAGATAGAAGAAGAACTATCCATCAAAGCTGAAACGGTTGAGCTCATTGGAGAACTCCCAACCTTTTATTTACATCATAGTAAACACAAGATAACTCCCTTTATCGCATGGCTACATGATATAGAAAGTATGAATGCATGCCCCAATGAGGTGGATGAAATCATTCGAGTACCCCATGAGCAGCTGCTGGACATAAAACGAATAAAAATGGAACAATGGACCCTTCGTAATCAAATCTACAACGTACCCTTTTACTATATACACCGTGTCCCTCTGTGGGGAGCTACCGCTATGATTACAGCAGAATGGTTACGCTTTTATCAAACACTGATTGCGAATAAGAACGGTTAGGAAGACCTAACTAACTAATTCTGCAGCTTGCTTACCCAGTCCAGTACTCAATGCGACCCCCATCCCACTCAACCCTACCGCCCAAACCATATTTTGGGACGGTTCAGCTCTGATAATTGGGTTTTTTTCAGGAGTGAAACCCATAATACCCGACCACTCATATTCTACCCCGTCAGGATCAATCCCTAACACCTCGTTCATATACCCAAATAAGAAAGATTTGATCTCTTTGTTAATACCAAATTGAGTGGTGTTTTCACCGGAAACATCCACATGCCTAGCTCCCCCCAACAACAAACGATGTGCCCCAACATTTCGAAAATAAATGTATCCCTGGTGAGCATGAAAGGTTCCTTGCCATGGCTGAGAATCTAAAACTTTAGTCAGCAGCACCAAACCTCGCCCAGGGCTCACCGAAATATCTTTGTCCAGTGACGTAGAAAACGCATTAGTTGCCAGAATGACGGATGAGCAATGAACCTGTTGACTCTGATGGCTAGGATCTTCTACTGTTAAAGATACGCCATTCGCTTTTTTCGATACATCTACTAAACTCTGCCCCCAAGCCAAGCGTATCCCCATCTGCTCACACAATTGTGCAAATCCAGACCATGCCTTTGCGGGTTGAAGTTGTCCCTCTCTCGGCATAGAAATAGCTGAGTAGTCATTGATAGTTGTTGGTTTGTACCAATGATCTAGACCAGTCCTGTTTTTTAAAGCTGTGTTACAATGAGCCAAATGAGTCAACACCCTCTCAAATTCTGCCTCATCAGTAAATAGTTCGTGCCCACCCAAAGGTTCATACCCAATGGCTACATCACCCAGAATACTTCTTAGCAAGGATAAACCCTGCCAACGTTCATGCATTCGATCCCATACGCGCTCCGCCCGTTCTAACTGGCTGTCTGCGATAAATTCCCCTATTGTACCAATGCAAGCAAAGCCTGCATTCCTAGTACTCGCCCCCAATGGAGGAAGGTGACGATCAATAAGAGCAATTTTGGCGGTTGGATGCTTTTTAGCTAAATGATAGGCTGCTGATAGACCTGTAAATCCTGCTCCAACTACTACAAAATCATAGTTTTTTTCCAATGGTTTGTACGCCAGATAACTGGTTAATGCTTGATCCCAACCCAACTCTCTTTCCCAGTATGACCACTGAGCATAGCTAGGGCGGTGAACGGATTTTTGCACACTCATTATATTACCTCAGGCTTATTCTATCTCAGCTTCACCTGAACCGCCAATAGCTAATGATACCATTAAGGGCATTGCCGTTTCAAAAAAACCAGGATCTACATTGTATTTTGGATGATGCCAAACATAGGTTGAATCACTTTCTTGAGCCCCACTGCCGACGAAGAAAAAAGCACCTGGAAAAAATTGCTGATAAAACGAAAAATCCTCTCCTGCCATGATAGGACGTTCCATTTCTACGACCTTATCAGATGTAAATAAGCTCTGTGCATGATTAAGTACTTGTTTCGCTGCCCGCTCATCATTGATTACAGCAGGGTATCCTTTGTTAATTGTCAAGGAAATTTCAGCACTATGGGCTTGAGCAATACCCGCACAAAGTTGGTGCATTCGCTGCTCAATACGCTTGGCCGTAGCGCTAGAAAAGCTTCGTATGGTTCCCCATAATTGAAGCTTTTCCGGAATTATATTGTGGGCCGTACCTCCCTCAATTCTGCCAATCGTTACCACTGCCGATTCTGTTGGATCAACGCTTCGACTTACAATAGTCTGAAAGGCGGAGATACATTCAGCCGCAATTACCACTGGATCAATGGCTTCATGAGGGCGCGCCGCATGTCCACCAACCCCGTGAATAGTCACGTGAAACTCATCCGGAGCTGCCATTAATTCCCCAGGGCGGGTGGCAATGGTTCCCACTTTATGCGATGGAGAGGTGTGCAGACCGAATATCTGCTGAATGGGATACTTTTGTAACCATCCTGTCTCACAAAGCAAACGCCCACCTCCTGGCAATGTTTCTTCACCAGGTTGGAAAATTAACAACACCTTTCCCGATATATGGGAGGTATGTTTCGCCAATACTCGCGCGACTCCTAATAAATTAGCGGTATGCGCATCATGACCGCAACAGTGGGCTATCCCTGGTCGTGTTGAAAAAAAATCAGCTTTAGCTTCGCCCTCCTCCTGTATGGGCAGCGCGTCGATATCTGCCCTCAAAGCAACTACTCTGTCCGACGCAATGTCGCCCTCAATTATTGCTACACACCCTGTGTCCAACGGTCTTTCAACAACCAAACCTAGCTGCGTTAATTGCTGCTCAATATAGTTGGTTGTTTCAAATTCCTGATAACTTAGTTCGGGAAAACGATGCAGATATTCCCTTTCTTCATTGGCCTGTTTTAGATAAGGAGTACACCACTGTTGAATGTTCATCGGGTAGTTGATATAGGAGTTGATTGGGCTGAAACTTTCGTACGAGTTCTTCGTATGTTCTTGTACACTTATAATGTAGGAAAACTATGCGTTCATTTTCTTGGGAAATCTTTGTTGGGGCTATTCTGCTATTTTTTGTGGCTATACTAGTGAGCAACGAAAAAGAGGCAGAAGAAAGGCGTGATCGACGAGAAACTCGACCTTCGATTACATTGGAAAAAAGTATTGCCAATACCATTGAGAAATCGATACAAGCCGCTAATGAAGCTGTAGATGTGGCTAGTGAGGCTGTAGAAGCAAGTAGCAAAGCCGCGGCGACATCAACCCGTGAGGCAGGACAGGATGGAACGAAGAATGTTGTCACTGGGACTCAAAACCTAGAATCGAAAATTGAGCAAAAAGCCAGGGAAATAGAGCAGAAAATTAAAGAGAACACAACGGGTCGACTTTCCCCATCGCAGGCTCTTCAAACAATGCCTAATCAATCTAAGACAGGCACCCCGGATTCACCATCAATGTCGGAAGCGCGATTGGGTCAATGGATCGAATCATCTCCTGGAATATATACCTATTCCTCGGTACTCGCACTTAATAAAAAGGAATCCCTTAGTATCGATATTCCTTTTGGTAGCTTAGAATTTAGTAGTGAGGCTAGTGGAAGTAAGGAGAAACCTCTTCTTATTTTGACGGCTTCTGGAAAAATCCAGGACGCAAACTGGCTACAAAACCAACTGAGTATTATTGACTCAAGTACGGATAGTGGGGTGAGGGTATTTGTGAGTAAATCGGGAAACAATACGTCTAATTTTCAACTCCAAGCAAGACTGATCATTCCCGAAGAAACCAACGTGAATGCCAAAACACAGAGCGGACATATTGAATTATCAAACATAGCCGGTAAGCATTCCTTGAACACAAAAGGTGGGCATGTTGAAGTCATGGATGTAAAAGGATCCTTAGAAGTCACATCTGGGGGTGGGCACATTGATGTGTTGGACATGGAAGGAGACTTAGAACTATTTACCGAAGGAGGCCATATTACCCTAGAGAATGTATCTGGCAATATTAAGGCCACTACAAATGGGGGGCATATAGATTTAGATGAGTTAGAAGGGAGTGTATGGGCGCTGACAAAAGGAGGGAATATCACTGTATCTATCGCACAGGCAGGTGAGCGTATCACCTTGATCACCGAAGCAGGTAATATTCGTTTATCAAGCTCGGAAACTAAGCCCTATTTTTGCACAATGAATGCTAATGCAGGGATAGATTTCGGTAATTCAGCCATTGCTGGAAATCTTTTTGGTGCATTTACAGGTTTTTTATTTCCACAAGAAAAACTAGATGACTATGCTAGTGATTTACAAAACTTATTTAACACCATGGATTTAACTGCTCTTGAAAATCCTACCTACGGTAGTTATGGAGTTTTACCGTTGATTAACCTATCTGCAGAACTTGGCACTATAACGACTGAATTTGAGTGATCTAGGATGACAAAAGTTGATCCTTTTGTAACCGAAGATGGGTCTTCTACCCTCTTTTCCAAACAGTATAACCAGTACTATCACAATCCTAACGGAGCCTTATCAGAGAGTCAAACGGTATTCATTGAGCGCCTGAATATTCAGGAACATCTGAAGGTACATAATGGGCAACTTAGGATTTTTGAAATGGGTTTTGGCACAGGGCTCAATTTCTTATTGGCCGCCCAAGCGTTTTTGACGACTTACCCCCATCTATTGGATAAAGATGCCGCTGAATTGCATTTTTATTCGGTCGAAGCCTACCCCATTTCTGCGGAAATTGCGGCAACGTTTCAGTATCCCATCGTTTGGCAAAAAAACACGATGACTAATTGGATTTCAAACAGTCTGAAAGGACTTAAGAAGGGCTGGAATCATCATGAACCAGAGGAGGATATTCCCATTTTCTTACATTTGTATTGGGGTAATATTCAAGAGATCACCGAACTAGACCCTCGGAATCAACGTATCGATTTCTACTTTCACGATCCTTTTTCCATTCAACAGAATCCAGAGTGTTGGGAACCAAGTATTTTTGAGCGTTACAAGAAATGGGGACATACTCAAGCGAAAGTAAGTACTTATGCTGCTGCCACTCAAATTCGTGCAGCCATGATCGTTTCTGGCTGGCACGTGTACAAAGCCTCCGGAGCCCTTGGAAAAAGGGAAATGACTATAGCTAGTTTGGAAGAACTGCCCAATGCAGTTCTCCAAGATCAGCAGTTAAAAGCCTGTGATAACCAACGCTTAACCGAGCGTTGGAATGCAAGAGAATGGGTGTAATAGGGTACTAACTCAACGAAATAAACCGCAATGCTTTAACGCCATCCATACCTTGGATGTTTTGCGTTTCTTCTTGGCTTAGCTTACGGTCGACGGCTACTGCAGTAATCGCATTTGACCCTTTTGATGCACGCCCTAAACTGAGCGCACCAATATTGATAGATTCCTTCGCCAAAGCACCACTTACCGAAGCCAACATACCTGGTTTGTCCTCATTTTGATAAAGTAACAGGTCTCCTTCCAAACGCATTTCCAATCCATAACCATCTATGTCTACCACTCGATAATCTCCATCACCAAACAGAGTAGCGGAAATACTTTTGTACTCTTCATTCTTAGGCATTCGAATAGTGATCAAGTCTGAGAAGGTTTTCGTTTTGTTGGAAGTTACTTCCTTAATCTCGAAACCACGTTCGTCCGCGTAAACACGAGCGTTAATTAAATTAATGGAGTCATCGACATACTCACTAATAATTCCCTTAAGAATACCATCTGTAAGTACATCGGCGTATTTGGTGCAGTCCCCAGCGTATTCAAATTCTAATTCGCTGGTTTGTTCTGGTGATAATTGTACCATAGCCTTACCTAGTTTCTCTGCTAGTATTAGATATGGTTGGACCTCTTTGTTAGTTAAGAGTGCAATTGATTTACCGTTTATGCTACCTTTGTAGTTGGTATTCTCCAACGCATCTGCCATCTGAGCAGCTATTTGTTCCGCTACTTTTTCCTGAGCTTCCTCAGTAGATGCTCCCAAATGTGGTGTACAAATGACCTTTGGATGAGCTAACATCTGATAAATTTCTTCGGTAGGTGGTTCAGTAGAATACACATCCAAGGCAACCCCTCCTAATACTCCCTCATCCAATAATTGAGCTAAGTCAGCTTCCTCGTAAATTCCACCACGAGCACAGTTAACTAAGCGCATGCCTTTTTTAAGACCTTCTTTGTTTGCCAGAGAAATAAGACCTTTGGTCTTTTCGGTCAGTGGGGTATGAACGGTTACATAGTCACTTGTGGTGAGAAGTTCTTCAAGCTCCACTAACTTCACACCTAAGTTTTGAGCATGTTCTTCAGTAGAAAATGGGTCATATGAGATAATCTCCATCCCAAAAACCTTCATTCTCCTAGCAACCTCGGATCCAATTTTCCCCAAGCCCACAACACCTAAAGTCTTACCGTGAACTTCGATCCCCATATACGCCTTTCGGTTCCAACCTCCTCCTTTTACCGTTTGCACTGCTTCTGGGATATTTCGTGACATCGCAATGATTAACCCGCAGGTGTGTTCTGCCGTTGAAATGGTATTCCCATCGGGAGTATTCATGACCAGTACACCTTTTGCAGTAGAAGCAGGAATGTCAATATTATCAACCCCTACCCCTGCGCGACCAATAACTTTGAGTTTTGGGGCATGTTGCAAAAGTTCAGGTGTAACCTTGGTAGCACTTCGGACAACAAGTCCATCATACTCACCAATACATGCATTCAATTCTTCAAGTGTGAGGGTACCGGGTTGTACCGCTTTAATACCACGCTGTTCAAAAACGTGTTTACAGACAGAGTCTACATTATCGAGGAGGAGTACAGAAAATGACATGATGAGGCTTCGTGAGAGTTATTAGTTGTGAAATAAATTATGATAAATAAAATGATGTGATCAGAGAAATTACGCCATAATTATTGAACAGTTCCATTAGTCGACAAATTCCCTAATTAGTTCTTTAATATCGGCAATTCCATCCTTATTCTCAGCAGAATATGAAAGAATGGGAACCTCGATATTCATGTTATAAAGCAACTTTTTTAGACTTGATCGTGCTTGTTGTACTTTATTTTTTGAGATTTTATCTGCTTTTGAAAGCACTACTGAGAAAGGAATCTGCTGGGTAGCTAGCCAGTAAAAAAAATCTTCGTCTAGTGCCGAGGGTGGATGTCTTGCATCTATCACGTGAAGAACTAACCGAAGTGTTTCTCGCTGAGTTAAATAAACACGTATGTTTTCTCCCCAACGTTCTCGCTCTTTCTTAGGCACTTTAGCGTACCCATAGCCTGGTAAATCGACAAGGTAGCAGGTCTCACCCACTTTATAGTAATTCATCTGCTGGGTTTTACCTGGCACATTGGAAGTACGAGCTAAATTTTTTCTTTTCAGCAAAGCATTGATTAACGATGACTTCCCCACATTAGACCTACCAGCAAAACAAAACTCGGGTAAGTCCATTGGTGGGCAGTCCTCTAATCGCGGGGCGCTAGTAATAAAGGTTGCGGGATCATTAAACATGGCAAGTAATCCTGCTAAAGGTGTTATACCAGCTCATTTTCTTCTTTTTCAGCTCCGAAATTAACTGGAACCGGATACTTAGAGGTAAAGCAAGCGGTGCAATAATCATTATCCGAAGGGTTGGCCTCCTTCACTGCGTTTACTAACCCATCCGGCGATAAATATCGAAGACTATCCACTCCAATCTCTTCGGCTATTTTAACAATATCTCGATCAAATCGATTGGCAATGAGTTCCTCAGGTGATGGAAAATCCATCCCATAATAACAAGGACTAATAATAGGTGGAGAGCTCACCAGAAAATGAATTTCTGCAGGATTACACTCTCGAATCATGTTAACCAGATACTGGGAAGTAGTACCCCTAACAATACTGTCATCGACGATAATGACCGAGCGTCCTTCTATCACTCCTTTCACAGGATTGAATTTTGTACGTACTTTTTGTTCTCGAGATTTTTGCCCTGGGGATATAAAGGTTCTGCCTACATAATGATTTCGAATAAGGCCGATATCATATTTACAGTCGAAGCCCATTTTTTGGTTTTCACTAGCATACCCTATAGCAGCAGTGTTTGAGGAATCAGGAACAGAAATTATAACAGGTTTACTTCCCGTCTCTTTTTGGACTACTTCATGAATAGGATGTTCCTTTGCTAGGGCTTTACCTAAATTCCGACGAATTTTATCCACCATCTCGCCAAAAATCATACTGTCGGGTCGGGAAAAATATACATACTCAAAAATACACTGTGAGGTTGCAGTCCCATCTTTGGGTGAAATATGAAATGAAGTTAACTCTGAAGGACTTAGGCCTTTCTCAGCTGCGTTATGAGGAATAACCAATACTTCCCCTGCCTCAACATCTCTCACATACTCTGCCCCTATAATATCGAAAGCGCAGGTCTCAGAGGCTACACAATAGGCTCCATCTTTAACTCCTAGAGCCAGAGGCCGAAACCCATTCGGGTCTCGTACGGCAACCAAGGCCTCGTCGGTAAGTATGACCAAGCAAAAGGCTCCTTCAATCTGTCCTAAAGCATCTAAGATTTGATCCATCTGCTGCTCTTTCTTGCTTTGAGCAATCAAATGCAAAATAAGCTCGGTGTCAGAAGTACTCTGAAATAACACCCCATTTTTGGTAAATGATTCTCTTATTTGCTTCGCATTCGAGAGATTTCCATTATGCCCTATGGCAATATTTCCGGATCGATAATGTACCCTAAATGGCTGGATATTGGCCGGATTTTTGGATGATCCCGAAGTAGAATACCGGTTATGCCCAATTGCAGAACGTCCTTTAAGGATTTTTTTGAAAATTTTAGGCTTATCAAACACACTTAAAACCAATCCAAAATCTTTGTAGGTGGGCATGACTTTTCGCCCTTTTTCCTCATCAAAATATGAGGTAACTATCCCTGCTGATTCCTGACCCCGGTGCTGCAAGGAATGCAGTCCATAATAACTGAGTAAAGCTGCCTCTGGGTGATCGGCTATTCCAAAAATACCACAGTATTCACGTGGCTTATCGCTCATCGTTTCTCCAACTGATTCTAAGTTGCCTAAAGATAACCAAACTTATGGAGTTACTCGCATCAAATTATCCACAAGATATCACCACTTTAACCAGTATTCTTTTTGGTTTATGTATGCCATACTAGAAATGTTGAGTATTCCTTGCCTAATTAGTTTTTTACTACCATCACGGATTTTTACTAACTAATTCACCATTATTGAAAAATTACGTTAAGTCACCTTGCTTATTAATAAGATTGCGATAATTTAATACGATGAATCTAAATCGGACCAGAGGCTGTTAAATGGTCTCCACATTAGCTGCTAAATTGCTCATTTAAGCCGTTAAACGTCCACTAACGTAACACAAAAACCGAATAATATATGATACGACAAACATCAATGTGGATGTTGAGTTGGGTTTTACTACTCTTCCTGCTCACTCCTTCCACTTTTGCACAAGTAGGCCCTGACGCCGCTGAACTAAATTACTCAGCCCTTAGCTGGAGGGGCGTAAGCACCGGTTTCGCATCGGGACGAATTTCAGACATCGCTATTCATCCCGACGACGAAAATCTATGGTACGTAGCCGTTGGCTCTGGGGGCGTTTGGAAAACAGAAAACGCCGGTATCACGTGGACTCCCATTTTTGATCGAGAATCTTCCTATTCCATAGGGAGCGTAACCATTGACCCGAACAATCCCAACATCATATGGGTCGGAACCGGAGAAAATGTTGGTGGCCGGCATGTTGGCTTTGGTGATGGAGTATATAAAAGTACGGACGCCGGAGCTTCTTGGACCAACATGGGTTTAAAAGCATCGGAACACATTTCAAAAGTAATGGTTCATCCTGAAAACTCCGATGTGGTTTGGGTTGCGGCTCAAGGTCCGCTATGGACTGCGGGAGGAGAACGAGGTTTATACAAAACAACCGATGGCGGAACGACTTGGACCAAAGTATTAGGCGACGAGGAATGGGTTGGGGTCACTGATATGGTCATAGACCCCAGAGATCCTGATGTGCTTTATGCTGCTACATGGCAACGTCATAGAACAGTAGCAGCCTACATGGGTGGTGGGCCAGGTACTGGTATTCACAAATCTACCGATGGAGGTGAAACTTGGATAGAACTCAAAAAAGGCATTCCTGGATCCAACAAAGGTAAAATAGGCCTGGCCATCTCTCCCCAACAACCTGACATAGTATACGCTGCTATAGAATTGGACCGAACCAAAGGTGGACTTTACATGTCTGAAGATAGAGGGGCAAGTTGGAAAAAAATGTCAGATATGGTTTCAGGAGGAACCGGACCTCATTACTATCAGGAGCTATATGCATCGCCCCACCATTTTGGGCGCATTTATCTCATGAATGTTCGCACAATCGTTTCCAATGACCACGGTCGTACTTATAGTAACTTACCCGAACGAAATAAGCATTCAGATAACCATGCACTGGCTTTCCGAATCGACGATCCTGATTATCTTCTGATGGGTAGCGATGGTGGTGTATATGAAAGTTATGATCATGCCAATAATTGGAGATATATAGGGAATCTGCCATTAACACAGTATTACAAAGTAGCCGTAGATGATGAACTCCCCTTCTACAACCTATATGGTGGAACACAGGATAACGGAACTCATGAAGGCCCATCAGCTACAGATTTAGTTGAGGGTATTCGAAATACAGATTGGAAACATATCCTATTTGCAGATGGACATGATACTGCAACCGAACCTGGTAATCCCAATATTGTCTATGGTGAAACACAAAGAGGTGGTCTACATCGTATTGATCGTGCAACCGGAACCGTTACATTCATCCAGCCACAACCCCTTGAAGGGGAAGATTATGAACGATACAATTGGGATGCTCCTATCTTAGTTAGTCCACACAGTCCAACTAGACTGTATTTTGCTTCTCACAGAGTGTGGCGCTCTGATGACAGAGGTGATTCTTGGACTCCGATATCTGGAGATTTATCTCGTAATCAAGAACGAATGAATCTTCCTATTATGGGACGCATTCAAAGTTGGGATAATGCCTGGGACATGAATGCTATGTCTGACTATAACACCATCACCTCATTGGGAGAATCGCCCTTACAAGAAGGATTACTTTACGTGGGTACCGATGATGGAATTATTCAGGTAAGTGAAGATGGTGGAGAAAATTGGAACAAAATTGAAGTAGGTAGCATTAAAGGTATTCCAGCAACCACTTTTGTAAATGATATTCGGGCTGATTTACATGATGTCAATACCGTATATGCTGCCTTGGACAATCATAAGTATG
>ERZ802831.1464-NODE-1464-length-11596-cov-16.3222_pt1 | contig 11596 bp, 10 predicted proteins | sample MGYA00345655_ERZ802831 | MGnify/ENA primary metagenome ERZ802831 (study PRJEB30503, sample SAMEA104212376) | marine metagenome | biome: Westerlies Biome; feature: [SRF] surface water layer (ENVO:00010504) within the epipelagic zone...; material: water...
GGCGGGGCGAAATTGGCACCGGCGATCAGCCCGAATAAAACAATTTCCGGCAGCGTTGGTGGCATTATTGCCGCCATGGCTGTGATGCTTGCGATTGCACCTTTGTTCGAGTTGGGGTTTGTGATGGCTTTGCTGTTGGGGTTTGGGCTGGCGGTTTTGTCGCAAATTGGTGATTTGCTTGAGTCGGCGCTAAAGCGGCGTGTTGATGTGAAGGATAGCGGCTCTATTTTGCCGGGTCATGGTGGTTTGCTTGACCGTTTTGATGGTTATCTTTTAACTGTTCCCGGCTTTTATATTTTTCTTTTTGTGATCCAGGGCGCTGCTAAATGAGCGTGACAAAAACCATAACTGTGATGGGGGCAACCGGATCCATTGGGCAAAGCACGCTGGCGCTGGTACGGCAATTTCCTGAGCTTTTTTCTGTTCAGGCTTTGGTCGCTGGCAGTGATGCCGAGGGGCTGGCTGCGTTAGCCCGCGAATTCAGACCCAAAATGATCGGGCTACATGACCTGACAAAATTAGACCAGCTGCGTTCGGCGCTAACCGATCTTGATGTTGAAATCATTGTCGGCGAGGCGGGCTGTACACAGATTGCCGCGTCACCGGTTGATATGGTTGTCGCCGGTATTGTCGGTATTGCCGGGCTGCCATCGGTTTTGGCGGCAGTACAGTCCGGGCAAACCATAGCGCTGGCGAATAAAGAGGCGCTGGTGTCTGCTGGTGGTCTGGTGATGCGAGAAGCGGCACGTTGTGGCGCACATATTTTGCCGGTTGATAGCGAGCATAATGCGGTGTTCCAGTGTTGGCAGGGATGGAACGGGCATGCTAGCAAGCACGCGGCGCAGGCTGACACAGACCTGCTTAGCCATATTTGTCTGACCGCATCAGGTGGACCGTTTCTGCACACCCCACTAGATGATTTGCCAGCGATGACACCGCAGCAAGCCGTTCGCCACCCAAATTGGTCGATGGGTCAGAAAATTTCTGTCGATAGCGCGACGATGATGAATAAAGGGCTGGAAGTGATCGAGGCTTACTGGCTGTTTGGCCTGCAGCCAGATCAGATAGAGGTGCTGATCCATCCACAGCAAGCCGTTCATGGCATGGTATATTTCCGCGACGGGTCGGTGTTGGCGCAGCTTGCCGGGGCTGACATGCGAACGCCGATTTCCTATGCGCTGGCATGGCCAGAGCGTTTGCATTGGGCAGATACACGGCTCGATCTCGCGGCGATTGGCCAATTGTCTTTTGAGGCGGTTGATATGCAGCGCTTCCCCTGTTTTGCACTGGCGCGACAGGCCTTGCGTGACGGGGGTGCAGCGCCCGCTATCTTGAACGCTGCCAATGAAGTGGCGGTTGCTGCCTTCTTACAGGGAAAAATAGGATTTACCCGGATCGCGGCTGTTGTGGATACGGTTCTTGGTCAGTCTGCCAGCGCGCAAATCGATAGTCTTGAAGCGGTGATGGCGATTGATGCGGCGTCGCGTGATCTGGCGCTTGCCGCTGTGACAAAAAACCAGAGTTACTTATCGGATTAATGCTTCTAAGTTTAAATCTCTCGGATTTAAGCCGTGTTTAGAGATGAATTAAAAGGAATATTGTAATGCCAGATCTGGGTGCTGCCGACTTAATTCTTGGTTTTTTGCTGTTAATTACGCCGGTCGTGTTTATCCATGAATTGGGGCATTACTGGGTGGCACGCAAAGCCGGTGTCGTTGTTGACGTGTTTTCTATCGGTTTTGGCCCCGAAATTTTTGGCTGGACCTCGAAAACCGGCACCAGATGGCGGATCGCTTCCATTCCGCTTGGTGGTTTTGTCAAGATGCGTGGCGACGATGACGCCGCAAGCACGCCCGCATCATCGGCGCATCAACAAAGCGGCAGCTTTGCCGGGGCTGGCCTGTATTGGCGCATGGCGATCGTCGCCGCCGGGCCAGCAGCCAATTTCATTCTTGGCATCGCGTTGTTCGCGGCGGTTTACATGACTGTCGGAAAACAGGTTATTCCTGCTGTTATTGGCGAAACCATCCCGGATATGCCTGCCGCCGAGGCTGGCTTGCAGCCCGGTGATAAGATTATTGAAATTGATGGGATCGGTATTCGGAATTTTGACGATATGCGGGGTCTTATTGTCGAGAGCCCTGACAAAACCCTGCAATTTGTGCTGTTGCGTGACGGGCAGCAACTGACGGTTGATGTAACACCGCAATCACAGTTCAATGAACAGCTGCAAATAAATGTTGGCATTTTGGGCGTAAAATCGATGCCGGTTGGTGAGTTTAACCGGCTTGGCCCGGGCAGTGCTGCCGTGGCGGCAACGTCAGATGCTTTTCATATGTCAGTTATGATTGTGCGTGGTCTTGGCCGTGCCATCACTGGCGATATGCAGAAAGGCGAGGTTGGGGGGCCGGTGCGGATTGCGGAAATATCAGGAACGGTTCTGAATCAGGGCATTGTGCCGTTTATTCTATTAACAGCGGTCATCTCAATCAATTTGGGTCTGATTAATTTACTGCCGGTTCCTGCTTTAGATGGGGGGCATCTGTCATTCTTTTTGTGGGAAGCAATTTTCCGGAAACCATTGCCGCTGGCTGTGCAAGCCGGCTTAATGCGCGGTGGAATCGCGATTTTGTTGGGCTTAACAATGTTTTTGATAGTCGCAGATGTAATGCGTCTGTTTAATGGCTGAATAGCGGGCAGACCGGATTCTTATAAGAAAACAAGGCGAAAAGTATGTCCTTTTCGCAAGTTTGGCTTTCGCGAATGTTTTAGCGAGACTATAGTTTTTAATAATTTCCGGCCGTTGACAGTTTTTTAGGACATTTGATGCGTATATTATCATTAGCCCTCATAGCCCTCTGGATATTTTCCAGCCATTACAATGCGATACCAGCTCAGGCGCAAACTGCGACTGAACAGGTGAGGATTTCTGACATAAAAGTAACCGGTAATCGCCGTGTTGCCGAAGGCACGGTGTTGTCATATCTGCCCGTTCAGGTCGGTGATCTGGTTTCGCAAGGGGCTTTGAGCCAGTCTTTGGAGCGGCTATTTGCGACCAATCTTTTCAAAGACCTGAAACTTGATCTTGATGGTTCGGTATTGCTGGTCACTGTGGTTGAAAACCCCATCGTTAACCGGGTCAGTATTGAGGGTAATGATGTGATCAGCGACGAACGGTTGCTAGAGGTCATTGATGTGCAGCCACGGCGCGTATATGACCGCCAGCTGGCGCTGGATGCAGCCGCCAAACTGCTTAACGTGTACCGCGCCGGCGGACGCTTCGGAGCGGTTGTTGAACCGAAAATCATTGAGCTGAACGAAAACCGTGTTGATCTTGTTTTTGAGGTTGATGAAGGCCCGTTGATCAAAATCGAAACGATTGTGTTTTCCGGTAACAAAAACTTTTCTGACGCGGCGCTTACGCAGGCGATTGTCAGCCGTGAGAGACGCTGGTGGGCATTTTTAACACCAAACGACAAATATGACGAAGGACGGCTCGATTATGATGTGCGGCTGTTACGTCAATTTTATCTGTCGCGGGGCTATGCTGACATCAATGTGTCGCGTGCCCGTGGCGGCTTGTTACCCGACCGCAGTGGTTTTGCTCTCACCTTCCTGATTAACGAGGGGGTGCGGTATAAAGTCAACGATATCAAAATTTCAAGTCAGATTGAAAATATTGACCTTGAGGCCATCAGGGATCTGATGAAATTTGATGATGATCAATGGTATGATGTACGCCAGCTTGAACAAGGGCTTTTAGATGTTTCCAATCAGCTCGGTGTGTATGGCTATGCATTTGTTGACGTCACCCCGCAGATTGTAACAGACCCGTCAACAGGCTTGCTTGACATTGAGGTTAGCATCGGCCAAGCACGGCGTAATTTTGTTGAACGCATTGAGTTTGTTGATAATACACGCACACTTGACCGTGTCATCAGACGTGAATTTGAACTCGTCGAAGGCGATGCGTTTAATCAGTTAAAGCTCGACCGGTCTGTCAGAAATGTGCGTAATCTTGGCTATTTCAGCAAGGTTGGTGTTCAAAATATTCAGGGTAGCAGCGCAGACCAGACCATCACCAGAGTCACTGTCGAGGAACAATCAACGGGTGATTTTTCAATCGGTGTTGGCTATTCGTCGCTGGATAAAACCAGCTTTACGCTTGGCATAAATGAGCGCAACTTTTTGGGCACTGGCCGCCGGGCGAGTGCATCGATCAGTACGTCTGACACGTCAACGGATTTTGTTTTAGGCCTGTCACAGCCTTATCTTTTTGGCCGTGACCTGACGGGCAGCATTGATCTGTTCAAAACAAAATCAACGGCGAACCTCACGGCGGTCAATCGCACCGGTGTCGATCTGGGTGTGAGCTTTTCGGCGGCGCGTGACATCTATCACCGTGTGTCCTACGAGTTGGCCACCTCAAAAATTACCAATACCTCAACCGTGGCAACGTCATTAACCGGTGAGAACGGCAAGTCTTTGCTGAAATCTGCGGTGTCTTACACCATTGGCAGGGATACGCGGGACAGCCGGTTTGATCCGACTGAGGGTTTGTACGCCGAAATTTCTGAGACATTTTCAGGTGTGGGCGGGGATGTAACGTTTTTGCGCACCAATCTGCGCGCGGGATATTACAAACCGTTTTTGTTTAAATCAGTCGTGCTGGGCCTGAAGGGGCGGGTCGGGAATGTGAGCGGTCTTGGTGATGATGTCACACAATCAGAACGTTTCTTCCTGGGTGGCCAGAGCGTGCGCGGCTTCGACTCTAACGGCATTGGGCCGCGTGACACCGGGTCAAAAGCGGCTGTTGGCGGCAACAATGTTTATAACGGAACCGTGGAAATCGTATCTAATCTCGGGGTGACGAAAGACGCCGGCATCCGCTGGACAGTTTTTTCTGATTTTGGCTCTGTCTGGAAGACTGATTTTCCCTCTGGTGTGACCGAACCGAATGATCAAACAATGCGGAGCAGTGTTGGTGTGGGTCTTTTATGGAATACCGCAATCGGGCCTCTGTCCTTTTACTGGGCAAAACCAATTAACGAGGCAAAACACGACAACACAAAAACCTTCCAATTCTCAATTGGAACGAGGCTATAAATGAAAACATATATCGCTAGTTTTCTGGGGGCGTTTATCGGCTGCGTTATGTGCGGCACGGCGATGGTTTCGGCGCAGACCACAACAGCCTCACCAGACACCACACCATCGATGGAGGTGCGACGCATTGGTCTTGCCGATTTGAATGGGGTGTTGCGGGCGGCCGATGCGAATGTAAAAGTGCGCGAGCTTTTGGATGTGCAGCGGCAAAAATTTCAGAGTGAGTTCAGTAAAGTTGAAGCTGAATTACAGCAAACTGAGCGTGACCTGATGTCAAAGCGTGAATTGCTCTCGGCCGAGGAGTATGACAAGCAGATTAAAGCCTTTCAGGCGCGTGTTACACGGCTTCAGCAAGACATTCAGAAACAGCGACAATCTATTGATAATGCGTACCAAAAAGCCCAGTCAGATATTCGCGCCGAGGCCGTTTCCGTGATCACTGAAATCGCATTAGAGATGCAGTTAGACCTGGTCTTGCAACGGGATTCCAGCCTGATATTCCTGCCGCATCTGAACATTTCTGAGGAAGTTTTGAAGCGGCTGAATGAGCGCACAAAAAATGCACGTATCGAGATTGAAGTGCAAAAACCACAGTCGCAATAGGCGGTGGTTTGATGCCGGTTGATCACAGATTTTTCCGTATTGTTGATGACATCACTGTGACCGATCTTGCCGCGCGGCTTGGGGCGGTGCTGCATGGCCAGATGCGCCAGCAGCCGATCACCGGCGTGGCGCCACTGGCAGAAGCCGGCAATGGCGATGTGACGTTCCAGACATCAGCTATTCCGGCAGGCGTGTCCCCCGAGGCAGGCAGCATTATCATCACCACGGCTGAAAACGCTGCGCGCGCTGATAATGAACAGATATATCTGGTCGTAAAGCACCCGCGAAGAGCATTTGCAGCGGCGCTTGAGATGATTGTTCAGCCCGCCGATATGTCGCACGAAAAAAGCCTTATTGATAAAACCGCGTGGGTGCATCCGCATGCGTCTATCGCGCCGGGCACAATCATTGGCGCAGAGTGCCGGATTGAGGCCGGGGCTGTGATTCAGGCTGGTGTTGTCATAGGTGACGGCTGCCATATCGGGTCAAATAGCGTGTTGTCGCATTGCCGCATTGGCAATCAGGTTGTGATCGGGTCTGGTACTGTCATCGGTGATGGCGGGTTCGGATTTGAGATGACCGAAAAAGGTGCGGTCAGACTGCCGCATGTTGGTATTGTGCGCATCGCCGATGCATGCAGTATTGGCAGCCATTGTGCAATTGATCGTGGCAGCCTTGGCGATACGGTGTTTGGCAATTCGGTGATGATCGATAATTTATGCCATATTGCGCACAATGTTCAGCTTGGCGACCGGGTGGTGATGGCGGGACAATGCGGCATATCAGGCAGCGTCACCATTGGTGCAGATGTGCAAATAGGCGGCCAGGTGGGCATAGCACCGCATCTGACGATCGCGGATGGTGCTATACTGACGGCCCGCAGTGGTGTAACCAAGGATGTCGCGCCGCACAGTCAAATGGCCGGGTTTCCGGCTATTGACGCTGGGCAATTCTGGCGCGAATGTGCGGCATTGCGGCGTTTGACGAGAGCCTCCAAAGCGGCGCGGCAAAATACGAAAGATTAGGGACAGGTAAGAGGGTAGTGGCTATGGCAGAGGTGATCGAGGTCATCAATATTGATCAGATTAAAAAAATGATACCGCATCGCGCGCCCATTTTGCTTATCGACCGGGTGGAACATGTTGTTTTGGACAGCGAGGCCACCGGCATTAAAGCCGTCAGTGGCAATGAGCCATATTTTGCCGGCCATTTCCCGGACTTTCCGGTGATGCCGGGGGTTTTGATTGTCGAGGCGCTTGCGCAAACTGCGGCGGTTCTGGTGGCGGCCACTATGCCAGATCTGGCACAGGGTAAATTGGTGTTTTTCACCACCATAGAAAAAGCCAGATTTCGCCAGCCGGTTCGGCCGGGTGATGTGATCAAACTGCATGCGGTCAAGAACACCAGCAAGGGGCCATTGTGGAAATTTACCGGTAAAGCCACAGTCGACGGCAAGCTTGTCGCTGAGGCCGATTTTGGCGCTATGATCGTCGATCCGGATCGTTAGGCCATGCAAACCATTCATCCAACAGCGATTATCGACGCCGCCGCACAGCTGGGTAGCGGCGTTACCATTGGCGCTTACAGTGTTGTTGGCCCGCATGTGACCCTTGGCGATGGGGTCAAACTGCACAGCCATGTCGTGATTGACGGTTATACAACTGTTGGCGCTGGTTGCGAGGTCTGGCCGTTTGCCGTGCTTGGGGCCACCCCACAACATACCCGTTATGACGGCGAGCCGTCCGAATTACATATCGGCGCAAATTGTGTGATCCGTGAACATGTGACGATGCATCCGGGCACGGCGATTGGTGCTATGCAAACAATCGTTGGCAATAACGGGTTGTTTTTTGCTGGTGCGCATGTGGCGCATGATTGCGTGGTTGGCGATCATGTTATTTTTGCCAATAATGCCGCACTTGGCGGCCATGTGGAGATTGGTGATCATGTCATGTTGGGCGGTTTTGCGGCTGTTCAGCAATGGTGCCGGGTTGGTGCGCATGCGATGGTTGGTGCGCATAGTCTGGTTGACGCAGATGTGATGCCGTTCACCATCGCAGCGGGTAACCGTGCCACTTTGAGTGGCATTAATGTGATTGGCCTTGAACGGCGGGGATTTTCGCCCGAAATCATTGCCGGTTTGCGCGATTTATTCCGTAACCTTATTCGCGGTAACGGGTTGTTTGCGACGCGGCTGGCGGCTGTGCAAGAGCGCTTTGCAGGCACTGCCGAATATGATGCTGTGTTTGAATTTATCAACACCGCAGGCCGCAATGGGGTATGTCAGACCTATAAGCGACCATAACGCTGTGGAGCGGGAGAGGTGATGACGCATCTTGCCATTATTGCCGGGCGCGGGGTGTTGCCGCTGCAGGTTGCCAAGGCAGCCGCTGGACTTGGTTATGAAGTGTTTATCTTCGCGATCGAGGGGCAGGCGGATGCCGCCTTTGACGGTTTTAAGGTGCAGACCGTCAGGCTTGGTGCGATTGGCCATATCCAGCGCCAGCTGAATAAATGTGGCTGTAGCGAGCTGGTGATGGTCGGTAAGGTGGCGTGGCCATCGCTGGCGGCGCTTCGCCCCGATGCCGCAGCGATCAAACTTTTGAGCAAATTAGTGCGACGTGGCGATGATTCGGTTTTGCGGGTCATCACCCAATATTTTGCCGAGCATGGCATCACCACCTTGCCTGTTTCACAATTTCTGACAGACCGTACCATGCCGCTGGGGCATGTTGCTGGCCCACCGCTGGACGCCGCTGGCGAAACTATGATTGAGATCGGTGTCGATCTGTTGGATCGTTTGGGAAACAGTGATGTTGGTCAGGCAGTTGTCGTTCAGAATGGGCGGATTCTGGCGATTGAAGCTGCCGAGGGCACATCGGCAATGCTGGCGCGTTCAGCCGGGCTGATCGACAGCCATGCCGGGGTGGCGGTGTTTGTGAAAATGCAAAAATCGGGACAGGATCAGCGGCTGGATACTCCTTTTATCGGGGGTGATACGCTGCAAGCGGCGGCGGCGGCCGGCATTCATGTTCTGGCGATTGAGGCTGGTGCGGTGATGTTGGCTGATGATCTGCCGCTTATCTCGGATTTATGCGAAAAACATCGGCTGACATTTGTCGGCATATCAGCAACGGCACAAAAATGACCGCGCCAATCTTCATTCTAGCGGGTGAGGCGTCAGGGGATGTGCTGGCAAGCCGGATGATGCGGGCGGTGCATCAGCATTATGGTCAACAGCAATGGATTGGGCTGGGCGGGCCGCATATGGCCGCCGAAGGCTTGCGCTCGGTCGGTGATATGAGCCGATTATCGTTGATCGGCGTTGGTGCGGCCATGCAGCATTATCGACAGCTGTCGGTCTTTGCTGATGAGCTGGTTGATTTGGTACTGCAGCAGCGACCGAAACTGATATTGACCGTTGATGCGAAAGGCTTTTCGGTACGTTTTGCAGCGCGTTTAAAGCGGCAGATGCAGCGTCATGGTTGGTCGGCCCCGATTATTCACACTGTCGCCCCGACGGTTTGGGCATGGGGCAAATGGCGGCGGCATAAATTCGCCCGGGCCTTTGATGGGCTGTTCTGCCTGTTTCCGTTTGAACCGGATTATTTTGCGCCGCTCGGTTTGGAAAGCCACTTTATTGGGCATCCGGCAGCTTTTGACATACAGGCGCAAAAGCCGAAACCATCCTCTGGCTCAAGATCCTCTGGCACAACATCCTCTGGCACAACATCATTCGCGCCGCGCATTGCGCTTTTGCCGGGCAGTCGCAATTCTGAAATTAGCCAGATTTTGCCTGTTATGGTGGCGGCGGTGGGCAAATTGCGGCGGAATTTTCCAAACGCCATTGTCACTTTGCCGGCGGTGCCAAAATACCACCATATGATCAGCGCGCTTTGCGCTGAACAGCCGATTGAAATTGTCGATGGTGATCAGCATCTGGCAGAGGTGCTGGCCGACTGTGACGCGGTGATTGCGGCGTCAGGCACGGTGACGCTAGAGGCGGCACTTTTTGGGGCGCCGGGTGTCGCCTGTTACAAGGCGTCATGGCTCAGCGCCACACTCGGCAGGATGATTGTCGATATGCAGAAAGTGATTTTGCCAAATGCCATTTTAGGGCGTGAGGTTTATCCATTTTTGTTTCAGGAAAACCTGACAGCGGCGCATCTGGCAGAGGCTGTTAGCCGTACGCTGAACGATCCGCAAGCAAAAATGAAAGCCTATCACACAGCCAAAGAACTGCGCTCTTGTCTGGTTCGCGAGGCTGACGGTTTTGATCAGTTGGTGGCGGCAGCACTTGGCAACTGGCTGCTGCCCAAGGCATCTGCTTAACGTTTCGACAGATCAATATAGGCGCGCTGTTCCGGGCCTGTATAGAGTTGCCGGGGCCGGCCGATACGCTGTGCCGGGTCCTTGATCATCTCGTTCCATTGCGCGATCCAGCCGGTTGTACGGGCAACAGCAAACAGCACGGTAAACATTGATGTCGGGAATCCCATGGCTTTGAGAATAATGCCTGAATAGAAATCCACATTCGGATAGAGCTTCTTTTCAATGAAATAGCTATCTTCGGTGGCAATGCGTTCCAGCTCCATTGCGAGTTCAAGCAGCGGGTCATGTATCCCCAGCTTGTCCAGCACATCATGGCAGGCCTTGCGCAAAACCATCGCACGCGGATCGAAATTCTTATACACCCGGTGGCCAAATCCGAACAGCCGGAACGGATCATCACGATCACGTGCTTTGCTAATATATTCAGGAATGTTTTTCTTGTGGCCAATCTCGTTCAGCATGTCCAGCACGGCCTCGTTCGCGCCGCCATGCGCTGGCCCCCATAAAGAAGCGATGCCAGCCGCGATACAGGCAAAGGGGTTGGCGCCGGATGATCCGGCAAGACGCACTGTCGAGGTTGAGGCATTTTGCTCGTGATCGGCATGCAGGATAAAGATTTTATCCATGGCATCAGCCAGGATGGGATCAACAACATATTCTTCGGCAGGCACGGCGAAACACATATGCAAAAAGTTTTCAGCATATGACAAATTATTGCGTGGATAGTTAAATGGCTGGCCAAGCGAGTATTTATACGCCATCGCCGCCAAGGTTGGCATTTTGGCGATTAACCGGCGCGATGCGATCATCCGCTGTTGCGGATCGTGAATATCGGTCGAGTCATGGTAGAATGCAGACAAGGCACCGGTGACGCCGCATAAAATAGCCATTGGATGCGCGTCACGCCGGAACCCCCGTAAAAAGATCGAGAGTTGCTCATGCACCATTGTGTGACGGGTGATGGCACCATCAAATTTTTCCTTTTCCTGCACGGTTGGCAGATTGCCTTCGAGCAGAAGATAAGCGACTTCAAGAAAATCTGACTTTTCGGCAAGGTCTTCAATGGCATAACCACGATGCAGCAAAATACCTTCTTCACCGTCAATATAGGTGAGCCCGGAAACGCATGATCCGGTGGCACCGTAGCCCGGGTCGAAAGTGAACATGCCGGTTTCGGCATATAGTTTGCGAATATCGATGACATCCGGGCCGATGCTGCCACTGCTGACCGGCAGGGTGACTGATTTACCTGTGCTATTGTCAGTAACAGTAACAGTTTTCTCAGGTTTTTGACTGTCGGCCATAAGCGAACCTCTCGCGCAAAGTTGGAATAGATTCATTTGAGGGCTGTCGAACCGGCGTTAATCCACAGCGTCGGTCAACGGTTTACCGCAAACTCACTTTATTTGCAAGCTAGGCGAAGTCTGCCAAGGGTTTCGTCCTCACCTAACGCCGCCATAATGTCGACAATAGACGGGGTTTGTTTCATTCCTGTTACAGCGACCCGCAATGGTAAACCAATATCACGCATTTTCAGCCCGTTATGCGCTAAAAA
>ERZ802831.1465-NODE-1465-length-11593-cov-23.8483_pt1 | contig 11593 bp, 10 predicted proteins | sample MGYA00345655_ERZ802831 | MGnify/ENA primary metagenome ERZ802831 (study PRJEB30503, sample SAMEA104212376) | marine metagenome | biome: Westerlies Biome; feature: [SRF] surface water layer (ENVO:00010504) within the epipelagic zone...; material: water...
CTAATTTTTTTCTTTTCAATCCAGTAACATGGAAATCCAAGTAGCTAAACGCATACACGTCACGTATGCCACCATCATTTCGGAAACCATATCCAGTTCAGCACAAGTGCGTGGGACAGGAATTGCACGTCGAACACCCGAATATATTCAACAAAAAATTGAATCTGGTAATGCCATCATTGCGCTAGATGGAGATACCTTTGCGGGTTTCTGCTATATAGAAGCATGGGGACATGAAAAGTACGTAGCCCATTCAGGACTAATTGTTGATCCGCATTACAGAGGTATTGGTCTTGCGAAAAAAATCAAAACGAAAATTTTCAACTACACCAAAGAAAAGTATCCAGGGGCCAAGATATTTGGAATCACCACAGGACTTCCAGTTATGAAAATCAATTATGACTTGGGCTACAAGCCTGTTACTTTTTCTGAACTAACAGACGACCCTGCCTTTTGGAAGGGATGTCAAACCTGTAAAAATTATGACGTACTTACACGCACCAAGCAAAGTATGTGTTTGTGCACCGGGATGTTGTACGATCCTGCTTCAAAAAACAGCAACGGTTTTGTTGGAAGGTTACAGTCATTTAAAAAAGCATTTAAACGAGATAAAAAATGAACAAAAAATTAGTTTTAGCATACAGCGGAGGTTTGGATACTTCCTATTGCGTCAAGTCGCTGAGCGAAGCGGGCTATGAAGTACATGCCGTAAGCGTAAATACGGGTGGTTTTGATGCCGCAGAAGTTTCAGCTTTAGAATCCAAAGCCTTGACTTTGGGTGCAACATCATACACAAGCATCGAAGCCGTAGAGACGTTCTATGAAGACATCGTCAAATACCTCATTTTTGGAAACGTCCTCAAAAACAACACCTACCCCCTTTCGGTAAGTGCCGAACGTGTAACCCAAGCGGTAGCCATCGTTGATCACGCCAAAAAGATTGGCGCAACAGCGATTGCGCACGGAAGCACGGGCGCTGGAAACGATCAAGTACGCTTTGATTTGATCTTCCAAACACGGGCGCCGCAGATTGAAATCATCACACCCATCAGAGACCAAAAACTTTCAAGAGAAGACGAAATCACCTATCTAAAAGAACACGGCGTGGATTGGTCTTGGGAAAAAGCACAATATTCCATCAACAAAGGCTTGTGGGGAACATCTGTTGGCGGTAGCGAAACCTTAAAATCTCGTGAACCCTTGCCCGATAGCGCATACCCTAGCGATTGCACAAAAACGGCAGCAGAAAAAATTTCCTTGCATTTTGACAAAGGGGAATTGGTCGGAATTAACGATACCCCCTACAGCCCTGTTGAAGCCATTCAGCAATTACAAACACGTGCGGGTGCATTTGCCATTGGCAGAGACATTCATGTGGGCGATACCATTATCGGCATTAAAGGACGTGTGGGCTTTGAAGCCGCTGCAGCTTTGGTGAGCATCAAGGCGCATCAGCTGCTGGAAAAGCATACGCTAAGCAAATGGCAATTGCACCACAAAGATTATATCGGGTCATACTACGGCATGATGCTCCACGAAGGACAATACCTAGACCCCGTGATGCGTGATTTCGAAGCCTTGCTTACAAGCAGTCAGCGAACCGTTACGGGAACTGTATTTGTGACGCTTCATCCCTACCGATTCACACTTGACGGAATCGAGTCTAAATTTGATTTGATGGACAATTCGTTTGGGACGTATGGCGAAGCCAATGAAGCCTGGAGCGCAGACGAAGCAAAAGGATTTATCAAACTATCGGCCAATGCCGGAAAAATTTATCAGCATGTCAATAAATAACATAAGCGTAGGCGTTGTGGGCGGCGCAGGATATACAGGAGGTGAACTCTTGCGATTGTTGGTGCTGCATCCCAATGTAAACATCGACTTTATATACAGCACTACAAGAGCAGGAAAAGCCGTTTCCGAAACTCATACAGATTTAATGGGCGTATTGGACATGCCCTTTTCGGCAGCGCTAAATCAAGAAGTAGATGTGTTGTTTCTGTGCCTTGGACATGGTAATTCAGCCGCTTTTTTACACGATAATGCGGTAAACGACAACACCAAAATCATTGATTTAAGCAACGATTTTAGGCTTAAAGACGACCACGATTTTATGGGGCGTTCTTATGTGTATGGGCTAACTGAAGTAAACAAAGAAAAAATAAAATCAGCACAAGCGATTGCCAACCCAGGCTGCTTTGCTACTGCCATTCAATTGGCGTTGTTGCCACTGGCGGGAACTAAAAAGCTGACCCAAGACGTGCACATAAATGCAATTACGGGTAGTACGGGCGCAGGTGCTGTTCCCTCAGCGACCAATCATTTTAGCTGGCGAAACAACAATGTGTCTTACTACAAACCATTTGTGCATCAGCACTTGGGTGAAATAGGCGAAACCATCGCACAAGAACAAGGCAGCAATGCCAAGCTGCATTTTTTACCCATACGAGGAAATTTCACCCGAGGGATATTTGCTACAGCCTATACCTCATTTGACGGAAGCCTGGAAGATGCCTTTGCCATTTTTGAGGGTTACTACAAAGACTGCCCGTTTACGTTTGTTAGCCGTGCGCCACTGGCACTCAAACAAGTGGTCAACACAAACAGGTGTTTGGTACACCTGCATTTGCACGAAGGGCAATTGCTGGTAACCAGCATCATTGACAACTTATTGAAAGGAGCATCGGGGCAGGCCATAGAAAACATGAACCTTATGTTTGGATTAGAACAAACAACAGGACTACATTTAAAATCAACATCTTTTTAATTATGAAAATAGCCATACTAGGAGCCGGAAACTTAGGACTAAGCATTGGACGAGGGCTTATCACCAACAACAGCCTGACGCAGTTGTATCTTACAAGACGTTCTGTTGAGAGCATTGCCTCTTGGACAGAATATGCCAATACCTATGTAACCGCTGACAACAAAAAAGCCGTGCAAGAATCGGACATCATTATCCTTGCCGTACAGCCAAGACAACTCAGTGGGCTGCTCGAAGAAATAAAAGATTTGCTTCATGAAAATCACGTGTTGATGTCAACGGTAACCGGTTTTTCTATCGCCAAAATGGAGGAGGTTGTTGGTCAGGACGTATTTATTATCCGCTCCATGCCCAATACTGCCATATCGGTTGGAAAATCGATGACCTGTCTTTGTGCCAACAAAAAGGGTACTGAACGCCTACCCATAGCCGAAGCCATTTTCAATGGATTGGGAACGAGCATTGTTATTGAAGAACAGCACATGCGTGCAGCAACTGTTATCTGTGCGTCGGGAATTGCCTTTTGGATGCGCTTAATTCGCGCCACAACACAAGGAGGCGTACAGCTTGGTTTTGACGCTGATGAAGCCATGAAAATGTCGATGCACACTGCCATGGGCGCAGCTTCGTTACTTATTGAAACGGGGGCGCATCCAGAAGAAGAAATCGATAAAGTAACCACGCCTAGAGGTTGCACCATTGAGGGACTAAACGAAATGGAGCACCAAGGACTGAGTTCGTCGTTGATACAAGGAATTGTGTCTTCTTTTAAAAAGATTAACGAAATAGCACAAGACTAACTATGCCATTATTTGATGTATATCCACTTTATGACGTAACACCCGTTAAAGCCAAAGGGGTATATGTCTATGGCGCCGACAGGAAGAAGTATTTAGACTTATACGGCGGTCATGCGGTAATCAGTATAGGACACCAAAACTCGGCGTACAACCGACGACTTAAGAAACAAATTTCTAAAATTGGCTTTTACTCCAATGCCATTCAGAACCCGTTGCAAACGCAACTGGCAGATGAAATTGAAGCACAGTCAGGGTGTGAGGGCTATCAACTGTTTATGTGTAGTTCGGGAGCAGAAGCCAATGAAAACGCACTTAAGCTCGCCTCTTTCCATACGGGCAAGTCAAAAATAGTTGCTTTTAAAAATGCCTTTCACGGCAGAACAAGTGCTGCTGTTGCCGCAACAGATACGCCTAAGATTATTGCACCGCTCAATGCGCAGCAAGAAGTTATATTTCTTGAGTTTGGCGACGAAAAAGGGCTGGCAGAAACCTTGTCAAAAGGAGATGTCTGTGCCGTTATTATCGAAGCCATTCAAGGGGTTGGCGGTTTGGATATGCCTACTGAAAAATTCATGAAACAGGTGGAAAAAAGCTGTCGTGAGACCGCTACCTGTCTTATTGCAGACGAGGTACAATCTGGTTTTGGCCGTTCGGGCAAATTCTTTGCCTTTCAACACTACGGCATTACACCCGATATTATTTCCATGGCCAAAGGCATGGGTAACGGATTTCCTGTAGGTGGCATTTTGGCACATCCCGGCATCAATCCTTGGTATGGCATGCTAGGAACAACATTTGGCGGAAACCACTTGGCCTGTCAGGCAAGTCTGGCGGTTTTGGAAGTATTAAAGAAAAAGAAGTTAATGGAGTACGCCACCCAACTGGGCGAGGCTTTTATCGAGAGAGCCAAACGTATTCCCGAGATAAAAAAGGTAAAAGGGCGTGGACTGATGCTCGGATTGGAATTTGACTTTGAAGTAGGCGAGCTACGCAAAAAACTCATTTACGAACACCGCATATTTACCGGAGGGAGCAGCAACAAAAAGTTATTGCGGATTTTACCTCCACTCACCGTGCAGCAAAAACATCTTGACCAGTTTTTTACTGCCTTAGAACATATATTATGAAACAATTTTTAACGCTTAATGACCTTCAAAATTTTGATGCGCAAGTAGCCCTTGCCAAAGAAATCAAAGCAAATCCGTATCAATACGAGGAACTAGGCAAACGCAAAACCCTCGGGCTGTTATTCTTTAATCCTAGCTTACGAACACGATTGAGTACGCAAAAAGCAGGTCGTTTGTTGGGTATGGATGTAATGGTGATGAATTTCAGCAACGAGGCTTGGGCCATTGAATACGAAGACAAAACCATTATGGAAGGCTTGCGCTCAGAGCACGTAAAGGAAGCTGCACAGGTGGTTTCACAGTATTGCGATGTGGTGGGCATCCGTGCCTTTGCCACGCTGACGGACAAAGAAAAAGATGAATCGGAGCAAGTGTTACAGAAGTTTATCCAATACGCCAGCGTTCCCATCCTAAATATGGAAAGTGCCACTGCGCATCCCCTACAGGCATTGGCCGATGCCCTAACCCTAACGGAGTTGTCTTTGCCCAAAAAACCAAAGGTAGTATTGACATGGGCACCGCATCCAAAAGCATTGCCCCACGCGGTAGGCAATTCATTTGCTCGCATGATGGAACACCAAGATGCAGACTTTGTTATCGCCAATCCGGAAGGCTATGACTTGGATCCACGCATTACTAAGGATATTCCTGTGGTACACAACCAAGCCGAAGCACTCAAAGGTGCCGACGTGGTTTATGCCAAAAACTGGAGTTCCTATGATTCGTATGGACAGATTCTACGTACGGACAACGAATGGATGCTAACACCAGAAAAAATGGCAGCGACCAACAACGCAGCCTTTATGCACTGCCTGCCCATTCGAAGAAATGTGGTGGTGTCTGATGGTGTGTTGGACAGTCCAAATTCCAAAGTAATAGAGCAAGCCAACAACAGAACCTTTGTTGCTGCTGCGGTATTAAAAACATTGCTGTCGTGAAAACTGCGCTACATATCCTAAAAGTTGGGGGCCATTTGGTCAACGATGCTGCTGCGCTGCAAGAAGTTCTTGCTGCATTTGCTGGGTTGGACGGCGCCAAACTCTTGGTGCACGGCGGTGGCAGACATGCGACGGCACTTGCCAAGCAATTAGGGATATCGCCCAAAATGGTAAACGGGAGACGCATTACAGATGCCGCCATGCTGGAAGTAGCCGTGATGAGCTATGCGGGGCTATCAAATAAAAAAATTGTGGCACAACTGCAAAAGCAGGGCGTGAATGCTGTTGGGCTAACAGGTGCTGACGGGAATTGCATTGAAGCAGTAAAACGACCCGTAACCGATATCGACTACGGCTTTGCAGGTGATATTACACAAATAAATACGGAGGTATTTGCCGCATTGACATCACAAGATTTTGTTCCAGTACTTTGTGCAATTACACACGACAAAAACGGACAACTGCTCAATACCAATGCAGACACCATAGCGGCGCAAATAGCCATGGCCATGCAGGTGGAATATGACGTTACGCTCTTCTATTGCTTTGAGCATGCGGGCGTACTAAAAGACATCCACAAACCTGAGGACGTTATTGCTGAATTGTCCAAAGAAACAACCGAAACCTATATTGCGGAAGGGGTCATCCATCAGGGAATGGTACCCAAGTTGCACAACGGCTTTGACGCACTCCAAAATGGCGTTAAAAAAGTAATCATCAGCAATGTTGCCGCACTTTCAAATATAAATGCACCCAAAACCACATTGATATGAGTCGAATCGAAGAACTGCAACAAGAGGCAATTCAATTGCTTCAAGACCTCATCAACACCCCTTCGCTTTCAAGTGAGGAAGACCAAACGGCTGCCATCATTAAGCAGTGGTTAGCGAAACATGGCGTTAGCTGTCAACAGCAACAAAACAACGTCTATGCCGTAAACAAACACGAAGACCCATCAAAACCGTATCTGTTGCTTAACTCGCATCACGATACCGTTTTGCCAAATTCGGGCTATACCCGTGATCCCTATAAAGCTGCTATTGAAAATGGAAAATTATACGGTTTGGGCAGTAATGATGCCGGTGGTGCTTTGGTCTGCCTGTTGGCCACTTTTGTGTATTTCTACGAACAAGAGGACATGGCATATAACCTGGTTGTTGCCGCCACAGCGGAAGAAGAAACCTCTGGCGATCATGGACTGAACAGCTTATTGAAAACCTTACCGAATATAGACACCGCCATAGTGGGCGAACCCACACAAATGCATCTGGCTGTGGCAGAAAAAGGATTGGTGGTTTTTGATGCTACCATTTCGGGTACGGCAAGTCATGCTGCCCATCCAAATGAGGACAACCCCATTTACAAAATTGGTGCGGTGATAGATTGGTTTCAACAACTGAAATTTGACCGTGTTTCTGATGCCCTTGGTCCCGTAAAGCTAACGGTTACCCAAGTAAATGCAGGCAAACAACACAATGCCGTTCCTGCTGATGTAGCCTTGGTAATAGATGTTCGGGTAAATGATTTGTACACCAATCAAGAAATCGAAGCCATACTGCAAGAGGCTCCTTGTACGATTAAAGCGCGTTCGTTGCGATTGGGCTCCTCGTCCATTCCTATGGAACATGCATTGGTTCAGGCCGGTATTTCCGCTGGTAGAAATACCTATGGCTCTCCTACCCTTTCGGATCAGGCGGCCTTGAGTTGTCACTCCCTAAAACTAGGGCCTGGCGATTCGCTGCGTTCGCATACGGCAGATGAATTTATTTATGTAAAAGAGATTGAAGAAGCAATCCCGTTGTATATTTCCATATTAAAACAAGCATTATGAAGCTTTGGCAGAAAAAAAAGACAAGCGTTACCAAACAAGTTGACCGATTTACCGTGGGTGCTGACAGGCTTTGGGACGTACGCCTAGCGCCCTATGACGTACTGGCATCCAAGGCCCATGCGCAAATGTTGGCAGGTGTTGGATTGCTTACAGCTGCAGAGGCCAAACAGCTGTGCAGTGAATTGGACAATATCATGACGTTGGTATCGCAAGAAAGTTTTGTCATTGAAGATGATTTTGAAGACATCCACTCCAAGATTGAATTTTTACTGACAGAGCGATTGGGCGATGTGGGTAAAAAAATACACACCGCTCGTTCGAGAAACGACCAAGTACTCACCGCCATGCAGTTGCTGCTTAAAGACGAACTAAGCGAGATTAAGACGCTTACAAAAGATTTGTTTGATACATGGATGGGATTGGCGGAGACCTACAAAGATGTATTACTACCGGGCTATACGCACCTGCAAGTGGCCATGCCCTCGTCCTTTGGCTTGTGGTTTTCGGCCTATGCGGAATCGTTGATAGATGATGTGGTACTGCTGAATGCTGCGCACACCATTTGTGACCAAAACCCCTTGGGCAGTGCTGCGGGTTACGGCAGTTCTTTTCCTATTGATCGTGCGCATACAACCCATTCGCTTGGCTTTGGAGCGCTTAAGGTAAACGCTGTCGCTGCTCAGATGGGAAGAGGCAAAACAGAACGCATCACCGCCAATGCAATGGGATCACTGGCAGCTACATTAGGCAGGTTTTCGATGGATGTGTGCCTGTATATGAGTCAGAATTTTAATTTTATCCACTTTCCAGAACACCTGACTACGGGGTCGAGCATTATGCCGCACAAAAAGAACCCCGATATTTTTGAGTTAATAAGAGGGAAATGTGCTTTGATTCAAGGCTTAGGCAATGATTTTGCGCTGCTTGGTCAAAACCTACCCAGTGGCTATCACCGAGAAATGCAGTTGTTTAAAGGCAGAATGCTCGAGGGCATTGATGAACTTAAAGACTGCCTGACTATGCTAAATAACACCATAAAAGAAGTGCAGGTGCGCAAAGAAATCATGACGGATGCCAAATACGCCTATGCCTTTACGGTTGATGCGCTAAACGAATTGGTGCAGCAAGGGATTCCGTTTAGAGATGCCTACAAGCAGGTTGGGTTAAAGGTGGAAGAAGGTACTTTTGAAGCACCCGAAAAAGTGGAGCATACCCATATTGGTAGCTTGGGAAACTTGGCGCTGGATAAGATTCAAGAGAAGTTTGACAAGCAATTTTAAGGATTCTATTGATCGTTAAAATGTGCGCGCAGACATTCTAGTTGAATGGATTGCGCTAGCCTTGTTTATTCCTTTAATAGTTTGACATTTCCTTTTCCAGAAGCTGTTAGGATCTCTGCAATGTAAATGCCGTTTGCCAAATGTGCTATATCAACGGTTGTTGAATCGCTGCTAGGAAAGAGACTCATAACCGCCTTGCCAACAATATTATACACTTTGGTTTCGTTTTTCAACGCCTTTTAAATCCTTTTGCTGTAGCCAAGCTATACATGCAAGGCACGGTCTTCGGTAGCGGCAAGTGCGGCTTCCTTAATGGCCTCGGCATAGGTGGGATGCGCATGGCTCATACGGGCCAAGTCCTCGGCGGAAGCACGGAATTCCATGGCCGTAACTGCTTCTGTAATCAAGTCGGCAGCACGCGCACCAATCATGTGTGCGCCCAAAATTTCATCCGTATCAGCATGGGCTAAGATTTTAATAAACCCGTCTGTGTCCATACTGGCTCTCGAACGTCCAAGAGCCCGCATGGGAAACTGCCCCTTTTTATAGGCAATACCAGCAGCCTTAAGCTCTTCCTCTGTTTTGCCAACAGCAGCCACTTCTGGCCAGGTATAAATCACGTTTGGAATAAGGTTATAATCGATATGCGGTTTTTGACCTGCAATAAACTCCGCAACCATAACGCCTTCTTCCTCGGCCTTGTGTGCCAACATGGCGCCACGCACCACATCGCCTATGGCGTAGATGTTAGCCGCGGCTGTTTGGAGTTGGTCGTTTACTTCAACTTGTCCGCTGTCGTTAAGTACAACGCCAGCCGCTTCGGCATTAAGTCCGTTGGTATAGGCCCTGCGCCCCACAGACACTAAACAATAGTCGCCTTCAAAGGTTTGGGCATCACCTTTTTTGTCGTTTGCCGTTACGCTTACCGTATCGCCTTTACGGTCAACGGCCGTGACCTGATGTGACAGGTGAAATTTCACCCCTTGTTTTTTCATGACTTTCATCAATTCTTTAGAAAGCGCCGCATCCAGTATGGGACTGATGCGATCTGCATATTCAATGACGCTGACTTCGGCACCCAATCGGCGGTATACCTGCCCGAGTTCCAAGCCAATCACGCCGCCGCCAATAACAACTAGGTGCTTGGGGATTTCACTCAATTCCAATGCTTCTGTAGACGTAATGATACGCTCCTTATCCAAATCGATAAAGGGCAAACTTCCAGGGTAAGAACCCGTCGCAATGATGGTGTTTTTAGCTTCAATGGTCTGTGCGTCTTTGCCAGTAATTTTAATATGTGTCGCATCTTCAAAAGCACCTAGACCTTTGAGGACGGTAATTTTGTTTTTGTCCATCAAGTAATCAATACCCTTGACAGTCGTGGATACTACCTCACGCTTGCGTGCAATCATTTGTGGAAAGTTAACCTCGATAGCTCCTTTGACGTCTATGCCGTGTTCGGCAAAGTCTTTTGTAGCTGTTTCGTAATGGTGCGAGGAATCCAACAAGGATTTAGAAGGAATACACCCCACATTGAGGCAAGTGCCTCCGAGCGTGGCTTCTTTTTCGATTAAGGCGGTTTTCATGCCCAATTGTGCGCAGCGGATAGCAGCAACATAGCCACCGGGGCCCGATCCAATTACGGCAACATCAAATTGATTCATCTAACTTAATTTTAATACAAATGTACGGGTATGTGCTTATATTTAGCAAAGTAAAATACCTATTCACAACAAAATCGTATTATTACAGCATAAATGAAACAAAAGCCCACCCTATCACTTCGCTTGGCCATGCTCCCCATAGTGGCATTGGTCCTGTTGCTTTCGCTTAATGTCAGTGTTTATGGCGATGATGCGCTGGGCGGTTCCAATCAGTTTATCTTGCTCTTAGGCGGAGCCGTTGCGGCTATGGTTGGCTTTGGACAAAAAATTTCTTACAAGCAAATGTTGCAACAAGTAGCTGAAAATCTAAAATCGGTTACAGGTGCCATACTCATCCTTTTGTTTGTAGGCGCGTTGGCTGGAACATGGCTCGTTAGCGGGATTATTCCTGCCATGATTTACTACGGACTTCAAATCCTAAACCCCACCTTTTTCTTGGCTGCCTGTATTATAATTTGTGCACTTATTTCTGTAGCCACAGGAAGTAGCTGGACAACCTCAGCGACTGTTGGCATAGCACTCATTGGCATTGGAAAAGCCATGGGACTTCCTGTGGGCATGATTGCCGGCGCAGTTATTTCAGGGGCTTATTTTGGCGATAAGATGTCGCCCTTAAGCGATACGACCAACCTTGCTCCAGCTATGGCTGGCGGTGAATTGTTTTCGCATATACGCTATATGACCATCACCACGGTGCCCACCATATTGGTGACGCTTTTGGTCTTTCTCATCATCGGCTTCACTCAAGAGACCACAGCTGTTGCACAAACCGAACCCTTGCTGTTGGCTATCAAAGAACGCTTTAGCATCAACCCACTTCTGTTTATTGTCCCAGTATTTGTTGTAGTGCTGATTGCACGCAAAACGCCACCCTTGGTAGCCTTGCTTATTGGCACCCTGCTGGGCGCCGTTTTCGCATTGCTGTTTCAACGTCCCTTGCTGGCTGAACTCGCTGGTGAAGCACAGCTCGACATGACAGCCGGCTATAAAGTTCTTATGGACACCATCACGGTCTCAACAGTAGTAGAAACTACCAATCCCATGTTAAACGACCTTTTCCAATCGGGTGGTATGGCGGGTATGCTTGGAACCATTTGGCTGATTATCTGTGCCATGGTGTTTGGTGGAATCATGGATGCCATTGGCGCCCTAAAGTCCATTAGTACGGCATTGTTAAGCTGGGCGG
>ERZ802831.1467-NODE-1467-length-11578-cov-23.3564_pt1 | contig 11578 bp, 7 predicted proteins | sample MGYA00345655_ERZ802831 | MGnify/ENA primary metagenome ERZ802831 (study PRJEB30503, sample SAMEA104212376) | marine metagenome | biome: Westerlies Biome; feature: [SRF] surface water layer (ENVO:00010504) within the epipelagic zone...; material: water...
AGCGCATCCACAGCCTGCTTCCGAACGCGCAGCTGATCGTGCTGCTGCGGGACCCAGTGGAACGGGCGTTATCCCAGTACTTCCATTCCGTGCGGCTTCGCTTCGAGACTCTGCCGCTGGAGGACGCTCTGGCCGCTGAGGAGGAGCGTTTGAGCACAGGAAAGCTCCAGCACCTGCAGGAACACAGCTATGTGAGCCGAAGCCGTTATCTGGAGCAACTGGATCGATACCTCGAGCTGTTTCCTGGTCGACAACTGCTGGTGCTGCAGAGCGAAACCTTGTTCGCCGATCCCACGGCAACGTGGCGACAGATCGAAGCGTTCCTCGACCTGCCGCAAGCCCCATGCCCAGCTGCAGCGCCGAAGGCCAACGCAGGCCAAGGGGAAGCACGTGCAGTTACTGCAGGGATCCGCCGAGACCTGCGCAGACAGCTGGAAGCGACCGCGCTCGGGGTTCGAGAGCGCTTCGGCTTCGGCTGGGACTGGGCCTGATCCGGCAATCCCATCAACGAGAAGCGGTTTAAGCTGTCGCACTCACAACACCTGGTTGATCGCATCCGTGCCCGAGAACCCCTCTCAGACACTGAGCGCTCTGGATGCGACAACCCTGGACCAGCTCCGCCGACACGGAGTACTGCGGATATTTATCAGCGCTCTGGTGAAAGAGGAGCTGCTCCACGATGTGGAACTTGAGCCTGAGGCCCAGCGCAAGGCCATGCAGAGCTACAGGCAACGCCACAAGCTCGCGAGTGCAGAACAACTGCAGATCCATCGGGACAGTTTTGGCTACACCGCCAACGATCTGCAGTGGCAAGCCGGCTTAGGGGAACGGATTCGGCGCCGCAGTGTTGAACGGTTCCAGAGCAAGGCGGAACTGCATTACCTCACCCGCAAGGAACAGTTCGATCAGGTGACCTACAGCCAGCTCACTGCTCCGAATCAGTTCCTGGCCCAGGAATTGTTCCTGCGGCTCAACGAAGGCGAAGCGAGCTTCGGTGAACTGGCCACGATGTTGCGCAAGGGAGGCAACCAGAAAGGGCAGGGACGTTTCGGGCCAATGGCCATCGGCAGCGTGCCGAAGCCGCTGGCCAAACCGCTGCACAGCTGCAGCCCAGGGACGTTGCTGGCGCCGATTCAGGTGCAGTCCAACTGGTTGATCGTGCGGTTGGAGCAATTCCAGCCGACACAGTTTGATTCCGCCATGGAACAACGGATGTGTGCTGAGCTGTTCCAGCAGGATGTGGACCGCATCGTGGATGAGCGGATGAATGCCCTCATCAATGCCACAGCATCCAGCCATGGAGATCTGGCCAACTGATGAACAGCTCCATCGCCACCCCTGACGTTCCAGACGCCCTGCCCGCCGTTCTGGTGTCGCTGAAAAGCGATCCCAGCTGCCACCGGATGTTCCGGCCCGGCCAACCGCTCACAGCCGAAGGAGTGTTGCCCAATCAGCTGCTGCTGATCCTTGAGGGACAAGCTCGATTGCTCACCGTGGAACGGAACCAACCCGCCACCCTCTGCAAGTTGGGTAGCGGCGATGTGGTGGGCCTGGCGTCCTTGATCTCCGCCGCACCCTGCGAAACGGTGCATGCCAGCACCACGGTCAAAGCAGCCGTGCTCTCTGACAAGGATCTGCTCCGTCACCTGGAGGACACCCCCGAACTGCGGGACTGGTGCACCAGCCGTCTCTGGCCATCAGAACTGGCAAGGCTGCTGGAACCCCTGCGCCAGAGCAGTGCGGAAGATCTACCCCCCCTGGCCAGCCAACTCCAGGACGTGCTGTCACTGGCAACCCTGATTCCCCCTGAGCCAGCAGCAGTGCAGCAGGCCTTGGCAGAAGGTCAGCGTGTGTTTGTCGCCTCTGCTAACAGCGACCTTCCACTGGGTCACGAACTAACGGAAGGATCGTTGGCGGCACGCCCAACACGACCTCCACTGCCCCTAAGGCTGATCGGACTGCCAGCCAGCACCCTCGAAGGTCTGATCACCCCCGTGGCCGAAGCCGCGACAACTCTTGAAGATGCACAAGATGCATCTGCGGACTCATCGGCTCTAGCGGTGATCGAACCGGCCCAGGCAGGCCTACCCCTGGCCACCACCGCAGGCTTCGGCCAGAAGGATCCCCGATCGGGACTGCAACTGATCCCTGCCAGTGGTGAAGCAGAAGAGCTGATGGCCTGCTTCCAGATGCTGGCGCAGCTGATGGGCCTGAAACTGCGGCGCGATGCGATCGAACGGGTGCTCGGTGATGCCATGGCCCGCGGGCAGGGGGTAAACCTGCAACTGATTGGTCAGCTGGCCACCATGTTGGGGCTGCATGCGGTCGGCGGGCGGATGCAGCCGGAACGAGCCCGACAGCTGCAAACCCCCTCGATAGTGCGGATCGGTACACGCACGGCCCTCGCCATCGCCAGCAACGAAGCCGGACTCCTGTTGGCCTCCCCCAGCGAGGGCTGGCGCGAGGTGAGCGTGGAGGAGCTCAACGAGCTGGCGCCGGAGGGATTTGATGTGGCGTTGGTGGAACGCACCAGCGCCACCCAGGAGCAGCGCTTCGGTCCGAGCTGGTTCTGGCCCGCCCTGCAGCGGCATCGCAGTGCTCTGATTCAGGTGCTGGTGGCCTCGTTTGTGGTGCAGCTGTTCACCCTGGCCAACCCCCTGTTGATCCAGGTGATCATCGACAAGGTGATCAGTCAGCGCAGCCTCGACACCCTGCAGGTGTTGGGCATGGCCCTGATTGCGGTGACGTTGTTCGAGGGGGTCCTCAATTCCCTCAAGACCTTTCTGTTCCAGCAGACCACCAACCGCATCGACATGCGGCTGGGGTCTGAGGTGATCGATCACTTGCTCCGTCTGCCGCTGGGCTATTTCGACCGACGACCGGTGGGAGAGCTTTCCACCCGCATCGGCGAGCTGGAGAAAATCCGCAACTTCCTCACTGGCCAGGCGCTCACAACAGTGCTCGATGCGGCTTTCTCTGTGATCTACATCGCGGTGATGTGCCTCTACAGCTGGCAACTCACGATTGTGGCGCTGCTGGTGGTGCCAATCCAGGTGAGCTTCACCATTCTGGGAGCACCCTTGTTTCGTCGTCAGTTCCGCAACGCAGCCAAGGAAAACGCCAAAACCCAAAGCCATCTGGTGGAGGTGCTCACTGGGATCCAAACAGTGAAAGCACAGAACGTGGAAATGGTGAGCCGCTGGAAATGGCAGGACTACTACAACCGTTACATCGCCCGTAGTTTCGAAAAAACCATCACCGGCACCACGCTGAATCAGATCAGCACGGTGCTGCAGAAGATCTCACAGCTGCTGGTGCTCTGGGTCGGTGCCTCGATGGTTCTTAGCGGAGACCTCAGCCTGGGTCAGCTGATTGCGTTCCGGATCATCAGTGGTTACGTGACCCAACCGCTGCTGCGCCTCTCGGGCATCTGGCAACGGATCCAGGAACTGCGTGTGAGCTTCGAACGCCTCGGTGATGTGGTGGACACGCCGATGGAATCCGATGCCGTCGATCAGGGCAAGGTGGCACTGCCATCGCTGGATGGTCGGATCCGCTTCGAAAACGTCAGTTTCCGCTTTGCCCCCCACAAGCCCGATGTACTGAGCCACGTGAATCTGGAGATTCAGCCCGGCAGCTTCGTGGCCATCGTCGGTCAGAGCGGCAGCGGAAAAAGCACCCTGATGAAGCTGCTCTCACGGCTTTACGCCCCAGGCGAGGGACGCGTGCTAATCGACGGCTACGACATCGCCAAGGTTGAGCTGTATTCCCTGCGCAGGCAGATCGGCATCGTGCCTCAGGATCCACTGCTGTTTTCCGGCAGCGTGCAGGACAACATTGCCCTGACATCTCCAGATGCCCGCAGTGAAGAGGTTGTGGCGGCAGCCGAAGTGGCGTGCGCCCATGAGTTCATCATGGAGTTGCCAGAGGGCTACAGCAGTGATGTCGGTGAACGTGGCGCTGGCCTTAGCGGGGGGCAACGTCAACGGGTGGCCATTGCACGGACTCTGCTCAGCCGGCCCAAGCTGGTGATCATGGACGAGGCCACCAGCGCCCTGGACTATGAGAACGAACGGCGCATCAGCGAGAACCTGCGGTTACGCCTGCAGGACTGCACGGTTCTCTACATCACCCACCGCCTCAGCACCGTGAAACGCGCCGATCAAATCGTGATGATGCACCAAGGGGCTGTGGTTGAGCAGGGCACACACCAAGAGCTGATGGAAGCCAAGGGCCGTTACTACGCGCTGTATCGCCAGCAGGAGTCGGAATGAACAACATCACACCAACCGGTGGTTCCGACAACCGTGACGGTTTCAAGCCGCTCGGACGGGATGCAGCACCGGAGACCAGTGAACTGCTGCGACCCTCAAGATCCTGGCTGCAGGCGACAATCTGGACGTTGCTTGCCACTGCAGGCTTTGCCATTGCCTGGCTGGCCATCGCCAAAACTGATGAGGTGGTGGTGGCACCAGGAAAGTTGGAACCGCTGGGGTCAGTGAAGGACATTCAGATGCCGGTGGGTGGGGTGGTGCAGGACATCCTTGTGACGGAAGGGCAACAGGTGAAAGCCAATCAGATCCTGCTCCGGCTGGACACCGAGGCAGATCTCGACCTCCGCGAAAGCCTGGATGAGACCATCGCTCTGAAGCAGGAACAACTGGAGCTCAAACAAGAGGAACGGCTGCAGTATCAGGAGTTGAACAGCACGGAGCAGCGCGTGCTGCGGGAGAACCTGGTGCTCCAACAGGAGTTGCTGGACCGCTATCGAAATCTGGCGGAACAGGGGGCATCGCCGGAAATTCAATTGCTTCAACAGGCCGACCGCGTCCAGCAAGTGAAGGGACAGTTGGAGAAGGTCAGCGTGGACCGCGACCGGCAGCTCTCGCTGCTCGACCAGCAGATTCAGACCCTGAAAAGCGAGCTATCGAGACTGGGAAGTGACCGAACGGGCCAGGTGGTGAAGCTGCGGTATCAGGAGATCCGTTCACCGGTTGACGGCATCGTCTTCGATCTGAAGCCATCCGCCAGAGGTTTTGTGGCTCGAGGAAGCGAACCGGTGATGACGATCGTTCCGATTGACACCCTCGAGGCACGCGTGGCCGTGCCCAGCAACAAGATTGGTTTTATCCATCAAGGACAGCCGAGCGACCTGAGTGTTGACTCCTATCGCGCAACTGATTTTGGCGTTTTAGAGGGAGTTGTACGCAAGATTGGATCCGACGCATTACCTCCAGATCCCACAACAGGGGTCTCCGGTTACAGCTTCCCGGTGGACATTCAATTAAAAAGTCAATCACTTGTGCTTAAAGATGGACAAGTCCTGCCCCTGCAGGTGGGGATGAGCCTGACTGCCAATATCAAGTTGCGCAAAGTGAGCTACCTGCAGCTGTTGATGGGAGGCTTAAGGGACAGGACGGAGTCCCTGAGGGAGTTCTGAGCGACAGCAGTGTGGCAAATGTCAGCAAATTCACAGACAACGCTGAAACGGATCGCCTGTGATGGCAAGCACTGGAAGGTCACATTGTTGATGCCACCGATTTCAACCTGTGCCATTGACTTATCTGGCACCGCAAGGCTGGTCACAGCTTGACCACATCTTGTCAAGCCTTTAGTCTCACGCTGAGCCTTATTACTGACCCTTGGCTACCATCCTGCTGAATGGTGTCGTTACAGACACCAGCACCATTTCCGGTTCAGACCTCAACGACAAGCTGACCGTGAGCGGCGGCGTGGACGGTCTGAGTGTTGATCTCGCCGATGGCGATGACGCTGTTGAAATCTTTGCCGACAGCGAAGACGTCACCGACACAGAAATCCGCGTTTCCGAAGGCGACGACCAAATTACAGTCATTGCCGCTGAAGAAGCTGGTGCTGACTTCGTTGGCATGCCCATCAGCCTCGGCGACAGCCTGCTGGGTGGCCCTGGTGACGACACCATCACACTTACTGATGGACTTGTTCAGCTGACCGGCGCAGTCAAGGGTAACGAAGACGACGACACCATTTCGGTTGCCAATGTCAATGGCGGCACCGTCAACGGTAATGCTGGTGATGACACCATCAACATCGGTTCTGCTACTGCCACTGCAGCTGGTGAGCGCGGTGACAGTGCACTGACCAACGGCAGTGTGATGGGTGGCCAAGGCGATGACACCATCGCTGTCAATGCCGATGTCACCGGTTCCGGAATCCGCGGTAACGAAGGCGACGACGCCATCACTGTTACGGGTGAGTTCAGTGGTGCAACCACCCTGAACGGCAACGCTGGTGATGACACCATCGATGCAAGTGGTGCTGAAGGTGATGTCACCGTGATCGGTGGCTCAGGTGATGACACCTTGAGCGTCGGTAACGGTCAAACCGTTCGGGGTGGCCTGGGTGCTGACACCTTCGTGGTTGCAGCCTCTGGTGGTGTGACCATCGAGGACTATGACCAGCTCGACGATCCCGATTGCTTCTGCGACGACGATATTCAAGTTCAGAACATCGTCTTCGATACTTATTCCTACGCAGTCAATCGCGACTTGTACACCAGCGCTAGCAGCTGGACTGGTGACATCAAGGTGAAGGCAGTCGCGGAAGCTGCTAACACAGGCGACACAGCAATTGCTCGCCTGACCCGCACAAAGACTGAGACCATCAGCGCTTTAGCTGTTGCTCGTGTCGTCATTGATACTTCGAATATCACTGGCCCCATTGTCGCTGCACAGGCACTTGATTCTGCAACTTATCCACTTGTTGGATTTACTGCAGATGGCGTGACATTCGCCAACGGCAACGCCACTGCTGGCCCTGGAACAACAACTGCGTTTGGAGCCAATGATCTAAGAGCCGGCAACGGTTCTGCTTTTGGTTCTGCCGAGGGTGTTTGGTATAGCCGAGCTGTTAGTGGAGCAGGAATTGTAGTCAAGGGTGTCGCTGACGCCTTCTCCGTTAATACCTACACCGAATTCGCTAAAGGCGACTTCAGTTTCCTTGGGCTGACTGCCAAGGCAACCATTGGTGTTGCATCAGGCCAAAAACTGGTCTACAGCGACATCACCAACGCCACAGTCAAGAACCACTGGGCCTCTTACACCAAGTCGAAGACAACCACTGACGTTGGTTTGTTCAACTTGGATCTGGGTACTGCCAACTTCTCCACAATCACCACCGGTAAGGCCTACATGGTTCTTACCAACCTTGAAGACAAGGCCTACAAAACCACAACAATTGAAGATGCCACTGGTGTTGCCGTTGCAACAGCAGAACTCAACCTGGACAACACCTTCCAGGCTTGGAGAAAAGTCACTACAGACCTCGGTTTCACTGCATTTGGCAATCAGCTAACCGTCGTTAGCAGTTCAGAAACATTTAAAAAGATTACCCTCGGTTTCTACACTGAAAGCGGTGCACTCAATGCTGCTGCTGGTAACGCTATTGCCAATGGTGGTGGTGCCTTCAGAAGCGAAGATGGTGCGGTGACATTCAAGGCAGCTGGTGCCTTCACTAACACCAGAACAACTGCTGATGGTGCCGTTATTGGCCGCACAGGTGGTGCTGTTGGTGGCAACAATTTCACTCTTGTGCCTGCCACTAACTACGACCGGCTCATCTGGGATACGTTCTCAAGCCGCAGTCTGCACAGACTGTCTGTAGCAACTGCCTACGCAGACGACACACAAGGCTTCGGGATTACGACTGCAAAGGTTGGTCCTGACAACGTCAATCTCACACAGACTGACACGCGCACTGCTTCTGCAAGCCTTGCAATCAAGATCAAGGCCTCGACCACCGCAAAAGCGACTGCATCTGTTGCTCTCTCTGGTGTAATCAAGCGCACCACAATCGAGGGAACGACCCTTGATATCAGCACTTGCCCAGCATTCCCCGACATCACCACCTTGAACGGGCGTATCTTCGATGGAAACGGAGTCCCCGAATCCGGCGAAGTTGTTGGTACCTTCAGTCAAAAGTATGTCTGGGGTTCCACAGGAATCTCCATTGGTTTAACTGCTGCTGGCACTGCTCCCCGCATTGCAACTGGTGCTGGTCTCACTGCTCTGGCCAACGCCGCTGCAGGTGATGGCTTCTTCTCAGGTAGTGACTTCACGGTCGACAACCTGGCCGCCGACAATTTCGGTCAACGCGCTGTTGTCCAAGCAAGCAGCGATGCACAGAACGTTCCGTTCCGTGTCCTGTTCTTCGACACCGACGAAACCGACAACGGTCTGTACGTCATCTCCGGTATGGCGAACTATGACGGTGGTGTCCTGACTGGGCTGAACACCGCACCGACTGCTACGTCCTCCATCGGTGGTAAGCACACCATCGTCAAGGTCACCGGTGACAAGGGCCACCCCATCGAACTGAGCGACATCAACTTCGTTTGATCCACTGAGTTCACTCGTCTCTTAACACATAGCCCCGGGTTAACCCGGGGCTTTTTTTATGCAAGAAAGACCAGCAGCTCCGAGTGGACTTCAGCAGCGAAGTCATTTAACCTTGCCTGCTAACGACGTGCGAAATTGCCCATGGCTGATCAACTCAACACCCTCAGCCAGCAGCTGAAAGCGCAAAACTATGCGGGCGTACTCAAAGCCACAGTCTTAATACCAGAGAATCAAAAAAGCGACGATCTAAAGCTGCTTGAACTGATCGCACGCATCAAATCAGATCAATCCAGCCCCATCGTTCAGCATTATTTGAGTGAGTCAGCAGGATGGAGTTTTAATCAGCCCGAATCACTCACATCCGAACGGGCTTTTCTTCATGTTCTCAGAAATGAAGGAGCTCAAGCGATCAGACTCTACAAACAACTTGATCACGAGACGTTCACAGGTGTTGACTACAACCGTCTTGGCAATGCTTACCTGATGGTGAGTGATTTCAACCAAGCCTTACAGTGTTACGACAAAGCCATTGAGCTTGAACCCGAAGAACCGAGCCATTACAACAACAAGGGAGGTGCTCTCGCCAGGCTGCAGAAATTTGATCTTGCCCTGGAAGTGTACGACCAGTGTTTAGAGCGTGAACCATCACACAACACCGCCCAGAATGCAAGAAAGAAACTACTGATCAAACTCAACCAATCAGAAGATCTCCTTGAACAACTGAAAGCAGATTTAGATCAAGATCCAGACTCTTTAGAAAAACGGCTCGGCTATTTCAATGCCTTGGTTGAATTTGCTCACTACAACGATGCAATATCTGTTCTCAAGGACAAAATCACGCCTATCAAAGAATTGAAGACAATCCCTCTAGAAGCAGACCCTGAGGAGTACAAAGAAGAACGTGATCAAATCAATCTTCGCACAACGCTATGCCAGCTATTTGAAAACCGCCAGATGTGGATGCGCGCTCTAGGTGTAACCAACCAAATGATCGAAATGTTTGACGAGCCTCCTTATCATCTGCTATTCAGTAAGGCCGACTATCTAGCCGAGTTAGGAAAGTTTGAAGAGGCCGATACAATCATCGATGATCTTGAAGAGAAGACAAACGATGCAGAGCGCATCAAAGTTGCCCGCGCAGGGCTGCTCTGTGAGCGAGGAAAAGAATCAGATGCTCTTGAACTCTATGAAAGCTTCAGCAAAGGAAGCCGGTTTTATCGCCAAATTCTCCACAAAAAGGCCGATATCAAATTAACGCTAGGCCGCATTGAAGAGAGCCATGCAGATTTACTTGAATTGCTGGATACCAATATCATGGTGGCGGTTCAACTAATTAATTCAAAAAACTACAAGCCAGACGACCAAATCATAGAAAAGCTGAAGCTTATTGCTCGCAATCCTTTTGTAGCGGAGCAACAACGTGAAAATCTATGCTTTGCTTTAGCACTGGCATGTGACAAGAGAAAAGAATATGACGATGCAGCAGATTTTCTACGGGAAGCCAATGCACTAAACCGCAAAAAGATCAAATACAACCCACAACAATTCACCCAACGATCTGAAAGACATCTACGGTTTTTTCAGACCGCTCAAGGTCCAGTCATCGCCGCGAATCTTCCAGATGACAGACCCAAACCGATCTTTATCGTAGGAATGCCTCGCTCAGGCACCACCCTCACTGAAACTATTGTTGGAACACATTCCAAGGTCTCACCTTGTGGTGAACTCCCTGGAATCCCAAAAATCTCGCGATTTATCAACAAAAACTTTCCGAAACTCAAACCATATCCTGAGTGCATTGATGAATTAAATCAAGGCATGCTAACAGCTATGGCTGAATCGTACATCAAACAATTACCAGAGGAAGGGCAAGGTGCAATTTACACTGCAGATAAACTCCCTCATAACTTTGTCAACGTCGGCCTAATTCATCGCATCTTTCCAAAAGCACCGATCATTCATGTGATGCGTGATCCGCGTGACAATGGACTCTCCAATTTCCAGCAAAATTTTGGTGCAAAGTTTGGGGGCATGGGTTTCGCCTTTGATCTGGAACATTTAGCCAACGAAATCAACAACTACTGGCGTCTGATGAAACATTGGCGCAAAATTGGCGTACCCATGATCGAATTTTGGTACGAAGATCTTGTCAACGAACAGGAAACAATATCTAAGGCCTTAATTAACTACTGCGGTCTGCAATGGGAAGAGCAGATCCTTGAGTTCCACAAACTCGAGCGGCGTGTGAAGACCGCGTCGGTGGGGCAGGTGCGCAACAAGATGTACAAATCCTCAGCCCAGAAATGGCGCAACTACGAAGAGCTGTTGCAGCCGATGATTGATGCCCTCGACACCTCCGTCGTGGAGTTCTATGAGCCGGAAGCTGCCTGAAACAACCACCAGCTGATGGCATTGGGACTAATCAGGCCCTTGGCTGCCAGATCCCGGGTGGGCAGAATGAATTGTTGCGCTGGATGCCGCCGTGCGGATCCGTCTGGTTCGTCATGCCTCCGGTGCCCCAGGCCTGCGCTGGCTGGGGATGGGGCCCGTCTGGCGGCCAACCCGAGGTTTGCTGAAGCTGCAGCGGCTGTTCCGCAAGCACGCCTTCTGGGCCCAAGAGCGGTCCATCTGTGACCTGCGCCAGATGCTGCGCGGCAGCCCCGTGGTAGTAACCCTTTGGCGCGGCAAACGTCTGGTGGGCTTCGGGCGAGCCAGCAGCGATGGGATCCATCGGGCCGTGCTCTGGGACATCGTGGTAGCTGGCGACCTGCAGGGCCGTGGCCTCGGCCGCCAGGTGGTGGAGGCGCTGCTCGATAGCCCCAGGCTGCGCCAGGTGGAACGGGTCTACCTGATGACCACTAACAGTGCCGGTTTCTACCGGCAGCTGGGCTTCAGCAGCGCTGAAACGCAGCAACTACTGATCCGGTGTTCGGAAGCAAGCGGATGAAGAGATTCGAACTCTCGACCCTCTCCTTGGCAAGGAGATGCTCTACCACTGAGCTACATCCGCAGGTCGCCGTTCGGGATGTATTCCCTGCGACCAGATGATCATGCACCACGAGGGTGCCGCAGGTCAATCGGGCTGGTCAATCAGCAGTCTGCAAAGCACCCATCAACGAGCCCATCTCAAGGGCCTGCAGGCCATAGGACCAGCCCAGGTTGCTCTTGATCCCGGCCCGCTCCAGGGCCTGCTGCATCGTGTC
>ERZ802831.1468-NODE-1468-length-11574-cov-11.6649_pt1 | contig 11574 bp, 15 predicted proteins | sample MGYA00345655_ERZ802831 | MGnify/ENA primary metagenome ERZ802831 (study PRJEB30503, sample SAMEA104212376) | marine metagenome | biome: Westerlies Biome; feature: [SRF] surface water layer (ENVO:00010504) within the epipelagic zone...; material: water...
TAACCGACTCTCTGCCGATCTCTTACCAAACGTTTTCCAGAAACCGCCCCAATTATTGAAGAGGTACTTGATAAATTGTCTAGCAATAACATTTTAGATGATGAGCGCTTTGCTGAAATGTATCTCAATTCTAGGGCCCGAAAAGGCTTTGGACCTAAAAAAATAGAGATGGAATTATATTCAAAAAAAGTAGACTCTCTTTTCATAGCCAATGCTATTGAGGCATATGAAAATTGGAATGAGAATGCTGCAAGCGAGCTACAAAAAAAATTTAAAGGGACCAAGCCCACTGACTATCAATCAAAAATGAAGCAAAAACAATTTCTATATAACCGAGGCTTTAGCTCTCAAATTATTGATCAGATTTTATAAATACACATGGTATGATTTATGCCTATGTCATATCAGGTCCTAGCTAGAAAATATCGACCCTCAAACTTCTCAGAAGTTGTTGGACAAGAGCACATTCTGCGTGCTTTAGAAAACAGTATTAAGCACAACAAACTCCATCAAGCATATATTTTCAGCGGTACCCGGGGGGTTGGAAAAACAACAATTGCTCGAGTTTTTGCTAAATGCCTCAATTGCCAAAATGGTGAAATGCCCCAGCTTGTTCCCTGCGATCAATGTTCAGCTTGCTTAGAAATTAAAGCTGGACGTCACATTGAGTTTTTAGAGGTAGATGCTGCATCCAGAACTGGGGTTGATGATATGCGTGAGTTGCTTGAGTCAGTCCAATATAAACCAGCCAATGCTCGATTTAAAATTTACCTTATTGATGAGGTGCACATGCTTTCAAAAAGCAGTTTTAATGCCTTATTAAAAACCTTAGAGGAACCGCCCCCTCATGTAATATTTTTAATGGCTACCACTGAAGTTGAGAAAGTACCCAAAACTGTTCTGTCGAGATGCTTGCAATTAAACCTTAAGGTTATTCCTGAAACACAAATTTATGACCACTTAGAGTCTTTGCTGAAACTCGAGAGCATTAAATACGATGACGAATCTATTAGGCTAATAGCCAACTCTGCTAAAGGATCTATTCGTGATGGGTTAACTCTTTTGGATCAAGCTATTGCTCACGGCAATGGATTGCTTGATGCAGAGGAGGTAAAGGCTTTGCTTGGAACAATTGATGAGTCTTATATCATCGAGCTGGTCAATCAAGTTGTTTTATCCGATGGGGATGGAGCTTATCTAGCTTTGAATAAAATAACTGAGTTAAATGTTGAATATGAGCAAGTTTTAAAGATTATTATTTCTGTTTTTCATAAAATTTCATTGCATCAGCAACTGCAAAATAGTAACGAAGAAGCTATTACAAAATTGGCAGAAAGCATTGATCCCCAAATGATTCAATTGCATTACGAGATCGCTTTAAATTCTTTGGCTAAGTTTCACGTTCATCCGCATCCCAAACAAGCTTTAGAATTATGCATTCTTCGAATGCTGGCTTTTCAGCCAATGTCAGAGGAGATGGTTCCAAATATAGAAAAAAAAAATCCTAAATCAGCAGCTAAACCAATAGCACCTCCAAAGCAAGAGGTTAAAACTCTTGATATTCAAACAGGAGAACCAAAGCCTGAAGAAATTTCTAAAGTTGAGGTGGCTGCAGAAGAGGCACCTGCTGCAGATAAAAATGTCCCCACAGAAATTGATATGCAAAGTTGGAATTCAATTTTTAATTCGTTAGATTTATCTATGTTTGTGAGTCAAGTTTTTTCGGAGTTTGAGTTTGTAAGTTTTGCTAACAGCAATCTGACTCTAAAAAAATCAGATGATCTCATTAATCCAACTGAAGGATTGAAGACGGAATTTCTTGAGGCCATCTCAACTCACTTGGGCCAAAAAATTTCATTAAGCATTGAAAGTGGAGAGGTGATAGCATCTCCAGCAGCCATGGAGGCTGAGCGATCCCAAAATCAGTTAAATGATGACAAAGATGCCTTGTTAGAGAATGCAGCCGTCAAAGATATTCTCGATTCATTCGGTGGAAAAATTATTGATGAATCTATTAAAAAGGTGAGCCCATGAGCAAAGATTTGTTATATGAGCTTATAGAAGCCTTAACCATCTTGCCTGGGGTTGGTAAAAAATCTGCTCAACGCATGGCTTTGTTCTTGCTGGATAAAAACAAGGATGGAGCATTGCATTTGGCGCAAACCTTAGAGGAGTGCTTGGATGCCATTCAGCGATGTGAGATATGCAGGCAATTAACATCAGAACCCATCTGTAGAATTTGCAGTGATGAATCACGTGATGCATACAGTTTGTGTGTTGTTGAAAGCCCTTCAGATGTCTTAGCAATTGAATCAACTGGAGGTTTCAAGGGTAGATACTTTGTTCTAATGGGACGCCTTTCTCCAATTGACGGAGTTTCACCTGACGATCTTGGTATCCCGGATTTATTGCGTCATATTCAGGGCGCAAAGATTGAGGAAGTGATACTTGCTACCAGTTCAACCGTCGAGGGCGATGCAACGGCATCTTTTATTAACGATCATCTTGAGAGCGTAAAAGTTTCAAGAATTTCCTATGGTATTCCTATTGGAGGAGAGTTAGAGTATGTCGATGGCAACACTATTGCGCGAGCTATCCAAGGGAGGATTGTAATCTAATGTCTATCAAACCAGATGTCTGGATTAAACGAATGGCTGAATCAGAGGGCATGATAGAGCCGTTTTCTGAAAATCAGGTTCGAGTAGACGACAAAGGTGAAAAACTCATCTCGTATGGGGTTTCTAGCTTTGGCTACGACGTTCGCTGTGCCAACGAGTTCAAAGTTTTCACAAACATTCACTCAGCAACCGTTGATCCTAAAGTTTTTGATGATAATAGCTTTGTTGATATCACCTCAGACGTATGTGTTATTCCACCAAATTCTTTTGCGCTTGCCAGAACAGTTGAATATTTCCGCATACCTAGAAACGTTTTGACTATTTGCTTAGGCAAATCAACCTATGCAAGGTGCGGCATTATTGTCAATGTGACGCCTTTGGAGCCTGAGTGGGAAGGGCACGTAACACTGGAGTTCTCAAATACCACCAATTTGCCTGCAAAAATTTATGCTGGAGAGGGAGTGGCACAAATGATTTTCTTTGAATCTAATGAAGATTGTGCAGTCAGTTATAAAGACAGAGGTGGAAAATATCAGGGGCAAACCGGCGTTACGCTTCCAAAAACCTAATAGAGTTTTTTTAGTTCAAGCATGGTATCTCCATCTTGATCTTCGTCCTCAACTTTTATAATTAAATAGTCAATATCTGGTGCTAGGAAATAGCGGGTGGTTCTATTATCTTGCAGTCTAATTCTCTCTACTATGATGCAAGGGTAAACAGTGCCGTCGACCTCAAAGCTGCCACTATCGACAACCTTGTAGTTGTTGACTTCTATTGCTCCTGTTTTTAAATCTGGAAGCATCAAAGAAAAATCTTTAAGTCCCGCAATAACATTTTTTCTAATTTGTATTTGGACATTCAATGGATCAAATACATTTTCATCTTTTAGTAAAGTTTGGCTCCATTCAAATTTACCTTTGGAAGTTAGAGTTCCCGAAGACTGATCGAAGTTTAATGTTCTTTTGTCTGATCGAATCAAAACCTTAGCATCTACATAATATTGTGTAGAGGAAATAAGATTATTCATTTCAGAGAAATCTGAAATAATTTTTATTCTTCCAAGTGGGAACTTTGCATTAAATTGAATGGTTCTTTTGCCTTCTTCCTCATGGGTAATAAGCTCTCTGATTCCCCTCATGGAAACTTTAGAATTAGTAAAAACATACTCTCCCTTGTAGTCAGGAATATCCTGCGCTAACAGGTTGGCTGAAATGAGAACAAACAGCATTCCAAAATATTTATACATTAAAGAACTCCATATGATTTGGTCCAAAATGACTTTCAGCTTCAAATTTAACCTCATCGTCCTGAAGCCCGATGTATCCTTTTGCTATGTCAGCTATGACTTTTGGATATACAGCGTGTTCAATTTTCTGAATTCGACTAATTAGCTTTGCTTCGGATTGAGCAGGATCTATCTTTAAAGCACCCTGCGTTATAATAGGCCCACCATCTAGTTGATTATTTACATAATGCACTGTTATACCATGCATTAAATCCCCATTTTCAACTGCTTGTTTGTGAGTATTTAGCCCAGGATAGTCAGGCAATAAAGAGGGATGAATATTGATTAATTTCCCATTCAAAGCCTCAGTAAAATCGTTGGATAGGATTCGCATGAATCCAGCGAGCACAACTAAGTCAGGTTCTATAGGAAGAATCTGCTCTAAGAGAGCCTGATCGAATTCTTCTCTTGTATTAAAATTTTGATGTTCAATGACTTTACTCATTAGATGGAATTTCTTAGCTCGCTCTAATCCTTTGACGTTTGATTGATTGGAAATGACCAATTCAATGGAAGCAGGTATATTTCCTATTTGACTGGCTTTGGCAATGGCCTCCAAATTTGATCCACCGCCTGATATAAGAACAACTATTTTTTTCATGACTAATTGTATTGAATTTGCTCTTTTAAGCTTCCTTTAACTATGGAACCAACTTCAAATGTGCGAAGTTTGTGTCTGGATAAAATCTTTTTTGCCTTCTCAACTTCTGCTTTATCTAAAATGCAAACCATTCCAATTCCGCAATTAAATATTCTTAGCATATCGGATTGCGAAATCTTTCCTTTTTCTTGCAGCCACTGAAAGGCTTTAGGAAATTTCCATGAAGATAGATTTACGTCTGCAATCAATCCCTTTTTAAGAATTCGAGGAATATTTTCTGTCAAACCGCCTCCAGTTATATGTGCCATACCTTTGACATTAGTTTTTTTAATTAGTTCTAAAATAGGGGCAGGATATAAATGAGTTGGCTTAAGCAACGTTCGCATTATTGAATCTGGGGCCGTATGTTTTTTTAGAATGGATCGAATTAAAGAATAACCATTAGAGTGAGGACCGCTTGATTCAACTCCTAACAAAACATGCCCTGATTTTATGCCTTTCCCATCTATCAATTTAGTTTTTTCAACAACACCAACTGAAAAACCAGCCAAATCAAAATTATCTTTTGCATAATGACCAGGCATTTCAGCCGTCTCCCCTCCAAGAAGGGCGCAACTGCTTTTTTCACAGGCATTTGCGATACCCTTAATAATTTTGGCTGTTGATTTGGGCTCCAGTTTTGATGCAGCGAAGTAGTCTAAGAAAAATAAAGGCTCTGCGCCACAAGTAACCATATCATTCACACACATCGCAACTAGATCTTGTCCGATTAGGTGTATGGTGTTGTGTGCTTGACTTAATGCTACTTTGGTTCCTACTCCATCAGTGCAGCCAACTAAAATAGGGTTTTTGTATTTAGATCCTAGCTGAAACAGCCCTGCAAAACCTCCTATTCCACCAAGCACTCTGTGATCATGAGTCCTATTAACGCTAGCCTTTATTGATTCAACAAGTTCATTTCCTTTTTGAATATTTACACCTGCTTTAGCATAAGGATCTGTAGGTTTTGTTTTACTAGTCATTTACAATAAAAATGTGATTCAAAAAATTAAAATCTTACTTTTACTTAACATTCTTTTGGTTAACACAGCCTTTGGCAAAGAGTTACCAGCATTATTTGAAGTAAGGATTCCCAATGATCAGTATACCAATACTAACGACGGATTAAATAAGGCATTTAACCGCTTGATTCAAAAATTATCAGGCTCAAGAAATAAAAAATTTCTTTGGAGAGTTGGTGATGCAAAACTTAATAAGATTGATTTTGTTTCCTCCTATTCAACAGAGATGATAGAAGAGCAAGAGTTTCTAGCAGTTAAATTTAACAGTGATGCGTTAATACCTGAACTGCGAAAGATGGGCATGCCTTTAATTGGCTTCAATCGTCCTGTGGTGCTTATACTGTTAAAAATCGATACAGGTGAATCAACTCCAACATATCTTGATAACAGCGTATCAGAAAATTCATTTTCTAAAGAAATTCAACAAACATTAAAAAATATTGCTCTTGAGAGGGGTATATACATTGAGTTACCCGAGTTTGATTTAGAAGATAATAATCTACTTAGTCAAACCAATGTACTTTTCTCTCCATCAAATTATATTGAAGAGAAATTCTACAACGATGCTTTTTTAACCATTGAGCTTGCAAGGATTGGAATTAATCAATGGTCATTTAATGGTGATCTGCAGGCTGTAACATCTTTGCAAGAGAAGCAAGTAATTTCATTTTTTCAAAATGCCCTCCATGCTTTCTTGGATGATTTCCTTGCGGTAGAACCTCTAGAGCCTGGAACATCTGGAGAAAAGGTCATGGTTTCAATTCAAGGCTTAAATAATTTTGATGATTTTAAATCAGCTGAATCTGAACTTGATAAAATTTTTGCCATTAAATCTAGAGATTTTCTTTCTTTTGAGCCCACCAAAATTGATTACGTGACTCAATTATTTCAAACAACAGATGCATTGATGAAGGAGTTAAGGGGCAGTACTAAATTTTTAATTAAAGAATACAATGCGGATACCAATGAACTAAAACTAGAGTATTTAAATTAGCCATGAGTAAATATTTTATTTTTATACCTAACTTGTTGTCTATCATCAGAATTTATCTGATGTATCCTTTGCTTACCTTTATTTCTGAAGAAAATTATCTTTTTGCTTTATATATATTTGTGATTGCTGCAGCAACTGACGGTCTTGATGGATACCTTGCAAGGGTAATGAACTGGCAAACGGATCTCGGTAAAATTCTAGACCCTGTTGCTGACAAAGTGTTGTTAATTGGAACTATTTTGATTTTATGGATCAATTCATACATACCTATTTTTGTATTTGTAGTTTTTGTACTTAGAGATTTTATTATCATTATGGGAGCGGCATTCCATATGACTGTGTATGAGACTGCTGCACCAAATCCAAATATATTTGGAAAAATTACGACCTTTGTTCACATTGGTTATCTGGCAGGCGTGTTTATTGACATTATTTTTGACTTGAACATAACTAACTTTGTGGTTGATTTATCGGTAGCTTTAATAACTTTATTCAGTTTATTTTTATATGGTTTGAATTGGTTCAAACTTACAGCTAAGTTGCATCGTGAATAATCCTACTCAGCTAATTTTTCCATTTCAAATTAATCAAAAGGCATCTTTTAAGAACTTTTTTTGTACTTCAGATAACCTTCATCTAATTAATAGACTTGAAGATATTGTGATCGAGAATACTGGACATGAAATAATGATCCATGGTGAGAATGGCTCTGGTAAATCTTTTTTAATGCAGGCCATCTGCAATGAGCTCAGCTCGAAGGATAGGCGGTTTGCTTTTATTCCCATGAAAAAAGCGAAAAATATGGGAGTTGAAATATTTCAAAATTTGGCATCCTTAAATGCTGTTTGCATTGATGATTTGCAACTTATTATGTCCATAGGTGAGTGGGAGCAAGCCATGTTTCACCTGATCAATGAATGTCAACAATCTAATTGTAGTCTCATACTATCTTTTGGTGGCAATAAAGCGTTAGATGAGATTGTTCAGTTACCTGACTTACTTTCCAGAATAAAGCGCATGGAATTTATGACTTTGCGATCTGTTCAAGATGAGTATCTTAACGAAGCATTAGATTTTGTATCTCATAAGCTAGAAATTAACTTAGAAAAAGCGGAGCTTGAATTTCTTTTAAAGCATCAAACGCGTGAATTTTCTATTCTTGTCGAAAATCTTCTTTCCTTGGACCAGCAAGCTGCATCTTTAAAAAGAAAGATAACCATCCCATTTATTAAAGAGAAATTAAATCTTTAATCGAGATCAATCATGCAATCTTTACAAGTTAATAGTGCCTTGGGTTTTTGTATGTCTACTAAAGTTTCATAAAAATCTGCTAAACCATTAAGCGCTGAAAAAACTTTCGGCTCTTTTATTGAAACATCGAAATTTTCTAATAGTTCCCTGAGAATGAGTTCTTCAGGAGACAGCTGTTGCCCATAATATTCTACTTTGAAATCCTCTAATTCATTTAGGCTTGCGGCATAGGCAATCGCATCGTCAATGCCTCCAATTTCATCTATTAAACCTACATCTTTGGCGCTTGTTGCAATCCAAACTCTACCACCTGCAATTGCCTTAATCTCCTCATAGGACTGAGATCTTGAATCAGCCACAAAGTTTACAAACCGATCATATGCATCAGCCCCCCACGATTCAAAAATTTTATCTAAGTCATCATCAATGGCTTGAGTAGGATCCCAACCACCGTAATTAGAGGTAACCACGCCATCAAAATTTACTCCAATATAGTCCATAGCATTTTCTAGTGTTGGCAAAGCTATCGCCACACCTATAGAGCCTGTGATAGTTGTTGGTTCGGCGAAAATATAATCTGCCGGAGTTGCTATGTACACTCCACCAGATGTAGCATAATCTCCCATAGATACAATTACATTGATGTCTTTTTTCTTAGCAGCAAGTAGCTCATCTCGCATCATTTCACTTCCAATAATAGAACCTCCTGGACTATTGACTCTAAGTACAATCGCTTTTGTCTTTTCATCCTCATGAGCGGATCTAATCTGTTTTACAATTCCATTTGCACCAGCAACACCTTGAGAAATTTCTCCTTCCATAATCGCGCCTTCAGCTGTAATTATGGCTATCTCATTTTTACTTTCAGAGAGACTGTTTTCCATTTGATTGACATACTCTTTGTAAGACATAGTTTTATACGTATCCGTTTTAGCTTCCTCATCGAGGCCAAATTCTTCAATCATGTATTGACGAAATTCTGGAAATGATTTTGAGCCATCAATAATATTATTTGCTTCAGCATAGGCGATATTTCTCATTGCAGCCTCGCCAAAAAACCCAACATAGCCATCTGCAAAAGATTGAATATCCTCTGCTGTAATGCCTCTACCATCAGCCATTAAAGATTTCATTTCAGACCAGATTGGTTTAAGCAAAGCTTCTCTTTGCAGCCTGTCATTTTCTGACATATCGGTTCTTGTATTTCCTTCAACAGCAGATTTAAAGTCGCCTTGAGAATAATTATGGAAATTAATTTTTAGATTCTCGTAAAGTTCTTTTTGGTAAGCTCGCATTCCACCAATACCGCTAATGCTGATACTGCCAACAGGATGAATCCATATTTCAGACGCTTGAGATGCCATCAAGTAGGAGGTGGTAGATAATCGATCATTAAATGCAATCACTCTTTTGCCAGACTCACGAAGAGCCTTAAGTTCTTTTGCAATATTTATTGCTGTGGTCGGCCCAGCAAAGCCTGTTGATGAAAAATCTATAAATACAGCGGGAATCTTGTCATCCTTGCCAACGGCTCTAATTAGATCTATGAGATCTCTTGTTTGAATTTGCTCACTTGCAGAGCCTGAATCAAAATTAAAAAGGAAATCTGAGCTAAAAACTTCCTGATCAACCACCGTACCTTGTGGATCTATAAAAAGTACTCTGCCGCTTGGATCTTTCACTTTTGGACCGGAGGAGGTAAGCGCTCCAACGATCAAGATTGTAAAAAAGATTAAAACAAATGCCGTACCAAGGTTCAGCATCACGGTTCTAGCTTTTTCTAAAAAACGACCAAGCCAAGAAAAAATAGATTTAAGTGCATTCATGCATATTCTCCAAAATTAAATTAAAAACAAACCAAAAATATATGAAAACCAAGAAATGATGATTAATAAGATAAAAGTTAATGTTGCTATCAGAAATGAAAAGAAAAATGTAAGGAGTGTTATTGCAAGGACAAATAAAGCAAGCATCCAGCTGAACATCATTGCAAAGAATCCGGAAATGATTGCTCCACCATGAAGAAACAGCAGCACACCAAAAATGATTATTCCTGTCAGTACTATCATATGCTTTCCTCAAAGATAAAAATTGACTCTAGATCAGTCTTAAAAAACCTAGTTATTTTAATAACTAGTTTCAGGGATGGATCAAATTTTCCTGTTTCAATTGAATTTATTGTTTGTCTGCTTACACCTAAAATAGCGGCAAGCTCATCTTGGCTGATACTTTTTTCTTGCCTATAGCTCTTAAGATTATTTTTCAACTTTCTGCAATATATTTACGATAAAAAGAATAACCACCAATTACAGTTCCAATAGCAAAAGCAAGGAAGTATTCATAGAAAGTTGGATAAAAATTAAAGTATGGCGAAAGGGCGGTTAAGCTTAATCCAAAAGTAAGAAATCCAAAAGCCCCACCAACAAAGCAAGCACTTTGGTAGCTATTAAATAAATCATCCTGGGTAATGGTAAATTTGTAGTGGAAAAAAGCACCAATAAAAAATAATAAAATCATTACAATTCTAAGTATCATAAGCCCTGGCTCAGGCATAGAGTTTATAGCATCATCTCCAAGAAAGCCTACTTCTGCGAGATGAACGCCAAGCAACACAGCGCCAAGCATAAAACAAGTTAAAGCAGAAATATAATTTTTTTTATCGGTTGGATTGAGCGAGGATACTTCTATCCACATACCTTTGTGCGTAATTTTTGCCATAAAAATAATCTTATTGTAAAGTTTACTTGTCTGTCAAGTTTACTTTACATTTAATTGTTCGCGAGCTGCATACACAGCCACAAAAAACAGCGCAACTATTTCAATCAATTCCAACCAACTAAGAAAGCTTGGATTTGGTAGACCAAATACAGTAAGGCATGTGGTCATGAAATATATGAGAATAATGAATCCAAAAATTTGATAAAGTTTCGCTGTTGGATATTTGAACGCACGATAGGCAAAAAATATTAGAGGCAAAGACCAAATAAATATTCCTATCCAAGGAGTTCCAATTATTAAGCCGTGCAGCAGGTGTGTTGCTAGAAGAGCAATCATAAGTACCAGAAAATTTTTTCTAAGATTCATGAGAATTAAATTTAAGAATTAGATCTGCCATTCGAGCACCAGTTGCAGTCGCAATTTTTCTCTCATCAGAGGTTATATCCCCAGATTGATTATTATTGGCAACATGCGATGGACCATAAGGTGTTCCGCCACCTTTTGTAGTATTTAGTTCTGTTATTGAATATGGTGAGCCAACAATGATGATTCCTTGGTGCAACATGTAGGTCATTAAATTGAACAACGTTGTTTCTTGACCGCCATGCTGGGATCCAGTAGAGGTAAAGACGCAGCCCAATTTATCTTCAAGCTCATTGTTGGACCAAATATCACCAGTTGAATCTAAGAAATATTTTAAAGGCGCTGCCATGGATCCAAATCTAGTGGGTGAACCAAGCGCTAATCCAGAACAGTCTACTAGATCATCTTTTGTGCAGTAGATTTCACCCTCATCTGGCATGCTGGGTTCAGTTGCTTCGGCCACTGAAGAAACTTTTGGCACCGTTCTAATTCTAACTTCAATCCCTTTTTTTTCAGCGCCATCAGCCATCGCATGAGCTAATTTTTTGACAGACCCAGTTGCCGAATAAAATAAGATAAGAATATATTTTTGATGCATAATAGTTTCCTTTTGCAATACTATAAAACATGAAATTTAAATTACCATTAACTTTGTTTTGTCTTTTTCTAGTTTCTTGTGAAAA
>ERZ802831.1473-NODE-1473-length-11550-cov-24.3308_pt1 | contig 11550 bp, 11 predicted proteins | sample MGYA00345655_ERZ802831 | MGnify/ENA primary metagenome ERZ802831 (study PRJEB30503, sample SAMEA104212376) | marine metagenome | biome: Westerlies Biome; feature: [SRF] surface water layer (ENVO:00010504) within the epipelagic zone...; material: water...
TCCAACCCTGGACCGGTGGTGGGACCCACTTCTGTTTCTTCAACCAGCCCGTGGCCGCGGAAACAAACTTCAAAATGTTCTGGTCATCTCTGCGCACGCTGCTGGATGGCGATCGACAAGCCCAGGAGGAGCTCGATGCACTCCATGACGGCTTTGCTGCAGTGATGCAGCAGAAGATGGAGGCGATGTGGGCCAGCAAAATCGGATTGCCGGCCTACGACGACACCCTGGTGACGGAACTGTTGCAGCTGCTGGCAACAACCGGAGCTGACTACTGCAAGGCCTTCCGCCTTCTGTCGACGCTGCCCAGCGCTGTCTCCGAGCTGACTCCGAGCTTCTACCAGCCCTGCCCGGACGAGCTCGCCGGCCGATGGCAGGGCTGGCTGGGTCACTGGCGCAGCAGCCTGGAAGCCCAAGGCAATCTCAGCGAGACGTCGGCAGCGATGCAGCAGGTGAATCCCGCCATCACCTGGCGCGAGTGGCTGGTCGCGCCGGCCTACCAGCGAGCGGAGCTCGGAGACATGAGCCTCATCCATGAGCTGCAGCAGGTGTTCAGCAACCCCTACGACGACCCATCAGACGCCGTTCTGTCGACATACGGCAAGCTGCGACCGCGTGAGCTGTTCAATGCCGGTGGAATTTCTCACTACAGCTGCTCCTCATGACCGCTGCCATGCCCCCACAACCCGGTGCGGCCGATCGCCTACGAGCTCTACTCCGCCAAAACACCTGCCACGTCATGCCCTGCTGCTTTGATGCCCTGTCAGCACGTCTGGTGGAGCAAGCCGGCTGTCCGCTCACCTTTATGAGCGGGTTCTCCGTGGCTGCCGCCCGCGCCGGACTACCCGACACCGGTCTTCTGACGGTGACGGAGATGCTCGATCAAGGACGCTCGATCTGCGATGCCGTGTCGATCCCGGTGATTGGTGACGGCGACACAGGCCATGGCAATGCCGCCAACGTGCAACGCACCATGCACCAGTTCGCCAAAGCTGGGTTCGGCGGAATCATGCTGGAAGACCAGGTAGCCCCGAAGCGTTGCGGGCACACTGGCGTGAAGGAAGTGGTCGATCGCGACACTGCGATCGCGAGGATCCATGCAGCGGTGGAGGCCCGCAATCAGGGAGCCGATCTGGTGATCGTGGCGCGGACGGATGCCCGCTCCGCCATGGATGAAAGCCAAGGCGAGACAGGGGCCCTCGAGGAAGCACTCTGGCGTCTGAAAGCCTTCGCTCAACTCGGCGCCGATGTGCTGTTTCTTGAGGCCCCCCGCAGCGAGGAAGAAATGCTCAGGTTTTGCCAGGAGGTGCCCGGTCTGCACATGGCCAACATGCTCGAAGGAGGCATCACGCCGCTTCTGAAACCCGATCGGCTGGGTGCCATGGGCTTTGATCTGGTGGCTTACCCCCTCACCCTGCTGTCAACGGCAGCCTTCGCGATGCGAAAAGCACTGGCTGACCTCAAAGCTGGCAACACTCCTGAGACGATGCTCAGCTTTCAGGAACTGAAAGCACTGGTTGGATTTGAAGCCGACAACGCCATGGGGGGATGAAATCAACAGCAAACGGTATGCATCGGAATCAGCTACTGCAGAGACTGTTCACCGGCGTGGGACTGGTGCTAGGGCTCGCAGCCACTGTTTCAACAGGAGCCCTCAAAGCAGAGGGGTTAACGACTGATTCATCTGAGCATCTTCTGGTTGGGACAGTTGACAACTATCTGCCCTGCTCTGACGAAGCGAACAACAACTACGAAGGTTTATCCATTGATGTCTGGCGTCGTGTCGCCGAGAACATCAACAGGCCATACACCATTGTCTCGCTGCCCACCTTCAGCCAAGCGGTCGATGCCGCAGCGTTTGGCTCAGTTGACCTGATCGCCTCCTGCCACAAAATCACACCCGAGCGACTCGAGCTCGTTGAATTCTCTGTCCCCTACACCCGCGACAGCCTCGGCATGCTGAGCCGAAAAAATAATTCCCTGAAAATCGGGATTGGCACACAGCTCCTTGAAGACACAATCATCAAAACATCGCTGATTACCCTGCTTGTCATCAGTGGAATGTCCGCTCTAGGCGTTGCTTCTCTGGAGAAAAATTTTGATGGGATGAGTGGATTCAGCGGCAAACCGTCGACCCGCTTCACCAAGGCCTGGATCATGCTTCTGCTCGGCAGCGGAGTCGACAAACTCCTGCACCAAAATCAACGTGCTCATGCCCTGATCGTGCTTGCGAGCGGGATCCGAATTCTGTTTCTTTCCATTCTCGTTGGCACGACCGCTGCGTTGATTTTTGAAGACCGCAAACCGATGAACGCCAACAATATCAATAAATCGTATTTGAATAAAATTTTATCGGAAGGTGTCGCCGTCAACGCAGGCACAAAAATGCATGATTGGTTGTTGAATCAGGTCGAAATCCACAATCTCGATCAAGCAAGCCACAGCGGCATTGTCGCCACCGAACGCAAAGGAGCACTGTCCGAAGCGCTCGACTCCGGACTTGCAAATCACACCGTTTCTGATGTTTCGGTTCTAACGCAGGTCCTTCAAAACGTGGACGAACCCGACAACTATTGGATCTCCCTCGAGATGCCAAACAAAACCCCACAAGCCTTCATCTTTGGAGCCAATCTCGATCCGACAACGAAACAAGCCATCAACATTGCATTATCAAGACTGAACTATGAAGGCGACACAGCCAGGCTGGAAGCAAGCTGGCAAAAAACGTCCACCAATCCATCAACTCGGTAGCCGCAATATCTCGAGCCTGAATCGCAGATCTCAAACAACCATGAGTCGAGAAGCCAGCGTGTTCCGGTCATCCCCGTTGATCAGCGCCAGCAATAGCAGCACCCGCGCTTTCTGGGGACTGAGATCACCCGCTGGCAGCAGACCAAGCCGCGCGTGATCCTCACAGCGGTGCACAGGCCCCATCCCGCAACGGTTCGCACGAAGCATGAGAGGCCGAGGACCCTGCCATTGCGCAAGCGCGTTCCGTTCGACTGCTGACAATTGCCCAGCGCCGGTCCCGGTAAACACCAGGCCCTCCACCCCAGCCGACAGCAACGCTGGAATCAACGCTTCAGACGGTTGCACGCATCCGTGCAGGATCACCACCTGAGGCCAGATCGTCGGAAGCGACAGACCAGCAAAAGGAACCGACGCGCTCCGTTCCACTCCAGACAGATGAACACCGAAATCATCGACCCAACCCAGGGGGCCTCGTGTTGCACTGTGAAAAGCACCGACGCCCTGCGTGGCGCGTTTCGCAACATCCCGGGCACTGTGGATCTGGCCATCCATCACCACCATCACGCCGCGACCGCGAGCATCAGCACTGCAGGCCACCTGCACGGCCTGGTAGAGGTTGAGGGGTCCATCGGCACTGAGAGCGGACGCAGGCCGCATCGCTCCCACCAAAACCACCGGCCGGGGATCATCAATAAGAAGCTGCAGCAACCAGGCGGTTTCTTCAAGCGTGTTGGTGCCATGGGTGATCACCACGCCAACCAAACCTGGATCCTCAGCCAGGATCTGCCTCAGACGACTCACCAGATCGCGCCAGTGGTTGAAGCCAAGGTCAGCGCTGTCGACATTGGTGATCTGCTCCACCTGGATCTCGGCGAGCCGATTCAACTGAGGCAGAGTTGTCAACAACGCCTCAGCACCGATCACCCCCGCGGCGTAACGATTCAGCTGGGTGGACTCAGGAGCCGTACCGGCGATGGTGCCACCGGTGCCGAGCAGCAGAAGGCGTGGGATGCTGGGCCCAGTCACATCCGTTCCAGGCTGGGAATCCCCAGCAAGCCGAGGCCTGCTTTGAGCGTGTCGGCAGTGAGCCTGCAAAGCGCCAGCCTTGAGGGGAGAGCCTCTGACTCGGCCTTGAGCACCGGCACCTGGTCATAGAAGCGGTTGAACACCTGGCTGAGCTCGAACAGGTAGCTGCAGAGGCGGTTGGGCAAGAGCTCTTCCTCCACCTCGGCAATCACCACATCGAACTTGAGCAGCTCCCGCACCAGGGCCCACTCCTGGGGCTCGCTGAACTGCAGCTGTGCCGTCGACACCTCCAGGTCACCGCCCTTGCGAGCAATCCCGGCGATGCGCACCACGGCATAAAGCAAATAGGGCGCCGTATTGCCCTGCAACGCCAGCATCCGATCGAAGGAGAACTGGTAATTCGTGATTCGGTTCTGACTGAGGTCGGCGTATTTCACGGCCGCCAAACCGACGGTGGCGGCAACGTGGTGAATGAACTCCTCCGACTCGCTGCGCTCCTCCGCCTTCAGACGTGAGCGCAGGTCGGCTTCGGCCCGCTCCACGGCTTCATCGAGCAGATCCCGCAGACGCACCGTGTCACCGGAGCGGGTCTTGAGCTTCTTGCCGTCCTCTCCCTGCACCAGACCAAAGGGCACGTGCTCGAGGCGAGCGCCGTCAGGAATCCAGCCGGCCCGTGTGGCCACCTGGAACACCCCAGCGAAGTGATTCGCCTGGCCGGCATCGGTCACATAGATCACCCGGCGAGCGCCGTCACCATCGGGAACCGCTCCAAAGCGGTAGCGAATCGCCGCCAGATCGGTGGTGGCGTAGTTGAAGCCTCCATCACTCTTGCGCACGATCACTGGCAGGGGATTGCCGTCCTTGCCCTGCACACCTTCGAGGAACACACACTCCGCACCGTCGTCGGTGACCAACAGCTCAGCGTCCTTCAGCCCATCAATCACCGCCGGCAGGAAAGGGTTGTAAAACGATTCACCGCGTTCGCTGAGGCGAATATCGAGCCGGTCGTAGATCTTCTGGAACTCGCGCCGCGACTGATCGCAGAGCAGGCCCCAGGCCTTGAGCGACACCGGATCGCCACCCTGCAGCTTCACCACCTCCTCGCGGGAGGTGAACTGGAAGGCTTCATCCTCATCGAAACGCTTCTTGGCTTCGCGGTAGAAGGCCACCAGATCACCGAGATCCACCGCATCGGCAGTCTCCAAAGCTTCCGGCGCCACCTGCTTGAGGTGGGTGATCAACATGCCGAACTGGGTGCCCCAATCGCCCACGTGATTGAGGCGCAGCACCGGATGGCCGCGGAACTCCAGCACCCGCGCCAAAGAATCGCCAATGATCGTGGAGCGCAGGTGCCCCACATGCATCTCCTTGGCGATGTTGGGGCTGGAGAAATCCACCACCACCGGTGCCTCGTTCACCACCGCCGGCACCCCCAACCGTTCGTCCCCAAGCCGAGCCGACACCTCGGCCGCCAGCCGCTCAGGGCGAATCGTGAGGTTGATAAAGCCTGGGCCAGCGATCTGAGGCTCTAAACACAGGTCCGTGAAGGCGGGATCCGCCTGCAGCTGCTCCACAATCGCCGTGGCGATCTGCCGTGGGGCCTGCTTCAAGGGCTTGGCCAGGGGGAGGGCACCGTTGGCCTGAAAATCGCCGAACTCCGGCTTGCTGGCGGCGACCAGCTGGGGATCCAGCCCCGCATCCGCTTCAGGGAGGGCCCGCTGCATCGCATCGCGCAACTGGGTTTCAAGGGCCTGGGCGATGCGCAGCATGGAAGAAGCAGAAGGCTTGGCAGGCACCGATCATCCCGCGGCACTGTCAACCGCTGAATGACCACTGAAGCAAGAGCCTGTCTCCACAGCTAGAGCGAGGCAACGTTCACAGTTCCGCGATGGCGTCACCAGCGATTCCTTACTGGCGCGTCTGGGTGGATGCCGACGGCATCAGTCGGCAGGCACGGCATGCCCTGGAGGGCCATCAATTCACCCTCTTTGCTGAGGGTGCTGCTCCCCTTTGGTCAGCCCGCCATAGCAAGGAAACGACCACTCTCATCACCCTGGTACTGCCGGCGGGAAGCGTCTACGACTGGCACGAAAATCCCAAACCCCAATGGATCGTTCCCCTCCAGGGCTCCTGGGCCGTTGAAACCATGGACGGACAAACCGTGACGATGGGTGCCGGTGAGCTGTCCTTTGGAGGGGACCAGGGGACGCGCGCGGGTCGTGGTCACCGCTCATGGACGGTCGGTCCGGAGGACGCTGTGCTGCTGCTGCTTCAGGTGGACAACAGCCCGCCTTGGGCGCCCCTCTGCAACGAGGACTAAGACGCTCAAGCACAAAAGCGCATGCTGAGGTCGAGCCAGCGACTGCGGGTGACCGGTGCGCTCGTGGAGATCAGATCAATGCCAGTGACGGCATAGGCCTGCAACTGCTCGGGCTGAATGCCCGAGGCCTCCAGCACCACCCCGCAGGTGCTGGATTTCCGCAGACGCGGCACAAGGGCCATGAGCTGCTCAGGGGTGAACTCATCCAGCAGCACCCCATTGGCGCCCGCTCGCACCGCTTCGGTGGCCTGGGCCTCTGTCTCCGCTTCAACAATCACAGCCGTGGGCCATGGAGCCTGCTCGCGCACGGCCGCGATGGCCGCAGTGATGCCCCCCGCCCAGGCGATGTGGTTTTCCTTGAGCATGGCCGCGTCATCCAGCCCCATGCGGTGATTCACCCCACCGCCGCAGCGCACCGCGTATTTCTCCAGCACGCGCAACCCCGGCGTGGTCTTCCGGGTATCAGCGAGACGCGCACCGGTGCCCTGGAGCTGAGCCACCAAGGCCGCTGTGGCTGTGGCAATCCCTGACAAGCGCATGGCCAGGTTGAGAGCCGTGCGCTCAACGCCCACAAGGGCTGCAGCCGCACCTTCGACCTCCAACAGACGCTGCCCTGCCTCGACCCACTGACCTTCGCCCACCAGCAGATTCACCTCAGCCGCCGGGTCAAGCAGATGCACCAATGGCTCGAGCAACACACCACCGCAGAACTGGCCGTCCGCCTTGGCCATCCAATGAGCCGCACCACGACACCCCTGAAGTGCTGCAGCCGTGAGATCGCCTCGGCCGAGATCTTCCATCAGCCAGGCCTCGAGCTGCCTCTGGAGCTGCGGGGTGATCGGCAGAGCAGCCACCATCAGAGCCAGCTGGTGCCCGACGCCTCAAGGGCCGCGACCGAAGGCCAGGCTCCCCAGCCAAACAGCAATTGATTGAGACGATCGAGGAGAGCGGGCGTTTCCTTGAGAGCCTGGCGGGCAGCCCATTCCGCCTCCTGTACCTGGGCATCCGAGAGGTTGAGGACCTCCAGGAGGCGCCGATAAGCCACCCTCTCAGCGGCGTTGATGGCACTGTCATCGTCCGGCCCCTGGCTGCTGCAGGCCATCTGAAACGCCAGCGACACCATGGCCATCCGATCATCCGTGCCGTTCAGCTGGGCGACCCAGGCTTCCAGTTCGGCCTCCGACGACTCAGCCTGCAACGACGCAAGGGCATCCTCCGGATCTTCCAGAGGCAGCAGACGCTGCGACAGCTTGCTGAGGAGTGCCCGCTCTTCCGAAGCCACATTCCCATCCACACTTGCCAGCCAACAGAGCACTTTCAACTGGGCCCACTGCGAGGGCTTGAGAGCAGCCAGTGGATCAGTCACAGGACAGACCAAACAAGGAGATCTCATTCTGAAGGCACTTCGCTAGAGCCATCCCAATTGAAATGTCGGGGAGCAAGCTGAGGAAATTCCGACACAGGTTTGGTCATGGTTGGGTTCCCGGAACGCGTTCTCAAGGCCTGGCGCCCTGGTGATCTCGATGGGTTTCTCGCCCTGGCCCTCGACAATCTCATCAACATCCTGCTGATCCTCGGGCTGTGCAGAACCGTGCTCGGTTACCCCGACAGCCTTCTCTTCGGCGTGATCCTTCCAGCGACAGGAATCAGCCTGTTGGTGGGCAATCTTGCCTACGCCAATCAGGCCATGCAGCTGGCCCGGCGAGAGCAACGAACCGATTGCACGGCCCTGCCTTACGGCATCAACACCATCAGCCTGTTTGCCTACATTTTTTTGGTGATGTTGCCCGTCAAACTGGCTGCTCTCGGCGGTGGACTGAGCGAAGCGGAAGCGATCACGCGCTCCTGGCAGGCCGGGGTGATGGCATGCCTTGGCTCCGGCGTGATCGAGATAGCAGGGGCCTTCACGGTGACCCGACTGCAGCGTTGGCTTCCACGGGCAGCTTTGCTTTCCACTCTGGCGGGTATCGCGATGGGCTTTCTCGCCCTGGCCTTCTTTCTGCGCACGTACTCCTTTCCTTTGATCGGCCTGAGCAGCCTTGCGGTGATCCTCGTGGGCTATTTCGGCAACGTTCGCTGGCCCTTACCCACGGGATTGAGTGCCGTTCTGATCGGAGCCGTGCTGGCCTGGGGCAGCGGCATGATTCAGCCGGATTCAGACGCCATCAACAACGCTCTGACTGCGGTGAGCCTTCATCTCCCCACCCTCAAGCTCAGTACCCTCTGGCAGGGCCGTGGCGAGCTGATTCCCTGGATGGGCGTCATCCTGCCGATGGGCCTGTTCAACGTGATCGGATCTCTTCAAAATCTTGAAAGTGCGGCAGCCGCGGGAGATCGTTATCCGGCCAGGCCAGCCTTGCTGATCGATGGAATCGGCACCCTCTCTGCCGCGGTTCTGGGGTCCTGTTTTCCCACCACGATCTACATCGGCCATCCAGCCTGGAAAGCCCTCGGTGCCCGATCGGGATATTCCTTGCTGAATGGCTTGGTGATGGCAGCAGGCTGCCTGCTGGGTTTGTTTGGCCTTGTGGCCGAAGTGATCCCCATCGAAGCCGGAATGGCGATCATTTTGTATGTCGGCATCGCGGTCAGCGCTCAGGCCTTCCAGGCCACACCCCTGCGTCATGCGTCTGCTGTGGTGTTGGGACTGCTCCCTGGGCTCGCGGGCTGGGGAGCACAACTGTTGAAAGCTGGATTACGCGCCGGTGGTGCAGGCACGGTTCAAAACCCCTTTGGTCAAGATCTCGTGCAGACCCTGGCGAGGGCTGATATCTGGGCCGCCGGCGCCTTCGCCCTGGAACAGGGTCAAATCATCACCGCCATGCTGCTGGCCGCAATGCTGGTGTACGTGATCGAACAGCGATTCCTGGCAGCGGCAGCCACGAGCGCTCTTGCTTGCCTCCTGGCTTGGTTCGGTGTGATCCATGCCTGGACCTTCAGCGTGTCCGACACCACGCTCGACCTTGGCTGGGGAACAGGGCAACAGTGGTCCGTCGGCTATGGAGCGGTCACCATCGTGATGCTGATCGCCCACTGGCTGCCGCAACACAGCGATGGTGGAGAGAGCACCTGACCCGCTTCACTTGCCGATGCAGAAGCGGGAGAAGATCCGATCGAGCACTGATTCGGTGAGCTCCTCGCCAGTGATCTCGCCAAGGCTGCGAATCGCCTGACGCAGATCGATCGTCCAGAAGTCCCAGGGCAACCCGTCGGCCGCCACCTGCGCACTGCGGGCCAGAGCATCGGCAGCCTGCTGAGCCAGATCCGCCTGGCGCTGGTTGAGGGAAAGCAGCAGAGAGCCGTCTGTGAGAGCCCCACAACGCTTCAGCATGGCCTGCACCAACTCAGCCTCCCCGGCGCCTGTATTGGCACTGAGACACACGTCGACAGCAGCGGAGCTGAGCCTCGCCAGAGCATCCGAACCAGCAAGATCCACTTTGTTGCCCACCAGCAGATGGGGCACAGCGTCGGGGACGCGCTGCCGAAGCGCCTCATCATCTGGCGTCCAGCCCACGCTCAGATCAAAAAGGAGCAGCACCAGATCAGCACTGGCCAGGGCGTCGTGACTGCGGGCAATGCCGAGCTGCTCCACCGCATCGGTCGTCGCCCGAATGCCCGCGGTATCGAGCAGGGTGATCGGCACCCCCTCAAGCACGATCTCGCTCTCCAGCAGATCACGGGTGGTGCCGGGCAGATCGGTCACGATCGCCCTCTCGCGCCGGCTGAGACGATTGAGCAAGGAGCTCTTGCCCACATTCGGACGTCCCACCAGGGCCACGCGCAGCCCCTGGCGCAGAGCGGCACCAACCTGCCCATCCTCCACCAGCTGCTGCAGCTGGCAGCGCACCATCTGCAACTCCTCGAGCAGGGCCGATCCATCCAGGGGCGGCAGGTCCTCCTCGAAATCCACCCGAGCCTCCAACTCGCTGAGCTGATCCAGCAGACGTTCACGCAGGGCTGTGATCCGTTTCTGAATTCCCCCATCCACGCCGGCCATCGCCAGCTGCGCAGCACGCTGACTGCGTGCCGCCACCAGATCACTGATGGCCTCCGCACGGGTGAGGTCCAGCCGACCATTGAGAACAGCCCGCTGGCTGAACTCACCAGGCAAAGCCCGTCGCACCCCAGGCTGATCCAGCACCCGGGCCAGCACCCGCTGCACGGCAATCACCCCGCCATGGCAATGGATCTCCACCACATCCTCCCCGGTGAAACTGCGCGGCGCCAGCATCAACAGCACCAGCACTTCATCAATCCGCTCGTCGCTCTCCGCCGCCAACACATGGCCGTAAAGCACGTGATGGCTCTCCCAGGGCTGCAGTCCTGGAATGCGCGTGACCGCCTTCACAGCGGACTGAGCCTGGGGGCCGGAGAGACGGATCACGGCGATCCCCCCCTGCGCGGGAGCCACAGCCGTGGCCACCGCGGCGATCGTTTGCGCGTCTCGATTGATCTCCTGCATCGAGCGGCTCTCCAGGCCCTGCGCTCCTTCCTACGATCGCAGTCCCACCACCTTGAAGAGACCGCTGTCAACTCCCATGGGCCGGATGCTGATCAAGGCAAGGGAACGCGTCCAAGACGCTTTGCAGTGGCTTTGGCAACAGGAGGGCACTCCCGGTCAGCGCGCCCGCGGGCTGGCTGCAGGGATCTTCTGCGGCTGCTTTCCGTTCTTTGGCTTCCAAACGCTTCTGGGCATCGCCCTGGCCAGCGTGGTGCGCGGCAATCACCTCCTGGCCGCAGCGGGCACCTGGATCAGCAATCCCTTCACCTACGTGCCCCTTTACATGTTCAACTTCAAAGTCGGAGACCTCGTACTGGGTCCAGGACGTCCCTGGCCAGGGTTCGACACTCTTCGCCAGGATGGCTTCAGCGAGGTGGGCTGGAGCGTTTTGAGCCGTCTGCTTCTTGGCTCCGCACTGACGGGTGCTGTCTGTGCTGCTGTCGGCTGGTGGCTGAGCCTGCGCTGGCTGCAGCGCTCCCAGTGATGACCATGAGCGCCGTGCTTCCGGCGGCCCTGATCGCCTCAGCACTGGCCCCCCAACCACTCGATCGACTCCCGGCTGATCTGAATCCTCTGATTCAGGCTTTGCAGAGCAAAGGGTTCAACGTGCGCATCGCCCTGCCTCCGGTGCGCGGCAGCTATGGACTGTTCCAGGCCAAAAGCAAAACACTGTGGATTTCTCCGCTCACCATTCCATTGGGCATCGTGCGGCAGACCGTTCTGCATGAAGCGGTTCATGCCGCTCAGAGTTGCCCCAGCGGCAGGCTCACGCCCCTCGGCTGGTCAGCCCAGTTGAATCCTGTGGTGGAACGGGAAATCAGCGGCATCCTTCTCCGCAGCTACCACCACGCCGACCGTGCACTGGAACGGGAGGCCTTCATGCTGCAGGGCCAGCGGGATGCGGTTCCAAAACTTGTGAAAGCGATCCAGCAGCGCTGCAGTTGAACAGCAA
>ERZ802831.1474-NODE-1474-length-11550-cov-16.6889_pt1 | contig 11550 bp, 9 predicted proteins | sample MGYA00345655_ERZ802831 | MGnify/ENA primary metagenome ERZ802831 (study PRJEB30503, sample SAMEA104212376) | marine metagenome | biome: Westerlies Biome; feature: [SRF] surface water layer (ENVO:00010504) within the epipelagic zone...; material: water...
GATTTGCTGTAGCGGCTGATTTTTTTGCACTTGATGTATACCCATTATAAGCAACTACTCCAACTGCAGCTAATATTCCTATAATAGCTACAACAACTAAGAGTTCTATTAGGGTGAAGGCTTTTTTCTTCATCAGATTTAAAGTTTATATTAATTTAAAGTAAAAATAAATAACCCAAAGAAAACATGTTAACATTGTTAAAAATATTAAAGCTAATCCAACTAAAGTATCTTGATTAACTTTTTTTCTCCATTTTTTTGGAAAAAAATTTAAAGAATAAGCATAAACAATTAAGAATATATTTAACGCTACAAACACAATGTTGAAAAATAAAAATTTTTCCATGTCTTTAATTAGCAATTATTGCTAACGTTTGGTTTTTTATTAGTTTGTGTAATTGATATAGTGCAGCTAGTATTTGTTTTTTTGGTAGCGGTAATTGTTAAAGTGTTGGCGTTTGTAGTTTTAAAAGTAAATGATTGTTCAGATAAATCATCTACACCATCAAATAAATTATTCACTAAATTTGAAGTAGAGGTATTATAATAGTATTCACCATTATTAGATTTATATTCTTGCTCTGCTAAATAAATAGAGTTTAGTGTAATCTCAGCTTGTTTCTTTTCAGCTGATGTTTTGTACCCACTATAGGAGACAACACCTACAGCAGAAAGAATTCCTATGATTGCAACTACAACCAAAAGTTCTATTAAAGTAAAACCTTGGCTGTAGCGCCTCATAAATTTTTAGTCTACTGCGATCGTGCCTGTTAATTGATCTGATGACCCACAACCTGATTTTGTACAAGTTTTAACGGTGACAGTTGTTCCACTTGAACTAACACTAACTTGTCCGGCTACAAAAGACGAACTTGAAACAACAGCGTTATTACTAGTAGAGTAAGGATTTTTGTCAGTCATTGTATTGATGGCACCTGTAACTGCTTTTGCAGCTGTTGCAGGACAAGACTGATTTGTTCCCATGAACTTATCTTCACCAAGAGAACATTTTTGGATTTCAGCAGAAATATATTTAACCGTTTGAGAATGCATAGTTTTTGATGCATTAACTTTAGCAGAAGCGGTATAGCCATTGTAAGCTACAACACCAACTGCAGCTAGAATTCCTATGATTGCTACAACAACAAGCAATTCAATAAGTGTAAAACCTTTGTTTTTTAATTTTTTCATTAAGTCCCCTATAAAATTTAGAAAGTTAGATTATTTAGATTTTTTTTAAAGGTCAATAATTTATTCTTTAAAGATTTATTAATATTAGCCAATTATAGCGCCAACATTGAATATTGGAGCATACATAGCCAACATTAGCCCCCCAATAGTAATCCCCATAAATACGATCATTATTGGTTCAATTAAGCTTGCAAGATTAGCAACTGCGACATCAAACTCTTCTTCATAGTATATTGCAACTGAACCAAACATTTCATCTAAACTACCCGTTTGCTCACCAACGGAAATTAATTGGCTAAAAGTTGGTGGGAATATTTTCTCTTTATTAAATAAATCAGTTAGGGTTTCACCTGAGAAAACACCTTTTTTAATATTTTCTAAAGCTTCCACAACAATAACATTATCAGTTACAGATTTTGCTATATCAATACTTTCAATTAAATCAACTCCAGCTTGGTTAAGATTACCTAAAACTAAAGATACTTTTGCAAGGATTGATTTATTTATTAAGTTTCCAAATACTGGAAGCTTTAGCATAACTTTGTGCCAACCTTTTTTAATATTATAGTTTTTACTTATTAAATATTTAAAACCAACTACAAATAAAATTATAAAAATTAATAAAAATAAACCTCCTGATGATCTTACAAATTCACTCATTGACATAATAACGGCTGTTGGGGTTGGTAAATCATCTCCCATACCCATTCCTTCATACATATTGACAAAGGTTGGAACCACATTCATTAACATAAAAACTGTAACTAATATTGCGACAGAAAATAAAACACCTGGATAAAATAAAGCACTTTTAATTTGTGATTTAATCTTTTCTCTTTTTTCAAGAGAGACTACAATTTTTTGCAAAAAAGTGTCAAGTTTACCACTCGCCTCCCCTGCTTTAATCAAGTTTACAACAACTGTATCAAAAATTTTTGAATGTTTCTCAAAACATTTTGACAAAGCATTTCCAGATTCTAAGTCTTTTTTAATTGTTTGAATAACTTTTTTCATTGGAGGTCTTGTTGTTTGACCCTCTAACATCTCTAATGTGTTTAATACAGGTAGTCCTGCTCTAAGCATTGTTGCAAATTGTTTACAGAAAATTAAAATTTCCTGTGCTTTGATCCCAGTTCCAAAACTAAAAGATGTTTTTTCTTTTTTAGCAACGGCTTTCTTTTTTTTTGCTTCCTTAAGTTTTGTAATTATAACTTTTTGATCTTTTAACTTATGAGCAGCTTCAGCATTGTTTAATGCCTCAATTTCTCCCTCAACATATTTACCTTGAGAAATCCCTTTGTATTCAAAATTTAACATTAATTAGATTGTAGTACTCTTTCATATTCAGCAAAAGAGAGATCTCCACTTAATAACAAATCTTGCCCCATATCTTGCATGGTTCTAAATCCATTTTTTTTTGCTATTGCATTCAATTCTGTTTGTTGAAGATTTGACAGTATTCCAGCTTTTAACTCATTATCAATTTCAAGAATTTCATAAATACCCATTCTTCCTTTATAGCCACTTCCGCTGCATTCTTGACAACCAGTACCTTTGTAAATTTTAGCTCTAGAAGATTGTTCGGGTAAAAATCCAATAGAATTTAATAATTTTGGAGTAATATTTTCGTCTATTGCTCTACACTCTAAGCAAGTTTTTCTGGCTAATCTTTGTGCCATAATTAAGGTTAAAGCTGCTGATATTAAATAATTTGGGGTACCCATATTTAACAATCGGGTGATAGAACTTGGGGCATCGTTGGTGTGAAGTGTACTAAATACTAAGTGCCCAGTTAAGGCAGCTTTTAGAGCAATATCAACTGTTGCTTTATCCCTAATCTCTCCAACCAAAATTACTTCTGGGTCTTGACGCAAAAAAGATCTTAATGCTTCTTCAAAAGTATATCCAATTGCCTCTTTTACTTGAACCTGTCCTACTCCTTCCATTTCATACTCTACGGGATCTTCGGCAGTTAAAATGTTCATACCTGGCTTATTGATATGTTTTAAAACACTGTATAGAGTAGTTGTCTTTCCACTACCTGTTGGACCAGTAACAAGAACCATTCCTTGGGGAGACGTTATCGCTTTTACTAATTTATCTAAATCTTTGCTTTCAAATCCAAGATCAACAAGAGCTTTATCTCCTGCATCTTTATTTAAAATCCTCATTACAATTCTCTCATTATTTTTAGTAGGTAAAATCGAAACCCTTAAATCAATTTCTTTAGTTTCTGCTTTAAACGTTGAAGCCCCATCTTGAGGTACTCTTCTTTCAGCAATATCTAGTTTGCTAATAATTTTAATCCTTGCAACAACTGCTGAATAATTTTCATATAAAAATTCAGAGTAATTGTTCATAACTTTTAGAATACCATCAACTCTAAATCGTACTTGCGCACTATCTCTAAAACATTCAATATGAATATCACTTGCCCCTAGATTAATTGCCTCTGTAATTAATTTATTACCAAATACAATTACCTCTGATCCAACTTCAATTAGTTCATCTTTATTTTTTTCAATCTTTTCTACTTTAACATTTTTGTCAGAAATTTTTTGGCTATCTTGTTTTGATATTCTATTTATGAATTCATTTATGTCAGTAATAGAGGCAGCAAATAATTCTGGTTCCATTTTTGTCATTGTTTTTAAATTTTTCATTAATCCTAATTTTGAAGCATCAGCTATTGCAATTTTTAAAACTCCACCTGACATTTCAAATGGAACTAACAAATTGTCTTGGATATATCTCAAATCAATAATTTTTTTAATTTTTGGATCAATTACTTTTTTTGATAAATCTATAGAGGGTAGAGAATAAGTTGTAGAGAGCGTTTGTAATATCTTATGTTCATCAGTAAAATTTAATTCTAAAGCAGTCTCTAATTTTGTTTTTCCTATTTCGGAGCTTGTTGCGTTTATTTTAGACATCTGTTCAGCAGAAATGCTCGAACTTTCTATTAACATATTCAAGATATTTTGTTCACTAGTGTTATCTAATCTAGTCTTATTCATCTTAATCTATCACTCTAGGTGCTATGAAAATTAACAGCTCAACAAGTTCGTCAGTTTTATTTTTACTTTTAAATAAATTTCCAACTACTGGCACATTGCTTGCTCCAGGAGTTTTGCTGTTTTCATTATTTATTGTATTTTTTTTAATTCCACCGATTACAACAATATCACCATCACTAACTAGCAGTTTAGTAAGGATTTCATTGGTTTTTATACCTGGTTCATCTGAACCTGGGACTTCTACAGCAGAGTCATTATTAACTTTAATATCTAATAAAACGTTACCATCCCCAATTATACTTGGGGTAACTGTTAATGCTAAAGCTGCCTCTTTAAATTCTGTAGTTGTAGTTCCGTCAGCGGTAGTTTGGTATGCAATTTGAGTTCCTTGAGTAATTTTTGCTTCTTGATTGTTAAGTGTAAAAATACTTGGCTGAGAAAGAGTTTTACTTAAAGCTAAAGACTCTAATGCTTCAAGTTCAACTTTTAAAGCACTGGCACCCATTTGTTTGAGTATTCCTATTCCACTTGTACCAGAAATTCCTTGATTTGAAATTGTACCTGCGGCTGCTCCTAATGTTATGCCACTAGCTGTTGTTGCTGCATTTCCACCTGAGGTTATTCCACTAACTGTTGTTCCTGTATCACCCTCTCCTTGTCTAGTCATGGCTCCAACTCGTGCTCCTAGAGCCTTGGCAAAAGTTGATGTTGCATCAACTATAAATGCTTCTATTAAAACTTGTTTAGTTTTTACATCTATTTCTCTAATGACTGCATCAATTGTATCTAGATCTGGCTCATGCCCCCTAACAATTATTGATCTTGTAGTGTCTTCAACTGTTATTGAAAGATTTGACATTGTGCTAGCACCTTCTGCTCCCTGTGTTGCAAACAAAGCCTCTAAGGTGGTTTTGGCTTGAGAAGGACTGATATAATAGAGTCTAAATATCTCTGCTACAATCGGTTCAACAGACTCTTCTAACTCTATTTTTTTCTTTAAAACTTCTGCTCTTGCTGATTTTGCAGTTTCCTGAGCAGTTAATTTTTCTGGAGTATGAACTCTTATAATTCCATTTGCTACATCAACATCAGCAACTAAGGTTTTCATATCTAATAATGTTTGAAATGCAATATCCCATCCAACATTATCAATTTTTGCATTAACTGTTCCACTAACTTCATCACCTACTAAAATATTGATTTCACCAATATCAGCCATCAATGACATTACATATTTAAAGTCCATGCCTTGAAAGTTTATATTTATGTTTTGCTTTAAATTGCTGTATTCATCAGAAATTGTAACATAATTTTTTACAGTTTCTGTTGTAATTACTTTCCTTTTGTCAGGTCTAGTGGTGAATTCAGTATCATAAGGTTTTGGACCCTCGCTAACTTTCTTGTCCATATCTTTACGACCGTCCTCAATTACTTTTTTAGAGTCAATTAATGGAAGATCACCATGAACTTTTTTTACTTCTTTAGTTGTTGTAGCGCAAGATTGAAGTAAAACTATCGAAGACAATAGTATCAGTAATTTTAAATATTTATTTGATATCATTTTTTATTAGCCTTCACTTGGTCTTATTATATTGTTCATATACACTTCAAATTTTTCATCTTCCTGATCTTTAACAATTACAACATCACTAAAAATTTCTAACAATACAGTACTAGTTGTAAGTAGATCGCCTGTCTCAAACTTATATGCACCACCATCAGGAGAGGAGAAAACTGCTATCTGATTATTTTCACCAATAATAGTCCCAACTAATCTCATATTGTTTAATAGCCCATTATCAGTGCTTTGCTGTGTATCACCTAAATCTACCGACTGATTGGTTGATCCAGCAGTTGTACCTGCAAATGGGTCAATGGCTGGTAATTCTTCATCATCAATACTTTTAACTTCCTCAGCTTTTAGAGAAAATAACGAGAATTGACATAACACTAATGTCATAAAAAAAAGTAATAATTTTTTTTTATTTATATTCATCTGGTAATCCAACAATTGATAGTGTTCCTTTTGACAAAATTTGCCCCTGCATTTCTGCTATCATAGTAATTTCTTCTTTATCAAAATTTATAACTTTTTGTGATTTAGATAATGCTCTTCTAAATTTTAAATAACTCAAAAAATTTCCCTGAATTTCATAGTCAACTGGAATTTTATAATACATAACCTGTTGGCCTTCAGGGTTTTCGTTTGAAGCATTTTGGTCTGAATTATTTGAATCTTGTTCAGATGATCCAGAGCCGCTTACTGGTTTTGGTTCACTCTTTGTTAAATTAATTATCGATAAGCCATTCAACAAAGCAAATTTACTTATATTTTGATAAAGATCTTCTACTTCTTTCTTGCTATGAAATAATTTACTGTTTTTTTTATATTCAGGTTCTAATTTCTTAATAGATTTTTTTACCGTTATAATATTATTATTAAATTCTAATATCTTATTTTTGTTTTCCTGCATTAACATTATTTGTTCTTCTTGTGATTTAATAATTGGGGATACGAAAACGTAATAGCCAATTAAAAAAACCAATATCGCAACAGAACCAATTCCAAACTTAATTAGAGTTTTTTTGTCTGCCAAACCTCCACTTTTAAGTTTACTCATTAGATCATTTAAATCCATATTTTTTAAACTACCTAAATCCATTAAATTTCCTTCAATTTACAATTAATTATAAATCCCTTTTTATTATTACTACCTGAACTGCTTTCTCCTGTTTGAACTTTCATTGCAGCTAAAGATGCTTGGTCAATCAATGATTTAGCATTCAAGTTTGCAATAAAATTTAAAATATCTTGATCAGAAAAAGCTACTCCCTCAATGATTAATGAATTTTCACCATCAAACGAGATTTTTTCAAAATTTACTCTTAACGGAACGCTTCTCGTTACTTGGGCTAAAGCTCTATAAGAAGAGGCTTGATTAGAATTGACCATTTTGCCAAGATCTAATGATTTTTGCATTTCTCTTCTTTGTTTTGCTAATTTTGAAAACTGAATATTTAATTTATCAAATTCCATTTGAACCTGATCAAATTCTACTAGTTTTTCTTTATTGCCATTAATTTGGAAAAAGGACATAACAATTAATATCAAATATATACCAGCCACTGCACCTGCAATACCCTTGAAGGCAAAACCAGATAAAAACTTTAACCTATTTTGTTGCCTAACTGCATCTCTATTGGGTAACAAGTTGATGTTTTTTACTGCGGTTACAAATTTATAATAGCCGAATATATCAAGTTTTCTATAAGCTAAGCCGAGCACTGAAGATAAGATAGATTTGTTGTTATCTGGGACTTTTTCATTGTTATATGATGGAACACTAACACTTTGTAAGGGATCAAAATTAATAAAGCCAGTTGTTGGAAGATTTTTTTTAAATGCGGGTAGTAAAAATGAAATATTTTTTAAACTTGAGACCACTTGTATAGTTGTTATTTTATTTTCATACTTTGCCTCATAATCTGTAATTGCTTGTTTAAGCTGCATGGCATATCTTCTTATGACAGCATCTGCCTCTGTTGAAATTTGTTCGTTGGTTACTTCATTTAAATACTGTTTTTCTTGTTCTCTTAAAAAAATATCAGTGATGATAGGAGTATTGTTGTGAATAATCATCATGTAATTTTCATCTATTCCTAATTCTAAAATTGCTGAATTTCCTTTGTCGGTAATTGATTGAAACTTTGTATTGTCATAAGCATTTTTTAAAGTAAAACATCGAACATCCATAATCACTGGATTTAACCCTGCTTTTTTTGCGATAGATGAATAAGCATTTACGTCAGCAAGTTTTGATGCAACAAATAAAATTTCCATTGTATTATTTTTTGAATTTCTATTTATTACCTGATGAAAAATTGAATAATCATTTAAGTTATCAGCAAGTTGAACTAAATTTTCCCAAAGCGAGTCTGTTTCAATTGCTTTTTGTAATTCATCATCGGACATTAAAGGGCTAGTGACCACTCTAATGATTGCACTTGTTACAGGAATTGATAATGCAACATTTTTTGAAGTTATTTTAGCATTTGATAAAGCTAACTCAATTTCTGCAGCTAAATAATCTTTATGTTCTAAAACGTTGTCAGTAACAACTTCTTGATCTAATAATCGATAAGAAAATTTATCTAAAATCCATTTTTCATCTTTATCTTGGGAAACTTGAGCTACTCTTATTGCTTCTTTAGTTATGTCTAGTCCCGCAATTTCTTCACCAGCTACACTTAACTTACTTACTTTAGATTGAAAAAAATTTTTAAATAATGATTTAATTTTATTATCTTTATTTTTTGAATTTGTTGGATTAACTACCCCTTTATTATCAGCTGAGACTTTTTCTTTAGATTTAGAAAATTTAATTTTTTTTAATTTTTCTAACATTCCAATTGTTACGCCTTTTTGAGGAGTTTGAATAGTTTCGTCTATAGGTTTACTTTGAATAGTTTCTGCTGGTTGAGTGTTAAGAAGTGATGGAAATTCTTGTTTTTCATCTAATTTTTGAGCTAAACCTGGTTCAATTTCAAGTTGCGTCTCATTTTTTTGAAGTTGCAAATCATCAAACCACTTTTCTAGTATAGGTATAGCTTCCTCAAGGTTTGTAGTACCTGAAGAAGATACTTTTTGTTTACCATTAATATATGTTCTACCAACCCAATTGTGAGATTTAAGCTCACCTTTATACTTATCTTGCCGAACATATATGTGAAGCCTTCCATTTTTTTTATGAATGGTTTCCATATAAAAATTCTCCCTAAATCATTTAAACTCTAACACAATTGTAAAATATCGTCAATATTATTTTGTGTTAGAGTAAATTATTTTTGTGTTATAGTTTTTATTATTAATATAAATTTTTTAAAATTAGACTTAATGCTTAAATAAGGCTTAATTTATATAGTATTTTGTTATTTATCTCGAAAATAACAAAAAATATTTTAATAACATAATTTTTTGTGTTAGAGTAAAAAATTATTGTGTTAGAGTTTAAAATTTATGACTTTCATTTATAAATTTCAAAAAATGTAAATAAAACAATACTTTTTTCAATTAGTATTTTTTTGTGTTAGAGTTTATATTTTTGTGTTAGAGTTTTAATAATTTAATAATTTTCTTTCCAGCTTTCCAGTTGAACTGCACCCGTTGCTGCTTTTGCTTTAGATTTACCTGTAATTAGATTATCTTTGGACGTAAATCCTGCTATATTCTTATTAGCTTCTCCTGCAAGTCCTATATATAGATTATCATCCTGTATTACAACTTTTGAGAGTACTCCTTTACCCATATTCACATTTAACACTGAATTTCCACATTTTGTGTCATATGCAGTTAATATAGCACTTCCTATTCCACATTTATTATTTACAGGACTTGGCTCATAAATGGGGAAATATACCCTATCTTTATCAACTGTAGGTTCTGCTGTTAGTTTTTGGGCCTTTTGAAGGTTCACATACCATCCAAGATCAGATCCTCCTGGGCAAGTTGGAGCTGTTTTACATTTAGATACGTCTCCGGCTGGATTAACAGCTACAAAATTTGGAAAATTAACATCTTTTATTCCATAAAGTCTATTTTGTACCTGACTTGACTGCTCTTGAAGTTTTTGAGTGTTTCCAGTTCCAAAATATAACCACAAATTATTATCATTATTAATTGTTGCCTCTGGTCTGGTATATATATATCTCCCATTATCAGATGTTGATTGAGAGTTAAATAGAGTAGTAATTTCATAAAGAGTTCCCTTATCAGTTAAATTTATTTTTGTAACTTTTCCTTCTAAATCGGTAGCATAAACTAACGCACCATTATAATTAGCTTTGTTTGTACCGTCTGCAGTTATAACTGTAAGGTCTGCTGGTAAAGAATTCACTATGTCTGTCTTATTAACTTTGCTTACCGTCAAAGTAATTTTCCCTGGAGGAGCTTCATCAAACTTTAATTTTAAATTTTGCATAGTATTACCAATTTGATCTCCACTAATTGAATATCGGATACTGCCAGCTCCATATACTTTTAAAGTACAACAATTAATATTGTATGAGGTTAAACCATAGTTTGCTAAATTAAATTCTGTTTGAGTATTATTTGCAACAGTTCCAAAAACGTAATTATGCATTACATTAGCTTGATCTTCAATATCAATTACTTTTAATAACCTTCCTTCATCTTCTAAATCCATTACAAAAACAGCAGAACCATAATTTGGATTAACTGCACCATTGTACCCACCTCCAAATACTGCAACCCATTTATCTTTGCCACTAACTTTAATTCTAATTATTCTTGGTGTAGACCAGCTCTCTCCTAATTTTCTATAATCATATTTTGGATCAATGCTTCCACCTCTATATCCAAATTCATTTTTAAAAGTATCAGTCCCCCAATGTTGAACTACTTGATCTGAACCATTATGATTAATTGCAAAAAGATGCGTAGGACTACTAGGATTTGTTACATCGATTGCAAAGAAACCTTTTCCACCTGATCCAAGTCCACTTAAAAGTATTGTTCTCCATCTTGGATTATTTACTGAGTCATTTGGTGTATCATCAAAGAAGATATCTTTAACTACAGGAGAACCATCTATACCATAAATCGCATTTGTCGAATTAGCTTTGCTTGACGGTATTTTTTCAAAGTTTCCTAAAACGTTTGGTGGAATGTATCCCCATAACTCTTCACCATTTGAAGCATCAAAGGCATGAAGAATACCATTATTAGCTCCTGCATAAACAATTTCCTTTCTATTTACACAAGGACCTCCACAAGTTGAGCCATTTTTGAAATTATTATAATTATTTTGTAATCTGTAATACGAATCTTTCTTTTGAGAATTAATTGAACCATCATCTGCTGCTGGAGCTTCTGGTTTACCAACAATAATTAGATCAGAATGGTAAATATCTGCAAGCTTATGGATAGACTCTGTCTTATTATTATCTCCATCTTGATCATAAGTATCCACCCCTCTTATAAAGTTTATTAAATTTTCAACCTCAGTATCAGTTGGCGACTGACTAGGAAACATTCTAGATTTTAAAGCATCTTTATTAGATGTAGTAAAATTATTAAGACTTGAACTAATCTCTGGTGTCCAAATATTTCTAGATGATGCACTTTTAGCATTTAATTTATCTGCTGCATCCCATTGAACTGCACCAAAAGTACCATTAGAATTTAATTTATATTTTTTTAAACTACCTTTCCATTGTGTGTTTTTCGCATACTCAAATGTAGATTGATAAACAAAATTATTTCTACTGACATCTGACATTACTGCTGGAGTAGTAAAAGTTAGTCTTCCTGAGATAGCTTGTT
>ERZ802831.1475-NODE-1475-length-11548-cov-72.4956_pt1 | contig 11548 bp, 10 predicted proteins | sample MGYA00345655_ERZ802831 | MGnify/ENA primary metagenome ERZ802831 (study PRJEB30503, sample SAMEA104212376) | marine metagenome | biome: Westerlies Biome; feature: [SRF] surface water layer (ENVO:00010504) within the epipelagic zone...; material: water...
GCGGTGTGGTTGGCCTGGGCACGACGACGGCAGGCACGATCCACCCGGCCATGCATGAGTTTAGTCGATGTCTGATACTGGTGAGCGCATCACCCGCACCCCAGCTCTTGGTGGTTATGAGCAGGTGCTCGATGGCCGTGGTATTACCGATCCAGTCGCAGTCAAATCGGCTGTCTGTGTCATGAATGCCAGAGTGACCAGTGGCATCGGCTGCGCTACCCAATTTCAGGACACGGCTGGCAACCTCTGAGTCCCGTGACAAGAGTTTAATGGTGGCGCCGCCCGATGCCAGCCGATGGGCAAATAACCCCCCGATACTGCCTACGCCGAGAATATGCCAGATGTTACTTGTCATCGGACCACGCCTGTTCCACCTGCTCTTTTGTCAGTGCCGTTGCCAATGACGCTGATAGTGTGCCATGTGTGGCCAGCATCCACAGGTGATTTATAAGCAACTCGGCGCGACAGGCCGCCAACCATGTCCGAGAATTAAACGATTGGCCCAGCACGTTCTCAGCAAACGAGATTCGGCGATGCCACTCTAAGCCCTCACTGGCGATAGCAGTATCAAAGTGTGGGTTGCCGAGCGCTGCATATTCCCAGTCAATCGCCATATTCACGCCGTTGAGTTGCCCAATATTGGCCGTGGATAAATCGTTGTGACAAACACAAGTGACATCGCTGTCCAAGCGATCGAGTTCCCCCTTGATCTTGTCCGCTCTGGGATCGATCGCTAAATGCGCGATGCCCTGTTGTTGAATGACCGACCAATACCGCACTGCCACTGTATTTAGGGATAGGATCGGCATCCTATAGCAAAGCTTGTGAATGTCGTTTAATAGGCTCGTGTGTGCCCCAGTTGTGACCTCGCCGAAGGTGAGGCGCTCAGTGACAACCACCGATCCGGCCCCAGTGTCATAAACGACTTTTGGAGCGAGTCCCTGTTGCGCTGCGTGCTGCCAAATGGCTATTTCTTGGTGGGGTTTATTCATGCTGAGGTCATGTGTGGCGTGCCGCACACGCAGAACATAGCGGTCCTGGTTACGCAAAGAGTAGATCCGGTTGGCCGATCCTTCACCAATCACGGTACCGAGGACGGGCCGCTCGGTTATGGCGTCGGCGCAGGACCAGCGACGCCACTCGTCGAGAGCTTGTTGAATCAAATGATCTGTGTTGTCAGCGTGCGTCGCCATGAGACATAGCCGGCAATGGAGAGGAGTACATACAGCGCGAAGAGGCCCGAGGTCAGATCTAAACCACGATCCATGAAGAGCCATACCGATACGGTGTTAATGACGATCCAATACAACCAATTTTCTAATATTTTACGTGTAACCATCCACGTGCAAACAATAGCGGCCACGGTCGTCGACGCGTCCACAAAGGGTCTTGCAGCGTCGGTATAGGTTGCCAACAGACTACCGGTGACGACTGCACCAAGCGCGATGCCGAGAATGACTGTAAGGTGAAAGCGGAGTGGACGCGTCGTGACAGGGAGCGTTTCTTCGCTGTTATTTTTCCCCCAGAACAGCCAGCCAATGACTGCCATGACAACGTAGACGACTTGCAGTCCTGACTCCATGTATAACTGCACCTGGGCAAAAATGAGCAAATACAAGAGGGCGCTTACAATCGCTGCGAGCCAGCACAAGCGATTTTGCTGCATTGCGAGCAACAGATAGGCGAGTGCGAAGCCGACCGCTATGACCTCTGTGACATTCATGATGCTGCTGGTGGTGGGATGTCGATATGGTGCTCCGGTATGAATTTGGCCACCAACACCTGTCGTCCGAACGCCTCATAGCTCGACTCGAGGGCCTCTTGGACGCAGCGAAACACGTCAGCGCTGTCGCCAGTGATCTGTGTGCTCATTGAATTAGTCGCCACACTGCAGGTGTTATTGGCAATCATATGTTCAATAAAAGCCCAAACGGGTGTCTCCACCTCGCCTGCTAAGGGGTAGAGGCTGAGTTCAGCGGTGATTCTCATGTCTTATCCTCCAAACTGATAGCTCACAGTAGCACCCAGGGTGCGTGGTTCGCCAAACTGGTAATAGGGCTCGAGCGCGTAGTCTTTTCGCGGATCATTGCCAAATGTGCCAAAGCCGCGAGTCACAGTTAGCTCATCGGTCAGGTTGCGACCCCATAAACTGACGGACCATGCCGCTCTATTCCAGGTGATATTAGCATTGAGCAAATCAGCTTCAGGTGACTGAACACTGTGTCGATCGGACAGGTAAAAGCTGTCTCGCCCGGTGCCTTCAAGACTTGCTGACAGTGCTTGGCTGATCTGCCACGCGATATTGATTCGGTATTGCCATGAAGGCGCATGTGGTTGATCACGCCCCGCTAAGTCGAGTCCGTCTACATTGGTATAGTCGTCAAACTGCGCGACGAGATGCCCAAAGGATGCGGCCACCTGAAATGCCTGACTGGCCTGCCAAATCATACTCAGTTCGAGGCCACGATTGGTTCCGGTGGCGGCATTGTCTGTAAAATCAGTAAACGACGTACTACCGTCAGTCCGAGGTATGACAAGCGAGCCCTTGACCTGCTGGTCATCACGATGCATCGAAAACAGTGCAAGTGCGGTACTCAGACGTCCGTCTGCGGCTGCATAACGCAGACCTAGCTCGTAATTGAGCAGTGCCTCCTCGTCAAAGCGCGTCTGATCCGTGTATGGATCGACATCAACTTCATCGGTCAAGGCGAGCAAGGTTGATGAGAGGGCGGCATTAACGCCACCTGCACGTACACCCCGTGAGACCGTCACATACGCTGTGCTCTCTTGATTCAATTGTTTTTCGAGTGAGACATGACCGGTCCAATATTGCGCACTTAACCGCTCTGATACAGAGGCAGAATCGCGATAGTCTACCTCTCGGCGCTCAGCGCGAGCGCCTAAGGTGAGCGTCAGAGTGTCGTCAAGCGCTGTCGTTACTTGCCCAAAGACGGCTGCAGTATCCGCATGATTCGCACTGTCAAAGGGCGTGTCTAGATAGGTGTAGTCTCGCAACAGAGACTCCTCCTCCTCGCGACCATAAAATCCTACGATCCAATCGGTTGTGTCAGGTTCTGAGGGGGAGAGGCGCCACTCAATCGTGTTGCGTTTGACAGTCCGATCGTAGGCATCAAAGGAGCTGTATTCCCAAAATGGACGAATGCCGACGAAGCTCCAGTCTTCGTCGTAGCTGTAAATAGCCTCGGCGTCCACGCGGCTGATTTGGAGGCTGGAGGTATGCGCTGCCCCCTCGTGTCGCCACCGCATGAAAGCGGATATGAAATCTAGACTGTCCTCACCCGGCTCGTCGCTCAGTGTTTCGCGGGTATTGTCTAAGGAAAAGGCATCGTAACCGTTGCTGATGGATAATCGTGTGACGCCAACATCGACCGTGTCGCGTGCGTAGCTATGACGCATGGAGATACGCGTCGTGCTCTCGTCACGGTTGCTAGTATCGCTCACGCCAAGGTAGGTGTTATCGATCCAACCATCGGACTGATAGGTTTGGTGGGCCGCACGAACCGAGAGTGTGTCAGTCAGTGCGGTATTGCCAACAACCTCGACCCGCTGACCACCGTGGCTCTCGAGCCCAAAGGCGAGTGACGCCTTGGTCTGTTTGACGGGGGTTTGTGTTTGAGCCGCAATCAGCCCCGCGAGGGCACCCGCGCCCATGATCGATCCCTGAGGCCCCCGCAGTACATCGATTCGCGTGGTGTCGAAGGTTGTCAGTGCCGCGCCCAATCCGCTGATATCAACGCCATCTTGCAGTATGACGACCGACGGATTAGTGGGCTCGATGAACTGCGATCGCTCACCGATACCACGAATCTGAAAGAATCGCTGTCGCGAGGCGCCCGCAGAGGCCGAGACATTGGGAATGGCGGTGAGTACATCTTCGAAGTGTGCGGCACCACGACTTCGCATGTCTGACGCGTCAATGGTTGTCGAGCTGAGCCGATCTGCGTCTGACGACATGAGTGTCCCAGTGACGACGACCTCTTCAATGACGCGCTCTAGCGGTTGTGCAGAGACCATCGGAATTTGAACTAAGGCTACGGCAGACAGCGCAAAACAGCGTGTCAGGCTAAAACGGTTAACGAAGGGTGAAAGGCGCAATGTAAGAATTCCTCATGAGTAAGCAGCATATAAGCGACATATAGGTGGCTGGTATGTGCGCGAGGAACTGAGCGAATGGCCGAGACGATATGACTCGGTAGTCCTGTTCCTACGCCGGTACTAGCCGGTTCAGGTTCAACGGGTTTACTCTAAGAGCATCTCAGGCAGTGCCACCCCGCAGGCTGATCGTATTGTATCAGACTTGCGTTCAAACTAGGGGTAAACTCACGGTGTGTGTCACGTAGAGTTTGGTGGCCGCTGTCATTTATCTGGAACACTGAGCTTGTGAATTTGGCGAGTGGGTAGGGACAATGAGGCGTTGGTACACTACTGTTAGGGAACGAGGCGGCCATGAGGCCGATAATCACAACTAGGTCAAAGTCATGGTAGATGAGATGAGTTCTGTCGGCGATTCAAATCAGGTGCAAGATGCGCAGTCATCACTTACTGTCGCCGAATTTACGCGGCAGCAGATAACCCGTATTGAACGGCAAGTCTTGCTTGCCACCGATTTGGCTGATCTTGTCGATCTATCGATGGCGGGTATTCGGCAGTTGTCAGGCGGTACTCAGGTTGAGGTGTGGTTGCACGACCCTGTCGGGGAGTTAGATCGTCACTTGGATGTCATTGGGGTGTTCTCGGGTGTCGTGAGGCTGCTTGAGGATAGTTACGATTTCGTGTCGCTTTACACCGATGAGCCACAATGGAATAGGACTCCATCGGCCGAGTTCAATGAAACACCTTTGTTTAAAACTGACGCTGGTGTGGAGCAAACATTGCTTGTCCCCGTGACAGATCACGATTTATTGGTGGGTAGTGTCCACATAGCGAACCCCAGTAGTGCAGTCATGATGAGCCAAGATCAAATGGCTGTCTTGCTCGATTTTGTCGCAAAGGTGCCGTTACTGATCAACCGATTGGTGGAATTCGATCGTATTCGCGATTTCGTATTGTTAGATCCAGTGACCAACGTATCAAATCGCGCAGGTCTCGTGAGAGATTTGGAGCGCGAGATCAGCCGTGCACGGCGTAATCAACGGTCGCCATTGCTGGTCGTCATGAAGCTCGTGGGGCTTGATAACATGAACAACTTGTCGCAGAGGCATATTCAAAGTCGGATCCTGCGCAGCGTCGGGAGTCGGATTGCAGCTGCACTTCGTGACACGGATGCCGTCGGACGTGTTTCGGAAGACAGTTTTGGGGTGATGGTTGTCGATGCGCCAGAGGGCAACGCAGCGGCGATCGTTGCGCGGTGGGAAGCCGACCTGAAAGGCCAGCTGATTGATGATGGTGCAGGTGGCATGATCGAGCTCAATCTCGAAAGCAGTTTTCACCAGTGTCAGATGAGCGAGATGCAGGATGGTGATTCGTCTGACATAGCAGCGCGGTTATTGTCATCGGTTGAGCACGCTGTGCAGACGTCGGACTAGTTCGCGTTTAAGGCGCTTTTTTTTGCGATGGCCGTCATTTTTTCGTCACCTTTCATCGAGCATCCTCAGCTACACTAACGTGTTTATTTTATTACGGAATTCGGTATGACCCGTCCAGCATCATGGCTAAGGCAATTCGATATGGAGACGCGCCTACGCGCAGCCTATCGCTGGCTGGCTGATGAGGGGCGAATGCCACAAATCCAGCGTCTACTCCTGGTGGTGTTGGTGCTGTGGGCTCTCAACAATGTGTCCAATGTGGTCTGGGCCTTGGTTCCCAGCCTGCCAATCGAGCAGTCGCCAGTTACGGTTATCAATCCGCCTTCTGCGAAAGCTGGATCAGCAGTGGGTGTTGAAACGATCGATGTCTCGTCCATTTTGGGTCTTAGCGTCTTTGGCCCTGCGGACGCATCAGAAACCACCGAATTGCCTGCGATTGCTGAGTCTGCCACCCAGCGTGATGGCATTGAGAATGGCGCCAAAGAGACAAGCCTTGCGCTGACGTTAACGGGTATTGTCGCGTCGACGTCTGACGGTCTCGGTAATGCCATGATCGAGGCGCGAAACAAACAAGAGCTGTACGCCGTTGGTGATGACCTTCCGGCTAACGGTAAAGTCACACTGGCAAAAATATTACCCAAGCAAGTAGTCATTGATAACAACGGTACCTACGAGCTAATCACCCTGTTTGACAACAACGCTATCGTCGGCATTGTCGAGTCTTTGACGGTTGAATCACAGGCATCAGAGTCGACACCTGATGGGCAGAATGCCGCTGATACTGCGGCGTCGGCACAGGAGCGTCAGCGTTTGGTCGCCAATTATCGAGAGAAACTCTATAACGACCCTCAGTCACTAGCCGGCCTGGTCTCAATCAGTGCGGTGCAGGCGGACGGAGGCTTGAAGGGCTATCGTGTTGCGCCGGGCAGTGATGCTGCGCAATTTAAAGCACTTGGTTTTCAGTCAGGTGATATTGTTACGGCGGTCAACGGTTACGCGCTCAGCGATCCGACGAATACCATTCGCCTATATCAAATGATGCGTGATGCGACCGATGCTGTTTTTGAGGTGGAGCGAGATGGGACACCTGTCTCGATTAGTATTAGTCTGAGCACGATTCAGTAGGAGTAACGGATAACATGCGCGCTACGCTCGTCACGGCAAAAGGATTCGCGATAGCACTCTTACTGAGTGTCTTCTTTTTGTCTAGACCCACGCTCGCTCAAGACTTTACTGTCAACTTGAAAGACACTGATATTCAGGAGTTTATCGAGTTTGTGGCGGATGTGACGGGGAGTACCATCGTCATCGATCCCTCCGTCAAGGGAAAAGTAAAAGTAGTCTCGAGTAAGCCAGTCTCTCGTGCCGAACTCTACGATCTATTTCTATCCATCCTCGATGTACACGGATACACCGCTGTCAGAAGCGGTGACGTCGTCAGAGTCATTCCCAATAAAAATGCGCGCTCCGCTCCGGTGGATGTGATCTCGGGCACCTCAATCATTAATGATGAGTACGTTACCCAAGTCATTCGTTTGGAGAATGTATCGGCAGCAAAGTTAATTCCGGTATTACGCCCCCTCGTGCCTCAACAAGCGCACATGGCCGCCTATGCGCCGAGCAATGCGATTATCATTTCCGATATCAGGGCTAATATTGATCGCATCACGCAAATTATTGACAGCATGGATCAATCGGCGGTCAAAAAAACCGAGGTGGTGAAACTGCGCTACGGCGTATCCACAGACGTTGTTGAGATGCTGAAGGCACTGGAGAAATCAAGGGCAGGTGAGGGCGCTGATGCCAATGACGAGGCGAGTTTGGTGGCCGATAAACGCACCAATAGCATCATTGTCACTGCTGATGAAGTCAGCATTGAACGGATTAAAAGCCTGATTGATTACCTAGACATACCGCTGGAGCAGAGCGGTAATGTGCGCGTGATGTATCTCGAGTACGCCAACGCCACTGACGTGGCTGAGGTATTAACACGCGTGATGCAAAACCTGACCCGGTTAGACGACGAGACAACAGGCCGCAATCGTTCAGCCAACGCGGCGAAATCCACCATCGAGGCTGATGAAGGCACCAACAGCCTTATCATTACCGCTGATACCGATGAAATGGCAGCCCTGGAGTCCGTCATCGCTCGACTGGACATTCGTCGAGCACAAGTGTTAGTCGAAGCCATCATTGTAGAGATGGAGATTGTCGAAGGCCGAGAGCTTGGGCTTCAATGGTTGTTTGCTAATGACTCGGGTCTGTTCGGCAGCGCCATCAGTTCCAGTCAAGCCCAGCAAGGGCGAAATGCTGCGCTAGCTCAAGCGATCTTGCCAGAGGATGCGGGCTCCAACGATATCAGCGTTCGAAACATAGCCGGTGCCTTGTCACAAGTGCCAGGCAGCACCTTCGGCTGGGGGGTGGTCGATCAAAATCTCACCATGTCCACCATTCTCAATGCGTTAGAGTCGCAGGGTAACGCCAATATTCTATCTACACCGAGCTTGTTGACGTTAGACAATGAAGAGGCCTTTATTACCGTTGGCCAGCAGGTGCCCTTTGTGACGGGCAGCTACACCAATACGGGCGCTGCAAATGGGGTGGCGAATCCCTTCCAAACCATTCAGCGAGAGAACGTAGGTGTCACCCTTCAAGTCACACCGCAAATCAACGAGGGTGACTCCGTCGTTATGGATATAGTGCAGGAGGTATCCAGCATTTCTCAGCAGGTTTTGTCAGCCTCAGATGTCATTACTAATGAGCGAAAAATTGAAACTAAGGTATTGGCGAAGGATGGTGACATTGTCGTTTTGGGTGGCCTTGTAAAAGATGATATTCAAGACTCCAGACAAGGGGTGCCGATTTTATCGGGTATCCCAGTCATCGGTCGTTTATTTCGCAGCGACGTGGTTTCGGTGACTAAATCCAACCTGCTGGTATTTATTCGCTCAACGATCATTCGTGACGACGAGGATCTGGCGGGTGCTACGGCTGAAAAGTACCGATACATCCGAGATCAACAGCGCGAGCGTCGCGATCAGGGGCTCATGTTCCTCGATGATGCCGTCATGCCCTTACTACCCACGTGGGAGGACCGAGTTCGCGCGCTCCCCGAGGTTTCTGAGGAGCGAGTGGATCCGTGAATACGGTGATCGATAACCTTGCGGTAGTTGATACGTTGACTGCGGATGTGGCGGTTGACGATGCGGCCGTGATGCGCAGCGGCAGTCTGCCGTTCAGCTTTTCTAAGGCCAAGCAGGTCGTTCTAGTCGAGGGTGATGCCGGACTCGTATTGAGCTACGTGGGTCGCCTCGATACCGATACCTTACTGGAAGTTCGCCGAGTGGTAGGAACCCAGTTTGCGCTCGAACAAGTCGATGAGATCACCTTTCAAGGCCGCCTTAGTGGCGCCTACCAGCGGAGTCAAAATCAGGCAGTACAGATGGCGGAAGATCTGTCCGCTGATGTCGATTTGGCCCGGCTTGTGGATGAAATTCCAGATCTCGGGGACTTGATGGATGCGGAAGATGACGCGCCCATTATTCGGCTCATCAACGCTATCTTGTCGCAAGCGGTCAAAGAGCAGGCTTCGGACATTCATGTTGAAACCTTCGAAGATCGCTTGTCAGTTCGCTACCGCATCGATGGTGTTCTCGCTGAGGTGCTATCACCCAAACGCATGCTGGCGCCGTTACTTGTGTCTCGTCTCAAGGTCATGGCCAAGCTTGATATTGCCGAAAAGCGAATTCCCCAAGACGGACGCATCTCCGTGCGCATCGCCGGTCACGCTATCGATATTCGCATGTCGACTATTCCGTCGGCACACGGGGAACGCGTGGTATTGCGGTTGCTCGATAAGCAGGCAGGTCAGCTTGAGCTTGGGCAGCTGAAGATGAATAAGCAGGTGGGCGACGGCTACCGCGCCGCACTCGCTCGGCCTCACGGCATCATTTTGGTGACCGGACCGACAGGCTCAGGTAAGACGACCACGCTTTATGCGGGTCTGTCGAGTATTAATCAAACATCAAGAAACATACTCACGATTGAGGATCCCGTTGAATACATGTTGCCCGGTGTTGGGCAAACGCAGGTAAACCCAAAAGTCGATATGACCTTCGCCCGAGGCTTGCGCGCTATTTTGCGGCAGGATCCGGATGTCGTCATGGTCGGTGAGATACGCGATTTAGAAACTGCGGAGATCGCCGTTCAAGCCTCGCTGACGGGACACCTGGTGCTCTCGACATTGCACACCAATACGGCAATAGGTGCTGTGACGCGCCTGCAAGATATGGGCATCGAGCCTTTTCTGTTGTCGTCGAGCCTTGTCGCGGTGATGGCACAGCGCTTGGTTCGATTGGTCTGCACTGACTGTCGTGTCTCCGCCCAGGCGACAGCGAGTGAGTGTGAGATCTTGGGTATTGATAGCAGTGAGGGCCGGGAGATTTACCATCCAAAAGGCTGTGAAAAGTGCAACATGACGGGGTACCGCGGACGCACAGGCATCTATGAGTTGATTGAGGTCGATGAGACCTTGCGCGCTGCGATTCACGAGGGGCAAGGCGAGCAAGCTATGCTTGCAGTAGCCCGGCAGAGGTACCCGGGCATTCAGGTTGACGGTCAACGGCGAGTGCTGGCCGGAGAGACGACACTCGAGGAAGTGTTGCGCGTGACGTCGGTGACATTGCATGGCGGCGTTTAAATACAAGGCTCTCGACACCTCGGGAAAGATGGTTAAGGGGGTGCTAGAGGGCGACTCAGAGCGACAGATCCGTGCGCAATTAAGAACCAAGAGCCTGCGTCCCATCGAGGTCGTGTCAACCGGTCGTCACGCAGCAAATAGCGCTAACCCGCAAGGTGCCATCAAGCGTGGATTGTTTGCGCCGCGTTTGAGCGCAAGCGAGCTGTCGCTGGTAACGCGTCAACTGGCGACGTTAGTTGCCTCGTCTTTACCGCTAGATGCCTGTCTTCAGGCCGCCGCAGAGCAAACACGCAAAGGCGTCACTAAGGGTTTACTGCTCCAGGTGCGTTCCAAGGTGGCTGAAGGACACACCTTGGCCCATGCAATGGCCCAATTCCCGCAGACCTTCGGCGATATGTATCGCGCCATGGTCAACGCAGGTGAGCAGGCGGGTCAGCTTGGCCCCGTGCTCGAGCAGCTCGCGGATTATACGGAGAGTCGGCAGCACACTGCGCAAAAATTGCAAATGGCCTTGATCTACCCCTTTGTGCTAATCGGTGTTGCTATTGCCGTAGTAACCGCGTTGATGGTGTTTGTTGTGCCTGAGATGATCGGTATATTTGCGCAGACAAAAACAGATTTACCACCCCTGACGGTGGGTCTTATCGCCACCAGTGATTTTCTGACCAATCAGGGATGGATTCTGGGTCTTGCCATTGTGGGCCTCGTTGTTGTGACACAACGGCTGCTTAAAAATCCAGTCTATAAGCGCATGTCTGACGGTGTCTTGCTCAGAGTGCCTGGTATCAGGCGGATTTTAATCGGGATGGATACAGCCCGCTTTTCATCGACCTTGAGTATTTTGATGGCGTCGGGTGTCCCGCTGTTAGAGGCACTTAAGATTGCCGGTGCTGTCATGAATAATTTAGTGCTTCGTGCAGCCAGCCAAGAAGTGGCAGGTAAGGTACAAGAAGGTTCCAGCCTCAATCGCGCCTTATCGCAGGAGGCGTTCTTTCCGCCCATGATGGTCCATATGGTGGCATCCGGAGAGACCAGTGGTGAGCTGGAGACCATGCTTGAGCGATCCGCATCTAATCAGGAGCGCGAACTCGAGGCGACGCTCGGTACGGTCATGGCGCTGTTTGAGCCCATTATGGTCGTTGTGATGGGCGGTTTAGTATTAACAATTGTGATGGCAATTCTATTGCCGATCTTCGACTTGAACACGATGGTGAGGTAGTGACGTGAAAAAGCAAAGCGGATTTAGTTTGATCGAAATTCTCGTGGTGTTGGTGATCATGGGGTTATTGATCAGCGTAGTTGC
>ERZ802831.1479-NODE-1479-length-11532-cov-13.4802_pt1 | contig 11532 bp, 9 predicted proteins | sample MGYA00345655_ERZ802831 | MGnify/ENA primary metagenome ERZ802831 (study PRJEB30503, sample SAMEA104212376) | marine metagenome | biome: Westerlies Biome; feature: [SRF] surface water layer (ENVO:00010504) within the epipelagic zone...; material: water...
GTTTGAGCTCATTGCAACGCCGCGGGAGGAGGTAGGTAATAGTCGGCCAGGTGCGTTGAGTTTGGATCACGTTGGTGTACGCAGATGGGACGCCAATGACGATGGCCGGTTTACTGCTGATGAAGCGCTGTGGCCGCTGAGTTAGTCCAACGCGGTGGATTTTCCCCGTTTGGCTTTTCATTCATTGAAATGCTTGTTGCTATGCTGATTTTAGGCACAGCAGTATTTGCCCATCTTGGACTGCAAGGGCAGTTGTTTGTAGACACTCAAACTACCCAGCGATATTTGCTGGCGCATGGTATCGGTCTTGAATGGTGGCATTATGTGCATTCTGAATTGGCTGTTCCCGGACTCAAAGGACTTACTGGCGGTGCGCCGCCCGTGGTCACCGCCTCCTGCTTGAATCGATATTGCACCCGCGCTGAGTTGGCGGCTTATCAAGCCGCTTTAATAAAGTGTCATGTTAGTCAATATGCTAATTCTTCCGGCTGCGTAAAGGTGGCGGAACTAGACGCTCTGCTACCACGCTACCCCATGGTTAATTTGCCCTCAGGTGAAGTGACGGCAACGGTAGACGGTATGCTCGTTACCGTTGCTTGGCGTTCATCTCCATTAGACCAGACGGCTGTAGTGTTAGGGCGCCGGCAATGAGGCTGGGCTATGGCTTTACCCTGATCGAACTAATTTTGGCCCTTAGCCTAAGTCTTGTAGTGTTGAGTGCGGCTATGCTGATGCTCGCGGATGCCCAGCAAAGTTTTGCCGCACTGGCTGCTAGCAAGCGTGCCGAAGAAAACCTGCATTTATCATTCGCTCTGATCGAGCGTGCCTTGTCGGGCGCGGGCAATTTTGGCTGCGCGGAACCGCAGCGCCCGCTGTCAAAGATGCTGCGTGGTGATTGGTCGCAACTGCCCGAATATAATATTAGCCGCGCGGTCGAGGGATATGACGCACTCCCGCATGGCGGCCTTGCGCCGAACCCTGCTGCAACTTTACCGCTGTCCGGAGTGGGTGGTGATCGACAGGTACAACATGCGGGGCACGGGATAGATCTAGATCAGTTGCTACCCGAAGCAGACCTATTAGTGGTCCGCGGAGTAGGTCCATGGGCTCCACTAGGGGCTTTGCAGGTTGGCACCGCACCAATCGTAGTGCTTGGGGAGGCCCTTGAATTCGCGGTTGGTGACGTCGTGCTGGTAGCAGATTGTGAACAGGCGACTGTGTTGAAGATAACCGCGATGGAGACTCTTGCAGGGGGGTTGAAGCTCGATTGGGCGGCAGGTCCTGGTGCTTTTGATAATGTTGACGGGCTGTCTTCTTCCGGGCTTAAGTCTGGCCGCCGCGGTATTGCCGAGTCGCCCGGAAGTTATGGTGCAGATGCGATCGTTGCGCGGATCGAAGCGCTATTCTTTTATCTCGCACCGAGCCGCGTTACTAATAGGCAGGGGACCCCGGTTACCGCATTGTGGCTCAAATTCGGAACCGCGCCTGGCGTGGAATTGATCGCAGGTATCGATGATTTGCAGGTTTGGTTCTTGGCCGCAACAGGTGCTCAGCCCGCAAATTCGATCGGATATTTCGATGCTCAGCACTTGCCGGCCGATGCGCGAGTGGTTGGCGTTCGGGTATCTATTCGCAGCACCAGTGTCCATGGACTCAGCGAGTTCGCGAATAGTCCTCTTACCTTTCGTGGTGCCCGGACGTTTATGTTGCCGCAATTTGCTCAGCAGGGTTGGCAGTTATGAGGTCAGAGCGAGGCATGGTGCTGCTTTTGAGTTTGGTCGCGCTAGTAATCCTCAGTGGCTTGGGCTTCAGTGCTGTACAGCAAACTCGATTAACTTCAGTGTGGGTGCGAAATACGATGGACGTTGGGTTGGCTAGGCTCGCAGCGCAGCGAGCGATAAAGGCTGAACTGGCCGTGCTTCATACGCTACCTATTTCGAGTTTTACCGCGCAAGGTGACGTTGGGCTATACCGGCTGGAAGTTTTTACCGCGCCTCCCGTATGGATGCGAGCCGCAACCTGGCGCGCAGGGCGCTGTCGGCCAGTTACCGCGACACTAGCCGACACGGTAGTGCCGGCATGCACGATTGTGGAGTTATTACATCGGCGTGACAGCCCCGATTACCGGGCGTTCCGTATTACTGCGCGCGGCGTAGGTACGCGCCCTGAGACCGTGATTTTTTTACAGGCATACTCGGTGCTGGAGACGCGTCGCTAAGTCAGATTTGCTAGTTGCTGCATTTGTTCGGCTAGGGCGGCGAGCGTTGTTTGTAATTCTTGTGCTCTCTGACGCTCCTTATCCACGACCTCGGCAGGCGCTTTGCTGATAAAGTTGGCATTGCTGAGTTTGCCGGTTATGCGTCCAAGATCGCTCTCGCAGCGCGCAATTTCTTTGGTCAGCCGAGCACGTTCGGCATCGACGTCGATCAATCCTTCCAGCGGCACCATGACCCGCAAGTCTCCTATGAGTGCCAGTGCATTAGGTGGCGGCTCATTGCCGTGCTCAAGCCAATCGATCGAGGTGACGTTCGCCAATCGTCTCAACATTTCAGCAGCGTTAGTCGCCTGAGTGCGGTCTTGGTCATCGCCGTCTTGGAGCAGTATCGGTATGCCTGTGCTGGGCTTTATCGACGCTTCGCCACGGATGTTGCGCAAAGCCGTTATCACTGATTTTAGCCATTCGATTTGTTGCTGAGCTTCGTCGTCGGTGCGCCACTGTGAAGGCTCTGGATAGTTCTGCACCATCACACTGGTGCCTTTGATGCCCAGCTTTGGCGCTACCTGCAACCAAAGCGTTTCGGTGATGAAGGGCATAATGGGATGGCTGATGCGCAGTAACAGTTCCAGTATTTCGAGCAACGTTCTGCGTGTTGCGACTTTATGCTGCTCGCTCAGCTCGTCATTCCAGAGGATGGATTTGCTCATTTCAAGGTACCAGTCGCAGTACTCGTGCCAGACAAATTCGTATATCGCGGTAGCGCAGAGATCGAATCTGTAGGTGTCGAGCGCTAGACGGCAATCTTCGATTAGCTTGCTGGCCTTACTCAAAATCCATCGGTCGATAACGTTTGGTGATGACTCGATGGATTGGCCGATTTCCGTATCAGCTGTATTCATCAGGACGAATTTGCTGGCGTTCCAGAGTTTGTTGCAGAAGTTTCGATAGCCATCAACTCTGCTCACGTCGAAGCGGACATCGCGGCCAGTCGTTGCCAGTGCGCAAAATGTGAAGCGTAGCGCATCGGTACCGTATGCGGCGACGCCGTCGGGAAAATCTTTGCGGGTTAACTTTCCGATGCGCTGGGCCATCTTTGGCTGGGTCAAATTGGCCGTACGTTTTTGCACCAATGACTCAACGTCGATGCCGTCGATAAAATCCAGCGGATCCAAGCCATTGCCCTTAGTTTTTGACATTTTTTGGCCTTCGCTATCGCGCACTAGGCCGTGAATGTAGACGGTCTCAAAGGGAATCTTCCCAGTCAGGCGCAATGTCATCATGATCATGCGCGCTACCCAAAAGAAAATAATATCGTGGCCGGTAATCAGGGTATTGCTGGGCAAGAACTTGGCCAGGCCTTCGGTCTTTTCGGGCCAGCCTAGGGTAGCGAATGGCCATAGTGAAGAAGAAAACCAGGTTTCTAGAACGTCTTGATCCTGATGCAGTTTTATCTCGTCTCCCAGCTGATATTTAGCTCGGGCACTGGCTTCGTCGGCTGCCACATAGATGTTGTTATCGTCGTCATAGAACGCTGGGATGCGATGCCCCCACCATTGTTGGCGGCTGATGCACCAATCTTGAATATCACGCATCCAAGCGAAATAGGTATTTTCGTATTGCTTGGGCACAAAAGTTATAGACCCGCTCTCCACTGCGTCGATGGCCGGTTTAGCGAGTGGTGCAATCTCTACAAACCATTGATCTGTCAGCAGCGGTTCGATTATGGCGCCGGATCGGTCGCCCCGAGGCACCATTAATTTGTGGTCTTCGATGGTGCTGACAAGGTTCAAAGCCTCTAGATCATCAATTATTTGCTGGCGTGCAGCCTCGCGAGTCAGACCACGATATTGCTTTGGTGCATTGTCATTAATGCATGCAGCGCCGGTGAGGATATTTATTTCCTCAAGCTCATGGCGCTTGCCCATGGCATTGTCATTGAAGTCATGGGCTGGGGTAATCTTCACACAGCCAGTACCAAATTCCACGTCGACATAGGTATCGGCGATGATAGGGATTCTGCGCCCGACCAAGGGCAGATCGATAAATTTCCCCACCAGAGTCTTGTAGCGCTCATCATCAGGATGTACAGCAACGGCGGTATCGCCAAGCATGGTTTCCGGCCTTGTGGTTGCGACGGTCAGGAAGCCCTCTCCGCCGGCAGTTTTCGCGTCGTCTGCAAGTGGGTAGCGGAAATGCCAAAGATGCCCTTGCTCCTCGCTGTTTTCGACTTCCAGATCCGAAATAGCAGTGCCGAGTTCGGGGTCCCAGTTCACCAGACGCTGGCCGCGATAGATCAACCCATCGTCGTAAAGTTTGATAAAGGCCGTTTGCACGGCTGCTGAATAGCCGTCGTCCATAGTGAAGCGCTCGCGGGACCAATCGAGACTTGAGCCCATACGGCGAATTTGCCTGGAGATGGTATCTCCGGATTCGCGTTTCCAATCCCAAACGCGCTCGATAAACGGGTCTCGTCCTAAATCATGGCGTGTTTTACCCTCTGCCGCGAGTTGTCGCTCGACCAGCATCTGGGTTGCTATGCCTGCATGATCGGTACCCATTTGCCAGAGTGTGTGGCGGCCGTTCATACGCTGATAACGAATCAATGCATCCATTAGGGTCTGATTGAACGCGTGCCCCATATGCAGCGTGCCAGTGACGTTTGGTGGCGGTATTAAGATGCAGTAAGAGTCGCCTTTGCCCGAAGGTTTAAACAAGTCGGACGTTTCCCAATGGGTATAAAGCTCGCGCTCAATTTTTTCCGGATTGAAGCTGTTTTCCATATTAGCTCTGGTTATTTTGTATGACTTAGACCAATTAAGGCGTTGCAATATTGGGCAAGTTTTAGTGTTCCCAATCGTTGAGTTCGTGATGGTGCAGTGGAAAACCGCGATCTCTATAGTACTTGTAACGATCCCGTCCTTGCTCGCGCGTATTACCGACAACAATTTCAGCGACTCGATCAAAGCGTCCAAAAAAACTCGGAATGTCCGCCGCCAGATTGATCAATAAGCCGGCCTGAAGCAGCGGCTGGTTAAAGCCGACGTGAATAGGACTGCTATTGGTCTGATTGCTCTCGTCAATAACCTGGTGGGGCAAGAACCTGTGTTGTGGGTAGTCCCACATCAGCGCGTCGATAGCCTCTGCTGCTGGCGCATCGTCTACGTGAACGTGAATGTCCAGTTGGTTCTGCAATGCCTTTAAGCTCAAGCGGCAGGCGAAACGCATCGCCGCATCAATGTCCATATCTGGCAGAACGTAAAAGTCTACTCGCGTCACCTTACTGATCCGGCCATGGACCTTAGGCTTGGCCCTGCAAGTAATTAAATAGCATCGGCACCGGTCGACCGCTGGCGCCTTTGCGTGCGCCACCGTGGAATGCACTGCCTGCAACGTCCAAATGGGCCCAACTTACACCTTCGACAAAGCGCGATAAAAAGCATGCAGCGGTGACACTGCCGGCGTCGCGGCCCCCGACGTTTGCCATGTCGGCAAAATTCGAATTTAGCGCGGTTTGGTAATCGTCCCAAAGTGGCATACGCCAATTGCGATCGCTGCTGTATTCACCAGCGGCCAGCAACGCATCAGCCAGCGCATCATCATTCGAGTACAAGCCGCTGGCATGCGAGCCGAGTGCAACGATGCAAGCGCCGGTGAGTGTTGCGACGTCAACGATGGCCTTGGGCTTAAATGTCAGTGCATGGGTCAATGCATCACATAGCACCAGACGTCCCTCAGCATCGGTATTCAGTATTTCAACCGTTTGGCCTGATCGAGTCTTAACGATATCGCCGGGTCGCGTGGCGCAACCGCTGGGCATGTTTTCCGCAGCAGCAACAATGGTCAGCAAGTTGATTGGCAGGCCAGCTTCAATAACGGCCTTAGTGGTGCCCAAGACACTGGCAGCTCCGCACATGTCGAATTTCATTTCGTCCATGCCCGGAGGCGGTTTCAGGGAAATGCCGCCAGTATCGAAGGTTATCCCTTTGCCCACTAGAGCGATGGGTGCGTCATTCTTTTTCCCGCCCGAGTATTGAATGATAATCATGCGTCCTGGCTGATCACTGCCCTGAGAGACCGACATAAATGCACCCATACCAAGTTCGGTCATCTTCTTTTCGTCAAGCTGGGTCACTTTAACTTTGGCGGCACGGCCGAGTTTGCGCGCTTGATCTAACAGATAATTTGGGTGGCATACATTGGGCGGCTCGTTCCCCAGATCTTTCGCCAATTGCAGCCCTGCGTCTAAAGCATTGCCCATTTTAACGGCCGCGCGTACCGTTTTACTGTCGACGTCGGTGGCATAAATTTTGATTCGCGTGAGTTGGTGTAATGGCTTAGGCTTTGATTTGTGATGACGAAACTGATACGCCGCATGGCTACAGGATTGCATCAAAGTGCTGGCTTTCCATTCTGCATTTTTGCCCTTGACCTTGCTGTCGAGCATGGCAATGACCGCTTGCCCAATGGGCAGTTTTACGGCTTCTTGTGCTGCCAAGTTAGCGATCTTCGAAAAAACCGCCGCGCTCGGATTGTCGAGTCCTCCTAACACCAACATTCTTGCGACAGCGCCGTCCAAATGTACGCACACACTTTTACCTGCGGCGTCATCGAAATCTTTAGTGCTGCGACTGAATTGCTTCGCCTCACCCAGTGCGCGGGCGATGCGTTTGGCAGTCTTTAACCCGGTGATTAGACACGGAGTTCTTAATTGCTGGAGATTGCCAGCGGCGATGGAGTATTTCATTAATTACTAGAGCCTATGTAGACAGCGCGATATAACGCTGAAGCCGGACAGTTTAGTCGATTTTGGAACGCGCCACAGCCCCCAGCGCTTGTTCTATTGCCGTCTCAGCGAGGAATATGCACAACGTAAGTGTCGCTGGCGAGGTCGTGCCAAGTTTGGCGAGTCTTGCCGAGGTAGAGCCACAGGTAGCCGAGGCCAAAGCAACTCAATGAAATACACGCGCTCAGCAGGCGTAGACCGATTTGCGGCCATGATGGTGGTTGCCCGGATGCGGCCACTAAACGAATATGCCATGCGCGCATTCCTAATGTCTCGCCGTGGCGTCGCCAGCAGTAGGCATAGAACGCAAAGGTCTCAAGGGCCAGCACCATGGTTAATAATGGGCCGGAAACGGCTGCGCCATTGAGAGGAAACCAGACTAGTCCTGTGACGATCCATATCGCGAGCAATAACAGTCCGTCATAGAGCATGGCAGCCAGCCGCCGACCCAGCCCTGCGGGCTCGCGTGCTTGAGCACTCGTCATGATCTAGGAATGTCCGCGCGCAGGGTTAAAAGTGGGCAACATGATCCTCTAGTCTGACGGTGCGGCCGCAAAATTCTTCTTTTGTCATGCTACTTAATACATCTGGATCATGGCATACACCCCAAGCGCGCCGTTCGTCGGCTAGGCGAGTGGCTACAAATGCTTTTTCCATGCCTTGCGGGCCATAAATAACTGAGTAGCCCTCAACGACGCCATCGCCGCTATGGTTGATCGCAACGTGACGCTTTAACGTCTGATCGACTTGCTCCTGTAAATCGGCATGCTGATACGGTCGGGTGGGGGGTTCGGATGAATAAACGCCAAATGCGTGCTTGGTGATATAGCCGCCATTGGCCGTGATTAGTCCTTTCTGGCCTTGTTTTTCTCGTAGCAGCTGTGCCATACGAACAATAGAGTGCATTACGTAATTGTTTAGCGGGCCGCCAGCCCAGGTCAGCCCGCCGGTCACTGTTAAGGGCATTGAGGTGTCTAGTTTCAGTTCGCGACTAGCAATCTGCACGGCAACGGGGAAACAACTGTAAACGTCCACCATATCTAAATTATGCGCCTCAACCCCGGCCATTTCTAAGCATCGGTTACCAGCAAAGCGAATAGCCGGCGACGAGTAGAAGTTGTCGCGATTAGAGAGATAATAGTGGTCATGGGCATCGCTACCTGCCCAAGGGTAGATCCACTTGTCCCGAGGGATACCTAGGGCCTTTGCTTTCTCTTCCGAGCACATAATCAGTGCCGCGGCTTGGTCGACATTGTCATTAGAGTTCATGAATTTAGGATAAGGAAACGATACCGGCCGATTAATCGATGAAGGCGTACGGATTTCCTCGGCTGACTTGGCGTCGCGAATCCAGGCATTTGGGTTACCTGCGGCGACGCGGCTGAAGCTCGCCCATAATTCCGATATTTTTTCTAAGTGTTCTTCAACGCCGAGGCCCAACTCATTGCGCAATGCAATCTCCATAATAGGGTAGACGGCAATGGGTCGGCCTAAGCGTATGGCGCGTTCGGCCTCATGGCGCATGTCTTTGTCTTCACCGATGCGGCGATCAGGCTCGCCCGGCAGATCGCTCCAATTAAGGTCGATTTTTGCTTTAGCGGCTTTGGCTGCGGTGCTCCCGCACTCTGCGCCGGTGATAACGACGACGTCGTGAACGCCATTTTGAATATCCAGTGCGCTTTGGCTGACAGTGGTTTGTACGAAGTTGCCACCAAACGGCGACAAAACGGTCTCTGCATTAGCGCAGCCAATGGCCTCCGCTACCGCCTTAGCTGGATTTTGGTAAGGCCAAATGCCTTTTATTACGCGCACGGAGCCAGCGCTCAGCAGTTCGGTGCTGCCTGCATCAATAGCTGCTTGCTTGACAGCCTCTATCATCAACTGGATGGGTTCTCGAGCAACCGTGGGGTCTGCCTCACGTTGTTCTAGGTGGTGAATTCCTACCAATATCGGAGTGGCTTTGCCCATAGTTAACCTCTACCCCAGAAGAATGAATTGCCGGTCTGATTGTACCTCAAGAAAAAGTCTTCTAGCAGCCGGCAACGTGTGTTGGAGGGCTAATTGTTGCAAATTGCCGCGGAGTTAGTTGGCTTAAAAGTGATCGATGTGTTACCATTCTACCCAGTAATCAGGAACGCAACTCGCTTTATGCGCGGCCCCCCCAGATGCGTACAACTGCTTCACGTGACTACCCACCAAAATCTTGCAGTCAAATTTGGCCATTTCGGCGCAAACTAACTCTATAGGTGCCGGTCGATCGTGCAAACAGACTCAAGCAACCACTAAAACTAACTAAGGCAAAATGAAACTCATATCCCCTCGCTCGTCGAGCAAGTCCCTTAAAAATTTCGCAAAAAATCAAAACACCCAAGCGCTAAAAACAGTTTTAATGTTTACCGCGCTAGCCCGTACCGCGGCAGCGGACAGCAACGTAAAAGACGTTGAAGTCAAAAAAGTGCAGGAAATCATGCGTCGCGTTGCCAGTGCCGATTGCTCGTCGGCGTCGATAAACGTGGCAGCAAAGTCGCGACTGTTTGAACGAATGCCTTTGCAGCGATTTGTAAGCCGTGCAGCAAAACATTTGTCGCTAGACGATCGACGCGAAGTTGCCCAAGCCATTGCTGAAGTTTGCCAAGCAGACGGCAGGGTCAGCGATATGGAAGCGCAATATTTCAACGGTATGGTCTCTCTACTGGGGCTGTCGGCTGCGGAACTGATGTTTGACGCCGCTTAGTCGCTGACGTTGGTCGGAATGCTATTCGGTTGAAGCGCCACCTCACTCCTGTGTTGAGCGAAGTGGCGCACCCGCCAACTCCTTTGCCCACCGCCCTATACAGAATTAGGCTATTTTTTGGTTCCCGTTTGTATTATCGGGCTGGGTCGTGGTCCAGTGGGCAGAGATGCTAAAACCATTGATGCGCTGTGCCTGTAGGCACAACTCAACCGGATTCTTCTCTCCTTTTTGCGTTTTGCATCAAAAGCGACCATGTAGGTGGTAAAAATGCTTCAATTTGACACAATTTTGTAACTTTCTATTTACAAATATCAATTTCGCACCAAAATGGGCGCCCTCGAAATGGGCGTTGCACCAAAACGTTTCATTCGGGCTATCTATCTTAAATTGGAGAAGAGAATTGAAGACTATCCAACATGCAATTGCTTTGGCGGCGGCGCTGATGCTGATGCTTTTATCGACGGGTACTCAGGTGCAGGCCGAAATGGCTCAAGCCGACGAGGACATGATCGAAGAAGTGGTCACTATCGGTACTCGCGCGAAGCCTCGCTCGACCACCGATTCAACAGCGCCCGTGGACGTTGTGACCGGTGATGACTTTATGAATCAAGGCGGTATCGATACCAGCAATTTGCTGCGTAATCTTGTGCCTTCTTTTAATGTAAGCGACCAGCCTATCAGTGACGCGGCAACTTTGGTGCGGCCTGCTAACCTTCGGGGTTTGGCACCTGACCATACATTGGTAATGGTAAACGGTCGACGCCGTCATCGCGCTGCAGTCATCACGTGGCTGGGCAATGGTCTATCGGATGGCTCTCAGGGAGCTGATATTGCAGCCATCCCGGCGCTTGCGCTGCGCAGTGTTGAAGTATTGCGCGACGGTGCCGCTGCTCAATACGGGTCTGACGCGATCGCTGGGGTTATTAATTTCAACCTCAAAGATTCGCCTACAGACGGCGCGTTTGAAGTGAAGTATGGCCAGTACAGTGAAGGCGATGGCGCGACGATGATTTTCGCCGCCAATAAAGGCTTCGGTATTGGCGACAGTGGCTTTGTTAACCTTACTGCAGAGTGGGGCGGTGCTGAAGCGACTGACCGCTCTGTACAGCGTGGGGATGCTGCGGGTCTGATCGCCGCGGGTTATCAGAACGTCGCTAACCCTGCTCAGGTTTGGGGTACGCCCGAAGTCGAAGACGACTACAAGTTGTGGGCAAACTTCGGCGCTGATCTTGCTGACAACATGGAGTTCTTTGGTAACGCTAACGTCAACAATAAAACTGTGACCGGCGGTTTTTACTATAGAAACCCGACTAATCGTGGTGGTGTATACAGTGGCGACAGTGGCGCAACTTTGCTGATCGGTGATGTGACCCCAGGTCCTGTCGGGCAAGACAACAGCGGTTTTCCAGCATTGTCTGCTGGTGACGGCGTGAGCTGTCCTACGGTAACTATGACAGGCGTAACGCCGGATCCTACGGCAATGGCTGCAGTCCAAGCGGATGCAAACTGCTTTAGCTTTCAAGAATTGATCACCGGTGGCTTTACGCCGAATTTTGGTGGCGAAGTAACTGATTCGGCGATCTTGCTGGGGCTTCGTGGAGAGCTGGAGTCAGGACTAATCTGGAGCATCAGCGGTTATACGGGTAACAACAAAGCTGACTTTTTCATTAACAACACGGTTAATGCCAGTCTGGGTCCGATCACGCCTCGTAACTTTGATCCGGGTTACTATGAGCAAAGCGATCGCAGCTTCAACGCCGATTTCTCTATGCCGTTGTCGGATAGCTTGAACCTCGC
>ERZ802831.1481-NODE-1481-length-11520-cov-23.1606_pt1 | contig 11520 bp, 10 predicted proteins | sample MGYA00345655_ERZ802831 | MGnify/ENA primary metagenome ERZ802831 (study PRJEB30503, sample SAMEA104212376) | marine metagenome | biome: Westerlies Biome; feature: [SRF] surface water layer (ENVO:00010504) within the epipelagic zone...; material: water...
CAGCAGGATCGCCTGGAATGGGAATGGATTTAGCTATTTTTTCACTTCATCTTGCTGGTGCTTCATCTATATTAGGTGCGGCTAATTTTATTACGACAATATTCAACATGAGGGCTCCAGGGATGACATTGCACAAAATGCCTTTATTTGTCTGGTCTATGTTAGTTACAGTTTTTCTATTGTTGTTAGCTATACCAGTATTAGCAGGTGCAATTACCATGTTACTAACAGATAGAAATTTTGGAACTAGTTTTTTCATTCCAGAAGGTGGTGGTGACCCAATTTTATTTTTACATTTATTTTGGTTTTTCGGTCATCCTGAAGTCTATATTATGATTTTGCCTGCTTTTGGCATTGTAAGCCAAATTATATCAACCTTTTCTAGAAAACCTGTATTTGGTTATTTAGGAATGGCCTATGCAATGGTTTCTATTGGAGTTATTGGTTTTGTAGTTTGGGCTCACCATATGTATACTGTTGGTCTTTCAGTAGACACAAGGGCTTATTTTACCGCTGCTACAATGGTTATAGCAGTCCCTACAGGTATAAAAATATTTTCATGGATTGCTACAATGTGGGGCGGTTCTATTGTCTTTAGAATTCCTATGTATTGGGCAATTGGTTTTATTTTTCTATTTACTGTTGGCGGTGTTACCGGTGTTGTTTTAGCCAATGCAGGTTTAGATGTTGTACTTCATAATACTTACTATGTGATTGCACACTTTCACTATGTATTATCATTAGGTGCAGTTTATGGTCTTTTTGCAGCTTTTTACTATTGGTTTGCTAAAATGACAGGCTATGAATATAGCGAAGGTTTAGCGAAACTTCATTTCTGGGTTACCTTTATAGGAGTTAATCTAACTTTTTTCCCTATGCATTTTTTAGGTCTCGCTGGAATGCCTAGACGTTATGTTGATTATCCTGACGCATTTGCTGGCTGGAATATGGTTGCGTCTATAGGTTCTTATATTGGAGCTTTGGGAGCTATTATTTTTTTAGTTGTTATCATTGAAGCTTTTGTTAAAAAACGTAAAGCTGATAAGAACCCATGGGGCTCTTCTGACAACACATTAGAGTGGACTGTACCCTCGCCACCAGCATTTCATACCTTTTCTGAGATACCTAAGGTAAAATAAGTTTGATTAGTGTGTAATTATGCCTGTTGTAACTGTAAATACTAGTGGAATAGACGAAAACTTAAACAAATTAAGTTCTCCCTTTGATTATTTTAGGCTAATGAAGCCTAGAGTTATGTCATTAGTAGTATTTACAGCCTTTGTTGGTTACTACACGGCAGAACCTGTTGAAAGTTATGACTTACATCCTTTTTTAGCATTGATTGGAATATTTGCGATTGCACTTGGAGCTGGAGCTTCTGGGGTACTTAATCAGTGGTACGATAGTGATATTGATCAGTTAATGTTAAGAACTAGGGATAGGCCAATTCCACAAGGAAAAATTCAGCCTGCTGATGCACTTTCATTTGGTGTAATAACATCATTGTTATCTATCATTATTTTAGGCTTGTCAGTCAACTGGCTTGCTGCAAGTTTGTTAGCGTTTACAATTTTATTTTACGCAATTGTTTATACAATTTGGTTAAAAAGATACACAGTTCAAAATATTGTAATTGGTGGTGCTGCTGGTGCTTTCCCACCTGTAATTGGACAAGTTTGTGCCACAGGTAATGTAGGTATAGAATCATTAATTTTGTTTTTGATAATTTTTTTATGGACCCCCCCACATTTTTGGGCCTTGGCTTTAATTAAGAAAGACGATTACGCAGCAGCTAATATTCCAATGCTTCCGATTGTTGCTGGTGAAAAATTAACTAGAAAATATATATTAATTTATTCTTTTTTGTTAGTACCTTGTTCATTTTTACCATGGATATTTGACTATTCTGGTAATTTATATTTGTTTATAGCTACGATATCCGGTTTAGAATTTTTAAGAAGATCCTTTTTAATTATAAAAAAGGTGGAAGGTTCCGAGAAAAATCTATTTATATACTCAATTTTTTATCTAAGCATCGTTTTTGCGGGTATTTGCATAGATAAGATGATTTAATTTAAAGGATAAATTTTGAATACTAATAAAGATGACGAAAATATCAAAACATTTTATCAAAATAGAAAATCCAAAAATTTTGCAGTTTTGGGTATAATTATTAGCATGGTAGTTCTTTTCTTTTTTATCACAATTTTGAGAATGGATATTACAGGGTAGATGGCTGTTAGTTTATCAAAAAAAAATAATAACTTTCTTATATGGACACTTCTGATTGCCGTTTTTATGCTTGGCTTATCCTTTGCATCAGTTCCTTTATATGATTTGTTTTGTAGGGTAACTGGTTATGCAGGAACAGTTCAAAGGGCGTCTTTAGCGCCAGGATCAAGCGGTCAATACAAAAATATTCAAATAAGGTTTGATTCAAATATATCTTCAGATTTGAATTGGGAATTTTCAGCCCCTAAAAAAGAGATTATAGTTCAACCAGGTGTACAAGAAGTAATTTATTATACAGCTAAAAACTTATCTGATAAAGCAACTACGGGCACAGCAGTTTTCAATGTTTCTCCACCTAAAGCTGGAAGTATTTTTATGAAAGTTGATTGTTTTTGTTTTGTAAAACAAACTCTACAACCTGGAGAAGAAGTTAAAATGCCTGTATCATTTTACGTTGACCCAAGTATAAATGATGACGAGAACACTAAGAATATGGAAGAGATTACTTTATCTTATACGTTTTTTAATGCCGAAACTTAGATGACTAAATTATTAATTTAAATTGTAAAAAATTGCTAGACTAAAGCTAGTTTAAATATGAAAGTAAACAAAGTAAGGAGAATATAATGAGCGGTGATCAAAAGCATCAATATCATTTAGTTGAACCAAGTCCATGGCCTGCACTAGGGTCAGCAGCTGGTTTTACTTTGTTCTTGGGTCTTACTCTGTTTATGCATGAATATCCATATTCAATTTATGTGCTAGGAGCTGGTTTGTTTATGGTAATAGCAACCATGTTTTATTGGTGGAGAGATGTGGTTAGAGAGGCTGAATATCAAGGACATCACACACCAATTGTACAAATAGGTATGAGATATGGTATGATATTTTTTATCTGTTCTGAGGTAATGTTCTTTGTAGCATTTTTCTGGGCTTTCTTTGATTCCAGTCTATATCCCGATACAGGTGTTTGGCCACCAGCTGACATAGTAGCTCTAGATCCTTTTGATTTACCACTAATCAATACTTTAATTCTTCTTCTATCAGGTTGTACTGTAACGTGGTCTCATCATGCATTACAGCATAACAATAGAAAAGATTTTATAAGGGGTCTTGTTCTTACGATAATACTAGGTGCAATTTTCACAGCCGTTCAAGCTTATGAATATCAACACGCTACATTTGCGTTTACCGATGGAATTTATGCATCAACCTTTTATATGGCCACAGGATTCCACGGATTTCATGTTTTAGTTGGTACAATTTTTTTAACTGTATGTTTGTTTAGAGGTTTGAAGGGTCATTTTTCTTCTGAACACCACTTTGGTTTCGAAGCTGCTGCATGGTATTGGCATTTTGTTGACGTGGTTTGGTTGTTTTTATTTGTGTGTATATACTGGTGGGGTGGTTGATAAGTGCATTAAACTTATCAAAAATTTGGAGATTACATACAACTAATGAATATTTACTTTAGGCCTCTACTTTGGCCAACAATATTTTCTATATTAATTTTTGCTCTTTTGTTCAGCTTTGGGACTTGGCAAGTTAAAAGATTATTCTGGAAAGAAGCATTAATAGAAACATACATTACACAAAGTCAGTCTAATCCAATTAAGAATCCATCTAAATTAGATTTTTCAAATATTAATGAATTTAAATCCGTAGAGCTTTCAGGATCATTTTTACATAAAGACGAAGTTTATATTACTGGTAAAACTTATGAGGGTAATGCTGGATTTCATGTAATAACTCCATTTAACCTTAGTAATAATAAAATAATTTTAATAAATAGAGGTTGGGTATCTGAAGGCTACAGAAATCCTAAAAAGAGAAAGTTTAGTTTAGTTGAGGGTCAAATTGTTTTGAAAGGAATAATAAGATACCCACAAAAAAAAGGTTATTTTGTCCCAGAAAATGACGGCAATAATGGTTTTTGGTTTACAATAAAGCCAAATGAAATTATTAACTTTTTAAACTTAACTTCAAATCAAGTAATAAATAATTATTATATAGATGCTCTTCGACAAGGAGAAAAGCTAACTCTTCCAATAGGAGTTACAGGTAAACCAAAATTAAGGAATCAACACTTATCATATGCTGTAACCTGGTATGGCTTGGCTTTGTCTTTGTTATTTGTATATTTTTCATATCACGTGTCTTCTGGTAGATTAAGTTTCAAAAAGAAAGACAACAATGAGTAATTCGATTAAATATTCAAGTACAAGAGGTGGAGAATCATCCCTTTCTTATGAAGACGTTCTTTTGTCTGGTTTAGCTAGGGATGGAGGTTTGTTCATGCCAGAAGAATGGCCCCAATTTAGCCATTCTGATTTAAATGAAATGAAGCATTTAAATTATGCGGAATTATCAGCAAAAATTATAAGACCTTTCGTAGAACCTTGTTTAAGTGAAAACGAATTATTAAATATCTCCAAAGATACCTACTCTGTATTTAACAAAGATGTTGCCCCCTTATATCAACTTAATAAGAACTTACACGTGCTTGAATTGTTCCACGGTCCGACCTTAGCTTTTAAAGACTATGCCATGCAGTTTTTAGCTAGAGCTTTTAATCAAGCACTAAAAAAAAGAGCTCAAAAGGGTGTAATTTTGGGAGCGACTAGTGGTGATACAGGATCTGCTGCTTTAGAGGCTTTTAAGGGAAAAGAAAATATAGATATCTTTATACTCTTCCCACATCAAAGAGTTTCAAGTGTTCAACAAAAGCAGATGACTTGGATTAATGAAAGAGGAGCTTACGCTTTATCGGTTAAAACAGATTTTGATGGGTGTCAGGAAATAGTAAAAGATTGTTTTGAAGACTTGAAATTTAAAGATGAAACTTCATTGTCAGCTATAAACTCTATAAATTGGGTAAGACTTTTACCTCAAATTGTATATTATTTTTACTCTGCTTTAAAAATAGGTGTGCCAGATAAAGAAATTGTATTCTCGGTTCCTACAGGTAATTTTGGAAACATATTAGCAGGATGGATGGCCAAAAAAATTGGTTTGCCTATATCAAAATTAATATGTGGATCAAATCAAAACGATATATTAACAAGGTTTTTCAATAATGGATTAATGGAGAGAAAAAATGTGCTTCCTTCCTATAGTCCAAGTATGGATATACAAGTCTCTAGTAATTTTGAAAGGCTCTTATACGAGATAAACGAAAGAGATACAGATAAAGTTAAGCAACAAATGAAAGAATTCAAAAATTACGGTAATTTTGAAATCACAAAAAATCAACTTGAAAAAATCAATAATTTATTTTCTGCATATATGATTTCAGACGAGGAAACTTTAGAGATAATAAACAAAGTTTATACAGACTATAATTACATTCTTGACCCCCATAGTGCAATTGGATATGGAGCAGCTCAAAAGGCACTTGATAACAATATTATATCAAAAGATATGTCTGTAATTTCACTTGCATGTGCTCATCCGGCTAAGTTTCCAGAGATAATTAGTAAAAGTATAAATGTAATGCCAAAAAAACCTTCTCATTTGGAAAATATAATGAGCAGTAAAGAATATTTTAATATAATGGATCCAAGCATAAATGATGTTCAAAATTTTATTAAATCTAATATGAGAAACTGATGGATGTAGAATTCAAAATCTTAGATAGTGGTCTTACATTATTGCATGACCAGATGGATGTTCATAGTACGTCAGTTGGAGTTTATATTGGATCTGGAAGTTCGCAAGAGGCAAAGGATGAATGTGGAATAGCACATATGCTAGAACATATGGCATTTAAAGGAACTGAAAACAGAAATGCGGAAAAAATAGCTAGGGAAATAGAAGATGTTGGTGGCGATATAAATGCATACACAAGCAAAGAGGTCACAGCTTATTATTTAAAAGTTTTAAAAGAAGACACAAATCTTGGTATTGATATTTTATCTGACATAATTAAAAACTCTACTTTTCCAAGAGAGGAAATTGAAAGGGAACGCGGGGTTATTATTTCGGAAATAGGTCAGTCATACGATGCTCCAGATGATAAGGTATTTGAAAATTTTACTTCAACAGCTTTTAAAAATCAATCTATAGGCAGGCCAATTCTTGGAACGAAAGAGACCGTAAGTAATTTTCAACAATGTGATTTAAAGTCATTTTTGAAAGCCAATTATGCACCAGATAACATGGTTATTGCCTCATCTGGTAATATAGATAGAGATTGGTTTTTTAAAACTGTAGAAGAAAAATTTTCAAATATAAAAAATAGTTTTAAATGCAGAAAAAATTTATCAAGATGGAATTCAGGTTTTTGTGGAGAAGATAGAGATTTAGAACAAACACAATTAGTTTTTGGTATTGAGGGTCTTAAAAATACTGATATTGATCGTTATTCGTTACGTGCACTCACTATTATACTAGGTGGTGGCATGTCATCAAGGTTATTCCAAGAAATAAGAGAAAAAAGAGGATTATGTTATTCTATTTTTTCTTTTACACAAATGCAAAATTCCTCAGGAGTGTTTGGATTTTATGCAGGCACTTCACCAAATGATTTAAATGAATTACTTGAAGCAAGTTTAAACGAATGGAAAAATATTAAAAACTCTATTTCTAATGATGAATTAACTAGAGCAAAAGCTCAAATGCGTTCAGGCTTTATTATGGGGCAAGAAAGTAACGGTGCAAGAGCTGAATATTACGCAAAAAGTATGATTAATTTTGGTAAACTAATAGAAACTAATGAAGTAATAAAAAAAATTGAAAGTATATCTATTACTTCTATCTATGATGTTGTAGAAAAATTGTTTGCTTCAGCTAATCCAGTCTTATCTGTAATAGGTCCAGATGCATCATCATTAAAGAAATTAAACGTCAATAATTTGCTTAATTAGATTGTTTAGGCTCTCCCTGAGTATGATACAAGCTTTTTAGCATCAATCCCCATCTTTTTAAGTGAATCTTTCCATAAAGATATTGCTAAATCATTGTGGAATATTAATTCCTTTGAAGAATTTGTAATAATCCAAGAATTTTCAAGTACTTCATTATTTAGTTGTCCTTTATCCCATACTGCACAACCTAGAAAAATTTTAGCATTTTCTGGTGGTTGATTTTTTGAAATATCTTGTAAAATTTCCTCAGAACTAGTAATCATTACTCCTTCAAGAATATGTTCTGAAGTGGGATATTTTTTTTCATTAGAGTGTATAATAAAACCTTGATTTAGATGCACAGGACCTCCAAAAAAAGTTGGATTGGATTTAATTTTAAGATCATTATTTATTTTCATCTTTTTTAAGAATTGGGAGGTGTCAAAATTATATAGAGGTTTATTTAAAATCAAACCCATAGTAACTTCATTAGTATGTTCGCAGACTAGTATAACTGAATTTTGAAATCTTACATCTTCAAGTCCTGGAGATGCAATCAAAAGTTTACCTAACAATTCTTGATCCATATGTGGTATTCCAATATATTATTAACAAATAAATAATAACCGAAAAGAAATAATGTACAATAATGTAGTGAGTTTAAAATATCATAAAATTGTATTAATCTGTTTTTGTTTATTTTTTGTTAACTTTTTAAATATTAACAAATGTTTCTCAAATTTTTTATCTTCTAATAACACTTTAGAAATTAATGAAAATTACAAATTTGTTAATTTCGAACTTTTGTTTGGGAAAAAATTTGAAAGTAACCCGTCTCAAATTTTACTAGGCTTAAAAGTTAATCTTTTACCAAAATGGAAAATATATTGGCGAAATCCAGGAGATGCAGGTTTACCTCCTGAAATAAACTTTAACAATGCCAATAATATTAAATCAGCAAAACTCCTATATCCAAATCCGAAAAGATTTGATTTTTTTGGTATAGAAACATTTGGTTATGAAAAAAAAGTTATTTTTCCTTTAGAAATCATACTTGAACAACAGGAACAAGTTATGTCAGGTCTTCTGGAATTGAATGCGCAGGTTTGCTCAGATATTTGTGTGCCTGTAACTCATAAGTTTAACTTAAATGAACTCAATCTTGACAATGAAAGTAAAATTCAATTAGGAGAAATAATTAAGTATAAAAATCAAGTGCCAAGATTAGCAGAACAAAACTTAAAGTTAATATCATCTAATTTTGAAGAGAATAAATTAAAAATAACTTTTGAAAATAACTTAAATATAAAACCATATGATATCATTATTGAAGATAGTAAAGGGCATATTTATTCTAAGCCATACTACTCGTCGAAAGAAAATTTGTTGAATTTATCGATAAATCTTACCAATAAAAATAAATATAATTTTACTGGTTTGAAATTTACTTTTCTTACTGATAATTATAGCTATCAAGCATCCATTAGGAACTTGAAAACATTAAAAACAAATAATGTTTTAAACAATATTGATAATCCTCTAGGTTTTCAAATTTTACTTATAGCCTTCATAGGTGGGTTTATATTGAATTTTATGCCATGTGTTTTACCTGTATTGTCGCTTAAAATGATACAACTTGTGAGTCTAAGTTCTAAGAGCAGAACAGTTTATAATAAAAAATTATTTTTTAATATATTAGGAATTCTGACTACATTTTTCTTGTTAGCAACAATAACATATTTCATTAAAACTTCTGGAAATCTTGTTGGTTGGGGAATACAATTTCAAAACCCATATTTCCTTATATTTATGATTGTATTAACGTCTTTTTTTGCGTTAAATCTTCTAGGTATATTCCATTATTTTCTACCTACAAAACTCCTGTCAATCTTGTCTTACAAAGGAGAAGGTTTCTTTGGTGATTTCTTAACAGGAATGTTTTTAACTTTCTTGGCAACGCCTTGTACAGCCCCACTAGTAGGAACAGCAATTGGTTTTGCTCTTTCAGGGAGCACAATTGAAATTTATTCTGTCCTTTTAATAATGGGATTTGGCTTGTCTTTACCATTGATTTTATTTGGCTTATTTCCAAGGATGATATCATTTATTCCCAAGCCTGGTAATTGGTTAATAATCTTCAAAAAACTAATGGCCCTTTTACTTTTAATAACCTCTCTATGGTTGATTAATGTTTTAGTGGAATTACAAAGTAATACTAATAAATTTAGTGAAACAAATATCTCTGATAAATCAATAATTAATTGGAATATAAGTGGTAATATTAGTTTACCTAATCAATTAGTAAAAGAAGGTAAAACTGTTTTTATAGATATTACTGCTGATTGGTGTTTAACGTGTAAGGTAAATAAAATTTTTGTTATTGATACCAAAGAAGTTTCAGAACTATTTAAGAAAAATAATGTTATAATTTTAAGATTAGATTGGACAAAGCCAAATGAAAAAATCAAGCAATTTTTAGCTTTAAAAGGGCGCTATGGGATACCATTTAACGAGATATATAGTCCTCTAATACCTGATGGTAAAATTTTTCCTGAGCTTTTAACCGTTAAAGTGATTAGAGAATATTTAGATACAGCTAAATAAATCGGTTTAAAATAATTTATATTTGTTTATTGTATGAATTTATTAAAATTAAGGAGTTTATATGTCAATAGGTGTAGGAGATAGTTTCCCATCAGGTACTTTTCTTTTGAAAGATCATGAAGGTGTCAAGCATATTAGTACTGAAGAATATTTTAAATCGAAAAAAGTAGTTCTTTTTGCATTACCTGGTGCTTTTACTCCTACTTGTTCTGCTAAACACTTACCTAGTTATATTAAAAATTATGAACAAATTTTAGAAAAAGGTGTAACTGTAGTTGCATGTATGGCAGTTAATGATCCACATGTTATGCGTGCCTGGGGTGAATCAAATAGTGTAGTCGGAAAAATAGACATGCTTGCAGACACAGATTGTTCAATCTCAGAAGCTTTAGGGCTAGATATGGACTTTGGAAAAGTTATGGGACGAAGATCAAGAAGATTTTCTATGGTCGTTGAAAATAATATTATATCTAAATTATTTGTTGAAGAGGTAGGGGCTTTTGAAGTTTCCTCAGCCGAGAATATGTTAAAACATTTGTAATCTTTTAAGATCTCTCGTTCATAGCTTTAACGGCTAATTCGTCTGCTATTTCGTTATAGTGATCTCCCGAATGACCTTTAACCCAAAACCAACTTACTGAGTGAAAATCAACATACTTTTCTAACTCTATCCACAAATCTTTATTAGCAACGGGTTTCTTGTTTGCTGTCTTCCATCCATTTTTTTTCCAATTAAAAATCCAAGAAGTTATGCCATTTTTTACATATTGTGAGTCAGTATATAAAGCTATATTGCTAGGTTTTAAAATTGCTTTAAGGGCTTCAATAGTAGCAGTTAATTCCATTTGATTATTTGTTGTTAATTGTTTTGATCCTGACATGTACTTTGTTTCTTTAGCGTTTATCAATATAGCACCCCATCCGCCTTTACCTGGGTTACCTGAGCAAGCGCCATCTGTGTAAATTGTTACCTCATTCATAGTTGGTAAGTTTCGTGATAATTTATTTTTTCGACTACTTCTCTAAAGTGTTTTAACTTGTTTATATATTCTGCAGGGTTTTTAGGAAGAACATCTGCATCTTTTGGAGTGTGTACCCAGTCATATAATCTTGTAAGTAAAAACCTCATAGATGCAACTTTAGATAAAAGAGGCAAATAAAAAATTTCATCACTACTTAATTTTCTTTCAGAGTTGTATCCATCAAGTAAAGATTGATATTTTTTTTTGTTGAAATTTTTTTCTTGATCAAAACACCAAGCATTTATGGCTATAGCTAAGTCATAAGATAAAATATCAGTACAAGAAAAATAAAAATCTATTATGCCTGATAATTTATTTTCATGAAAAAATACATTATCGGGAAAAATGTCTGCGTGAATAAAACCTTTGGGTAAATTGTATGGCCAAAACTTTACACAGTAATTAAATGAATTTTGTATCTCTTTTAAAATGTTAGGTTCAATTTTATTTAAAATATCATTAGGAATTGAAACATCACATTTTTTAATAAGATTTTGACATCCATTTATTGAAAGGGAATTTTCTCTTTCAGAAGAGAAATCTTTAGTTTTTATATGCATTAAGGCTATTTTAGATCCGACTTTATAACAGTCTTCTATTGTTATTTTAGTTTTAGATTTTCCTTGTAAATAGTTTACAATTATTGCAGGTTTTCCAAGTAATTCTTGAAGATAATTATCTTTTGCATCACTAATTGGTCTTGGGCAAAAAAACTTTTTTTTACTAAGATGTTTCATTACATTTATAAAAAATGGTAAATCTTTTTTGTTAACTCTCTTTTCAAAAATAGTAAGTATAAATTCACCACTAGTAGTTTT